>Ga0157372_10004749_pt1 | contig 14424 bp, 12 predicted proteins | sample C55metaG_FD_115307 | JGI IMG/M metagenome (GOLD analysis project Ga0157372, IMG submission 115307) | Corn rhizosphere microbial communities from Kellogg Biological Station, Michigan, USA - C5-5 metaG | ecosystem: Host-associated > Plants > Roots > Rhizosphere > Soil | place: USA: Michigan... | reverse complement strand
GATTGAAAAGCCGAAAAAGACCGCGCTTGATGCTCCTCCGGCCGATGAGGACGGCTCGTCGGTTTTCCCTTCGGGTATCACACCAGATGAACTTAAAACCGTTGCGGAAAAAATATCTCTGGTACCCGAAGGATTTCACATTAATCCCAAGATGGTCAATCAGCTTGCGCGCCGTGCAAAAATGGGAACAGGCGAGGTGCCGATGGATTGGGGATTTGCGGAAGCGATCTCGATCGGATCGCTCGTTGTGGAAGGCGTTCCTGTTCGTTTGAGCGGGCAGGATTCGGGACGCGGGACGTTCTCGCAGCGGCACGCGTCGATGTATGACACGTTGACCGGCGAGCGATGGTCGCCGCTTACCGAACTTCGCAACGAGGCGAACAAAAAAGCGCGATTTTACGTTTTCGACAGTTCACTGTCCGAGGCAGGCGTGCTCGGTTTCGAGTACGGCTATTCAGTCATTTGCCAAAATGACCTCGTAATGTGGGAAGCTCAATTCGGAGATTTTTCGAACGGTGCGCAGGTCATTATCGACCAGTACATTTCGTCGTCCGAGGACAAATGGAAACAAAAATGCCGTCTCGTAATGCTGCTGCCGCACGGCTACGAAGGCCAGGGGCCGGAACACTCTTCGGCGAGGCTTGAACGTTATTTGCAGCTTTGCGCCGAAAACAATTTGCAGGTTTGCTATCCCAGCACACCGGCGCAATATTTCCACCTTCTCCGCCGTCAGGTCAAACAGGAAATTGAGAGGCCGCTGATCGTAATGACGCCGAAAAGCCTTCTGCGCCTCCCGGCCGCAAGTTCGACGATTGACGAGCTAACATCCGGCGGCTTCCATCCAGTGGTTGACGATAAGCGAATTACCGATAAAAATGCCGTGAAACGCATCGTCCTTTGCAGCGGTAAGGTTTTCTACGACATAGACGCCGCCCGTGAAGAGGTCAAGGACAATCGCGTTGCCGTGGTCCGGCTCGAACAGTTCTACCCGTTCCCGGCCGAAGCGGTAAAAGCGATCTTTGCCGAGTATTCGAACGCGACACAGCTTTTTTGGACGCAGGAAGAGCCGCACAACATGGGCGGATGGACGTTTGTAGAAGAGCGCCTCCGCGCTATCAAACCGGAAGAAATGGAGTTGCGTTATGTAGGCCGCGCTGCTTCGGCATCACCTGCAACAGGCTCGTACGCTATACATGAACTTGAACAAAAACAACTCGTCGATCAGTCCCTGAGCGCGGACGCGGACGAAATTTCTGCCGCAAGCGAACCGAAGGTTTCGGAAAAACTTGCCCCCGCCGGCGCCTAGCGATCAAAAGAACCTTGCATCAAAATCACCGGAGTAACCGAAAGCTGACATCACACAGTCTTAGTTACTCCGGTGATTGCTTTCTAGCCCATTCGCTATACCGACAAGTTGCACGCAAGATTAAATAGTTAAATAATTAGATTGCAGTAAATTCACATATTTCATTCATTTAACCATGCGTTATTTAATTATTTTTCTGTCTGCTGTCTTTCTCCTATCTGCGTGCCAAAAACCCGCGACAAAAACCGACGCCGCATCGCCGACCGCAAAGCGCTATGACTTCCGCGGCAAGGTCATCTCGATCGACAAAGCCAAAAAAGAAGCGACGATCGAGCATCAGGACATCCCGGGCTACATGGACGCGATGACAATGCCTTTCCCGATCCGTCAGGATTCCGTCTGGGACGTGCTAACACCTGGTTCCGAGATTCGTGCCGATCTGGTCGTCGATAATGCGAAAGGCCAATTCTGGCTTGAAAATTTGTCCATCAGCGCGGCGCCCATCGCCGGTCAAACGACGCCGCCCGTCAACCAATATTTCGCTCAGATCGATAAACAGGTTCCAAATTTCGAGCTGACAAATCAGGACGGCCAAAAGATACACTTAAACGATTTTCGCGGCAAGGCTCTCGCCGTAACGTTCATCTACCGCGAATGCCCGCTGCCTGATTACTGCATCAAAATGTCGCGAAATTTCAGCGACGCCGCCAACGAGATCAAGCAGGACAATCTCTACAAAGACAAGATTCGCCTGCTGTCGATCTCGTTCGACCCGGCACGCGATACGCCCGAAAAACTGAAACAGTACGGTCTCGGTTATCTCGGGACTGCTTCGACGCCTGATTTTTCCGTGTGGCAGCTTGCCGTCGGCCCCGACAAGGACATCAGGGCAATTGCTAATTTCTTCGGCCTGCAATATCAAACCGACGAAAACGACAAAACGCAGATCAACCACTCGCTTGTAACAGCCGTGATCTCACCCGAAGGCAAGGTCACAAAGATCTTCAACGGCAACGACTGGACGCCCGGCGATCTGTTGCGGGAACTTAAAGCGACACTTCCGCAGAATGAATAACATGCGTCAGTTGTGGATCGAAATCGAAAAAGCCCAACAGTTTTGCCGGGCTTTTTTCGATTTCGATTAAATTTACTTCTTTATTTGTTTGTCCTTCCAAATCGCCGCAACGCTGTCGTCCACCCTTGGCTCGTCACGAAGTTTTTTCCCTTGGGTTGCCGTCCAGCGTTCGAACCATGAGTTTCCAAATTCACCTATTATGTTTTCGGGCGTATTGTACGCTACGTCAGCTTGGGCCTCGTCCATTGAAACGAAGCTGTAGCCTCGTTTTTGGATCATGCCGAAAAGGTCGTCGGCGGAATCGGCGACAAGACGGCTCGACGTCAAAACCATGGTTTGCGGGATATCGCGGCCGAACATTTCCTGCGAATACGCCTCGTAGTGATCGAACATCTTGTCCATGTATTTTATGAACGCGACGCGAACCTCGGTCATTGTGTTTATGTCGTTGTCGAGGCGGGCCACGTCATAGGCGTATGAATACATCCATTCCTGGTTATCGACAGTGTATTTCACCGAATGCAAACCCTGAGCGTTTAGCCAACTTTCGAACCGGTCACGCTCCTCGACGGATTTACCGGTGTTCAGGTAAGGGTAGCTGAAATATCGAAGAGGCAGATTTTTTTCGGCGAGTACCTTTTTTACAACAGCCTCGTTTTTTTTGACACCCACAACATAGTCGTCATAGGGCGTATTGTAAAACCAAACATGTTTGAAGTTGCCGATACCGACCTCGAGACCGGCGTCGCGCCACAGGCGCACCATGTTCGCGCGGACCGGATATAGTTTGTCGCCATCCGAGATTGTCGAACCGGTAACAAAACCGATCGCCGGAATCTTGTATTGCGTGAGCTTGGCGATCATCAGCCGGGTTGTCGCGTCCGAGTCCATTACATTGCCCTCGGGACGAGCCAGAGGCGGAATCGAAACGAAACCGACCGCCAGCTTGCGTCCGTTCGCCTTTTTTTGAGCATTGACAATAGATGCCGGAGCATAAGACAATACACCCAGTAAAAGGGCCGAGATAAGCGCAGCTGCCAAACCTGCCGGCCAAGCGGAACTGGCACGCGTTATCTCGGTTTTTTTGTGCAGTATCATTTGTATTCTTTGCATTAAGTTACCTCCGTTGGCCGCCGTCGCCATCGACGGGAGCGCTTTGTTCGCCGTAAGGCGAATCTCCTCTAAATTAGCCAGTGCCGTTGCGTAGACTACGTCGCAATCGACCATGGCGTTCGTCACCGCCCGGTCGGCGGCAAATTCGCGTTCGCGTCTGATCTGTTTCGAAATCCACCAGACGCCGGGGTGATAGAAAAACAAAACCTCGACGACATTTTGAATAACATTCACGAGCGGATCGTATCGCCTGATGTGAATGAGTTCGTGGGCGATGATGCTTTCAAACTGGCGAGGATCCATCTGCAGAAAGATACCGGCAGGAACGATTATCAGTGGCTTAAAAACGCCAAACGCTATCGGCGTGCTGATCAGGTTCGATCGCGCAAACCGGACTGCGCGGTCGACACCGAGTTTTTCTTGCAAAAGGGAAAAACGATGTTGCCACTCGCTGCTTAGTGCATCCCCTGAGGATTTATAGTGGTGAAGTTTCCACACGCCGCCGATCAATCTAAACGAAAACAGAGCGATGCCAAGCAGCCAAAGAGCAACGGCGAATGGAAAGGCAGCAGGAGCCTGTCGCTCGATAAAGATTCTCAGGATGACTAGCGAGCCGGAGACGTTAACAGCCGTTTGCGCAGCGGGTATCGGGTCGGTTTCCGTAAGAGGTGACGTTAGCGTATTTTTTTCGCGAGTCAGGTAGCTCTGAAAATTGTCGTCGGGCTGTAAATATTGTTGACGTGCCTGCGCGATATCGATCCGCTCGGAAACTTGCAGAAAGGTCACGACGGGCAAAATAACGGAGATGGCGAGAAAAGAGACAGCAACGACGTATCTTGCATTTGCCGAATGCGGTCGAATCAGCCGAAGCACGATGTAGAGCGCAAGAGCCAGTAACGCGATCTGCCAAATGGAATGGAGCAAGGTCCAGCCGAGTTGTTCGATCAATTTTGCGTCTGTGAAAATGTTCCAGTTCATTTGCGTGCTCCTTTGGCTTCGGCCGCAACTATCATTCGACGGATCTCGGCTAATTCTTCGGCGGTCGCAGGTTTTGTTTCAAGAACGTGTTGTACCAGCTTTAAGGCGGACCCGCGAAAAGCTTTGTCGAGCAGATCGGAAACCAGGCGTTTTTGTGTTTGCCTTTGGCTCTGCGCTGGGCGGTAAATATGGGCCTTTCCTTGTGGGTCGCGACGGACGAGACCTTTTTCGAGCATTATCTGCATTAGCTTTAAAACAGTTGTATAAGCTGTCGGCCGCCGTGCGTTGATCTCGTCATGAACCTCGCGAACGGTCGCATTTTCCTTTTGCCAGAGCACGTCGAGTATCTCTAATTCCGCTGTGGTTGGTTTATCTATTTTTGCCATGATGATCTACGAAAACCTTCGTAGGTGGAAATATATACGAAAGGTTTCGTAGATGTCAAGGGAAATTTTGGATTTTGGATTGGCGAGGTGGTCCAAGTCCAAAGTAAATTTATGAGGTCGTTGGTATTTCGAGGTCATGTTTTAGCTTAGTGAGTATTTCGACGGACGGCGAGGCGTATTTGTTGATCCAGCGGTCGTAGATCTCGCGGATCGGGACGACGTTTATGTAATTCCAGCGAGTGCGGCCTTCGCGTTTTGCGATTATTAAACCCGCCCTTTCGAGGACGCCCAGATGCTGCATCACGGTGCAACGGTCGAGATCATTAAAATACGCACATAAGTCGCCGGTTGTTTTTGGCTCATCCTTTAATAGGTCAAGAATCTTGCGACGCCGGTGATCGGCGAGAGCTTTGTAAACCGCATCATTGTTACTGGTTCTTGACATGTTATAAAAATATAACATATAATTGGCGCTTTGGGAAGTAAGAAAGAAAGTTCCAACAAAGACGCAAAGAAGAAAAGGAGTAAATATCATGGAATTGAAATTCAAGGTACAGACGAAAATTCAAAAACCGGTCGAGGAAGTTTTTAAGGCCGTGCAGGACCCTGAAAAATTGAGCGGCTATTTTACGAATGGCGGTGCAAGCGCTCCCTTGGTCGAAGGAACCACGGTTGAATGGGCGTTTGCAGATACGCCCGGCCAGGAAAAGATATCGTTCCCGGTTGAGGTAGAAAAAGTTGTGCCGAACGAGTTGATCGTTTTGCGATGGCAGGGGACGAAGGACAAGCTAAATCGCGTCGAAATGAATTTCAAAACGACCGGCCCTGATGAGACGCTTGTTACCATCGGCGAAAGCGGTTGGGACGCAACGCAGGAAGACCTGAACGGTTCGTACATGAACTGCATGGGCTGGTCGCAGATGCTTTCGGCGTTGAAGGCCTATACCGAATACGGCATCAACCTTAGAAAAGGCGCATACACTGGTCTGTATAAGGCGGAGGATAAGGCAGTAAAGGCGTAAAGACTGGAGCGCGGACACTCCTGTCCACATGAGCACATCGTGCGAACAAAACACCTTGACCTCTCAAAATTGAGAGTAACTAAACATTTCTTGCGCCGTGCCGACGCAAGCGGACAGGAGTGTCCGCGCTCCGGTCATTAGCCTACCGTTCAATAATTTGTTACATTTCGGTTAATGTCTCTCGAAACGGACTTTATCGTTATCGGCAGCGGAGTCGCGGGGTTGCGAGCGGCTATCGAGATCGCGTCGTCGGGCGCCCGCGTGACGGTTCTCACCAAGGACAAGGCGAGCGAATCGAATTCGGAATACGCACAGGGCGGCGTCGCCGTCGTGCTTTCCGAAGACGATGATGTTGAACTTCATGAGGAAGACACGCTCGTTGCCGGTGCCGGCCTGTGCGATGTTGCAGCGGTCGAAACGCTGGTTACCGAGGGCACAAAATACATAAAACAACTCATCGATTGGGGAACCGAGTTTGACCGCGACGGCGGCCGGCTTGTGTTTACGCGAGAAGCGGCGCACTCGCGGCGACGTATATTGCACGCTCACGGCGATTCGACCGGAAAGGAGTTGGTGCGCTCACTGATCGAACGGGCAAAACGCGAAACGACGATGAATCTGCTGCCGTTCGCGAACACCGAAAGTTTGCTTGTCGCGGACGGTCGGTGCGTTGGTGTGCGGTTTCTCGACCCGATCTTGCGGGCGCCGCGCGACATTTTTGCAAAGGCCATTATACTGTGCACAGGCGGTGCCGGGCAACTTTTTCAGCACACGACAAATCCGCCTGTCGCAACCGGTGACGGCATGGCAATGGCGTATTTTGCCGGTGCCGAAATGGCCGATATGGAGTTTGTCCAGTTTCACCCGACCGCTCTCAATCTTGAAAATGCTCCGCGTTTTTTGCTTAGCGAAGCGATGCGGGGCGAGGGCGGCATTCTGCGTAACAAGTACGGCGAGCGGTTTATGTCGCGTTACGACAAGCGGCAGGAGATGGCTCCGCGCGATATAGTCAGCCGTTCGATAGTCGCCGAAATGCGTCGGACCGGCACGCGAAACGTGTTTCTCGATATGACCGCACTCGATGAAGATTTTCTCAAACACCGCTTTCCGAAGATTTACGAAACCTGCGCTCATTACGGACTTAACATTGCAAAAGACCAGCTTCCCGTTTCGCCCGCCTCGCATTACTGCATGGGCGGAGTCCGGACCGATCTGTGGGGACGTTCGACACTGAACGGGCTTTATGCCGCCGGCGAGGTGACATGTACCGGTGTTCACGGCGCGAACCGTTTGGCGTCAAATTCGCTGCTCGAAGGTTTGGTTTTTGGCGCGCGTGCGGGAAGGACAGCCATCAGTGATAGTTCCGCGTTCCATGTTCCAGGTCACGAGTTGGAAATTGGTCTGGTTACAGAGCGAAGTGATGAAATTTCGACGGCGGTCAAAAAGCGTATCAAACGGATAATGTGGGAGCGTGTCGGGATATTGCGTGACAGGGATTCGCTGATCCGAGCTCTTCGCGAATTTCAACAGATCAGCTCGGGCAACCTGAGCGCGTCATCCCGAAAATTTGTGACTTTGGCCCAGCTCATTGCGACCGCAGCACTTTGGCGGGAGGAATCGCGCGGCGGACATTTCAGAACTGATTTTCCCGAACAGCACGAAGATTTTCGGGTACATTCGATACAAAAGATCGGCGCCGATGTTTCAACAAGCGAGAAGATCGATTTTGCGCCGGAGGCAAAAACGTTTACCTCCGAAAATAATTAAAAATTCACAATTCATAATTATTTTTTGCAAAAAGCTCCTTTCCGTGCCGGTCCATTTCCGTGCTGCAATTTGAGCACGTCCATCCTCCCCACAGCGCCTGACGCCATGATGTCGGATTTCGAAAAGCCGGCACCGGAGTGCCGCATTCGGGGCAGCCGCCGCGATGGTTTATTTGTTTTGCGAGCCGCGTCGCGTAACCCAACATTGCTACCAAAGCTATCGCCGTTATAATTCCGGGAAGTATTTGCATATAATTTATATAGGCCTTTATCGCCTACGTCTCCTCTGTTACCGAATAGACGAAAGAGCGTTTCGGTTTTGCAGAAATGTAAAGGATGTCCGAAAAGCAGGACTTGATCTGTCTTTCTGGTTTTTCCGTGTTCTGCTCTGTGTTCTGGTCTTCTTCTGTGTGTTCCGCGGTTAAAAAGCCTGAACCACAGAATGCACAGACAAAGACACAGAAAGACTACATTTCAGACAGCCCTCTTTGCGACAGCCTGAGAGGTCATCGTACATTTATTTATGAATATGGAATACGCCGCAACCACGCTGAATCTGGCTTCGATGATCGGGCATCACGCGCGGCTTGCGCCGCAAAAGGAAGCGATCGTCTGGAATGATATTCGGCTTACTTATGCCCAGCTTGAGGCCATGTCGAACAAGGTTGCGAACGCGTTGGTTTCGCTCGGTATCGGGCACGGCGATAAGGTTGCTTTGAGCTGTCCGAATTTGCCTTATTTCCCTATCGTCTATTACGGAATAATGAAAGCCGGCGCGGTCGTCGTGCCGCTGTGTGTTTTGTTCAAACCGCGCGAGATCGAGTATCACCTGAAGGATTCCGACGCAAAGGCAGTGTTCGTTTTCGAGGGCACCGACGAACTGCCGATCGGCCAATGGGCCAAAGAGGCATTCGACCAGGTTGAGACGTGCGAGCACCTGATAGTGCTGACAAAAGAGCCGATGGGCGCAAGTCCATTCACCGAACACAAAACGATCACGCAGTTGATGGCTGATCAACCTGACACGTTCGAAGTCTATCCGACAAAACCCGAAGACACGTGCGCGATCCTTTATACATCCGGCACGACCGGCCAGCCAAAGGGCGCGGAATTGACGCACTTCAACATCTGGTCGAATGCCGTCACGACTTATCTCATTCACCTGCCGGTACTCGATTTTACTGACGGCGAGCAAAAAACATGTCTCATAACGCTGCCGCTGTTTCACACGACCGGCCAGACCGTTCAGATGAACACGAATATGTACGCCGGCAACCGCTCGGTTTTGCTTCCGCGTTTTGAGCCAAGATCGACGCTTGAGACAATGGAGAAAGAAAAGGTGAATTTCTGGGTGGGGGTACCGACGATGTACTGGGCTCTGCTGAAATATGCCGAAGATACCGGCTACGACGTAAGCCGCATCGCCGAAAATATGAAGGTCGCGTCATCAGGCGGCGCCCCGATGCCGGTCGAGGTTATGAAAGGGTTTGAGGCAAAATTTAACGTGCGCGTTATGGAGGGTTATGGGCTTTCGGAAACTTCGCCGCTCGCCTGTTTTAATCATTTTGAAAAACCCACCAAACCGGGAACAGTCGGACAGGCAATATTCGGCGTCGAGGTCAAGTGCTTTGACGAAAATGATAAACCCGTAAGATCCGGCGACCGTGGTGAGGTCGTAATTCGCGGGTCGAACATTATGAAAGGCTACTATAAGCGTCCCGAAGCGACGGCCGAGGTGTTCAGGAATGGCTGGTTTCACACCGGCGATATCGGCATACTCGATGACGAAGGCTACCTGTCTATCGTTGACCGCAAAAAAGATATGATCCTGCGCGGCGGTTACAACGTTTATCCGCGCGAACTTGAAGAAGTGATAATGACGCATCCGGCCGTTTCGCTGTGTGCCGTTATTGGGGTTCCCGACGAGCGTCTTGGTGAAGAGGTCAAAGCCTTTGTGGTGCTGAACAATGGACACAAACTTTCCGAAGACGAATTTATCAGCTGGTGCAAACAACAGTTTGCGGCGAATAAATATCCGCGATACGTCGAGTTTCGCGACGCACTGCCGGTAGGCGCAACGGGCAAATTGCTAAAACGCGCATTAAGAGAGGAAGTCGAGTAGTTTGATGCGCCGTTTGAAAATTATCGTTCTTTTCGCATTCGCAGTTTTTAGCATTGCCGCTTGTTTCAGCTCCAAACCGAAGGGTTATGTGATCGCGAACAGTAAAACGTACGATGCATCGCTTTTCCGCCAGGACTGCGCCGTCTGCCACGGCCCCGAAGCAGAAGGCAAGATAACCGACGACGGCAAAAAAGTGCCAAGCCTTCGCGAAGCCGATTTCAAATTCAAAACCCGCAACCAGATATTTAATCAAATTTCGCAGGGCGGCAATGGAATGCCTCCGTTCAAAGACCAGCTAACCGAACGTGAGTTGCAGTTAATGACGGATTTTGTTTACAGAGATCTGAGGGGCGGGAAATAGCTTTGGGGTCACACGAACAATTCTTCCATTATCCGGCTGGCGACGTCGAACGATGTATATTCAGGTTTTACGACAAAATGCCAGTCGGCAAGGCAATATATCTTTTGCCGTTCATCGAATAGTTTTCGGGCGCTTCGCTTGTTTTTTGCCAGCGGCCGCACCTTGTGCGAGAATTTCATGTTCATCCAGCAATGTTCAAAGCTCGACTCCAGCCAGATGCTGATAAACCCGCTGTTTTTCAGCATTTCGCGGTTTCTCCCAACGGTCCACGCTCCTCCGCCGAGCGACAGGATATTCACGGTTTCATCAGCAACGACCCGTTCCAGGTTGCTCGACTCGATCTCGCGGTAACGGGCCTCGCCGTCGGTACTAATAATGTCCACGATCGTGCGGTTTTCCGTTTCTTCTATAACATAATCAAGGTCCGTGCGCTCACATCCGAGCGCGTGCGCAAGATGTCGCGCTACGCTCGATTTGCCGACACCCATAAATCCTGTTAAAGCAATTCGCTTGTCACTCAACATTTATTAAAAATAAGCTGATAGCTGTCATCGAACGACTATCCGCTGTTTTTTTATCTTACTTATCTGACAACAATTCCCTCAAGTTCATCAAAAAAGCCCGGAAAGGACACATCGACAGCTTCGGCTCTTGATATCTCGGTTTCGCCCGACGCCAAAAGGCCCGCAACAGCGAACGCCATCGCTATGCGGTGGTCACCGTACGAATCGATTACGCCTCCATGTAACTGTGACCGGCCGACCCGAAGGCCATCCGGGAATTCCTCAACCTCGGCGCCCATGATTTTTAGATTTTTGACCACCACTGCTATTCTGTCAGATTCCTTGACGCGAAGCTCTGCGGCGTCCCTTATTTCCAGCCCGCCGCCAAGCTGGGTTCCCAAGACCGCAAGGATCGGGATTTCATCAATAATATTTGGAATCACCGCGCCTTTTAAAACAGTTAGCTCGCTAATGTCTCCAAGATCGCGGCGTCCCGTAACCCGCAGATCTCCGACCGGCTCATTGCATATTTCGCGCCGGTCGACAATTTCGACGTCGGCCCCCAGATCCTGCAAAACATCGACAACCCCTGCACGCGAAGTGTTTAAGCCTATATTTTTCAATAATATATCCGATTCACTTAGGCAAGCCGCGGCGACTGCAAAAAATGCAGCCGACGAGATATCGCCCGGCACCGTTATGTCCCGCGCGGCCAACTTCGAATCACCTGCGACCGATATTTTCCAGCCGCCATCGCCGGTCGAGGCTTTTGTCACTTCGACGCCAAACCACTCAAGCATCCGCTCGGTATGGTCGCGGGTTTGGGTATGCTCAATGACGGAAGTCATGCCGTCAGAATTAAGACCGGCAAGCAAAACCGCCGATTTTATCTGCGCCGATGCGACTGGAAGTTCGTAGTTAATTGCATTCAAAGGGTTTACACCGGCAATCGTCAGCGGTGCGCGAAAATCCTGATGCGAAAACCGAGCCCCCATTTTTTCGAGCGGATCGACCACCCGTTTCATCGGTCGGCTGCGAAGAGATTCGTCGCCGGTCAACGTCGATTCGAAATTCTGCCCGGCGAGAATTCCCGACATCAGGCGCATGGTCGTACCGCTGTTTCCACAGTCGAGTGCGGTTTTCGGCTGCCCAAATCCTGTTTTCCCTAGACCCAATACCTTAAACGCAATACCGGAGCCTTCAATTTCGACACCCAAAGTCCGCAAACACGAGACAGTCGAAGCACAATCGGCGCTGGTTGCAAAGTTCTCGATCTGCGTCGTTCCCTCGGCTAATGCAGCAAACATCGCCGCCCTGTGCGAGATCGATTTGTCGCCCGGAGGCGCTATTTCTCCCTTTACTGCCCTTGCAGTTTTGATCTTCATAACAACTATTCTAAAATGAATGCGGCTGTTTGTCTTGACAGCAAGTGCCCTAAACCTTTAACTTACAAAGAAAAGCTTGTGAGCAAAACCAAGGAACTTAATTTGCCGAGCAAAATCGACTCGGTTGATGAGGCTGCGATCGCGGCCGATAAATTCGCCCGCGAGGCAGGTTTGAGCGACGAATTTATCTTTGCCGTCGATCTCGCCATCCGCGAATCCGTCGCAAATGCAGTAAAACACGGCAATAAATTCGACGAAACAAAAAAAGTCGAGGTCGGGTTGAGCGATTCCGAAAACGGCTTTGAAATAATTGTTCGGGACCACGGCCCGGGATTTGCGCCCGATGAGATTCCCGATCCGACAAATCCAGAAAATCTTTTAAAGACAAACGGCCGTGGAATCCTTTTTATGCGTTCATTTATGGACGAAGTCGAGTGGACGAACCATTCAGGCGGCGGAATGGTCGTCAGAATGCTCAAAAAGCATTAAATAATCTGTTTTATTCATAGACATTTGCGAAAGAAAAGTCTAAAATCTGCTGTCAAACTTAGTAAACTAAATTAGGAGATAAAAATGGCTGACATTAACATTTCGGAACGCCAGGCCGGCGATGTGACTATACTTGATCTGGATGGAAAAGTGACCATCGGCGAGGGCAGCGCTGCTCTTCGCAATGCTATTCGCCGCCTTTTGGGCGAAGGCAAAAATAAAATTCTTCTTAATCTCGGCGGTGTCGGCTATATCGATTCGAGCGGTATCGGCGAGCTTGTCTCCAGTTTCACGGCCGTAAATAAAGAGGGTGGCACGCTCAAGCTGCTAAACCTGACGCAGAAAATTCAGGACCTGCTGGCCATTACCAAACTGCTGACGGTATTTGATGTTTACGACAGCGAGGCCGACGCGCTTGCCAGCTACAGTTAAACCCCAATTTCAATTAGTTTGAACGAAGGGTAAAGGTAACATGCGGTTTTGTTCCTTTATCCTTTTATTTATTGTTTTCAGAGCAACTATTTGCCCGGCGGTTTTCATCTCTAAAGAGAGCAAGGAACCACATTTTTGCCGGGAGATTCCCCTTCAGTTATTTCCTTTAATTTCCGGGTGGAAATCGCGTTCTTTGCTCGAATTTTTTACGTCCGGTCTCGTATTTTAATGAAATTTCTCAGCGTTCTTGTTTTCTTTTTCGCGCTTTCACTAAATGTTGCTGCTCAAAGTGCACCAGCGGGCTTCGACCTATCGAATTACGGCGTTAAGATCGAACCCGAGAGACGTATCATGGTGGTCCTCGGCGCTCTGGATTCTGCAAGGGACGATAGCGGAAAGCGGCTGCTAAACACCACCTTGTCCACGGCCGGAACAAAGTTCCGAGACCAGATGGAATCCGATCTCACCGTGCCGGACGATCTGCGGCAAAGGATCTCGACCTTTGTCGCGGCATATAAAAAGCGCCACCCGCAAGCGACGGACGCCGAGATAATCTCGCCGTTCATCTCGATGGCCTATTCCCTTTCACAAGTTCCCGATCTGGCCGACCCGACGGTGACCAGCGACCTGCCGGGCAGTTTGCTCGACGTGCTCGATTTTGCACCGCTGGTGCGCGAATATTACCGGCGTTCGGGCATTGCTGCAAAGCTCGATCAATATGTAAAGGATTATCAGGCAGCGTCGGACGCTTCTGTGCGGCCTTCGGCTCGCGATATGGTAAGCGAACTTTTGGACTACTTGCATACGCGGCCGCAAACGCTTTATACGGAAAAGGTTAAGGTCGAGGCTCAAAAGGGCAACAGTAAGAACAAAAAGATACAGCAGATCGAAACGCGCGAGCACGAGCGGCGGTTTTTCATCGTTCCCGAAATGCTCGAGCCCGCAGGAATCACAAATTTTCTTAACGTTCGGGACGATTACTACGTGATCATCCCGCCGGACACCGATCTGCGGCCGTCGGATGCACGGCGAGCGTTTTTGCAGTTTGTGGTCGATCCGCTGGTACTAACAAATGCCAAGGACATCTCGACCGTTCAGGCCGGCGTCAAGCAGCTTTTGGATGAGCGGCGAAAGATCAACCCGGACGTAACGCCCGACGTCTATCTTGCGATCGGACGTTCGCTGGTAGCCGCGATCGACGCTCGGGAATTAGAACATTCGCGCGTGAACGCCGCGACGCTGCTTGCAAGAAGAAAGATCGATGCGGTAAGAACCGACGCCGAGAAAAAGGCAGTATCGGAGGAACTCGACAAACTTAAACAGGGGTTTGCCGATGAAACCGCGCTCCGGCTTTCCGACGATTATGAAAAAGGTGCTGTGCTTGCGTTTTATTTCGCGCAACAGTTAAAGGGACTTGAAGATTCGGGATTCGACATTGCTTCGTCAATGCGCGAAATGATCCTTTCGCTTGATGCTTCAAAAGAAG
>Ga0157372_10004748_pt1 | contig 14424 bp, 9 predicted proteins | sample C55metaG_FD_115307 | JGI IMG/M metagenome (GOLD analysis project Ga0157372, IMG submission 115307) | Corn rhizosphere microbial communities from Kellogg Biological Station, Michigan, USA - C5-5 metaG | ecosystem: Host-associated > Plants > Roots > Rhizosphere > Soil | place: USA: Michigan... | reverse complement strand
GATCCCCTCCGTCACCGGCCTGTCCTTTGACGAGGCCAAAAAGAACCTCCAATCCCAGGGTTTCGACGTCCAGATCCAGGACTCCTCGACCTATTATGATACCATGCGGCCCCTGCAGGTCGTAAAGCAGTTCCCCGAAGCCGATAACCTGGTGAAGATCAACCGCACCATCTATCTGACGATCAACCGTTCCCAGGCCCCCTTCATCCAGATGCCCAACCTCGTAAGCATGAGCTTCCGGAATGCCGAAATGTACCTCCGCCAATATGGTCTCAAGCTCGGCGACACCATCTTCAAACCCGACTTCGCGCGCAACTCCGTTCTCGAACAACAATATAAAGGAGAGGTCATCAAACCCGGCGCCCAGATTCGCCAGGGTAGCCTCATCACCCTGGTCCTCGGTAGCGGCATCGGCGCAGGCCAGGGATTCATCGTCCCCGACTTGTTCGGCCTTACCTATTTGCAGGCTAAATCCCGGCTCGACTCGATGGGGCTTTCCGTTGGCGCTGTACGGCGGGAACCGGGCATTTCCGATTCCGCGGATGCCTATATCAACTGGCAGGACCCGGTACAAAGCGGCGACGATGGCCTGCCAAACCGAATCCGCCCGGGTCAGAGCATCGATATCAAACTGACGCCGCAAAAGCCGTCAAGGGACACCCTCCCACGTTAACAACAAAAGAAATTACATGCAAACCATCTCTGTAGAAGAAGTAAAGGCCCGGCTCGACGCCGGCGAATCCCTCCACCTCGTGGACGTCCGCGAACCCTCCGAGCACGCGGAATTCAACATCGGCGGTATCCTCCTCCCCCTCGGCCGCGTCCGTATGATGGACACCGAGGATATCGATCAGTGGAAAGACCAGGAAGTCATCTGCTACTGCCGCAGCGGCAACCGCAGCGCCCAGGCCTGCATGATCCTCGAGACCGCAGGTTTCACCAACGTGAAGAACCTGACAGGCGGCATGCTCACCTGGATGGAGCGAATCCACAGCTAGACCTTACTTCAAGTATTTCGCATACCACGCCAGCCACCGCTCCAACCGGTCCCGCTGATAGCTTGGCGCCGTGATCCCATGAAAGGAATTGGGATAGATGATCAGTTGTGTCGGCACCCCCAGCGTCCGCAACGCCTGGTACATCTGCTCGCTACCCGCCGTCGGCACATTGAAATCCTTTTCCCCACTCATAAAGAGGGTAGGGGTCTTGATCCGGTCCGCCTTCAGCAAAGGATAGGATATCTTCAGGTACCGGTCGATCGCCTTCCAGGGTGCGCCGATCTCGTTCATATATTGGTTCACATACTGATCCACTCCATACAAGGATAAAGTAAAACCCGTCCCCGCCCCGCTGCTCGCCGCCTTGAAGCGGTTGTCCGACGCGATCAGGTAATCCGTCAATATTCCCCCATACGACCATCCACCCACACCCAGATGATCCGCATCGGCAATCCCCTGCTTCACCAGGTGATCCACCGCCCCATGCAGATCGATCACCTCCTTATTCCCCCAGTCCGCCGAAATGATCTTCGAATAGGCCACCCCGCGACCATTACTGCCCCGGTAATTCACCGCCGCCACCGCAAAACCACCTCCCGCCAGCATCTGTCGCGTCAGATCAAAATCATAAGCATCCTGGCTGACCGGACCCCCATGGATATATAAGATCAAAGGCAGTTTGGTAGCAATCCCTGCCGGCCGGTACAAGATCCCCGACACCATCGTCCCGTCCGAACTCTTCGACTGAAAACCCTCCACCGTTGCCAATGCCAGCGGCGCCAGGAACGAATCCGTATGATGCGTCAGTCGGCGCGGAGCATTACCCTCAACCACATACAGCTCAGTCGGCGTCTGCGGCTCGCTCATCATCGTCAGCCAATCATCTCCCGCCCGATCCAGGAATGTAAATGCCCGCTGCCCGCCCACTACCTTACTCGACTTCCCATCCGCCACCGCGAAAGAAGCCACATATTGCTCCCGGTCGTCCGCAACCAAAGCAAAGATCGACTTCCCATCCTTCGTCCAACGCGGACTCAGCACCGGCCGGTCCAGCGCCTGGCTCAGCAAGCGCGGCGCCCCGCCGGCCGCCGCAACAACGCAAAGCACCGGCTCATCATACATATGGTAATTCTCATCGGACACCGACCGCGTATACGCGATCCACTTCCCATCGGGGCTCCAGCGCGGCCCGTTATCACTGCCCCTCCAGTCGGTCAGCTGACGCATCGTTGCCCCCGCATGCGCCTCGATCACATAGATATCGCTGTTCTCATTCTGATCCGGATCAGCCGTCCGGTTGGACATAAAAGCGATCGCCGACCCATCCGGACTCCACACCGCCGAACCTTCGTCAAAGTTCCCCCGCGTCAGCGTGTCAAGTTTCTTGGACGCAAGATCAAACAGGTATAAATGCGAATGCGTTTTTTTATACCGGTATCCCTCCACATCTTCTTTGTATTGATACCGGTCGATCACATACGGTTTCGTTGTCTTGATCTTGCTGCTGTCCTCTGCATCGGGATCGGTCAGCGTCAACAACAGCTTCTTCGAATCCGGGCTCCAGGCATAGTCGCCAACCCCGCCCTTGATCTCCGTCAACCGCTTGCCCTCACCGCCCCGCCGGTCCATCAGCCACACCTGTGACCCCTTCACCTCGGCGCCGCCGGCCGCCCGCGAAGACAAAAAGGAAAGCCATTTCCCATCCGGACTCCATCGCGCTCTCGATTCCGCATCAGGGCTGTTCGTCAATTGGATCCCCTGGCTGCCGTCCCAGCTCACCATCCAGATATCCGCATTACGGCCGTCCTTCAATGAATCGATCGTCGACACCGTATACGACACCCATTTGCCGTCAGGCGAAACCTGCGGATCACTGACCGAAGGAAGACGATAAATATCAGCAGGTCGTATCGGCCGTTTGGCGGGAGTTTGGGCACACAACGTCATCCCGACGCTCAGTACGCCCGTAGCGAACAGCAAGGATCTTAGCATCCTTGAATTTACAACTTAATATTCACCGCAAACATAAAATTCGTTCCCGCCATCGGGAAAACGAAGTTCTCCGTGATCAACTGCCCACCATAGACGTAGCTGTAGGTATAACCATTAGGCGTATACCGTTTGTCGAATAGATTATTCAATTGGAAGATGAAGTCGGTCTGCCGGCCGATCTTGCCCATCAGCGAATACACCGCCCGCAAATTCTGCACATAGTAGCCCGGCAGCCTGCGGTTTCCCTGCTGGGCATTGTCCAGGTACACCTCGCTGACATATTTTGCCGGCAAGCTGAAGGTCAGATGCGACACCGGCATGAAATTGACGGTCGCGGCGCCCACCACCGACGGCGAGAACGCCAGGGTCGTCGTCTTGTAGGCATGGCTCACTTGCCCGCCATTATCATAATCGTCGTCATATTCGACATAGTCGAGAGCCTTGTTTCGGCTAAGCGCCAGGTTAGCGTCCGCCGAGAACCAGTTCACCGGCTTTACGCTTCCCTGCAGCTCGATGCCAAGCCGGTAGCTCCGGGCGATATTGCTCCGGGTGTAGTCGCCCACATCATTGATCTTGCCCGTTAGCACCAGCTGGTTATGATAGAGCATATAGTATCCCGTAATGCCCCAGGAATATTTGAGTCCCTTCTGCTGCAGACCCAGCTCGAAATCGTGCAGGCGCTCCGCCTTGGGTTGGTCGTTGAGGCCGGCTTCGAAGTCGGCCCGGTTGGGTTCATGCCCGGACATGGCATACGAGAAATAAGCCTGCCAGTTGTAGTGCGTATAGGTGACGCCTGCCTTCGGGTTGACAAAATTGTACGTCGGGTGGACCAGGATCGACGGGTTGTCGTCAAAGCCATCCAGCTCATAGTCGAGATGACGGTATTGAAGGTCCAGGAACCCCGTCCACCGTTGACCCAGCTGCTGCTGCCATTTGGCATAAACATTATAATCGATCTTGATCGCCGGCTCCCGGTAATACTGGTAATTTTCCGGGAACCCCCCATCGGCCGCCCACACGACATTCCCATAATGCTTCCCGTCATAGCGGTCCCATCCGCCGCCAAGATAAAGCTGTGTATTGTTGCTTTTATATTGGAGCGAAGCCACCATCCCATAAAAATAATTATCCAGCCACCGCTGCCGCACCAGGCTCGTGCTTTGCAGTGTATCGCTGCCCATGACAACGGGCGGCAGACCATAGGCGGCATAGCCGGCGTTCGAAAGATCGCCCTGGTCGTGATACTCCTGGTAATACCCATACCCGCGGGTCAGAAAGAGGGCATTGTTGAACGATAGCCGGTCGCTGAACTGGTGGTTGAAGAACAATTGATAATGGTTCTGCCAATAGTTGTCCGACTGATCCCGGTAGGTGAAATAGTTGTAGGTTCGGTTACTGCTGCGGAACAGGTTGACGGAATCCTGCGGCGTGAAATATAGCGAGCCGATATTGTTCTCGTAATGCTGTTGCAGCGCCGGAAGATTGCCGTCCCACTTGGCCTGGGGAATGCCGTTCCAGGCCTGGTAGGTCTTTTCTTTTCCCTGCAGGATGTTGAATCTTATCGATGAGTTCTTGTCATACCAGGCCGCGGAGAAATAAAGGGACCGGAGATCGCTTGTGGCCCGGTCGATATAACCATTGCTGGCGATCCGCGAAAGCCGCATATCGATCGTGAAATGTCCGTCGATGAGTCCCGATCCGGCCTTCAGGGTGTTCTTCCACGTATTGTAGCTTCCATAGCTGTTATTGAACTCCCCATAGGGCTTTTCGTTGAACTCGTTGGTCGAGAAATTGATCGTCGCGCCAAAGGCGCCGGCGCCGTTCGATGAAGTCCCCACCCCCCGTTGTATCTGGATACTGTTGGTCGAAGACGCGAAATCGGGCAGGTCGACAAAGAAAATGGCCTGCTCTTCCGCATCGTTGTAAGGGATGCCGTTCAGCGTCATATTGATCCGCGAATCGTCCGTTCCCCGGATATAGATGCCGGTATAACCGACCCCATTGCCGGCGTCGGAGTTGATCACCACGGAAGGGGTCTGGTTGAGCAGGAAGGGCAGGTCCTGCCCGACATTGGTCGTTTCGATCTCTTTTTTGCTGATATCCGTCTTTGTGAAAGGCGCTTTTTCGCCGGCCCGAAGGGCATGTACCTCAACGGGTTGTAAAAACAGCTTCAGGGAGTCCTTCTTTCCGCCCGGTTGGGCCGGATTCTGGGCATAAACGGTCGCGGCGGCAGCCAAAAGGCTGGACAGAGCCAAAATCTTCTTCATAATGCATTAAGTTTAATGCCAAAGCAACGCCGCGAAGGAAAGGAGAGAAATAGCAAATAGAGGAGATCACCTTCCCTGCGCAGGCATTACCCTGATCAGGTTCTGCGGGTATTTTCTCAGCCATCGCCGGTAAGGCGGACAGCACCCCGAGGAACTGGCTACAAAGGTAGGTAAAAAAAAGCCGCAAATGTAACTTTCCCGCCCCGCCGGCCGTCCTACCCCAAATGCAGATTATGAGATTTACCATACTACTCGCTCTTTTCACCGGGTCCACCCTCTTCTCCCTTGCCCAGAATCCAAAGATGATCGATGACAGAAATGCCCAAAAACGCAACGTCCAGGGCTTCCACGCCATCGAGATCTCCTCGGGCATCGACCTCTACCTGAGCCAGGGCGGCGAAGAGGCGGTCGCCGTAAGCGCTTCCGACATCGACGCCCGCGATCGCATCATCACCGAGGTTTCCGGTGGCACGCTTCGCATCTACGTGGAAAACCGGGGCTTCAATTTCAGCTGGCATAATAGGCACATGAAGGCCTATGTCTCCTGCCGGCAAATGGATCAGCTGACGGCTTCCGGGGGCAGCGATGTCTATATCCAGGACGCGATCCACGCCGAGAGCCTCAAAATGCATCTCTCGGGTGGCAGCGACTTCCGTGGAAAGCTGAACGTCGGCGAGCTGAACGTCACCCAATCGGGCGGCTCCGACTCGTATGTCAGTGGCTCGGCCCGCACTCTCTACGTTCATACCAGCGGCGGTAGCGATTACCATGGTTATGACCTGGCCGCCGACAACTGCGAGGTCGAAGCCAGCGGGGGCAGCGACGCCTATGTCACCGTCAACAAAGAAATGACCGCCCATGCCAGCGGCGGTAGCGACATTCACTATAAGGGCAGCGGTGTTCTCCGGGACTCGCGCGCAAGCGGCTCGGGCAGCATCTCCCGCCGCGATTAAAATTGACTATATTCGTACCCAAACTGTTATGACCCCCATGTGCAGAAAGTTATTCATATTGTTGGTAGGGAGTTTTTGGATGTTGGCGGCCCATGCGCAGAAGACCATCATAAACGATCCGAATGCCGAGCTCCGGCCCGTAAAAGGTTTTCATGGCATCGAAGTCTCCAGCGCCATCAACCTTTACCTGAGCCAGGGTGAACAGGAAACAGTGGTCGTCAGCGCCAACGATCTGCGATGGCGGGAATACATCCGAACGGAAGTGGACAACGGCATCCTCAAGATCTGGCTCGATAACCGCAAATGGTCCCGCGGGAATGTGAGGATAAAGGCCTATGTCAGCTTTACCACACTCGACAAGCTAAGCGCATCCGGCGCCAGCGACGTCTTCGTTGACGGCGTTATCAGCGGCGAGAGTCTCCTTGTCGACCTCAACGGGGCCAGCGATTTCAAGGGAGCGATCAATGTAAAGAATTTGCAGCTGGAACAAAGCGGCGCCTCGGATGCCCACGTGACCGGGGTGGTCTCGGGTGTGGCGGAGATCCATTCTTCCGGCGCCAGCAATGTAAAAGGCTACGACCTGACCATCCAAAACTGCAATGTCCACGCGTCCGGCGCCTCCGATATCCGGGTCACGGTCCGCAATGAACTCACCGCCGATCTCTCCGGCGCCAGCACCGTCTTTTACAAAGGTGAAGCCGTCGTCCGCGATGTCAGGTCAAGCGGCGCTAGTGCGGTTAAAAAAAGCTCCTAAGGCCATATTTATTTTGTTGGGAATCAAAAAGCTCGTACCTTTGCCCTCCACATCGCGAAGTAGAGCAGCGGTAGCTCGTCGGGCTCATAACCCGAAGGTCGCTGGTTCGATCCCAGCCTTCGCAACACGGCGGGGACCTCGGCTTGAGGTCCCCGCTCTTTTTAACGAGCTGCCGCCGAGGTCCCCGCGTGTTGCGGGCCCCCGAAGGGGGCAATCATCGGCCCCGCCAGGTGCCGAAGGCGCCGGTACAACCCAACCATCCAAAAAACCCAAAAGCAATCAGCCGCAAAAGGAACCAACCCACCCCCCAGCCACCCAAAAAACAATACCTTTGCACCCAATAAAATGAAATCCGGCTTCGTCTCCATCTTCGGCAAACCCAACGCAGGCAAAAGCACCCTGCTCAACGCCCTCATGGGCGAGAAGCTCGCCATTGTCTCGCCGAAAGTCCAAACAACCCGCCACCGCATCAAAGGCATTCTCACAGAAAAAGACTACCAGATAATAATAAGCGACACCCCCGGCATCATCGAACCAAAATACAAGCTCCACGAAAAAATGATGCAGGCAGTCCGCAGCTCCCTCGAAGACGCCGATCTGGCCCTCCTGCTGCTGGACATAAAAGACAACTGGGAAGAGAACGACAATCTCTTCACGTCGTTGAAACTCAAGGCCCCAGCCCTGGTGGTCCTCAACAAGACAGACGACGTCACAAAAGAAAAGCTCGCCGAAGCAAAGGAATTCTTCAAAGAAAAACCCTATTGCAAAGGCATCATCGCCATCTCGGCGCTGAAAAAGACGAACCTCGACCAACTGCTCAAGGCCGTCCTCGAAAGACTCCCCGAAGGCCAGCCCTTCTTCGAAGGCGACGACCTCACCGACCTGCCGACCAAATTCTTCGTCGGTGAACTCATCCGTGAAAAGATCTTCGGCCTGTACGGCGACGAGATCCCCTACCAAACGACCGTGCTGGTCCAGGAATTCTCGGAGAAATCCACACTGACCAAGATCCGGGCGGATATCATCGTCCAACGCGAATCCCAGAAAGGCATCATCCTCGGCGAAGGCGGCAAATCCATCCGCCAGCTCGGATCGGAAGCCCGTAAGGACATCGAAGCCTTCATCGACCGGAAGGTCTTCCTCGAACTGTTTGTAAAAGTGCGGCCCAAATGGCGTGACACCGAAAATTTCTTAAAAGAGTACGGATACAACTAGCAATATCATGAGTGGATTTACAGTGGCAATCGTGGGCCGGCCCAATGTCGGAAAAAGTACCTTCTTCAATCGTCTCCTCGAACAGCGAAAAGCGATCGTCGATGACGTCAGCGGCGTCACGCGCGACCGCCAGTACGGCGTTGCCGAGTGGACCGGCAAAAGCTTTAACCTCATCGACACCGGTGGTTTTGTCCCCGAAAGCGAGGACGTGTTCGAACGCGAGATCAAAAAGCAGGTCCTCATCGCCCTCGAAGAGGCCAATGCCCTGATCTTCATGGTCGACGCCGCCACCGGCATCACCGACCTCGACGAGTCGATGGCCGATGTGCTCAGACGCACCACCAAGCCCGTTTTCCTCGCGGTCAACAAGGTCGACAACAGCGACCGCCTCCTCGAAGCCGCCGAATTCTATAGCCTCGGGTTCGAAGAAATTTATTTCCTCTCTTCCATGACCGGCAGCGGTACGGGCGAACTCCTCGATGCGGTCACAAAACTGATCCAGGACGAACAAACGGAACCGGAAGACGCCAACATCCCGAAATTCGCCATCATCGGCCAGCCCAATGTCGGCAAATCCTCTCTTCTCAACGCCCTCATCGGCCAGGAACGCACCATCGTCAGCGACATCGCCGGCACTACCCGCGACACCATCCATACCCGCTATAATTTATTTAAAAAGGATTTTGTCCTCATCGATACCGCCGGTATCCGCCGCAAGACAAAGGTCCATGAAGACCTGGAATTCTATTCGGTCATCCGCGCCATCAAGGCGATGGACGAAGCCGACGTCTGTCTGCTAATGATCGACGCACCCAAAGGCATCACCGCCCAGGACCTGAATATCTTTAGCCTCGCCGTCAAAAAAGGCAAAGGCATCGTCCTGCTGGTCAATAAATGGGACCTCGTCGAGAAAGAGACCAATACCGCAAAGGATTATGAGAAGGAATTGAAACAGCGGCTCGCTCCCTTCACCGATGTCCCCGTGCTCTTCATCTCCGTCATCGACAAGACCCGCATCTTCCGCGCCGTCGAGACGGCGCTCGAGGTATATGACAACCGCCAGCGCCGCGTTCCGACAAATGAGCTCAACGAGGTCATGTTAAAGGCCATCGAAGCCTACCACCCGCCTGTCGTCAGGGGCTATCCACTGAAGATAAAATACATCACCCAGCTGCCCACCCACGTCCCCTCCTTCGCCTTCTTCTGTAACTTCCCGGACGACGTCAAGCAGCCTTATAAGAACTATCTCGAGAACCAGCTTCGGGATCATTTTAATTTCAAAGGAGTGCCCGTCCGGCTTTTCTTTAGGAAAAAATAGTAGTTTCGCCCGCAAAACAAAACAAGGACTTATGAAACACCTATTGGCCGTTCTCGTAGTAGCCGCTGCTATGACCACTTCCTGCAACAACAGTGGCGTTGAAGCCGCTGCAGCTCCTAAAGCTGATTCCACCGTTAAAGTCGCTGATTCCGCTGCCAGGATGGCCCCGGACACACTGAAGGCCGCGCCTGCAGATTCTACAAAGAAGTAAAATGGTTCCCGTCGTCAGGCGGGGACCTTTTTCAGCACCTCCTCCACTTCCCGCCGATATTTCTTCAGCGCCTCCTTCTCCTGTCGGATAAACCCATTGTCCTGCAACCGGCCCACCACCGCATTCATCTCCTCCGTCGATTCATACACCATCTTCCGAAAAGGATTGGTATAATCCTTCGCCCGCGACGCATAGATCTCTCCGGTGAGTTTCTCTTTTATCCCAACACTCTCTTCCAGTAACTTACGCAACCCCTTCGGGCCGCCACGCCGCAGCGAAAAGCCCGTAACCGCCTTCAACGCGGCCAGCGCATGCACCAGCTTGTCAAAAAAGTATTGCTCACCCTGCCGCAGGTACCAGAGATGCACCTGCTCCCAGCTCTTGACTTTACCGTTATGGATTTGCGCATTCAACTGCTCCAACTGGGACTCGCGGATCAACTGCCCGCCCACATTGACCCAACCCTGCAAAGGCAGGCTCGCCGGGATCAGCTCGAGGAGGTCCTCAAAGCTGTCGACGCTTTCTTCCCGGATGAGTCGCAAAAGCTGGTTGGCGGCGTGATACGTGATCAGCTCCCGGTAAATCGCCCAGGCGGGCGCGACTTTTACCAGTCGGATCTTCCGGTCGCTGTTCTCCCAACCCTCGGCAACGATCTCCAGCGAATCCACTTTCGACGGCTCATCCCGCAACAGGGTCGCACCGATCGCCACCAGGTCCTCTTCAGAATGTTTGCCCCTTCGCCCCTCTGCCTTCACCAAAGCAAGCCCGGTAAATCGCTCCAACAGGGTCAGTGCCGTCACCATCTCGCCGATCGTGTCAGGCGCCAGGTAATCATATTCCAACAGCTGCGTCCGGTCTATCCGCTTGTCCCGGTCGACATATTTCCAGGAATTGCGCGCAATGGCGTACATATTGTGAAGAAACCAGTAGGCCGGCATTACGACCAGCTCGTCGGTACTGACATCGTTACTGATCAGCGCAAAAGGAACCGGGATATCCAGTTCGGCCGGGTAATCTCCCTTGGCGAGAATGGCATAGGAGGCAAACCGGCTATTGTGTTTGAGACTGACACAAAGCCCCGGCCAGAAACCCCGGCCGGCCACGATCTCCCCATCGGGGCTACGGGAATTGTGATTGCTCCCGATCGTGGCGCCCGCCGCCATATTGCTCTGCCCCATCACCAGCGCCGCACAAAGGAAGGAGTTGTTGTGGTGTTGCTCATGCGCCGGAAAGATCAGCGAGTTCAACACCTCGCAACAGGAGATCGTCGCATTATTGCCCAAATAGGAGTTGATCAGCCTCGCTCCATACTTCAATTGGGAATGCGAGGCCATCACAAATCGGACCGCCTTTACTCCATAGAAGATGCGGCAGCCGAAGCCGACGATCCCGTTCACCAGCTCACAACCCTCGCCCACCTGGGACATTGCCTCGGCGGAAGAGTTGATCGTGAGATTCTTCAATTTATTGGCGCCCTTCAGATAGGCGTCGCTGCCGATCCATACATCCTTGATGATCTTACAGTTCTTGATCACGGTCCGGTCCCCCACCTTTCCATAATAGCCCCGCCGGTTGTCGAAAGCTGTTTCGGTAAAGGTCTTGAACTTCTCCTGTAAAACCTTGTCGTCCCGGTGCCGGGTCCAGAGCCAGGCATCCCCCGGCAGCATTCCGTTAAAGGGGATGATGCTGCGACCGCCGTTCTCATTGCACACCTCCAGCCAGATGCGGATGGACTCCTCTTCCCCCTCCTTTAAAACCCCATTGCCGAATTTAGCGTGATCCGTGGTGGCCATCTCATTCGTATTGACGATCATCACGTCACTACCGATGATATAATGGGAGAGATAGTTGGTATTGTCGATACAGACATTGTCCCCGAGGTCGCAGCTGATGATCGTGCTGTTATACAACCCCACCGGCCGGCGGAGGTTATGGAACTCGAGATAGTAGGGTTCCAGCTTGCCGATCCTCACCAGTCCGAAGAACTTACAGTTCTGCACCAGCTCGGCCGTGAACGCATCCGAAACAAGAATATCGTTCCAGTTCGCCGAAGTGTTCCGGTTCCGCACCAGCACCTCGATCTCATACGCCGTCAGCTGGCGGTAGCTGATGCCGCTGCGGTTCTGCACATTCCGAAGATAATATTCGTCCTTTCCTTTTGGAAGATAGCGGCTATCGACAAACTGGTAGCCAAGCGAGTTGATCGGGCTTTTCTTGATGTCATTCATATATTGGATGCTAAACGTTATTCAACCGTTACACTCTTGGCCAGGTTCCTGGGCTTGTCCACATCATATCCCTTCGCGACTCCGATATAGTAAGCGAGCAATTGCAACGGGATCACACTCAGGATCGGGGCGATCAGCTCATCGGCCTCCGGAATGCGCATCACATCCTCCGCCATATTTTCAATGATCGCATCGCCCTGGCTGATCACCGCGATAACCCTGCCTTTCCGGGCCTTGATCTCCTGGATATTGCTGACGATCTTCTCATGATAGGAATCCCGCGTTGCGACAAACACCACCGGTAGCTGGTCGTCGACCAGCGCGATCGGGCCGTGCTTCATCTCCGCGGCGGGATAACCTTCGGCGTGGATATAAGAGATCTCCTTTAGCTTCAAAGCGCCTTCCAACGCCACCGCGAAATTATAACCCCGGCCCAGGTACAGGGCATCCTTCGCATCCTTGTATTTCCCTGCCAGCCGGCGGATATCATCATTCAGCTGCAGCACCTCCCGCACCTTTTCCGGAACGGAATGCAGCTCGCTCAGCAACTGCATATAACGCGTCCCATCGATCGTTCCCTTTTCCCGGGCGATCTTCAGCGCGATCATCGTCAGCACCGTCAGCTGGGCGGTAAAGGCCTTGGTCGAGGCGACGCCGATCTCCGGACCCGCGTGGGTATAGGCGCCTGCATGGGAAATGCGGGCTATGGAGCTGCCAACGACATTTACAACCCCAAGGATCATCGCCCCGCTCTCCTTCGCCTTCTCGATCGCCACGATCGTGTCCGCCGTTTCCCCGCTTTGCGAGATCGCGATGATCACATCCCCCGGATGGATCACGGGATTCCGGTACCTAAACTCCGAGGCATACTCTACCTCCACCGGGATCCGGCACAACTCTTCAAAGACATATTCCGCCACCAACCCCGCATGCCAGCTCGTTCCACAGGCGATCATGATGATCCGTTTCGCTTGCGTCAGCTTGTCCATATTCTGTTGGATCCCCGCCATCGTGATCGTTCCTTTCACCGCATCCAGCCGTCCCCTTAAACAGTCGAAGATGGTATCGGGTTGCTCGAAAATTTCCTTTAACATGAAATGATCGTATCCCCCCTTTTCAATAGCCGCCATCTCCAGGTCCAGCTTCTGAATAAAAGGGGTGACCTTCTCGTTCCCGAGATTCTTCAGCACCAGCTCGTCTGCCTTCAATATCGCCAGCTCGTAGTCGTTGACATAAACGACCTCCTTCGTGTATTCGATGATCGGTGATGCATCCGAGGCCAGGAAATGCTCTCCCTTCCCGATGCCGATCACAAGCGGACTTCCCTTCCGCGCCGCGATGACCGTATCGGGGTTATCCTTATCCAGCAACACGATCACATAGGCGCCAACCACCCGTTTCAGGGCGATCCGGACCGCCTCTTCCAGCCCGCACTGGTTGTTCTTCTGGATGTCCTCGATGAAATTCAACAGCACTTCGGTGTCGGTGTCGCTGTGGAAATGATACCCCTTCCGCACCAGCTCCTGCTTCAGCTGGGTAAAATTTTCGATGATGCCGTTGTGGATCATCGCCAGCCGCCCGCTCGCCGACTGATGAGGATGCGCATTCCGGTCACTCGGCTCGCCATGTGTTGCCCAACGGGTATGACCGATCCCCGCATGGGCATGGAGATCCTTGCCGACCAGGCTGTCTTCCAGCTCGGCAACCTTGCCTTTCTTCTTATACACCCGGAGATCACTGTTCAGAAGGGCCACGCCCGAGCTATCATAACCTCTGTATTCAAGTCGTTTTAAACCTTTCAGGATGATTGGATAAGCCTCTCTTGGACCGATATAAGCAACAATGCCGCACATAGTTTGCAAAATTTTAGCAATACTACTTAAAAAAAGAACCCCGTCCAAAGGACGGGGCTCGCGATTAAATGTACAATGGTTATTTATTCTTCCAATATCCTTCGATCCACACCCAGTTATCATTCACATACTTCCAGTGCGCCTTCACCCAAACCTTATCACCCGAGGCCGAAGCCGTCGAGCTATACTCATACGAAGAAGGGTGGTTGTTGGTGCCCGGCCGGTTCTGCAAAGAGTCCGGATGGGGATAATTGTATTGGTTGTCGTTGTAATTATCATTGTTCTTCCTGGGCGGCTGCTGCTGTTGGGGTGCTTCCAGATCCCCGTCGCCATAAGGGTCCTCTGGTGCATCCTCCGGATCATAATAATATCCGGGCGGCGCATAGCTCGGCGAATAAAAATAAGGATTGTAACCATAGGGGTAGCCATAATAGCCATAAGGATAACCGTAACCGTAATAAGGCCAGCCCCAGCCAAGGCCGATGCCAAGGCCAAGACCCCAACCCCAGCCGCCCCAGCCATAATATCCACCGTATCGGCCATAATATCCATGATAGCCGCCGTAATAGCCGCGACCACCGTAATATCCATGCCCGCCATAGTAACCCCGGCCGCCATTATAACCGCCACGATAG
>Ga0157372_10004746_pt1 | contig 14428 bp, 13 predicted proteins | sample C55metaG_FD_115307 | JGI IMG/M metagenome (GOLD analysis project Ga0157372, IMG submission 115307) | Corn rhizosphere microbial communities from Kellogg Biological Station, Michigan, USA - C5-5 metaG | ecosystem: Host-associated > Plants > Roots > Rhizosphere > Soil | place: USA: Michigan... | reverse complement strand
TCGACGACCCTACGGCACGGGGGCCACCGCGTGCAGTCGGCGCACCGGTGAGCGTGGAAGAGCCTGATTCCACGCTCAGGACCCCTGGTCGCCCCCTCGGGGCCGGCGGCAGGTCCGCGACCCCGCTGCGTGTCGATCGAACCCGATCAGGGGATGGCAGTCCTCACCCTCGCCGCGCGCGATGCGGGCGAGGGGAGAGAGCGGAGGTTCAGGAGGGCCTCAACGCTGCGGGGAGGGCGGCGCGAACCGAGGTTCACGGGCGCTGAGGCCCTCCTGTCGGGGGTCCGTGGGGACGCTCCCGGGCCAACCCGAGAAATGGCCCAAGAGATGGCGAGACGGGGACCCGGGCACCGGACGCCGCTTGCCTTCCCCTTGCGAACGCCGCCCGCAGTCCCGGGACCCCGTCTGCGGCACACGCTAGGAGCGAGCCGACGACAGGGTCAACGCATCGGCCGTGGTTCGCCTGGTCCGCTGTGGACAAGCCTGTGGACAAGGCCCGGGCAGCCTGTGGAGAACCGCCTGTCTGGCGGGGATCGGCTGGGGAGGCGCTGTGGAGCCCCGGGCACGGGGGTGCGCTGCGCCGCCGCTGACCAGCAAGAATGTCGTGCACCGGGTGTGGACGGAAAATCCCTCGCCTGGGGACAGCGGACGGAGACCGATGAGCGAGACGCGCCACGACGACGCCTACGAGCAGGGGCCGGTGGCGGCGTTGCGCCGCGTCGCGTTCCTGATGGAGCGGGGACGGGAGGAGACTCGCCGCGTACGGGCGTTCCGCAACGCCGCCGCCACCATCCTGCCGCTGTCGGCCGACGAGGTGGCCGAGCGTGTCGCGGCGGGCACGCTCACCGAGCTGTCCGGGATCGGGCCCAGCACCGCGTCCGTCATCGAGGCCGCGGTCCGCGGCGAGCAGCCGGAACGCCTCGCCAGGCTCGAGGCGGCGTACGCCGGACCGCTCACCCAGGGCGGGCGTGCGCTGCGGGCCGCTCTACGCGGTGACCTGCACTCCCACTCCGACTGGTCCGACGGCGGCTCGCCGATCGAGGAGATGGCCTTCACCGCGATCGAGCTCGGCCACGAGTACCTGGTGCTCACCGACCACTCGCCCCGGCTGACCGTCGCCAACGGGCTCAGCGCAGCCCGGCTGACCAAGCAGCTCGGCGTCGTCGACGCGATCAACGAGCACCTCGCCGGCTCGGGCTTCACCCTGCTGAAGGGGATCGAGGTCGACATCCTCGACGACGGCGGGCTCGACCAGACCGACGAGATGCTGGCGAGGCTGGACCTGCGCGTCGCCAGCGTGCACTCCAAGCTGCGGCAGGACGCGTCGGGCATGACGGCGCGGATGCTGGGCGCGATCCGCAACCCTCGCACCAACGTGCTCGGGCACTGCACCGGCCGGATGGTGATGGGCAACCGCGGCACCCGGCCGAGCAGCGAGTTCGACGCGAAGGCGGTGTTCGAGGCCTGCGCCGAGCACGACGTCGCCGTGGAGATCAACTCCCGTCCCGAACGCCGCGACCCGCCGACCCGACTGATCGAGCTGGCCCGCGACCTCGGCTGCCTGTTCTCGATCGACTCCGACAGCCACGCGCCCGGGCAGCTGGACTTCCTCGACTACGGCTGTGAGCGGGCCGAGGCGGCCGGCCTCGAGCCCGATCGCATCGTCAACACCTGGCCGCGCGAGCGCCTCCTGGCCTGGGCCGCGAAGGACGCCTAGCCCGACGTTACGGAGCGGCTACCTCGCGGTGTCGGGCCGGACCGTTACCGTCTCGCCATGACCGTGGAGCGTCAGCCTCAGGTGGAGGTGCGCCGTTCGACACGGCGCCGCCGGACCGTCTCGGCGTACCGCGAGGGCGATCGGATCGTGGTGCTGATCCCGGCCAGCCTGAGCCGCCGCCAGGAGGCGGAGTGGGTCGAGACGATGGTGGCCCGCGTCGAGAAGGCCGAGGCCCGGCGCCGGCCCAGCGACGAGGAACTGTTGCGGCGGGCCACCGCGCTCAGTCAGACCTGGCTGCGCGGGCGGGCCATTCCCGCCACGGTCCGCTGGGTCGACAACCAGCGCAGCCGCTGGGGCTCCTGCACGCCGGTCGACCGGTCGATCCGGCTCTCGCGACGGCTGCAGGACATGCCCGACTGGGTCGTCGACTACGTGCTGGTCCATGAGTTGGCCCACCTGATCGAGGCTGGCCACAACGACCGCTTCTGGGCCTGGGTCGAGCGCTATCCCCACATGGAGCGGGCGAAGGCCTGGCTCGACGGCTACTCCGCCGGAGCCAGGCTCGCCGGCGGCGACACCTGAAGCCTCGCTCGGGCCAGCCGGATCAGGTCGTGCATCTCGGGCTCGAGGTCCGGGAGGCCCGCCAGCGGCCACCAGCGCACCGCGAGCGACTCGTCGCTCGCCCGTGCGTCGACGCCGGCCGGAGCGACCGCGGCGTACCGCACGTCGAAGTGGCCCGCCCGATCGTGGCCCCGGCAGAACTCGACCTCGTGCACGTCGAGGTGCACGGGCTGCGGATGGATGCGCAGTCCCGCGATGCCGGACTCCTCGGAGGCCTCACGGGTCGCGGTGGCGAGGAGCGAGTCGTCGCCGGGTTCCCAGTGGCCGCCGAAGTGGAACCACCGATGTGCCTTGCCGTGCAGGTCCAGCAGGACGGCGTCCAGCTCGGGAGACAGGACGAGCGCGCCCGCGGTCAGATGGCCGGGCGAGCAGGCACGCCGCAGCCCGTCGGGGTGCCGCTCGAGGTGGGCGACGAAGCGGTCACGCAGCGTGGCCTGGGCAGGCGTCGGCGGGGCCCACGAGCGGAGTGTGGTGAGCGCCGCGGCGTGGGCGCTCACTCCTCGCGGGGACCCTCGGGGGTGCCGTCCGCGCCACCCATGCCGCCGTCGAGGAGGTTGCGCAGCTCGGCGTCGAAGTCGTCCTCGCTGAGCTGCTCGGGCGCCTCGCTGCCCTCGCGGAAGCCGAGCGGGTCGTCGAGGTCCGCGTCGGTCGGCAGCAGGTGGGGGCTCATCCAGACGCCGTCGCGGGCCTCGGCGCCCTGGCGGGTGCGCAGCGACCCCCACAGCGTCGAGGCGTCGCGCAGCCGCCGGGGCCGCAGCTCGAGCCCGACCAACGACGCGAACGTCTCCTCGGCCGGACCTCCCGCGGCGCGGCGGCGGCGTACCGCCTCCTGGAGCTTGGTGGCGGTGGGCATCCGCTCGGCCGTCGCCTCGCCGACCACCTCGTCGACCCAGCCCTCGACCAGCGCCAGGGCGATCTCGAGCCGCTGCAGCGCGGCGTCCTGCTGGGGCGAGCGCGGGATGTCGAAGAGCCCGCCCTCCATCAGCTCCTGCATCTTCTCCAGGTTCGTCGGGTCGACGCCGCGCAGGCGCTCCTCCATCGTCTCCTGGATGCGGTCGGTGTTGATCTCGATGCCCTGGGCGTAGTCGGTGACGGCGCTGATCACGTGGTCGCGCAGCCACGGCACCGCGGCGAAGAGGCGCTGGTGGGCGGCCTCACGGAGGGCGAGGTAGAGCAGCACGTCGCTCTCGGGTACGTCGAGCCCCTCGGCGAAGCGGGCGACGTTGGCCGGCACCAGCGCCGCCTTGCCGGGAGCTCCCAAGGGCACCCCGATGTCGGAGGCGGACACCACCTCACCGGCCATCGCACCCAGGCCCGAGCCCACCTGGGTCGCGAGCATGGCGCCGACGGCCTTGCCGAGCATCGCCAGGATCGGACCGCCCATGCTCGCGGCCTCGGCCGGCAGGGCGTTGCCGAGGGCACCGACCGACGACGCGGCGATCGGCTCGACGAGGATCTTCCAGACGTCGGTCGTGCCGACGACCCACTCCGCGCGGCTCCACGCGGCCGTCGACGCGACGCCCGAGGGGAAGTGGGTGGTCTCGTCGAGCCAGTGGTCGGCCAGCCGGACGGCGTCGGCGATCTCGTCGCGCTGCTTCTGCGAGGGCGTCGGGTCGGGCTGCTGGGCGACGGTCTTGCGGGCGGTGTCGATCGCGAGCTCCCAGTTCAGGGGACCGTCGTAGGGCTGCATCATCGACTGGAGCTGGCTGAAGAGCTGGCCGATGTCGGGCGTGCCACCGGCGAAGAACTGCTCGAACGGCGTGCCCCGGAACGGGTTCTGGTCGTCGGGCGGCGGTTGCTCGGTCATGCGACAACGGTACGCCGTGGACGGTGATTGCCACCCAGGTGACGACCGGTGGCTAGGGTCACCATGTGCCCACACCCGACCCGAACGTCGTCCGTCTGGTCGCCCTCCGCGAGACACCGCTGGAGGTCGCCGAGGTGGTCGCCGCACTCGACGACCAGACGTCGGGCGGGCTCACCCTCTTCGTCGGCCGGGTCCGCGACCACGACCACGGGCTCGACGTACGCGGGCTGGAGTACTCCGCGCACCCGACCGCGCTCGACGCGCTCCGGCGGGTCTGTGCCGAGGTCGCCGAGCAGTACGACGTGCGTGCCGTCGCCGCGGTCCACCGGGTCGGCCGGCTCTCGATCGGCGACATCGCGGTGATCGTCGCCACTGCGTCGGCACACCGCGGCACGGCGTTCGACGCCTCGCGCGCCCTGATCGACACGCTCAAGTCCGAGGTGCCGATCTGGAAGCACCAGCAGTTCGCCGACGGCACGGAGGAGTGGGTCGGCACGCCCTAGCGCTCGGGCGCGCCTCGCGTGAGGCCCTGCGCCCGGTGCCTACCCTGGGGCGCATGGAGATCCTGTGGTGGCTCGCCCCGCCCGTGGTGGCGACGGTGCTGGCGATGCTCTGGGTCTCCTGGCTGAGCCGCGAAGGTCGCGGCGAGGTGGATCGCGAGGTCGCCGTACGCCGCCTCGGCGACGCGATGGCCAGACCGAACCGCGTCGCGGCACGCCCCACGCCGCCCCGGACACCCGCAGCGGGGGAGCGCAGCACCGGCGTCGCCGTCCGCCCGTCACGCCGGTCCGCGGGTTCCACCCGTCGCGCCTCCTGACTTCCGCCGGGTGAGAGGCTTGCCCGCATGACGCAGCGCACCCTGGCCGCCGTGCTGGCCGTGCCGCTGTTCGTCGCGCTCGGGATCTACACCGCCGTCACCCCGCTGCCGTTCGTCACCTACTCACCCGGCCCGACGATCAACGTGCTCGGCGACAACGGGAAGAAGCCGATCATCGAGGTCCAGGGACACCCCACCTACCGCGACGCCGGCGAGCTGCGGATGACCACGGTCTCGGTGACCCAGCGCGACGCCCGGCTCGACCTCCTCACCCTCCTGCGCACGTGGTTCTCGCGCGACCGGGCGATCTACCCCTACGCCATCCAGTACGGCGGCGGGGGGTCGCAGCAGGAGGACACCCAGGAGGGGCAGGTCGAGATGATCGGCTCCCAGGACTCCGCGATCGCGGCCGCGTTGCGGCAGCTCGGGTACCAGGTGAGCCCGGTCCTCGAGATTCTCAGCGTCACGCCCGGGATGCCGGCCGACGGCAAGCTCGAGGTCCGCGACGTGATCCGCCGCTTCAACGGCACCAAGGTGACCGCCGCCACCGACCTGGGCAAGCTGATCCACGCCGTTCCGGCCGGGGACACGGTCTCGATGACCGTGGAGCGCAAGGGCAGGCCCGTCCGGGTGCGGGTCACGCCGACCACCAAGGACGGCACGCGGCTGATCGGGGTCACCCTCGGCATCGGCTACACGTTCCCGTTCAAGGTGTCGGTGAACATCAGCGACTCGATCGGCGGCCCCAGCGCCGGCCTGATGTTCGCCCTCTCGATCTACGACACGCTCACGCCGGGGTCGCTGACCTCCGGCGGAGCGGTCGCCGGGACCGGCACGATCAGCGCCGTCGGCGGCCGGGTGGGCGAGATCGGCGGCATCCAGCAGAAGATCGTCGGGGCCAAGCAGGACGGCGCGCAGCTCTTCCTGGTACCGCCGGCCAACTGCCCCGACGCCCTCACCAGTGACCACGGGTCCATGCGGCTGGCCAAGGCGGCCACCCTCAAGGACGCGATCGCCGAGGTGACCGCGTGGGGCAAGAACCACGACGCCCCGCTGCCGCAGTGCCAGGCCTCCGACAAGGCGACGCCATGAGCCCGCACCCGCGTGCCGACGAGGGACTCGCCACCGCCGTGCTCGAGATCGAGCGGCACGCGGCGGAGGCCGGCTGGGACCAACCCGCTCGGCTGTTCGCGCTGGTGGAGACGGCGCGGCTCGTCGCGCGCGAGCCGCAGCTGGCCGACAGCCTCGGCGACACCCCGCTCACCCCGGTCGAGCAGGAGGGGATCGCCGCCGGGCGGCCGTTCGAGGACCAGCTGACCGCGATCAGCTGGCCCGAGACGGTGCACGGATGCGCGGCCCTGGTCGAGCGGGTCGTGCTGCCGCCGGACGTCGAGGCACAGCTGCCCGACGAGCGCGACCGGGCCGCGTCGTTCGCCTCCGAGCACCCCGACCGGCAGGAGGTGCGGATCGTGGCCGCCGCGACGCGAACAGGTGAGTCGTACTGTGCACTACGGCTGCGCGCCCACGACGACGACGAGTCGGTGCTGACCGGTCCCGACCTGGTGCCGGGCCTGCTGAGGCTGGTGCAGGCCACCCTGGACGACCACCCCGACACCAGCCCCGACGGTTCCGAGGAGACGCAGCGATGAGCGACCCGCTGGAGGAGGAGTTCGAGGACTTCCCGCCGCGCCGGTCACGCCGGGCGCGGATCCTGCTCTTCTCGCTGCTCGGCCTGATCATCGCGTTCTTCCTGGTCACCTTGTTCGCCTCGATCTACACCGACCGGCTCTGGTACGGCTCCGTGGGCTACGCCGCGGTCTACGACAAGATGCTGTGGACCCGGATCGGGCTGTTCTTCGGGTTCGGCCTCCTGATGGCGCTGAGCGTCGCCGCGAACATGGTGATCGCCTACCGGGCCCGACCGTTCCATCGCCCCGACTCCCCGGAGCAGACCGGGCTCGATCGCTACCGCGACGCCGTCGCCCCGATCCGCACCCTGCTCCTGGTCTCGGTGGCCGGCGTGATCGGGCTGTTCGGCGGGGTCGCGGCCAACGGCAAGTGGCGCACGTTCCTGCTCTGGGCCAACCGCGAACCGTTCCACACCTCCGACGCCTACTTCCACAAGGACGTCGGCTTCTACGTCTTCACCCTGCCGTGGCTCCACTTCGTGGTCGGGTTCGTGATCGCGATCCTGGTGCTGTCGGCGCTCACCGCCATCGTCGTCCACTACCTGTACGGCGGCATCCGGCTCCAGGCCTCCACCGACCGGATGTCGGCCACCGCGACGATCCAGCTGTCGATCCTCGGTGGGCTCGCGTTGCTGGCCAAGGCGGTCGGCTACTACCTCGACCGGTTCGACCTGGTGACCGGCTCGGGATCGGTGGCGACCGGGATGGGCTACACCGACCAGCACACCCTGCTGCCGGCGCGGAACATCCTGATCGGGGTGGCGCTGATCTGCGCCCTGTTGTTCTTCCTGACCGCGTGGCGACGCGTCTGGCTGCTGCCGGGTGTCGGCATCTCGCTGCTCGTGGTGACCTCGATCCTGCTCGGGTTGATCTGGCCGGCGTTCGTCCAGCACTTCCAGGTCGACCCCAACCGGCAGGACAAGGAGGCGCCGTACATCACCGCGAACATCGCCGCGACGCGCAAGGCCTACGACCTCGACTCGATCAATCTGGTCACGAAGAAGGCGGCTCCGGCGACCCCCGCCAGCGTGCAGACCCTGATCGACCAGACCTCATCGGTACCGGTCGTCGACCCGTCCCTGATCGCCGGTGCGTTCCAGCAGACCCAGGCCGTCTACGGCTACTACGGCGTGGGCCCGGTGCTCGACGTCGACCACTACCCGATCGACGGCGTGGACCGCGCGGTCGTGATCGGCGCTCGCGAGCTCGACCAGGGCGGCATCAACAGCACCGACCAGAACTGGTCCAACCTGCACACGGTCTACACCCACGGCAGCGGGGTCATCGCGGCGTTCGGCAACCAACGACCGCCCGACAACTCCGCCGAGAGCCAGCAGATCCAGTGGGCACAGGGACAGGACCCCGGGCAGGACTCGTTGGAGAAGTCGACCGGCTCGTTCGAGAACGGGATCTACTTCGGTGAGGGCAGCCCCGGCTACTCGATCGTGGGCAAGGCCCCCGGTGCCCCGGACAGCGAGATCGACCTCAACGCCACGGGCGCGCAGGACCGCACGACGTACGACGGCGGAGGCGGGGTCGGCGTCGGGGGCTTCTTCCACAAGCTGATGTACGCGATCAAGTTCGGCGACGCGAACTTCCTGCTGTCGTCACGGGTCGGCCCCGAGAGCCGGGTGCTCTACTACCGCGATCCCACGCAGCGGGTCGAGAAGGTCGCCCCGTGGCTCACCCTCGACAAGGACGTCTACCCGGTGGTTGAGGGCGGGCACATCCTGTGGGTGCTCGACGGCTACACCACGACCGACCAGTATCCGCAGTCCGAGCGCGACTCGTTCTCGGACATGACCAGCGACGTCGTCAACCGGCCACCCGGCGTGCGGACCCTGCCGACCGACCAGATCAACTACATCCGCAACGCGGTCAAGGCGACGGTCGACGCCTACACCGGCAAGGTCACGCTCTACGCCTGGGACGACTCCGACCCGATCCTGCAGGCATGGCGGAGCGCGTTCCCCGGCACCGTGCTCGACCGGGACCAGATCCCGAGCGACCTGCTGCCGCACCTGCGCTATCCCGAGGACATGTTCAAGGTGCAGCGGTTCCAGTACGCCCGGTACCACGTGACCGACGCCACCGACTTCTTCAACGCCAACAACCAGTGGCAGGTCTCGCCCGACGCCGTGACCAAGGACGAGAACCAGGCGCCGATCCGGATGTTCACGCCCGATCCGGCCAACGGCGACGAGACCTGGTCCCTGACGTCGAGCTACGTGCCGAACAACAAGACCAACCTGGCCGCCTTCGTCACCGCCGAGTCCGACCCGACGACCTCGGACTACGGGGCGATCACCGTCGAGGAGCCGGTCAGCGGGAACCTCCCCGGCCCCGCCCAGGCCTACAGCCAGCTGATCTCCGACCCGCGGATCACGCGCAAGACCCAGTCGTTCCGCCTCGGCGACGCCACCCCGTCGTACGGCAACGTGGTGTCGGTGCCGCTCGGGTCCGGCCTGATGTACGTCGTGCCGGTGTATGCGACGCGGCAGCAGACCTCCTCGTCGTCGTACCTGACGCTGCGGTACGTGATGGTGTCCTTCGGCACCAAGGTCGGGATCGGCGACACCCTGGTGGACGCCATCACCGACATGACCGGGACGAGCCCGCCACCCGACACCGGCAACGGGAACACCGGCAACAACGGGAACAACGGCAATGGGAACCACGGGAACAACGGTGGCGACCACCAGGTCAAGGGTGCGATGGCCAAGGCCCACGCGCTCCTCGAGAAGGCGCAGGCCGACTTCGCCGCCGCCGACCAGGCGCTTGCCGAGGGCAAGGGGGCCGAGTGGATCCGCCTCAGCCACCGGGCCCGCGTCGAGGTGGCTCGGGCGCTCAACCTGCTCAGGTAGCGGCGCCGTCCCGATTTGAACGGCCCCGGCGCCCTCCCGTAGAGTGCGATGCGACGACGCGGGGTGGAGCAGTTCGGTAGCTCGCTGGGCTCATAACCCAGAGGTCGCGGGTTCAAATCCCGCCCCCGCTACGAATTTCAGGCTCGGAATCTACGGATTCCGAGCCTGAAAGCATTTACGAACTTGATCGAGTGTCCACTTAGGGCCGGGTTATCCGGACTCAGCCGCACCAACGCCGTCCAGCGTGACGACTGGGACGACGCGATCTCGTGAGCGCTCCTGCTGCTGCCGAGCCCGCGCCCCGGTATCCGGTCGCTCGTCATCGTTGGGTGCGGCCCACGACGGCGGCGCCTGCCCTCGTCGCCGAGCCGACAACTGAACCGGGGACACGGTGGCCTTCGTGCGGTGGGTGCATGGACACAGTCACTCAGCTCAGGCGGTTCACCGCCGACGGCGCCCACGCGCTTCTGCCGCACTGGCAGCTTGCGCTGCGCGCAGAGGCCAAGAGCCCCGGCACCATCGATACCTACACCTACGGCCTGCGCACTTACCTGACCTGGTGCGGACGGCATGGCGAGCCACCGCTGGCCAGAACCACGATGACCACGTGGATGAGCGCCATGCTTGACGCAGGGGCCACATGCCTTGGACGCTGTCGAGGACTCCGTGGTGCTGCTGACGGTGGCCAAGCGGCGGTGATGACCCCTTCGTCGCGGGGTTGGTCTGAGCGGCTGCATCCCAGTCCGCGCGTCAAAGGCTCCGCCGCTCGCAGCTCTTACGCCCTCGAAAACGCCGGCGAGCACTGAGTCGGGACGGACGGCATGGGGGGCGCCATTTCTCACCAGTTCTGCGGTGGATCGCTGGCGGGGAAGGAGTCCATGCCCCACCCGTCGACCTCCTCTGCAGTCGGCGCTGGGGTGTAGGGAGCGGGCGCGAGCAGGGTTTCCATGGTGCTCACCTTCCCCTGGGGTTGGGGCGCTCAGCGGGCTTCGCCCGCGGCCGCCGGAAGTGGATGATGTCGGCCGCGGTCAGGGTGCCCACCACCAGGAGTGTCGTGGTCGCCACAGCCATCGCGAGGAACCAGACGAGGTTTGCGGTGACAGTCATGGGTTGACCTTTCTGTTTGGAGTCTATTACCGTAACGCTACGCGTAGCGAACTCTATTCCCAGAGGATGGAAGAATGCCCCGTGGACGTACGGCCGGTGGCGCCGCCAGTCCTGCACGCGGCCGGCCCCGGCGGAAGGAGACCGACCACAGCATCCACGGGGCGGCCCTTCGCCTGCTACGCGCGGGCGGACCGGCTGCCGTGACAGTCGAAGCGGTCGCGACCGAGTCCGGCGTCGCGAAAACGACCATCTACCGTCGCTACCCGGATCGAGAGGCCGTGCTGCGCGCTGCGCTCAAGGCTGCGATCACCGCGCCGGAGGAACCGATCGGGGACACGCCGCGAGAGAAGATCCGGTGGTCACTGGATCAGACCTGGCACCAGATGTCTGAGGTGCTCGGCCGTGGTGGGGTCTCAGCCATCGTGCAGAACACCCAACCCGCCTTCACGCGGCTGTTCCGCAGCGTGCTCACTCCGTATGCCGACGCACTGGTCGACCTGATCCGCGGGGACATGGCGGTCGGCGAGCTGCGCCGTGACCTGGACCCTGACACGGTGGTGAGCCTGCTGATCGGCGCCTACCTGGGTGAGCTGGTTCGCCGTGGCCGGGTCGACCAGGGGTTCAGCGAGAAGTGCGTCGACCTGATGTGGGGATCCATGAGGGGCGAGCGTCCCAGCACTGACTCCAGCTAGACGATGGGGCCTCTATGAGACAGGCGTGACACTCGTCACTTAAAAAACGCTACCCGTAGCGAAATGAAAACTTCCATCGAACTGTTGAAGTGGTCGAAAGCTTCTACGGATCGATACGGGGCACTGGCCCCGCGGAAGGATGGTGGACGAAGTGGTCGTCTACAACGAGCTGGTGGCCGTCGCCGCCGGAGCCGGTCTCCTTGGCTTTACCGCATTCCTGGCCGACTTGGTTCGGGGCAAGCGGATCGAGAGCGAGGGCTGGGCGGCGTTCTTCGGCGTCAGCGGTCTTCTGCTGCTGGTCCTCGGAGTTCACACGACGGTCGCCTGGCCGTTCGGCGGCGACGGCTTCGAGTACGCAAACATCGCGTTCGGCCAGCCTGCTGCGGGCTTCGGTGCGTTGCTGCTCTTCGCAGCGATCTACCTGTGGCGGCACCGCACCCGCTATGAAGGCGAGGTCGATGATGCCAACAACAAGACGCTCGCCGCACTCAAGCCGGTCGGCATCTTCGTCGGCGCGCTGGGTCTGGGCATGGCCGTCCTGGCCATCGCGTTCGTTCGCTTCCAGCTCGGGGCCGCTCCGCCGGAAGAGCCGATCAGCGGCCGGGTCGGCGACGTACCGATCATCGAGGCGCTCTTCCTCGGCGGTCTGTGGGGCGTGATCGCCCTCGGCGCGATCCTCTTCGCGGTCGCCCTGTGGACCGAGCGTCTGCACCTGCTCCGCTCGGCCGTGTGGGCTTGGCTTCTCGGCGGCGTGGTGCTCTTGCTCTTCGGCGCGATGAACTTCTACACGCATATCGGCATGTACTACAACCTCGCTCACGGCACGAACCACCTGTGGTAACCGACGTCGCCCCTCGGCGAGCCGGGTTCGTGGATCGCCGCGCACCCGGCTCTGCTATGTGCGGCCACGTGCCAGCATCATCGCCGCTCCGCGCCTCGAGGGCGGTGTCCACTCACACCCTTCCAGGAGTCTTCCTTCGGGAACCACTCCCACAGGGCTCCTCTTTCGCACCTCCTGGCGCTCTTCCCAACCGGTCTTTCGACCCCTATGAGAACGGTACCCCCGGGGGGTATAGTCGGGATCATGAACGACGCAGCACGCACCCACGTACACCCGCCGACATCCACCCAGTCTGTGACTGACCCGGTGTGCGGCATGGAAGTCGATCCACAAGGGGACGGGCCGCGCCTCGAGCATGGTGGCCGCTCGTTCTGGTTCTGCTCCGAGCACTGCTTGCACCGCTTGCAGGCTGACCCGGGTACCTACGCAGACAAGACGCGGCGCCCGGACGTCGCAAGCGCTCCGGTCCACGGCGAGAAAGGGGTGGAGTACACATGCCCGATGCATCCCGAGATCCGCCAGTTGGGCCCTGGCCCGTGCCCCATCTGCGGGATGGCTCTCGAGCCGGTGACGGTGTCCGCCGAGTCCGGGCCGAGTGCCGAGCTGGCGGACATGACGCGACGGTTCTGGGTCGCCGTCGCGTTGTCCATCCCGATCCTCGTTCTGGAAATGGGCGCTGAACTGGTGCCGGCGATCGACAACGCGGTACCCGCGAAGCTCTCGGTATCGCTACAGCTGGCGCTGGCCACCCCGGTTGTGCTCTGGGCCGGCCGGCCCTTCTTCACCAGAGGGTGGACGTCGGTTCGTACTCGGAAGCTGAACATGTTCACGCTGATCGCGATGGGAACCGGGGTGGCCTGGCTGTTCAGTGTGGTGGCCACCGTTGCTCCCGGGCTGTTCCCGGACTCGTTCCAGACCATGGACGGGACCGTCGCGGTCTACTTCGAGGCCGCGGCCGTGATCACCACGTTGGTGCTCCTGGGCCAGGTCCTCGAGCTGCGGGCCCGCGAGCAGACCTCCGGGGCGATCCGAGCCCTGCTCGATCTGACCCCGAAGATGGCGCATCGGCTCGGCGCCGACGGCGCCGAGCAGGACGTCACGCTCGATCTTGTGCAGCTCGGCGACCTGCTGCGCATCCGCCCGGGCGAGAAGGTCCCCGTCGACGGCGTTGTCGAGGAGGGTCGATCGTCCTTGGACGAGGCCCTGATCACCGGTGAGTCTCTGCCCGTGGACAAGTCAGTCGGAGAACAGGTCATCGGCGGAACCCTGAACCAGAGCGGGACCCTGGTGATCCGCGCCGACGCCGTCGGCCGCGACACCATGCTGGCCCGCATCGTCCAGATGGTCGCCGAGGCGCAACGCTCGCGCGCCCCCATCCAGCGGATGGCCGACCGGGTCTCGGCGTGGTTCGTGCCCGCCGTGATCGGCGTCGCCGCCCTGGCGTTCCTGGTCTGGGCGACCGTGGGACCCGAGCCGCGTTTGGCTCACGCGCTGGTCGTCGCGGTCTCGGTGCTGATCATCGCCTGCCCCTGCGCGCTGGGACTCGCTACGCCGATGTCGATCATGGTCGGTGTGGGACGCGGAGCCCGGACCGGCGTGCTGATCAAGAACGCCGAAGCGTTGGAGCGTATGGAGAAGGTTGACACGCTCGTCGTCGACAAGACCGGCACCCTGACCGAGGGCAAGCCCTCGGTGGCCACGGTGGTGCAGACCGGCTCCTGGGATGAGGAGCAGGTCCTTCGGACGGCAGCCGCCGTCGAGCAGGTCTCCGAACATCCCCTGGCCCGCGCCATCGTCGAAGCAGCGCGCCCAGAGACTGGGCAGAACAGCGGCAAGGTGCTACCCACCGTGGCGGACTTCAACGCTCCCACGGGAAAGGGAGTCACGGGCACCGTGGAAGGCCACCGGGTCCTTGTCGGCAGCCCGAGCTTCCTGGAGAGTCACGGCATCGGCACCGCCGCCGTCGCAGGCCAGGCGGACTCGCTTCGTGCCGATGGAGCGACGGCTGTGTTCGTGGCCGCTGATCAGGAGATCGTCGGCCTCATCGCTATCGCCGACCAGGTCAAGCAGAGCACACCAGAAGCCTTGGCCGAGCTCCGATCGGCGGGCATCGAGGTGGTCATGCTGACCGGTGACAACCGGGTCACCGCCGAGGCGGTCGCCGGCCGACTCGGCATCGACCGCGTAGAGGCCGAGGTGCTGCCCGATCGCAAGGGTGAGGTGGTGGCCCGTCTCCGCGAGCAGGGCCGCGTGGTGGCCATGGCCGGAGACGGC
>Ga0157372_10004742_pt1 | contig 14437 bp, 9 predicted proteins | sample C55metaG_FD_115307 | JGI IMG/M metagenome (GOLD analysis project Ga0157372, IMG submission 115307) | Corn rhizosphere microbial communities from Kellogg Biological Station, Michigan, USA - C5-5 metaG | ecosystem: Host-associated > Plants > Roots > Rhizosphere > Soil | place: USA: Michigan... | reverse complement strand
GCCGGCAGGCGGCAGGACGCCACCTTGCTCGGAACTTACTTCGCCAAACAGCTGAAATACGGAACTGAAGTGTTCACGACGGGCGTGCGCAATACGCATCCCTGGTGGAAGGTCTCCGGCTCCTGGCCCAACGACGACTCTGGTGACGTTCTGGTAGGGGAACGGCTGGCGGCCCAACTGGACAATAAACCCGGAGACACGCTGAATATTTCCGGACGGCAAGTGAAGGTCAGCGGAATTCTGTCGAGCGGCGGTGCAGAGGACGACGAAATCGTTGCCCCGCTCTCGCTCGCACAACAATTCCTGGGCAAACCCGGAGCAGTCCGGCGCGTGTATGTCAGCGCCCTGACCAAGCCCGAAGACGCCTTTGCCCGGCGTGATCCGAAGAGCCTTTCCGGCGCAATTTACGATCGCTGGTATTGCACTCCCTATCCCCAGGCCATTGCGCTGCAACTCACAGAAGCGATCCCGCATTCCAACGCGACCCAAATCCGCCAGGTCTCGCAGAATGAAGGCGCGGTGCTGACCCGCATCGAAGGCCTGATTTTCCTGATCACCTTGGCGGCACTCTTTGCCTCAGCGCTGGCGGTTTCCGCCGCCATGGCGACCACCATATTCGAGCGCCGCGCCGAAGTCGGACTGATGAAGGCCCTGGGCGCGGGCAAACTGATTGTGGCTTCCGTATTCTTCGCCGAAGCCGCATTGCTTGCGCTTCTTGGAGGGATCGCAGGCTTCGGGATCGGTACTGTGCTGGCACATCAGATCGGGCATTCCATCTTCAATTCAGATATCGCGATTCCGCCAGTGCTGTTGCCCGTGATCCTCGCGATTGCAGTGATTGTGACCTTCGCCGGCAGCGCGGCGGCAATTCGCAGAGCGGTAAAGCTGGATCCGGTGTTCGCGTTGCGAGGTGAATTGTGAGCGCGCCCATGTCGCACCAGGCGCGCGATCTGGCCGCCAGTCGCGAGCACGCTCCCCATCGCTCCATGCTCCTCCGCATGCTGGTTCGCGCGGCCATTCTCCGCCGGGGTCGCGCCACCTCCGCGCTGTTCGCCATGGTGGTGGCTGCGGCAGTCGCCACCGCAATGCTCAACCTCTATGTGGATGTGCAGGCAAAGCTGCGGCGCGAATTCCGCAACTATGGCGCAAACATTATCCTCGTTGGGAAGAACGGTGCTTCCCTTCCCGCCGAAGCGCTGGCGCGCGTAGATTCCGTTCTCGCTGGACATGGCTCCGCAGCGCCATTCGCCTTGGTAGTTGCGCGAACTGCCGATGGACAGCCGATCGTCGTCGCGGGTACGGATTTTGACCGCGTGCGCCAACTGAACAAATGGTGGTCCGTGTCGAATTGGCCTTCAGCCGCGGATCAAGTGCTGGTGGGAGTTCGTGCTCTGCCTCTGGTCTCACCGAAGAACCAGTCCTTCGCGCTGAATTTTCAGGGAAAGACTCTGGAGTTAATTCCCGCAGGCACAGTTCAGACCGGAGCAGCCGAGGATAGCCGTATCTACATCTCCTTACCCGCATTTATAAAGTGGACTGGCGTTCAACCTTCGACCATCGAAGTAGCCGCCAGCGGTTCGCCTGAGGAAGTCACGGCCATGATGACCCAATTGAGCGGGACGATTCCTGCAGCGGACGTGCGTCCGGTTCGGCAGATCATGGAAGGCGAAGCTCGAGTCCTGGGCAAAACGCGCGCTACGCTGCTCGCCGCTTCGGCGCTCATCATTCTGACGGCGGCGCTTTGCGTGCTCTCGACCTTAATGGGATGGGTATTCGACCGCCGCCGCGATTTCGCGATTATGAAAGCTCTAGGCGCTTCCGGACGCTTGCTCAACGGATTCTTTGCCATGGAAGCGGCCGCCTTGGGCGCCGCCGGAGCAATCCTTGGATTCCTGGTGGGAATCGGCATCGCGGCCTGGATCGGGCGTGCTAATTTTCATGCTACGGTGTATCCCCGGTTCAGCGTACTGCCCATCGTTCTGGTTGGCAGCATCGCCGTGACACTGTTGTCAGCCATCGTGCCCATTTCTCTCTTGCGCCGCGTGCAGCCCGCCGTGATCTTGAGGGGTGAGTGAAATGATTCAGATCAAGGATGTGACCAAGCTCTACCCCGCCAAAGAAGCGGGTAATGGCGCAGGGAAAGACAATGGCGCCATCCACGCGCTCGACCATATCTCTCTCCATGTCACGCCTGGCGAGTGGCTGTCGATCATGGGCCCCTCGGGTTCCGGGAAATCAACTCTCGTCAATCTGATCGGATGCCTGGACCAGCCGTCCTCGGGAGAAATCTGGCTGGACGGACAAAACGTCGCCGGAATTTCCGCTTCTGAATTAAACCGCGTGCGCGCCGAGAAGATTGGCTTCATCTTCCAGCAGTTTCATCTCATTCCCTTTCTCACGGCGGTGGAGAACGTAATGCTGGCCCAGTACTTTCACAGCATGACCGACGAAAAGGAAGCAGTCGAGGCTCTGGCGCGCGTGGGCCTGGGAGATCGCGCGCATCATCTGCCTTCGCAGCTCTCTGGCGGCGAGCAGCAGCGGGTGTGCATTGCTCGGGCGCTGATCAATGACCCTCGCATCATTCTGGCCGATGAACCCACGGGAAACCTGGATGCGCAGAACGAAGAAATCGTGCTGCGCCTGCTGCGCGAGTTTCACCAGCAGGGACGCACCATTGTGATGGTTACGCACGACCCGGTCGTCGCCCGGCTGGCCGACCGTCGCATTGAACTGCATCATGGAAAGATTGCCTCTCAGGAAATCTTCTCGCTCGCCGATGAAGAGCAACTGGACGAGGTCTTGGAAGAATTGTGGGTTCTGGCCGAACATGGGGAGATCGCCGAGGTCGAACGGATGGAAGTCCACGGGGCCCTGCCGGTGAGCATGGCAATCGAAAAGATGATTCAGTTAGGCCTGGTGGTTGGGGCGCCACATCCGCCGCATCCGCACGATCACAAGCCGTTTGTGAATCCCTGCCACGATGCTCTCAAGCCCCTGTCAGCCTCGGTCGGGGATGGCAGCATCGTTGTCGAACTCACGCCGCGCGGCCGCGAGCGTGCTGCCAGCATTATTAGACGCCATCGCCTGGCGGAACGCCTGTTCACCGACAGTCTGGCTATGGACAGCGAAAGCGAGATCGAGCAGCAGGCATGCAAGTTTGAGCACATTCTCTCGCCGGAAGCTACAGATAAGATTTGCACGTTTCTCGGGCACCCTCGAACGTGTCCGCACGGTGCCGCCATTCCTCCCGGACCGTGCTGTCAGCGCGCACAAGGCGTTTCCTCCATGTCGATTTCGGGCAAGTCCACTCGTTCCTGATCACGACGGAACATCTCTTATCACCGCTTCATCCTGATGGCGCTGCTATCATCGGGTATCGAATCAGAAATGAGCACCAGACGTCCTACGATCGGGGTTTTCGACTCCGGCTTTGGCGGGTTAACCGTCCTGAAAGCTCTGTTGGAACTCATCCCCGATGCCGATTACGCTTATTTTGGCGACACCGCCCGCCTTCCCTACGGCTCCAAATCGGTAGAAACGGTCGCCCGCTACGCCGTGGAGGCGGCACACTTTCTGGGGTCTCATGGCGCGCAGACGCTCGTCATCGCCTGCAACACCGCGACTGCATTGGCACTGGACCGGATTACCGCGGCCGCTCACGTTCCCGTGGTTGGCGTCGTGGAGCCGGGCGCCGATGCCGCCGCGATCGCGACCAGCAACCGCAAAGTCGTCGTCATCGGAACTCAGGCAACGGTGAGCAGTCATGCCTACCGCAAGGCGCTCGCCGCCCGCGGCTTACAGGCGCGCGAGAAAGCCTGTCCCCTGCTGGTCCCGCTCGTGGAGGAAGGATGGGTCGAGCATCCCGTCACGCAAGAAGTCGCCCGCATCTATCTGGGCGAAGCCTTCGCCGATGGATTTCGCGACGCGGACACCATGGTGCTCGGCTGCACGCATTATCCCCTGCTCAAGCCGGTATTGCAGCGCGTTACCCCCGATCACGTCAGCATCGTAGACTCGGCCGAGTCCACCGCACGTGCGGTCGCAACACGGTTTCAGCAACTGGTTCCCTCTTCTTTGTCGAAAGAGACAGAGCGTCGCAGCGTTCCCCGGATGAAGTTTTTTGCTACCGACTCCACCGAGAAGTTTCAGCAACTCGGGCAACGTTTTCTCGGGCATCCAATCGAAAACGTGCAGCATGTCGATCTCAAGGAGTGAAGTCTCCCCAGGCTCTGTCCTTGCACGTTTCAATTTCGCTCGCAAGAATCGGATAGCGTCGATACCTACTCAGAATTAATGTGTCCTCTGCACGGGATTCAAATCAAAGAAACAACATGCATCCCCTCGACAATGTAATCTGGCACGCGCTCACCACGCGGCAGGCGCAATTCGCGGAACGGTCTGCGAACGCCAGGATATTCGTTCGTGAGGTCTCGCCTTTGAGCGGGTTCGAGGAGCCGAGCGGCGCCAACTATGCTGCTCTCGGCGCCCTGATCGGCGAAGGCGCAACCACGGCTGTGTTTTTGGACCAGCCCTTCACGAAGTGCCCCGGGTGGGAGTTCGTTGTTGGTGCGCCGCTGGTCCAAATGGTGTGTCACAAACCTGCGCCTTTCGCCGCATCGAACGGTCATGCCGTCCTTGAGTTGGGATCGTCAGAATCGCCTGAGATGCTGGAGTTGACCGCACTCACCAAGCCCGGACCGTTCGGCACCCGAACTCACGAACTCGGAGCCTACTTTGGTATTCGTGACGGCGGGAAGCTCGTAGCCATGGCAGGAGAGCGACTAAAAGTACCGGGATCTACCGAGATCAGTGCAGTGTGCACGCATCCGGAACATACCGGAAAAAGTTATGCTCGATTGCTGATGAGCGAAATCATCGATCGCATTCGTGCAAAGGGAGAGACCCCCTTTCTGCACGTCAGGCGCGACAACACAAGAGCCATCGCCGTTTACGAATCACTGGGATTCCAAACTCGGAAGCTTCTGCACTTCGCCGTTCTACGAAGGCTAATCAAATAGATTTATCGGGAAGTCTGTATTCGGGATTTTGTGGGGGAATTCAGTCTGGGGTGGCCCACGTCTCGCCGAAGTTGCGAGACGCGGGAACTACAGAACGCAGAAGCTGGTGTGAATCTCAGTACAGGTGGAAATCCACTTCCACCGCAATCTGAACGGCTACAGGATGGCCATCTTTCATCGCAGGCTCAAATTTCCAATTCTTGACGGCTTCAATCGCTTTTTCGTCGAGTCCCATTCCCAGGCTGCTTAGCACTCGGATGTTGCTTGGACGTCCATCGGCTCCAACGACGAGGCCGAGCGTGCACACACCCTGGTACTTAGCCTTGCGAGCTTCCTCGGAAAATTCCGGCTCAGGCTGATAGAGGACCCGCGGAGCGGAAACACCGCCGCCAACGTGGAAAATTCCTCCACCAACACCGCCGCCCTCTCCGGGGCCGAAGCCCGGTCCCTTGCCAGAGCCCACTCCGCCGCCGCTGCCGCTCCCAATTCCGCCGCCAGCCCCCGTACCGTTCGAGGGCAGAACGGCATGTGCCATCGGATCACCCAGGTTCGGCATGTTGTTCGAAGCAAGTTGAACCTGAGGAGGAATCACAATGGTCGGTTCGACCGCCAGCTTCGGGTGCTCATTGCGCACCACCACGACCGGAGGCGTGATCTGCTGCATGGAGAACTTGGGAAGCTTGCCTTTGCTAGCCTGCAAAACGTCGCGGTCACCACCGCCACCACCGCCACCAACTTGCGTCTTGGAAGGTTTCAGCACCGGGATGTCGCCAGGGTCAACCAGCGTGACGGTAACTTTTGCGGTCTGCGGGGCCGCCTTCACCAGCCGCCGCTCAATCAGCGCGCCTGCCACCACCACCGCCACAATCAGAACGTGAACGCCGGTTGACCCCAGCACTCCGTTCTTTTTGTAGTCGTAGAATCCCCAGATATCTCTGACCGGCTCCGGCTTCGATTCCAGCTTGAGCGGGGGCAGTTTCTTGGGGAAGAAAAATTCATCCAGTTCACGGAATAGGGATTTGTAGAGGGGCTCTTCAAATTGCTTGTCCGTAATGAGCAGATGCAGTTCCGGTTCAACGCCGGAAGCAATCGGATTGACTTGTTCGGATCCCATAATTCCCGTCTGGATATGAATGTTGCTAGTTCGCGTGGAAACCTATCTGATATGTGCTTCTTAGACAGATGAGCAGCAACCCCGACAAGTTGCTTCTACTTGCGGCCCAAATTTTAGGCTTCAAGATAGTACGCCCAAAGGCACCCCTGCCGGGCCAGGAAGCTCTCTGCTCCTGAAATTGTAACTCTTAGACGCTGTTTTCAACAGTCCATTTCAGTGCCCCTTCGGTACGCCAGCAGGCATGACTTTTAGCGCACCGACAGTAACCACGTTCCCCGCCCCAGCCTGAATAGACGATTTCCCACCAGCGTCCATATAATGAAGTTTCAACTATTTAGGAGAATGCGCTCGGTGCCGTTCGAACTGAAGAAAACCATCAATCTGCCCCAAACTGCCTTCCCCATGAAGGCCAATCTGCCCCAGAACGAGCCCAAAATGCTGGCGCGCTGGGAGCAAATGGGCATTTACGAACGCATCCGCCAAAGCCGAAAAGGCGCGCCGCGCTACATCCTGCACGACGGGCCTCCCTACACCAGCGGACCGATCCACATGGGCACGGCCCTGAACAAGTGCCTCAAGGATTTCATCGTCAAATCCAAAACTATGGCGGGATTCGATGCCCCCTATGTCCCCGGATGGGACTGTCACGGTCTTCCCATCGAGATCAAGGTGGATAAGGAACTGGGCGGTAAAAAGCTGCAGATGGCGCCCACATCCGTTCGCGCGGCCTGCCGCAAATATGCGCAGAAATATTTGGACCTGCAGCGCACGCAGTTCAAACGCATCGGGGTCTTCGGCAGGTTTGATCGCCCATACGCCACCATGACTCCACAATATGAGTCGGTGGTGCTTTCCACGTTCTTTTCGTTTTACGAAAACGGATTCGTCTACAAGGGTCTGCGCGCAGTCTACTGGTGCATGCACGACGAGACGGCACTCGCCGAGGCGGAAGTCGAGTACGAGAACCATACCAGCAGCACGGTTTGGGTGAAGTACCGGTTGCTGGATGATCCCGGCAGAATCGATCCCGCGCTGGCGGGAAAGAAAGTCTCGACCATCATCTGGACCACGACTCCCTGGACGCTGCCCGCATCGATGGCAGTAGCGTTCCATCCAGACGAGGAATACGTGGCGCTCGCCTCCGGTGGCGAGGTTTATATCGTCGCCTCCAAGCTGGCCCAGGAAGTCTCCTCAAAGTGCAATCTTGCCGATCCGAAACCACTGGCCCATTTTCCCGGACGCCAGCTGGAGCGCCTGAACTTTCAGCATCCGTTTCTCGATCGCAAAATCCTTGGGGTGCTCGCTGAATACGTCACCATGGACACTGGAACCGGCGTGGTCCACACCGCGCCTTCGCACGGTGCCGAGGACTTCATGACCGGTATGAAGTACGGCCTCGACGCGACCAGCAATGTCGACGAGAAGGGCATCCTGCGCAACGGCCTGCCGGAATACACCGGCAAGCGAGTATGGGACGCGAATCAGCCCATCATCGATCTGGTCCGTAGCCGCGGCGCGCTGCTGCACACGGAGAAGACGGAGCACTCGTATCCCCACTGCTGGCGCTGCCATAATCCCGTGATCTTTCGCGCGACTGAGCAGTGGTTCATCTCGATGGAAACTCCGATGCCCGGTGGCGCGGGCAAGAACGATACGCTGCGCTCGCGCACGCTGCAGGAGATCAAGAAAGTCAAATGGGACCCGGCGTGGGGCGAAGAGCGCCTATCCAACATGATCGAGACGCGCCCCGATTGGTGCATCTCGCGCCAGCGCGTCTGGGGCGTTCCCATCGCGGTTTTCTTGTGCGTGGATTGCGGCAAGCCGCTCAATGACAAAGCAGTGAACCGCAACGTCGTCAAACTATTTGCGAAAGCAGGCGCGGATGCCTGGTTCACTCCGGAATCCGACAACATTCTTCCGCCGGGCACCCGCTGTCCGCATTGCGGCAGTACAAAATTTGAGAAAGAAACTGACATCTTCGACGTGTGGCTCGAGTCCGGCGCGAGTTACCTCGCGCTGGTTGCGGATGAACCCGACTATCCCTGGCCCTCGGATCTTTATCTCGAAGGCGGCGATCAATATCGCGGCTGGTTCCAGTCTTCCCTGCTCTGCGCCATGGGTACCCATCAGACCCCGCCCTACAAAGGCGTAGTCACTCCTGGCTGGACGCTCGATGAAAAAGGCCAGGCCATGTCCAAGTCACGCGGGAACGATGTCGATCCGGTAGACATCTCCAGCCGCTTGGGTGGCGAAGTCGTACGTTTCTGGGTCGCGTCGGTCGACTTCCGCGAAGATGTCGTCGGCTCGGAAGCGCTGATGCAGCGCGCGGGAGAGAACTACAAGAAGATCCGCAACACGTTCCGCTACATTCTAGGAAATCTGCGCGATTTCAACCCGGCCGAAGATGCCGTTCCTTTCGGCTCGATGCAGGCGCTTGACCAGTACATGCTGCGTCAAACCTGCGCCTTTGCGGAAGACGTGCGCAAATCCTACGATGAATTCGCCTTCCACAGGATCTATCACCGGGTGAATCATTTCTGCATCGTGGACTTGAGTGCATTCTACTTCGATGTGTTAAAAGACCGGCTATACATTTCGGCTCCCAAATCGCAAGCACGGCGGAGCGCCCAGACGGTCATCTGGCGGATCGGCGAAGCTCTCGCACGATTGCTCGCTCCCATCATGAGCTTCACTTGCGAAGAGATCTGGCTATATTTGCCGAAGATGGAATCCCGTGCGGAGAGCGTGCACCTGGCGCACTTCCCCAAAGACGGTGACATTCTCGGCGACAATTCCGGCCCCTCCGATCCCAGGTCGGATGAGGACTGGGTTACACTGCGCGCCGTCCGCGATGATGTGTTAAAGGCCCTGGAAACTGCGCGCAATAACAAGTTGATTGGGACCAGTCTGGAAGCTCAGGTATCGATCACCGCCGCGGAACCTGTGCACTCTCTTCTGCAGCGGTATGAGGATCAGCTTCGATATCTCTTCATCGTCTCCGCGGTAACGCTGGCCCAGGGCTCGGGCAACGGAACCGGCGGCCTGCATGTCGAGGTCAAGAAAGCCGATGGACTCAAGTGCGAACGCTGCTGGAATTATTCGACGCACGTCGGCGAGGACAAGGAGTATCCCACGGTTTGCGAGCGCTGCAGCGCGGTATTGAAAGAACTGGAATCTCAGCCCACGGCATGACCACCAACACCGCCCGCACCATCCACTTCCTGATCGCGCTCTTGATTGTGCTGCTCGACCGCTGGACCAAGCGCCTGGTGGCCGCCCGCATCGCCATGTACGCGCACATCCAGGTCATTCCGGGCTTCTTCCGGATTACGCACACCGAAAACACCGGCGCAGCCTTCAGCCTGTTTGCCGATTCACCCTCGCACTGGAAAACGGCGCTGTTAATCACGTTCTCGGTGATCGCGATGATTGTCGTTCTCATCTTGCTGTGGAGGCACAAGCAGCCACCGAACCTCACCGGCGTCGCACTCTCCCTGATTCTGGGAGGAGCGGTCGGCAATTTATGGGATCGCGTCGCGAGCGGGCGCGTCGTGGACTTTATGCTCTTGTACGTGAAGCAGTATCAGTGGCCGGTATTCAACCTGGCCGACAGCGCGATTGTGGTAGGAGCATCGCTGCTGGTGCTGGAAATTGTTTTCGGTCATCACGCGCCGCAGAACAACTGAGACAGATATCGGCGTGACTGTAATGGTGGGCCGGGCATGTTGAAAGATTCCGGGCCACGCGGAAGAATTCTGCCCTCCAGGTCGTTTCAGGAGATGTGTCCTGCCGCGCGTACAAGGCTCACCCTGGGCCGTTCGTGCGGACGGCCGAAGGTGAGGAGGCAGACTCCGTACCCGGACTCCTGGGACCAGTTAAATCGGTTTAACTTATGTTTTTATATTGCTGATTCTAAAGTACTTAGACGTAATTATATGCACAGCCCCCTCATGCCTTAACTGAGCTGTGTTCAAGCTCTTACGGCACACCTGCAGCGCAACTGGTGCAACCAGTCGCCCAAAGTGGTCTTGACTTTTCGCTCCGCCGGGAACCAGCTTGTTTTTTCGCCCCACAATATGTTGCGTGGACCCTGTCTCCAGTTTCAAGGAGTTCCGTAAAGCTGGCGGTAGACGTTGGCATTCCGAATGATGGCCTGCACGTATTCGCGGGTCTCGGTGAACGGAATCGATTCCACGAACTCCGGCGAGTCCCGGTAAGGTCCCTGTCCCATCCAGTCCTCCACGCGATCCGAGCCGGCGTTGTAAGCGGCGAGTGCGTGCTCGAACGATCCGCCGAACTTGTCCACCATGCCGCGGAAGTAGCGCGTCCCGAGCTGCAGATTCATGGTGGGAGTGTAGAGCTCGCTGGCATTGTAGTGCTTCACGTGCTCTTCCCGCGCCACAACTTTTCCAGTCTTCGGCAGCAGCTGCATCAGTCCGACCGCGTTGGCCCGCGAGACGGCCACAGGATTGAATTCCGATTCCTGCCGGATCAGCGAAGCGACCAGATACGGATCCAAACCGTTTTTCTCGGAAAAGTTCTTCAAGTCCGGCCAATAGGGACGCGGAAACAATGCTTCCCAGTATTCCCGCGGCAGCATAGAGATGTCGACCGCGAAGTAACTAGGCACCGACCGCTTCATGGTTTCGATCGCCCGATCATAGTGACCGGTATCGGTGAACAGCTCCGCGGTTTCGGCGAGCGACCAGCTGCCGGGATCTTCTTTCGCGGCCGCCTGCATCTCGCTCACCGCGAAATCCACCAGCCCACCGTTGCCCAGCAGCTTCGCTTTCTGCAGGTGGAGATTGTCGCTGGGCGCCTCGGTCAATGCGATCTTCTCCGCGTGCTCGAGCGGAGGAATTCGATCCAGCAGCGAGAACTCTCCCGGAGGATCCTCCACCACCGGAAGTTTCTGCAAACGTTCACGGGCCAGTTCGGCGTAGTAGTAATTGCGATATCGCTGCGACAACTTCTCGTAGAATGCCCGGGCCATCGCCGGCTGGTTGTCTTCCTCCGCGAGCCGGGCACGCCAGTACAGCGCCGCATTCGCCTCGTTGCCGCCGGGATACAGCGAGATCTGCTCCTCCAAAAGTTTCTTGGCTTCTTCCTTGCGAGCCTGGCGCAGTGTCAGCCATGCCGTTTTCCAGTGGGCGTAAGAAGCCTTCGATCCATCGGGAAAGCGCTGCTGTAGTTCGCGGTAGCAGTCCAGTGCCTGGTCATACTCGTGATGCACGAGATGGAGATTCGCCGCGGATAATAGAGCCGCTTCCAGCCATGGGCTGGTGGATGCGGACTGTCGCAACTGGTCCACGGTGCTGTAGAACGTTGCATTGTCATCGGTGGCCCATGCGACCTCGCCGAGAATGTACAAGCGATGCGCGCTCTGTTCCGCAGTCGCCCCCGGCAGATTGGTGATTTCCGCCTTGGCTTCCCGATTACGTCCCGCCCGATGCAAAGCATCGGCATAGGCCAGTTCCGCGTCCGGCCGCGTTTCCGGGGACGCATTGGCGGCCAGCTGTCCGAATTCTGCCGCGGCATCGGCATAGCGTCGCGCTTTAATGAGCAACTCTGCCCGAGCCTTGCGCTGCGCCGCCGTGGTCGGGGGCGCGCCGTGCAGCTTGAGCAGTTCGGCATATGCATTATCCGCATCCGGCGACGAAGGCATGTTGAAGTACACGTTGCTGAAGGCTTCGGCTGCCTTGCCGGTCTGACCCAGAGCCGCGTATGCCTTGCCCACCGCAAACTCGATGTCCGATCGCGCCGGCAGCCGGTCTTTTTCCAGAATCTCAGCAGCTTCCGCCGCACGCCCTTCACTCAGCAGGCCATTGGCATAGGCAAGGTGAGCGTCGCGCGCGAGCAGCGAGTCAGGATAGGTACTGCTGAAGGTTGCCAGCGTCGCCATGCCTTCAGCCTGACGGCCCGTCTGCAGGTAGCAGAGCCCCAGGTAATAGGCGACGTAATCTCCTAAATCTCCGGCTAGCGGCTTGGCCCGGTTCAGCGGATCGATCGCCTTGGCGTATTCGTGATCGATGACGTGTGCGTATCCCACAGCCAGCCACGCTAGCGCGCCGGCGTCTTCCTTGGCGTGCGCACGAGCGTACGCTTCGATTCCCGCGTAGGCGGCCGGAGTGCGATCCTGAATCAATTGCTGCGCCATGGGACGCAAACTTGTGGAGGCAACAAATGCCTGCCGGATCCGGCGTACGCGCGGAGACATGGCCCGGCGACGCCGGCGCGCCGCAGCCTGCGCGCTGGCCTTCTTCGTCGCAGTCTTCGATTTCGTGCTGAAAGATTTTTTTGAGGATGACGGACGCTTGGGAGCCTGATCAGCCCCTTGCGCAGCTGATGCCGCTGACGTTTGAAACGACCACGCACCGGGGAACGCGCTCAACAACCCGCCGGCCAGCGCGAGCACTCGCGAATGCTTGAGACAGAAGTGAACCACTGATCTATTTGCCCGGAAACCCGAGTCCAGAACCTGTTTTGCAGCCGTTATGACAACGCCACTTTATTTTGATGCGTCCTGGGACAGGACTGGATCGCAAGAGCTCTCCCTCTAAGCTTGCCTTACTACACTACCTGCGGAAGTTCGCGCCCATGACCGACAGGTCGTCCTCGGCGAGGCTGCGAAGCACTTCCTTTTGGAAGTAGTCGCCGCTGGCCGCCGCAGTATTGCCATAACGTTTTTGGAACGTGACGCGACTCTTCTCAATATCTTCCTTCAAGCGATCATACAAATCTTTGTTCCGCCGGCCCTCGGACACCTTCGCCTGGTTGTACAGCTTGATCTCATCCACCAGCAGGCGCGCAAAGCGCTGCGCTTTTCGGTGAACATCGGCGTCCTCAGCAGAAAGGCCCGCAAAGGGATCGGTCGCCGGAGCCGCCGCCGCACTTGCAGATGCGGCAGAAGCCACCTCAACCACCTCCGCCACCGGCTCCGGTTCAGGAGATCGGGCCACGTGTTTCGGAGCGTGCCCGGCAAAAGGATCAGGAAAAGAAGTAACCGTCTGCACCGGCGCGCCAGGCCGCTCAACCGCGACCGTATCTCCGGCCTCGCGGTGGGCCTGCGCTTGCTTGCGCAGTGAAGCCACTTCCAGCCACGTACTGGCGCTCATGACCAGTACCTCTAAAGACGCAGCGTCCAGCAACGCGCTTGATCCGCCGTCGGCGTATAGAAGCGCGGCCACTTTCTCTTTCAAGACCAGCGGCAGCACCAGAATCTGCTCGTTGTCCGGCCCGCCGAATTGCTTTACGAATCGCCGGTCCATCTCGGCGATGTTCGCTGGAGCAGCCACCCGGTTCTGATAAGCGTGGGCAACTGGCCCGCTGCTGATATCCAAAGGAAAATCCTTAACCGCATCATCATTGCCCAGGCCGCGGCTTTGCCATCCGGTTGCCGCCCCCGCTTTCACTACGAACAAAGCCACGCGCGCGGCGTACCCCGCGGACACATCAAGCAGCGAACGAAGAATTTCTTTTTGCGTGGTGCCCGCGTGAATACTGGCCATCGCGTGCACCAGGCCACTGGAAACAGCGACACCCGCGCCCGCCGCCACATTTGCAGGCTGTGCTGGCAAATCCGCGAGGACACGCTCAACGAGCTCGGCCTGCAGTTTGGGCAGTTGGCGGTCCAGAACCTGCGCCACCGCGCGTTCGACAATTTGCTGGATTTGCTTGCTATCCGCCATTGGTCAGAAAACCATTTGCTTACCCGGGGGGCTCCGCCGGTCGTAATCACACGACCTAACTGCTGATTATATTGCACTTGTCCGGCCGTAGAAGGTGACTTCGGTACCTGCTCATCTGCGACAAAACCGCCCACTTGAAACTCTAACCCAAACTCCTCCCCTGGACCACGACAAAGCCAATTCGCCATCCGGCTGGTTACCAAGTAAAATAACAGTTCCGATTTCGTCGTCTCGTCATTCGGCTGCCGCGAATTCTGCGTGACGCTGCTGCGAAGCGGGCAAAATTACTGCATCGTTGGAGCCATGGGAGCCATCCAAAACAAACTAGATGGGCCTGTTAGCGAGGAGATGGCGCTCGTACGGGCGGCCAAGGCGGGTGATGATTCCGCTTTCGAAGAACTGGTTCGCCGCTACGATCGCAACGTCTTTCGGATCGCTCAGCACATCACGCAGAACCGCGAAGACGCGGAAGACGTGGTGCAGGAGGCGTTCCTTAAGGCGTACGGGAACCTGGCCAAGTTTCAAGAGCAATCAAAGTTTTATACCTGGCTGGTTCGCATTGCGGTGAACGAAGCGCTGATGAAGTTGCGCCGGCGCAAGCCCGAGCGCACCGTTTC
>Ga0157372_10004741_pt1 | contig 14438 bp, 10 predicted proteins | sample C55metaG_FD_115307 | JGI IMG/M metagenome (GOLD analysis project Ga0157372, IMG submission 115307) | Corn rhizosphere microbial communities from Kellogg Biological Station, Michigan, USA - C5-5 metaG | ecosystem: Host-associated > Plants > Roots > Rhizosphere > Soil | place: USA: Michigan... | reverse complement strand
TTGCCGGCGCGCTCGCCGATGCCGTTGATCGTGCACTCCACCTGGCGCGCGCCAGCCTGAATCGCAGCCAGCGAGTTTGCAGCTGCAAGGCCGAGATCGTCATGGCAGTGCGACGAGAGGATGATGCCTTCAGCATCGACGGCGGGAATGCGCTCACGAACTTCGCGGAACATCTGGCCGTACTCTTCGGGCGTCGTGTAGCCGACGGTGTCGGGCATGTTGATGGTGGTGGCGCCGGCCTCGATGGCGGTGCGCACGATGTCGACGAGAAATTCGCGGTCGGAGCGGGTTGCGTCTTCCGGCGAAAACTCGACGTCGTCGACAAAAGTACGCGCCAGGCGGACCGATTCGGCAGCCTGGTCCAGAGCCTGCTGGCGGCTCATCTTGAGCTTGTACTCCAAGTGCAGGTCGCTCGAGGCGAGAAAGACGTGGATGCGGGGCCGTTGAGCAAATTGAAGCGCGCGGGCGGCGATCTCAATATCTTCTGTCTTAGCGCGGGCCAGGGAAGCAATCTTCGGCTTGCGCACGGCCTGGGTAATCGTTGCGATGGCAGCGAAGTCGCCTTCAGAGGCCATGGCGAATCCGGCTTCGATAATATCGACGCCCAGGTCTTCAAGGGCATGGGCCATGGTCAATTTTTCCTGCGTCGTCATGCTGCAGCCTGGTGACTGCTCGCCATCGCGCAGAGTGGTGTCGAAGAATGCAACGTGATTAGGGTTATTTGTCATATGTCACGCCTGCCAGGGGAAGACGTTGCCAGCTTCTTTAGTTTCGCCGATCCGTCCGGTATAAGGCAAAGTTATTCTTTTTGGGTAAGCGATTACAATTGCTTATACCGCAGCTCTCAGCTTTCAGCCTTCGCTCTCCTTGGCTGGTTCATTGGATGAATTGTAGGAGGTTTGGAGCCTAGTAGCTGATAGCTGGTGTCTGGGAGCTTGCCTTGGAACTATCTCAATTGGAAACATTTCTCGCAGTCGCTGAAGAGCGGAGTTTCTCGAAGGCAGCGGTGCGCCTGCACCGGACGCAGCCGGCCATCAGCCAGGTAATTCGAAAACTAGAGGCTTCGATTGGGGAGGCTCTATTTGACAGGGCCGCGCGCGATGGTTCGCTTACTGCTTCGGGCGAGTTGCTGCGGGATTATGCGCAGCGGTTGTTGGCCTTGAGGAGGGAAGCGTCGAGCGCTCTCGACGAATTGAAAAGCCTTGAGCGGGGCCGCTTACAACTCGCTGCTAACGAATACACCTGCATGTACCTGCTTGAGGTGGTGGACGAGTTCCGGCGCGAGTATCCGGAGATTGGCGTGTCCGTTCATCGCATGCTCGCGAGCCGGGTCGCAGAGGAACTGAGTCTCAGGACCTTCGAGATTGGCGTGACTTCGTTTCGTCTGGATCCGGAGCGGTTCAAGACGATCGCTGTCTATAACGACAGCCTGGCCTTCATCGTGAGCCCCAGGCATCGGCTGGCGCGAGCCTCTCGAGTATCGATTACAGATCTGGGCAAGGAAAACTTCATCGCGCATAACGTAGCTTCACCATTGCGGAGGAAGGTGATCGAGGCGTTCCAGCGGCATCGCACGCCTTTGAACATGGGAATCGATCTTCCTACGATCGAAGCGATCAAGCGATTTGTGGCGATGGGGAACGGAGTGGCATTGGTCCCGCATCTGACAATTGCACATGAATTGGACGCCGGGGAGTTGGTTCGCGTGACCGTGGATGAGCTGGAATTCAAGCGTGTGCTGCGGCTGGTCCACCGGAAGCAGTCAACGCTGTCTTATGCGGCGCGCGCATTTCTGCGGACGGTGCGCTCGATGGCTGAGAAGCATGGGCCGCCCTATTACTACCACGTGGAGCGGACCGGTTGAGGCGCTAAACGATTCTGCCATCGGGTGCCCATTTAGGGGCTGTTGCGTCTATTGATTCAGATCATTCAGCGACACCCCGGATCGAGGCTAAGCCGTTCTGGCCATTTACAATGCATAGAGCGGTGTCTCGCGGAGACCGAAGCACCGGAATCAACAACCTGGTTGCCAGCCGGACGGTTGAGCAGTCAAGAGGTTCAAGACCGAATGAAGAAGATCGCCTTTATTGCCTTTCTGCTGGCAGTGTGTGTAGCAGCGGGCCGCGCTCAAGAGAGCCGGCAGGACATCAGCCTCAGTGGGACAGCTCTTGTTGAGCCCTTCGTTGCTTCATCCACAGATGTGCAGGTGCACTCAAATACAGCATTTGGCGCATTGTTGAGCTATCGATTCATGCTTACGCCGAACAGTGCTCTCGAAGCAAACTACGGCATTACATACCAGAATTCGATGCGGTTCATCTCTGGCAATACGAACACGGTCAAGGTGCTGGTTCGAACTCAGGAAATGTCTGCAGCCTACGTTCGCAGCTTCACTTTCAAGAAGTTCAATCCGTTCATTGAAGGCGGACCGGGCGCGCTGATCTTTCTTCCGATCCGCAACTCGGGGACGACATCACTTGATGTGAAGCAGCAAACGTCCGTTGGCGGTCTGTATGGGGCAGGTATCGCGTATGAGCTCAGCCCGAGCTTTGATATTCGTGCGGAGTTCCGCGGGTTTGTGACAAAGGTTCCCAATTTCGGTCAGGGTTCCGCCACCAACCAGATCAATCTCTCGACGAACAAGTGGTACAACATCTACTACCCGGCTGTCGGTGTGGCATACCACTTTTAAGGGCATGAACTCGAGAAAATTTGGAGAGGCAGCGGGGATGGTTCAGGCCATCCCCGTTTTGCTTAGTCGCTATTAACGGGCTTAGTTGCTTCGCGGTAGGTGCCTAGCTCCTTCACCATCGCGCAGTGAGGTCGCAAAACATTGATTGCCTTTGCGCCCTCGTTGATGGATTGAATCTGGCAGTCGACGTAGAAGACGTACTCCCAAGGCTTGCCGTGGACGGGTCGTGATTCTATCTTGGTCAGATTCGTGGGGATGGCAGAGAGTTCATTCAGCGCCGCAACGAGGGAACCGGGACGGTTCTCTACGGAAAAGGCGATGCTGATTTTGTTGGCATCGCCGTCGGAGACGGCATCTGGAGTGCGCCGCACAAGGAAGAAGCGGGTGTAGTTCTCAGGATTGTCTTCGATTCCCGAGCGGAGAATCTCAGCGCCGTAGTAGTGAGCGGCAGCTTCACTGGCGATTGCTCCGGCGTGCTTGTCGCGCAATTCGACGAGTTGCTTCACGCTGCCCGCAGTGTCGTAAAAGGCGTACGACTCCATCTTGGGGTGTTCTGCCAGGAATCGGCGGCATTGCGCGAGAGCGACGGGATGCGAGAAGACGCGGTCGATATCGCCAATGGCGGCGCCTGAGATGGCGATGAGGTTATGGCGGATGCGGAGGAGCGACTCGCGAATGACTTTAACGTCGTGCTGCAGAAGAAGGTCGAAATGCTCGAGCACAGAGCCGGCAAGACTGTTTTCGATGGGAATGACGGCAGCATCGACCGATTCTTCGACCAGTTCTTTGAAGACGTCGGCGGATAGCGCGCAGGGCACAATGACCGCATCTGCGGCCAGACCGAGAGCTGCCTCGTGGCTGAAGGATCCCGGCTCTCCCTGGATTGCAATTCTCATTGGCAGAACTTTCTCCGCGGACCCGCGGTGAGGATGAACTATCTTCTGAGCCAGATATCGGTAGCTACGAAAAACAGAAATACAGTGGCGATCACACCGTTCATGGTGAAGAAGGCCGCGTTGAGCCGACGCATGTCCTTGGGTGAAACGATTGCGTGCTCATACGTGAGGAGTGCCCCGGCAGCGGCGATGCCGAGCCAACCTGCAACGCCGAAGTGGAAGAGATATCCGAAGGCGATGAGAAGGCCGAGCATTGCCAAATGCATGAGACGCGCCACGCGAAAGGCCGCTGGTATTCCAAGCGACTGCGGGATACTGTGAAGTCCTGCATGGCGATCGTGCTCGAAATCCTGGCAAGCGTACAGTACATCAAAACCGCCGACCCAAAGCATCACTGCGATGGTGAGAACGAGGATGCGCGGATCAAGGCTGCCGCGGACTGCAATCCACGCGGCCGACGGAGCGAGCCCGAGAGCCAGACCGAGCACCAGATGGGACCAGCGGGTGAGGCGCTTCATGTAGCTGTAGCCAAGCAGGACTACGAGGACGAAAGGGGCTAGATAGAGGGTCAGCCGGTTCAACTCGGCTGCGGCAACGACGAAGGCCAAGCCCATCAGGATGGTGAAACCGAGGACGAATTCTCTGGAGAGAAGGCCGGCAGGGATGGCGCGATTGCGGGTCCTGGGATTTGCGGCGTCGAGGTCAGCATCGGCCCAACGATTGAAAGCCATGGCACAGGAGCGGGCCGTGACCATGGCAACAAGGATCCAGCCCAGGGTGCGCCAGCTCGGGGATCCATGACTTGCGAGAAGCACCGCCGTAAGAGCGAAGGGCAGGGCAAAGATCGAGTGTTCCCACTTGATCATCTCCAGCGTCGTGCGGATTTTGGCGAAGATGCCCATACCTTGGTTCCATGAACCAGTGTAAAGGAGCACTGGCGGAAGGAAACGAGAGGCAAGGGAGAGGAGGTTGGGTTCAGGCTTCGGCGGCGTCGATGCTCGCGGCGAGAGGAAGCACAGTGTCGACTTTCGTAACTTTGAAAAGATCCATGACGCGGTTGTTTGCGCCGGAGACGACCAGCTTTGTGCCATTTGTCTGGCAGCGTACATAGTGGTTCATGACGAGGCCCATTCCAGCGGAGTCCATGTAGGGAACGTTGCTAAGGTCAATCACCGTCAGCGGAGGCAAGGCTGAACCTCGCAATTCACTCTGCAACTCGAAGAGGTTCCGCAATGTCAGGGGTCCGGTCAGGCGGAATACCCGGGTTCCCGGAGTCTTGCCGTCGGCACGGTCGATCGTCAATGGGCCATCGTTCAACATAGCGAAGTCAAGTGTATGGAATCAGGGGAGCTGGATGATTACAGTTCTGTAAATGTCGCACACGGGCGCGACCTGAGTCCAATGAAATTGAAGAGAGGAGTATTGGGGTGGGATTCGACGAGGCGAAGGTTGTGCTGCCGTGGTGAGGCGAGTCGTGCCTCGCCCACGGCAGGTTTGTGTCGCTTACTTGTTAGCAGTCTCGCTTGTCTGGCCGGCTACCTGGAGGTAGTTCTTTACGCTGAAGACACCAGGTACGCTGTTGGCACGGAGATAGGCTGCATCCTTGTCGGCCTTCGAATCGACAACGCCGAAGAGTTCCACGTGTCCGTTCTGCACAGAGATGCGGATCGGCTTGGCGGGATCGACCGCGTACTTGTTCAGAGACGGATAGCCGTACACCGAGCGCGCGACAGCGAGACGAGTCTGGTCATCCATGATCGAAGTTGGATCGACCTCGATGTCATCGACCACGTCCTTGACGCCCGGGTAAGTGGAGACGAGGGCAAGGGCAGAGTCCTTGTCCACATCGGTGCGGGCATGACCGCCGAGGGTAACCACTCCGTTCTCGACGTTCATGGTGATCGAGTTGAACGCGTTGCCGTAACCGACGCGATCATAGGTCAGCTTCTCACCGAGCTTCTGTTTCAATTCTTCATCGGAAGCAGACTTGCCGGAGACCTGGATCTGGTTGCGGACGCCGTTAACGCCCTTGGCCTTGCGAATGCGGTTCGCAGCGTCTTTCTTGTATTCGTAGAGGTTTACGGTTCCGGTAAGCGTGGCGATGCCGTCGTTGTCCACCGATACTTTAACGTCCTTGAACTGCGACTTGTTGAGTTTGCCCTGCACTTCACTGTTGCCATTTTGCTGACCGATTCCGGTAGCGGCTGTAGTGGCTGCAAATGACGCAGGGGTCAGACCGATCGCGCCTACAAAGAGCGCGGCCGCAAGTGCGGCTGGGGAAATGTACTTCGTTGTTGCCATAAATAGTGTCCTTTCTTTCTGCAAGTCCTCGATTTTCTAAATTCCTGGTTCTCACCTCAGATACGGGCCAGGTAACCCTTCTAAGTCCCTCCATATGAACTTCGCTCGATCCAGTTAGATGGATTCGGAGAAGTTACTAGCCACATAGACACTGATTCAGGGAAAAGGTTCCGGGGTTGTCACGGTTCGTAGATCAACGTCGAATGGAGTTCACAGCAAGGATCGGAACCGTCCGGAAGATAAAGGTATGAAGGAATTTGGGGGCTTTGAATGCTCAATGTAAACGTACAACTGCCATTTCCAGCAAGGCATCACACTTGCAGGGTTTGGTGCACCAGGAGAAAAGATGCCTCTGGAGCCGAGCGTGGAGGCAATTTGTCTTCCTATCGTCAAAGTTTCGGGCAAGGTTCTGAGCACTCACACCACTTCGATATGATGGGGCCCGCCGTGCAGGCGCATGCAGTGCAGTTCTATGAGGACGATACCGTCTTCATCGAGAGTCTAGGAGAGTTTGTAGGAGCTGCGCTGGGAGCGGGCGGTGCCTGCATCGTGATTTCCACGCAAGATCACCATCGAAAGCTGATTGAAAATCTGTGCGATAACAGCATCGACATGGCTCGGATACTTGCGGAGGGCAGGTACATTCATCTGGATGCGCGCCGAACGCTGGATACCTTCATGGTGCAGGGACGGCCGGATCGTCAGCGGTTCTGGAACGAGATTGAGCCGCTCGTGGAGCGCGCGAAATCAACCCTGAGGCCTGGGGTACAGACGATTGCTGCATTCGGGGAAATGGTCGCGCTTCTCTGGGCGGAGGGGAGCCATCAGGCGGCTATCGAACTCGAGCATCTCTGGAACGAGCTGATTCAGCAACATAATGTTCGCCTTCGTTGTGCATACCCGGCAGGGAGCTTCGCGCAGCAATCCTATTCGGATATGTTCGACACGATCTGCTCTCAGCACTCCGCATTGATTCCATCGAAGAGTTACACCGATCTCGAAAATGCAGACGAACGGAACCGGTTTGTCAGCACGTTGCAGCAGAAGGCCTCCACAGTGGATGCCGTGGTGGAGGAGCGGGAGAAAGAAGTTGCTCATCGCAAGGTCGTTGAAGAGAAGCTGCGGCGCACCGAAGAATTCACGCGCAACATCATTGAGAGTAGCGCCGACTGCGTGAAGGTTCTGGATTTGGAGGGGCGAATCCAGTACATGAGCCCTTCGGGACAGCGGACGCTTGAGATCACGGATCCTAGTCAGTTCCTGAACAAGAAGTGGGTGGAACTCTGGCCAGTGGCAGACAGGGATCGCGCAGAGCAAGCATTGTCTGCAGCGCGCGATGGGGGCGTCGGCTGCTTCCAGGGGGATGCGCTTACGATAGGCGGCGTGAGGAAGAGCTGGGACGTGCGGATCACTCCGGCTTTGGACCGCCAGGGCAAGATCGAGCGCCTCGTAGCAGTCTCTCGCGACATGACCGAGTTGAAAAGCGCGCAGCAGCTGGCAATTCAGTCAGAGAAACTGGCTGCGACCGGCCGGCTTGCCGCAACAATCGCTCACGAGATCAATAATCCGCTGGAAGCGGTGACGAACTTCATCTACCTGGCCATGACAGCGAAGGGTCTTCCAGAGGAGGTTTGCCGTCACCTGGAGATTGCGGATCGCGAGCTTGCGCGGGTGTCGCAGATTGCGCAGCAGACCCTAGGCTTCTACCGCGGATCCTCGAAAGATCGTTGGATAACGGTTGCTGATCTGATCCGCGACGTTCTGGTGGTGTACGAGCGGAAGCTGGGCTACAAGCACATCGAGACGATCGTCTCAGTCGCTCCAGATTTGAAGTTTTACGGGCGACAGGGAGAGCTGAGGCAGGCACTCTCAAATCTGCTTACAAACGCGATCGATGCTTCAAAGATGGGGGGAAAGATTTGGCTTCGTGCGAGGGTTTCGCAATGCTGGGGCAAACAGCGGGAAACAGGCGTGCGGATTACGCTTGCCGATAACGGCAGCGGAATGTCGCGCGAGGTGCAGAAAAAGATCTTCATTCCGTTCTTCACGACCAAGGCAGAGATCGGAACCGGAATCGGACTGTGGGCGACAAAAACGCTGGTTGAGCAGCAGGGTGGATTGCTGCGTTTCCACAGCCGACAGGGCGAGAAAGCTGGAACGGCGATGTGCATCTTCCTGCCCAATGCACATGCCGATAGGGTTCCCAGTGGCGGAGCGGCCGACTGATCAGCGGAATCTGCGCGTTGCTTTCACTACCATTGAGAAGACGCCCGATTCGTCGCGCGCAACCAGAAGCGACACGTGCCGATTGATCGCGATCTCTGCCTGCAGAAGCTGCTGTGCGGTCGTATCCACGTCAGTAGCGTAGGTAAGAGTGAGATTTCTTCCGAGCTGCTCTTCAACTGTGATTCGCGTTGTCGAGTTTCCCAGGACGCCCAGGTAGTTGGGATCTACTTTGACGGAACCTGCCCCGAACAGTTTTTGAACGCGGCTGCTGACGGTTGCGTTGAGAGCGCCGCCAAGGAGCGCATCTGTGGCAGGATTCGTGGCGAGCTGTTCTTGCTGACGCGTGTACAGCCGCTGCTGGTCCTGGGTGCGTCCGAGCGCGAGCAATGCGACGACGTCAGCTTCGGGAAGAGGCGGATCGCTTCTATAGGTAACGGACATCTGATCAACCGAGCCGTGCAGGCCGAGCGTGATGTCGTAGTCCTCCACGTGTGCGGTCGCGTTCAGATCGATCGTTGGCTGAATGCGAACGGGATTGGTAAAGGTAATCTCGCCGCGCTGGAGTTCGTAGCGCGTTCCGGCGATAGTGGCGCTACCCTCCGTGATGGAGATCCGGCCTAGAAGCGAGGGCGTGGCGAGTGTTCCGCGAAGGCGCAGATCGACGTCACCTGCCAGCTTCGCATAGGCGTTCTGAAAATTGAGCTGCGGTGAGGATTGAATGCGCACGTCGAGCCGTACGTGATTGGAAGGTGCATTTGCGGGAGCGATGGGTTGAGACTTAGCGGTTTGTGTCGCGAGGCCGACGAGATCGAGCTCTGGGCTGACTGTGAACCGCGTGATCATTACATTTCCGCTGAGGAGCAAGTTGTTTTGCGGCCCCTGGAGCTGGAGATTGATATCCGCGGCTGAGCTGACGCCCTGGGGATAGCGGATGCGAATCGACTTGCCCTTAAGCGCGAGATCGGCATAGAGGCCGTGCTGGTACGACAGGTATCCCGTGACACTCAGCTGGCCACCTCCGCTCATGGCGGAGAGAGACTTCACTTCCAGCCGGTTCTGGTTGAATTCGAGCGTGCCATGAAGCTAGCTGAGACTGTTGGGCAGATCTTCGAGCGCCAATGACGCGTTCTCGAAGTCGATCTTGCCGGTGAGGTTTGGATCAGTGAGCGGGCCGTGAGCTTCAACACGGAAGGTTGTGGTGCCGCTGGCCGTGAGGTCGGGGTCGATGGTCTCGGCCAGCTTGAGATTGATAGAGCCGTTCGCTGCCAGATCCAGCCTCCTCTTCTCCGCGAGGTTCATCGAAGCTTGCACGTGAACATCCGTTTGCTCGCCAGTGACGTGCAGCGGGTCCAGCTTGATCTGGGAATTGCCCATGATGGCATGCAGGCCACCGTCGCTGCGGAGGTGTACGCCCGAAACCGTGAGTGCAAGATCTTTGATACGGGCTTCGCCACGCATCTGATCGGGATGCGCGAGAGGCCCCTCGAGATTGACAGCCCCTTCAAGGTTGGATTGTCCGTTGAGACCGCTGACGTGAGCTGCTGCGAGCAGATGTCCTATGTCGAACCGCGAGAAGTTTAACGATGCCTTGGTTTCGTAGTCGCCACTCAATGCGGTCTGGCCGTGAGCGGTGAGTTCCGCACCTTCAAGCTGCGATGTGAGGTCGTATATGGAAGAATGATTAGCCGTGTTCGCCTTTAGTTCGATGGCTCCGAATCTTTCCCCACTGACGCTGAGATCTGAAAGCCGGGCATGAGCTTCAAGGCGTGGATCGTCGAGCGCGCCTGATCCGGTAAGCGTGAAAGCGAGATTGCCTTCAACATTGGTGGTGCGCTGACGGACATGATCGATTTTCGCGATGTCCAGGGTAGTTGTGTGCGCGTTAATAATGAATCGTTTTGTGTTCAGGTCGTAGGTTCCGGAAGCGTTGACAGTGCCCGCAGAGTTGGTAAGCGTTGCGGACGAGAGCTGAATAGCCTTTCCGGCGATGTTGCCGTCGATGCGAGCGCGGGTGAGAGTCTCGCCATAGAGGCTGCCATCTTCGAGCTGCACCCAGCCATTTCCGTTCAGGGATGAATAGGGGCCATCGACAAAAAGCCTTGCGCTCATCGTTCCTGTGAGAGGGAAGGTTTTGCCGAGCAGAGTCGCTATTTCCTTGGCGCTGACTTTCTCTGCGTGAAGGTTGGCGTGTAACAACGAATTCGAATCAAAGCGAGGCTTACCAGACTTCTTCTCGCTCGAGGAGACGGCGGTGAGCGTGCCATCCAGGGTGATGGCTGCGTCGCCATGATGCATTTGTCCTCTGTCAATCGCGATCTTCTCGGCAGAATAGCTGCCAGTCAAGTCGAGGGAATCAAGGTGCACCGATCGAGCCTGAGCGCCGTCTGTCTCGGCGGGGATTTCGAGAGAGAAATTTGTCGCTCGGAACGTGCCGGTCAAGTGAGGATCGACAAGCGAGCCAGCCCAAGTGCCGTGGTAGTCGGCCTCGCCGCCCATCGACAGAGGCAATGCGGCAGTGCCGCTGTTTCCATTACGGCTCAGCCCCAGGTCGCGGAAGAGAGTGTCGAACTCGCCCAGGTTGCGGGATTGAAAATCCACGTTGATACCGGTTGGGCTAGTCATCGGATAGGCGCCTAGCCGTCCATGAGCGGTCAAATGACTGGAAGGGAGTACTACGTCCAGTGTTCGCAAATCCACCGCGCCGGTTCTCTGCAAGTAGGTTCCATCGATAGCGCCGCTGGTGGGTGTTTCTCCTTGTGCGGGGTTGGATGAGGGGCTGAGCTTGAAGTTGGCGGATACCGAAAGCGTATCTACGTTGCCGTCGTTCCACTCCGAGGTGGAGGAACCGTTGAGAAGAGTGCTCAGGCCGAGGCGCTGGAACGGCGGCGAACTTACGAAATCCAGCACGGTATCAAGCGAAACATTGCGGAAGAATGCGTGGACCTTGCCATTTGTGTGCAGGAGATTATCGAGTTTGGTGCGGACGACCGGTGCAATGGCCGTCTCGTGCGAACGGCCCTTCTTTTCCCGCTTCAGCGGAGAAGCAGCTTGCATTACAGGAGCGCCAGATAACGGTGAAATCCAGTGGTCAAGCAGGACATCACCTTCCAACTGGCCTCCCGGTTTCAAGCGGGCTGTGACGTTCGTGATCTGAAGGTGCAGGGGGTCTGCGTGTACGCGTGCGTCGAGCGTCACGCCGCGCGAAACTACGCCGGTGCCGATGTAGGAAGCGTTGTCTGCATGAACCGTGCCGTCAATGCGGAACTCGCCCTGCTGGCCTTGCGCGCTCAGATTCAGGCGTGCAATGCCTTCGGGAGTGTTGGGGTAGCCCGTCGCAGGCTCCATCAGTTTCAGGTCGAGTTCTCCCTGCGCTGTCGCTTTCCAGCGAGGATGCGAGAAGTCCAGCAACTCGCCGGCAATGTTCAACTGCCGATCCTTAGAACCCTTACTGTGGGCGGTGACCTGCATTGAACGTAAATAGATTGCGTTGCGAGTGAGGTCCACTGATGCCTGGATCTGACCCTGGACAGGAGGCGCTTCAGGATGACTAGCTTGTCCTCGCGAGAGGTGCAAATCGTGGACATTTGCGTCGAGGTGATACTTCTCCGGATTGACGCCACTGCCGGAGACGTACTGCATCACGAGTGACACATCATCTGCGCCAAAATCCAGAGGAATGTGGCGATCCTGAAAGTCGTCCACCTCGTCCGAGCGATCGTCGAAGTCAATCAAGCCGTGTTGCACCTCTATGTGGCCGGCCTTCAAGTCGAAGAGAGTGTCAATGGGGTGCGAGGAAGAGTCTGCCTTTACCCTGGGATGCGGCTGGTTGGTGGTGCCATCCGCGTAGCGGATGATGTGCACTTCCGGCTTGATGACTTCGAGCTGGCGTAGCAGTATCCGAGGGCTCCACAAATCGAGAATGCTGATAGCGACGTGAAGTGAGGCGACGCGTGCGTAGGGAGTCTCGCTCGGCGCCTCGCGACCGTGCAGAACCAGTCCGTCGGCGTCGGCTTCGAGTTTCGTTAGGCTCCAGCGGAAAGACCCGATCTCGGCACGCCCGCCCGTAGCGGCTTCGATCCGTGCAATGACGCGCTTGCGGAGGATGTTCTCGAAGCTTGAAGAACTGGCCCAGAAGTAAAGTCCGATGAGAGCGATCAGGCAAAGCAGCACGAGTCCTGCACCACCCCAGAGCACAGGTCTAAGATATCGACGGCGCGAGGCAGGCAAGGGCGGCTCTCCCTTGTCAGGGAGCTGTTGCGCTGGAGGCATCTGCCCAATCTGGCTCATTCTTTCGACGCTCCGTCATCGGCTGCTGACGCTCGTTGCAGAGTTGGGTCGAGCAACAGGATCTGTCCCTGACTTCGGAGATTGGAGAGCCACGTGTCGAACAGAGCGTTGACCCGTTGCTGGAGCAGGATTTCTTCGACTCGCGAGGAGACCTGTTGCAGTGGTGGCGGAGTCTGTCCGGATGGATATTGCGGAAGCAGGGTCTCGCGGTAGTAAGTCTCGATCTCTTCAGGTGTGATGCGGATGCCCTGGCGGAATCGCAGCTCGATGAAGCTCAGGATTTCAAGGCGATTACGAAGGTATTTTTCCACGCGCGCGGGGGATAGCTCGTGGTGTTCGAGGAACGCATTCCAACCAGCATCCGATGCGCAGTCCGCGCGCACGCAGGCCGGCAGGTCGGTACGAATCTCCCTGAGCCGAGAGGCGATTTCTGCAGGGGTAGGGTTGGCGGCCGGGATGTTCTCCTGCTGGATCTGCTGCTGAATAAGTGTGCGGCTGATCAGGCGATCGAGTGCTTGCTGCTTCGTGTCCTTTGCGTTCCCATTCATGGTGGGGTCGAGGACAGACAGTTGCATCTCGTCTTCAAGATCGCTCTCGAGGATCACCTGGCGATTAACAACGGCGATGACGCGGTCCAGTGTGATGCTGGCAGATGTTCCGGCGTCGGTGGATCCGGCGGAAGATGTGGCCTGGGAAGTCTGAGCGATTGCAGCAACTGCGCAAGAGAAAAGAACGGCTATCGCCGCACGGTGGCGCGGGTTGATAGTGGTCCGGATCTTGCCGTCTCGCGACATCAAAAAGTCTGTCCCAGACTGAAGAAGAAATTAAATCGCTGCGCTTCGCCAACGTGCGGATTGGCATAAGGATCGGGGTGAGCATAGTCCACATTGACGGGGTAAATGGGCGGATTCATGTTGTAGCTGAAATCGAGCCGTATCGGGCCCACCGGCGTGTGATAACGCATGCCCAGGCCGGCGGCATGCGAAAAGTAGTTGAAACTGCATTGGCCCTGCGGACCGGTCGAGGTGTCCTGACCGGTAGGAACTGGAGGGTCTTGAGCCGTTCCAGGAGTGAGCACTTTGCAGAGATCTCGATTGGGCTGTTCGACGCGGAGGATGCTCTCCCATGCATCGCCGGCGTTGGTGAAGACATTTCCCATGTCATGGAAGAGTACGAAGCTGAGTGCGTCTCCAAAGAAGGGAAGGATGGGAGGAGGAAGACGAAGTTCAGTGCTGTTGACCAACGCTCCGGCGCCGCCGATCGGAAAGCCAGTCTCAGGATCGCGCGGGCCTGCGCCGTTGATGCCAAACCCTCGATGCGACGTGGGGCCGCCAGCATATAAACGCTCTGGCAACGGGAGTAGCAGGGAAGATGGCGGACCATAGGCGCGCTCCTGGCCGTAGCGGGTGTTGCGCGCGAGAACAAATCGATTCTTATCGAAGCCGTAGTAGCTCGAGTTGGAAAGATCGAGGCGATTGAATTCCGCCTCCGATCCCAGGCTGTGATTCGAGAGGAAATCCTGAAACGTTGTATAGGTTCCGCGGTGCGAATCGAGAGCCGAGTCGCGCGTATCGCGAATCCAGGTGATGGCGGGCCCCGCCACGCGTACTGCAGCTGCGAGGACCGGGATAAAATCCGGGAACACCTGAAGGCTCTCTTCGGAGACCTTTACGCGCCGAAAATCATAGGCGTAGACGAAAGTGTTGGCTCTAGAGAGGAGTGGGTTCGGCTTGGTAAAGTGTTCGGTCCAGCGGAATCCGCCTTCGAGCTTTGAGGCGACATAAGTGGAGACATCCTGGCTGCTCGCGTAACCGCCGGAGAACGTGAACCCGAAGTCCCGGTTGCCGCGAAAATGCGGATTCTGGAACAGCAGGTTCACGTTCTGCTCGAGAAGTCCATAGGTTCCTCGTATGGAGGCTGACTGATCGCGCCCAAAGAGATTGTTTCGCGTTACATCAAGGAGCACTCGAGGGCTGACGCCCGGTCGGCCATTGGGCGAGCAAGTTTCTCCACGCCTCTGCAGACCGGCGCAGTTG
>Ga0157372_10004739_pt1 | contig 14445 bp, 10 predicted proteins | sample C55metaG_FD_115307 | JGI IMG/M metagenome (GOLD analysis project Ga0157372, IMG submission 115307) | Corn rhizosphere microbial communities from Kellogg Biological Station, Michigan, USA - C5-5 metaG | ecosystem: Host-associated > Plants > Roots > Rhizosphere > Soil | place: USA: Michigan... | reverse complement strand
TGGATCGCCTGAATCTTCCCTAATTCGAGCTTTTGAAAAGGACATGCTCGAACGACGATAGGAACAATGACACACTCGCCCGCTGCATCGCGCTCACGCGCGCGTTCGAACTCTTTCTGATAGCAATAATCGGAACTAATGAAGTCGTTGCTCAGCAGTAGAACTATGATGTCAGCGCGCTCTAGGTTCTCAAGAATTTCAGACTCCCACTTCTGGCCCGGGATTATCTTCGTATCGTCCCAAGGGACTAATTCACCTTTTCGTTCGTATGCCATCAATGCACCGCGTAGCTGGTCACGAAAAGTTTCATCAGTGTGTGAATAGCTAATAAAAAGTGAGAGTGCGCCCTCTTGTGGCATTGCACGGAATGTTGGAGTCTGCCGAATTACGCCGCGGGTGCCTGGAGCATCCACACCATCCAATAAAGTAGTGACGCTCAGTTTTATTACAGACCCATCAATCACAACTTTGTATTCATCGTCACCAGCGACTTCATAATCAAGTAACTCTCCGTAAGAGATTGTAACGTCAGGGTGCTTCGGCACCGGCACTAACTCAGTCACTGGCAACTTCTCATAAGTGCGATGAATTCTTTCGAAGTGCTCGCGAATAATACCTAAGAGTTCGCGACGTCCCTTTCCCCCAGCTACGCGAATTGAAACTTTACGTCCTTGGACGTCACCTCTAACGAGAGCCCGCGTCTTTGCACGTTCCAAAACTGCGCCCGTTCGCCAGACGTACTTAGGCTCCCTTAAAAAATATGTCTCGACAATAAATCGCGGTAATAGACCTTCTGGCAGTACAGAATCATATTGATAAATAAATCCCAAACATTTTTCGGCGGGAAAGTCCGAATCTAGTTCCGGCTCCTCCTTAGTCAGCAGTTCTGGAATCAAATACTTCTCGCCCTTGTCATCGAGCGGATGGCATAGCTGAAACTTTCGCATCAAAGCGAGGAGAAAAGAATGCAAAGATTTTGGATAAGTTCGGTCAGGCAAAACTTCTGTAAATGTGTTCGCGGTGAATCTGCCTTGCGCTTTTTTGAGAAGAGGCGAATTCAATACTGCATAAATACCCTTGGTTATCCATTGTGGATTCAGGACGCCAAAATCGCGAAGCGTTTCATCTTTTCGATATGAAAGCATTAGTCCGAGATCGTGAAAACTATCCGCAAGGTCTTCCTGATCCCTGGGTTTGGTAATGCCGTGTTTATCGCAAAACGTCCGAAAGTCTTCGAAGGTCAACCAACTTCTCTTCTGGCGCGGCAGATCATCTTTTATTTGCCTCCATTCATTAGGCCATGCTGCTTTCAGACCTGGCAGACGCTTCGCCATTTGGCAGATCTTTTCGCGTAGTTCAGGCATACCTGTACCAGTGAAACTGTCTGTTTCGACAAACGCGAGCTTTGCCCCATACTTGTCGCGCAGTAATTGCCTGTTTAGCTCGAATGTATAGTCATCCCATTTATTTAACAGGATAATGATTGGCACATTGCCTGCGAAGGATCGCACCAAAGACAACCAGTATTCGGCGTCGTGGTCTTCTGTCCCCTCACGACCTGACAACAAAACCAGATAGAGGGCACGCTCAGTCATAAAAAATCGATGAGTGCCGTGCATGATTTCCTGCCCACCGAAATCCCACACATGTGCCCGAACTTCATTATTCTCGATCTGTACCGGCCACTTTGTTATGTTGATCCCGGGCGTACGTTTGAATTCCTTGTACCTATCTGTGATTAGTCGATGAACCAGAGTTGTTTTTCCAACACCACCACGGCCAACTAGAATGAGTTTGAATTCGTTTAGAGGTTGGGCTGTTCCTTCATCCCTAGTCCGAAAGTAATAACCAAGAATCTTGCTTGCGTCGTGTGATGAAACAATCTCAGATGGTATAGGTAACAGATTATTATCAAGTCGCAATTCACGTAGGTTCGTGAGCCCCAATAACGATGCAGGCAGATCTTCTAAGCGGTTGTTGTTAAGTTCAAGCCTTTTTAGCTTGCGAAGATTTGCGATGCCAGACGGTACGGACTTGAGCCGGTTACCGAATAAGTAAAGAAACTCCAGATTGCTGAGGTTTAAAAGCCAATTAGGGAACGTTCGTAATTCTATGTCACAGAGGACCAGCACTTCCAGATTCTTAAGCGGGGCTATGAAGCGAAGGCCAGCAACTTGTGAATTCAGAGGGTTGAGAATAACTAATTGGCGAAGCCGTTGCAGATTAGTAAGCGCCCGCGGCAAAGCCTGAAGAGGATTGGCCCACAATATCAAGTGATTAAGCTGGCGCAACTCACCGATCCACGGTGGAAGTTTTGTAATGTGATTATTTTGAAGATCCAAATGCTCAAGCCAAGTCAACGAACGAATCTGCTCAGGTATGCGAGTCAGACTGAGGTTATCTAATCGCAGTGATCGGCATTTCTTTCGTATGCACTCAGAAATAATTCGCTCAGGGTCTCGCTCAGGATCTCGTAGGCTTTTAGTTTTGCTTCGAACTCGTTTTTTAGTGGTCATAGCGGATCGCCTTTTCGCAGAGTTCCGTGATTAATTGAAGAAGAAGAAAATGCGCTTCTGACAAGTTGGTTGCGCTCGATGGACTTCTTAGCTTGAGGCGTGACGCGCTTACTCGACTGCAGCAAGGAAATGCACCTTTCGAAGCGGAAACAATCGGCGCTTCTCTTCTGGAACGCGCTCATAGTGTTCTACCCAAAGATCGAAGAGTCGCTTCAGGTCGACTAGCATTATTCTTCTCCTCTCCTGACGCCTCGCTTCGTCCTCCGCATCTTTGGTGAATCCACCAGTGGAAACAAACAGACCGACATCCCCATCTGCCAGTAGCGCCATAAATGATCGAATTCCGTCGACGGCAATCTTGTCAGCGCGACGCTTTACCTGAACTTTGATTCGTGGTCCTGTGATTCCCAGTGGATCGGCGTGTGCAATTACGTCGAGACCGCGGTCTGGACCAGGAGGTGAGGTCCAGGCGATGTGATAACCCATTCCGCGTAGAAGACCAGCAACCAATTCTTGAAAATCATACGGATTCATCTCCGCCAGGTAGGTCTCAATTTCAGCCCAAGCCGCCTCTTCTGCTTCTTCCAAAGTAGTAACTGCTGTTTGGGGCGACTCGTCTTCTTCTTCGTCTCCACTCTTAGGCTGCTCTCGCGCCCACAGCCGATACAGTCGCACTGACTCACGTAAGAATTGTTCAGGATCGGTGAATTTCTCGAATGCGCGACGACCGTCCTCAGTGAGAGTCCATTGTCCTTTATCTTTAATCAACCATTCGGCTTTGACTGCAGGGATCGTCGAAAATCTTATGATTCTTTCGTAACGTCGTACCCCGGGCCGATTTGGATAATCGCTGTCTTCAAAAGGATTTGGGGGCACAACCTGTTCAATTCTCTTAAGTACATCCTTCGCTGGTAATCCGTCTTGCTGTGTCAGAAGTATTTGAAATACACCTCTGACTAGCTCACCTTTTCGCCGTGGCGTAATGTCGGCCATGAGTTGGTACTCCTAAAATTTCTAGTTGTGATTACTATGCGCAGCGTGGCAAGTAGGTCGTGCAGAGGTGGCCTTGTGGGAGCGCACCGGGCAAAAGCGCCATCTGCGATACACGCATTCTGCATTAGTAAGTGAATCTTGCCAAGTACCAGTTGCGCGGATACAGAGTAACGCGAGCTAGATGAATATGGAGTCTACAGGAATAAATCCCGATTAAATGACTCCATCAATACAAGGTCGGAATCTCGGGTAGGATCGATAAAATAATGCAGCCTTCGACCGACCAAAATAGTGGCCCGCGTGCCAGTAGGGAACAGTCACCGAGGCTTCATCGTCGCACAGCGTGATTTGAATGCATTACTTTCCTCTGTTGGGCTAACCTGCGAAATACGGACCAGTGTATACTGTCGGTCGGAGCACCGATGACCAAAGAGATCGAAGCAGTCTATGAACACGGCATGATTCGCCCGCTGCAACCATTGGAATTGCCTGATGGGACACGGTTGGATCTAATTGTCATTACTCACGAACAACCTAAAACCAATGGCAACGCGGCGCAAATACTCGCGGAAATTGCAGCTCTCCCTCTAGAGGGCTCAGCCGACGTTTTTGCGGGTCGTGAACACGATTCGATTCTGTATCCAAGAAAATAGGGTCAATGATTTTCGTCGATACTGGCGCATGGTACGCCTCACTAGTACCTACTGATCCCGATCACACAAGAGCGGTCCAATGGCTTGCTACAAATCATTCTCCACTGCTCACTACAGATTACATCGTTGACGAGACACTCACGTTGCTTAGAGTTCGGGGAGAGAGAGAAAACGCGCACTGTTGTTAGGCGCGAGGTTCTTTCATCATGGCCTTGCGGAAATACACAAACTTACAACCACTGATTTGATGCTGGCGTGGGAAATATTTGAGCAGTTCGAGGACAAGAATTGGAGCTTCACAGATTGCACAAGCAAAGTCGTTATGGAACAGCTTAATATAAAAGTGGCATTTGCCTTCGATCACCACTTCCACCAATTTGGAACAATCCAAGTCGTGCCGTGAAGGCCAAGCGGATCTCATGACCCGGCCACCAGATTAAACCGACGCTTTCAGAGTTACGTCAGCATTCTCACGCGCGTTGGATTCCTCTTCAACTCTGCGCGCGGCGGCAGATTCTCCTTGTGCTACTTTCCGTAACACCATGGCCAGATGAAAGTAATTCGAAAGACGTGTAGCCACTTTTCCCGATTGTTGATGTAGAGCAACGCCGAGAATTGAAGCAGCCTTTTTCTGACCTCATGCACTGAGATACCACTTAATTGAGGATCAGTTTGTACGACCTTTTCAAAGAATGATTGGAACTGGGGCTCGTTCTTCTCGAACGCGTTTATCGATAGTCGTGCGAACTCCTCAATCTCCACTATTGTGAATAAGTATCTGTATGAAAAGAGCTATCAGGCCACCAAACACGCCAGTAGCCAGCTTAACAAGAAGATCCACCTGACTACCCATCTGTTCGATTATCGTGTGCGCTATTTCGGCATTGTCTATTAACTCTTTTCCAATTTCCGCATTCATATTCGTAATGACTAATAAAGCGACGGATATTTGAGTTGAATGATGAAAGCGCGAAACGTCGTGCGACGTAAAAATCAGTTCAGCCGAACCGAGCATCTGCTTTTAATGTCAAATCTGCCAATTTCATTTCGTCGCGGACCATACCGACGCCTGCTGCGGATAATGAAATCGGTTCGTCCGGGTACTGACTCCGGTCCAAGTATGGACATGGGCTTGCCCAACTAGAACCCTTACGTATTTACAGACAAATTGAATCTACCTAAAATTGGTGTTCAATCCGTTCGAATGAGATCAGCTAACCGAACGAGAAGTACTACTCAAGATGAATCGAACTCCTTACTAAGGTTACGAAATGTCCGTGTTATTGAGAGATGAAGACTGGGAGATTCTGGTCCGGCGCATTAGGGCTGGAAAATGCACGCCCTTTCTCGGTGCAGGCGCGTGTTACGGAGTACTCCCTCTCGGTGGTGACATCGCCAAGCAGTGGGCGGAGAAATATGAGTTTCCACTCGAAAATGACAAGTCGAATCTGATTGCCGTCGCTCAATATCTAGCCTTGCAACGTGACCCCTCCTTTCCCAAGGATGAGCTGGTGAGAATGTGGAAGAAGTTTCCGGCCTCGCCTGATTTTCAAGATCCAACCGAGCCTCATCGAGTGCTCGCCTCAATGCCGCTTCCAATCTACATCACCACTAACTACGACGACTTCATGGTCAAGGCGCTCAACTATAAGATGCGAGACGCGAAACGGGTCTTATGTCAGTGGAACAGCGCGGTCAAAAGTTATGTAGCTGAAAATCCGACCGTCTTCGATAGCGATTCTTCTTTCAAGCCGACTGTTGCAAACCCGGTGGTGTTTCACCTGCACGGATACGTCCCGCTGGCAGAGTCGCTGGTGCTCACCGAGGACGACTACATGGATTTCCTTGTTAACGTCGCCAGCGATCCGGATTTAATTCCACCGCAGATCGCACGAGCTCTGACAGGCACATCATTGCTCTTTCTCGGTTACCGGATAGCTGACTGGAATTTCCGCGTCCTGCTGCGAAGCTTCGCACGTTTTATGGAACGCAGCCAGACGCGTCTGAACGTGGCTGTAATGTTGCCACCCTCTGCGGACTCGCTTCAGGAAAAGGTGCAGGACTATCTGACCAGGTATTACCAGAATATTGACGTGCGAGTATATTGGGGATCAGTCAAAGACTTCTTCGCGGAGCTAAAACAAAAAGAGCAGAGTTTCTCCGATGAGTAGTTGAACTCTTGATCCCGGCGCTCTTACTTGGGTCGATGTCAGTACCACCTGCGGTAGCGGGTGGTACTGACACGGTCCAACGGGAGCTCACATTACTCCTGCTCAAGCGCAAAAAGATGGCTGCAAACGAACCAATAGAAAACGGTCTTGAAACGTTGAACTCCCAAGACTGGGACGCGCTTCTGCGAAGAATCAAGGCGCAAAAGTGCACGCCCATTCTCGGACCCGGCGCTTACCTCGACTCTTTTTCCCTCAGCGTTAAGATTGCGCAGGATTGGGCAGCAGCCGATCCTGAGTATCCGTTTGAGGGTTGCTTCGAGATATCGCGCGTCGCTCAATTCCTTTCGATCAAGTTCGACGTCACGGATCCTAAAGACAGGATCGTCGACCACATCAAACAATTTACGCCGCCCGACTTCGATAACCCTCAAGAGCCGCACCGGATATTAGCGAGCCTGCCCCTGCCCGTTTATATAACCACCAACTACGACGACTTCATGAAGCAGGCGCTTGAGCTTGAACACAAAGATCCGAAGCGGGATTTTTCACGATGGAACAAGTTCTGCCAGGGCGCCGAGCCTTCGATCTTTGCGTCTGACTACCGGCCCACTGTCGCCAATCCCACCGTCTTCCATCTTCACGGACATGCGGAGGTTGCGGAATCGTTAGTGCTCACCGACGACGATTACCTCGACTTCCTTGTCAGTATTTCAAAAGACGAAAAACTCATTCCTCACCACATCGAAAAGGCTTTGACAGGCACCTCGCTGATGCTGATGGGTTACCGGCTCGACGATTGGAACTTCCGAGTTCTCTTCCGAAGCATCGTCAGTTATCTGGAGAAGAGCCTCATCAAAACTCATGTGTGCGTACAACTCGAGCCGGCAGATACCACGGTAGAACAGAGAAAACGGGCAAGAAAGTATTTCAACCGCTATTTCGACAGGCACGATGTGCGCGTTTATTGGGGTACGTGCCAGGATTTTGCCGTTGAGTTGAAAAAGCGATGGAAGGAGTCTGGTCATGACGGATAAACGCGAGCCTTACATAGGGCCACGCCCTTTCAAGAAGGACGAGGGTGAGCTGTTTTTCGGTCGAGACCAGGAGGCGGATGAACTCATATCGCTGATCACGGCCCATCCCGTAGTTCTCGTTTATGCCCAGTCGGGCTCAGGAAAAAGCTCACTGCTCAACGCGCGAGTGATCCCTAAGCTGGAGAGTGATGATGAAGGTTTTGAAGTGATTGGTCCATTGCGGGTGCAGGGACAAGTTCCCACAACTTTTGTCGTCGACAAAGAGACAAACATCTACATTCTGAACGCTCTGCTCAGTTACGATCAGAACCAGGACCCAAGCCGGTTGGCCGCATTGACGTTGTCTGATTACCTGAAACAACGACCGCCGCGCGTTAATAAATTCAACGAGTCCTCTCCGCGTGTGATTATTTTCGATCAGTTTGAAGAGCTCTTCACGGCGTACTCTGACCGTTGGGAACAACGGGCGGGTTTCTTTGAACAGATCCGAAATGCGATCGAGAGTGACACGGTTCCTCTCCGTGTGGTCTTTGCGATGCGTGAAGACTACATCGCCGAGCTCGATCCGTATGTGTCAATACTGCCGGAGAAGCTTCGTACTCGTTACCGCCTGGAACAGTTGCGCAAGGAACCTGCCTTGCTGGCCGTCACCAAACCACTCATTGGAACAGGACGATTTTACGGCAAAGGCGTTGCTGAACAACTCGTAGACAATTTGCGAAGGTTACCAGGAACAAGTGCTGAGGATCCCAAACTTGGACCATATGTCGAGCCCGTTCAACTTCAGGTTGTCTGTCAGAGTGTTTGGCAGAGGCTGAGTCCGGCTGAGACTGAGATCACCTCCGGCCATGTTAAAGATTACGGGGATGTCAACCGCGCGCTTTCAGCTTTCTACGAACGCTCAGTCAAAACCGTGTGCGAGAAGACGGGTACGCCGGAGGCCGACCTGCGCGACTGGTTTGGGAACACGTTGATCACGCAAGAGGGTAGACGAGCACCCGTTTACCGGGGCGCACAAAAGACAGAAGGGCTGGCGAACACTGCGGTCGAAATGCTGGATGGCATGCAGCTCATCAAGAGTGAATTGAAAGGAACAAACGATCGTTGGTACGAGCTTGCTCACGATCGGTTTATCGAGCCGGTGCGACAGTCAAACGAGAGTTGGCTGGCGGCGCAATCAGTGGATGCACAAGCGTTGGTGCGGCTCAAAAACAAGGCAGTTCGATGGCGGCAGGGCGATGGTGCTTTGCTAAATCCTGTCGAAGTGTCAGAAGCGAAACGTCTGCTGAGAACTCAGCGAGAGCAAAATGAGGATCTGCGTGCGCTGATCGGCGCCAGCCAGGTTTCGGCAGAACGCAAGCGGCTAAAGTTAATGACGGCGGGAGTGATTGCTCTGTCAGTGATCCTGATTGCGATGGGTGGAGTGAGCTACTATGCGGTCGCGCAGCGGCACGCTTCAGAGCAGGCGATGTTGGAAGCTGGCCGGCAAAGAAGCGAAGCTGATCGGCAAAGAGGAGAAGTTGAGCGACAGAAATTAAAGCAAGCAGAACTAGCGAGCCAGGCCGCCGACATGCAACGGATGCAAGCCCAGGAGGCTCTTAAAACACTGGAAGCTGAGAAGAAAAAGACTGTTGCACAACGGGAGACTGCGGAGGCTGCTCTGGCAGTTGCAACTGCCGAAAAGCTGCGAGCCAGGAACGCACAACAAATTGCCGAGGCGCAACTAAAAGTCATCAAACAACAGCAGGATCTGTTAGCTGAGAACCGGTTAGAGCCCAACAAACCCGTAGAAATAACAGAGGCGACCGCCAACGCATACAAGAAGATCAATGATGATGTCGCCTATGCGACCACCTTCCTCAATTCCCTTTTCGGAATGAATCTTTCTCCTCCGCAGGTACGACCACTCAGTAGCAAGGATCGAAATGCTTACTGGGACACTCACACCCTCAATGAACCTCCTGCTGTCGCGGAGTTGCCGGACGTGTCTTATGCCACAACATCTTATGCCTTCATCGAGAGACTCATTAGCAAGGTGCCGTATACAGCGGAGGCCCAGGCAATCCGCAAGTCCTATTCTGAGATCTATGCCTCGCTAATTAAACAGCACAACCTGGGTCAGACTGCTGCGCAGGCTGATTGGGTAATTGCTCCGGGCGGGGTTGCGTGGTTGAAAGGGGAGGATGTTGCAACCTCGAACGATAAGAGACCCTTAAACTCACTCAAAAATCCGGGCACTGCTTTTGACGACCCCGTTATCGGAAAGGATATGCAGATTTCTCACGTGCGATATTTGAAGGACGGTACCGATCCGGGTAGTGGCACGTACATGTATAGCGGTATTCCAAACAACGCATTTTACGAGACCGCGATCAGGATGGGCTCACAAAGCGCGGGTGTTATTTGGACTGAAGCACTGAAAGACCCTGGATTGGCGAAAGAGATGACATTCAAGCGCCTGGCGCAGATTACTTATGGTGTCGCAGTAAGGCTACATGGCGACAACAGTGCTGAGAGTCGCGCTGTTAAGGAGGCTTGGAACGTTGTTGGAATAGTTGTGGGGCAGTGATTGACGGCCCGGTCCCGGAAAATATTCATTTACCGTTCCAATACGGCCCTGAGAAGTTTCTAACTGCTTTGTACGCAGCTTTCCGTCTCCACTCTACTACTCCAGACTTTGTCATTAGTTCAGCAAAAAGGTTGTCTGTTTGTTCCCGCGTGAATGTTCGATATGGCACCACATACTTCGTTTCAGGTTTACCGCCGTAACGGTAAAGGAAGTCGTGAAATAAGGGAGCAACATTCGAAAGGGAATCCTTGTCAATGACGACCCAAAAGATGCCTGGAATACTTGCGCGATCGTAAACGAACCCTTTGGGGACGGTAATCTTGTAACCTGACGATTCGTAAGTGTAGTCCTCAACCACTTCATAATCTGCGGTCGCTCCAATTTGTTGAACCTTGACGCTCTTGAGCGAGCCTACGTTCGTAGTTCTCGAGAAGATCTTTATTATCGTCTCGGTGATAAAACTCTGTGTGATGACCAGCAGTCCTAAATCGATAGTAAAGAAACCGTCTTCACCACCAAGTGCAGTTCCTTCGGCAAGAATCGTCAGTTTTCCTGAAGATTCAGTGGGTGCAGTGAGATCAACGTCAATGTTGTCGAGCGAGTCAACTAGTTTGAGTTTTTCCTGCAGTTCTGGAACTGTTTGTGTCTTCTTGGTTTGAGTTGCCGGTGGTTTGACTTGAGGCGATGAGGGTTGCTGCAGGCGTAATGTTCGAGCACTCGATAGAGTGCTTGGACATACGGATAAACTGCACACTAGCAGTAAGACTGTAATCACATAGACGGTGAGTTTCATGGGATCGCTCCTGTCTGAGAGATGTTTATGAGATTACTGTTTTGCGCTATTGGCCGCGTTGCTGCCGTCAAATCTTTGCTTCATTCGAGAATTCACCTTTTCAAAAAGTATTTCGAGTGTGTCTTGAAACAGTTCCGCAAAACGATGTACCTGCTGCGTCCCGGGGGGTAATTTGTGGTCCTTGAAGAACAGAGACTTGGCTTCTTGCTCCAGGAGTTGTGCTTGAACAAAGCGGACAACAAACGGCGGATGGGATTTGGTACCTGCAAGCCTTTTTTCGTTTGTGCGTTGCGGAGCCTTTTTCTCATCGAAATGCTCGTCTAGTGCCTTTTTAACTAACTCAACGTCTTCCTCGCTGATTGCCGGCATCGGGTGCCCGGTTTCCAGGATCGCCTTCCCATTTTCGACGAGTTGCATGCTTAAGAAAAAGAAAGCTGGCGCAGACAGAAGGAAGGGATAAAAAGGATCTTCCTTCCAGTTTCTCCTTAACGAATCTTGTCTCAGTACAGCTTCAAGAATGAGAAAACCGTAGGCGTCAGCCTCAAATTCCTGGCGCCACGAGTAAACGATCTCGTCCACATTCAATGTTGAGGCCTTCGAACCCCTCATTAACAGAGACAAATGCCTCTCAGGTGAATGCTCAAGCAGCACATGAGCGAACTCATGTGCCAAAACAAAAATCTCCACCGCATCAACCAAGCGGTAGTACAGTTCAGACTTAAATATACCTAAATCCGTGTTGAAGCTTGGAGGGCCATCTGGAGGAGGAGACGTCAATTGGTGCAAGTAACGCAAGACCGCAAATTCCAGATTTCCGACGACGGCGGGATTTCGATCTAAATACGCACTGATTTCCTTCTTCTCAGTGGTTGCATAAGTTGCACCTTGACCGCCGCCATGGAAATCTATCGCTTCTACAACGGCTTTGCCTGTATCGTATGGAAGACGAAAGACTTCATTGTTAAGGATAATCAATGAGCGTTTCGCGTTTCGAACACGTATGACTTTTGCATTTAGATATGGGACTGGCAGAGTGCCAACAACTGGTCTATTCGGAAGTTTGAGATTTAGTGCTCTTATAGCTGCAATCACGCGATCTTCCAGACGATCTCGCAGCATGTCGAACCTGGGATCCGAGTAAGGCGTTAGTTTCGTCTTGTTTACTAATTGCAAAATCTGGTTGCATTCAAGAGCACGCTTCAAGCTTTGTGGATCATTGGACAGCCGGTCGACCTTCATCTCTCCTATCAACCAAGTCCATGTCTTACAGAACCGATCTCGCTCTTCCTGTGTGCTAAGCGTCGGCCTGTCGTAATACAGCCTTTGAAGCGTGATTAGCCGTTGCAACGCCGGGTCATCGGTCGCCTGAGCCAGCGAAGTTGGACACATAGCTAAAACGAATATTCCAACCAGAAGAGCGGACCTACGGACCTCAAACTGCCGTTGCATGGCGTGCAAGGAGTCAAAAAACCTGGAGCAAGCGTGTTGAGGTATGGAGTGCATCGTCATCGACCTTTCTAAACAGCCGCGGGGCAACGGCTAACGGCTTTGCACAAAAAGCCAAAAGTTGACATTCACTTCTAATGGCAAATCGGTGGATTCTATTTCCTGTGGGCGTTCATTGAGCCACAAAAAGGCACAAAAGTACAAATAATAAGCGGGGCGGGTCCGCCGCTGCTCTATTCCTGTTGAAACGTAAGACTCAGTATTACTGCCAGCAGGTCGGCTGGATCGACTGGCTTCGCCAGGTGCATTTGAAATCCCGCCAACAACGCGCGCCTGCGATCGGCGGCGCCGGCATACGCCGTCAACGCGATTGCGGGAATGTGACCACCTGCTTCCGGATCCAATGCCCTGATCTTTCTGATGAGTCCGTACCCGTTCTCCCCCGTCATACCAATGTCGCTAATGATCACGTCAGGTTTCACCCGTGCGATCTCTTCTAGTGCGGCTGCGCTGGAACTAACAGCAGTGACCTCCGCACCGTGCCGCCGCAAAAGCGTTTTCAGTAAATCCTGCGTGTCTGCATCGTCCTCCACGAGCAGAATCCTTCGATGCATTAAAGTCGGCTCTACCAAAGCGTCTGCATCTGTGATAAGGACCTTCGCAGCACCCGGGAACATCTCTGCCAGTCGCGCGCCTCCAATAATTTCAAACGACGTCAATGGAAATTCGACCGTAAATGTTGCACCTTTTCCAACTCCGCCGCTCTCGGCCCAAACGGTTCCTGCCTGTTGACGCACCAGATAATCTACGATTGCCAGACCAAGTCCGAGACCGCTATGCGCGCGCACATTTGACGAATCAACCTGTCGGAACCGCTCAAAAATATGCGGCAAGTGTTCCGGCGGAATCCCAACGCCAGTGTCTCGTATCTCGAGCCGGACGTGTGAGTCGTAGCGCAGCAAGCGAACGTCAATGCGTCCGCCGGAAGGCGTGAATTTGATCGCATTCGAGAGCAGGTTCGCGACGATCTGTTGCAAGCGAGACGGATCACCCAGAATTGGACCAGCGGCGGGGTCGATTGTCTTTTCGAGTTGCAACTCCTTCGCATCAATCGCAGGACCCAAAGAATTGATCGTACTCTCCGTCAGCGCCGCAAATGAGACCGGCTGAGGTTCAATGCGGAGTTTGCCCGTGATAATGCGTGAAACGTCGAGTAGATCTTCGATCAACTTCGACTGCGCCTCTGCATTACGTTGAATCACCTGAACCGCGCGTTCCTTTTCTTTCTCGCTCAGGCGATTTGAACCGAGGAGTCGTGCCCATCCCAGGATCGAAGTCAACGGTGTTCGCAGCTCGTGTGACATGGTCGCGAGAAATTCGTCTTTAACGCGATTTGCGTGTTCCAACTCGTCCGCTCGCAGCCGTATCACTTCTTGCATCTGTCGCAGCTCCGTAGTATCACGGCCCACACCAAACGCGAGTCCATCTTCCGGCACTGGAAAGTAGCTCCACGCCACCCACCTGTATGATCCATCTTTGGTTCGTAGCCGGTTCTCCATGAACCTGGTCGGCTCGCCAGTAGCAAGGTTCGCGTACTCACGCTTGGTCTTGGCACGATCATCCGGATGGACCAACTCGAATAGAGGCATGGCCAGCAATTCTTCCTCTGAGAACCCCAACACCTCCTGGAAGGCCGGGTTTATCCGCTGGAACCGCCCGTTCAAATGAACAATGCTCAACATATCCATCGAGAGAGCGAAAAATCGATCGCGCTCTTCCGTCAACTTGTTTCGCTCGGTCATGTCGCGCATAACCTTCGAAAAACCGATCAGCTCGCCCGATTCATTGCGCACAGGGGTAACGACGCCACTGGCCCAGAAACGCGATCCATCACGGCGCATGTGCCAGCGCTCGTCTTCCGCGCGTCCGGACGTGGCCGCGGTGTTCATTTCTTTTCTTGGAATGTCTTTGGCCCGGTCTTCGGGAGTGAAAAACTTGCTGCTATCTTTGCCAACGATCTCTGCTTCGGAGTAACCGAGTATGTGCTCCGCTCCAACGTTCCAGTTCGTGACGATTCCGTCCGGATCTGTCAGAAAGATGGCATAGTCTCGAATATCTTCGATTGCTTTGCGGTAGATGTCTTCGGTGCGTCTGTAGATCGCGCGGCGCTCGGTGGTGGTAGACACGTCAATGGCCCCCTTGCTTGGACCTCAGTGTAACCCCAAAAAATCACAAAACGAACAAAGGGCCAGCTAATGTTTTGCGCTTTT
>Ga0157372_10004736_pt1 | contig 14450 bp, 9 predicted proteins | sample C55metaG_FD_115307 | JGI IMG/M metagenome (GOLD analysis project Ga0157372, IMG submission 115307) | Corn rhizosphere microbial communities from Kellogg Biological Station, Michigan, USA - C5-5 metaG | ecosystem: Host-associated > Plants > Roots > Rhizosphere > Soil | place: USA: Michigan... | reverse complement strand
TGTTCACGACGGTGCACACGCCGCGCTCCGGAGATCACCCCGTCTCGGGGACGCGCGAGTTCGGCGTCAAGCAGACGAACGGCAGCAATGGCGCTAGGACGAATGGCTCCTCGGCCGCGCCGCCCGCGCAGGTGCCCTACGACGACGGCTTTGGCCCGATGCCGACTCGTGCTGCTGCACCGGCACCGGCTCCCGCGCCGGCACCAGCGCCGGCGACTCCTGCACAGGCGCAGGCGCTGCAAGGCGGATTCGCGCGATCCCGGGCGAGCGCTGCGCCGGCGCTGTCCCCTCAGGCGCGCGCGCTGATCATCGACACCGACGACGTGCAGAACGGTCAGCTCGCAGCGGCGTGGCTCGACCTCGTTCGGCACGACGTGCAGCCGGCGATCGTCGCCGCGCTCTCGGCTCGCAACATCAAGGTGCAGAAGCTGGCCGATGCGGTGGGGCGCTTCAGCATCGACCGCTACGAGGTCGCGATCGACACGCTGCCGACGATCGACGGCGAACAGCTGAGCGCCGAAGGGTTCCTCGAGTACTTCCGCCTGCATCTCAACGACTTCATCGATTCGAGCAATACGATCTTCTCCCCGTACGATGCCGGCGTCGACGACGTGAAGTGGGCATCGGCGTCCCCCACCGGCGCAGTGTTGAGCATCGACTTCGGCGCGATACCGACGGTCGACAACGCGGCCGTCGTGGCCAGCTATGTCGCGTCGAACCGCTGGCTGTTCACGACGGTGCACACGCCGCGCTCCGGAGATCACCCCGTCTCGGGGACGCGCGAGTTCGGCGTCAAGCAGACGAACGGCGCGACGGTGCTCTACACGCGTGGCGTCGACCGGACGACGGGCATCGCCGAGGACATCGGCGAGAGTGTCGTCTTCGCCGGCCAGACCGCGCTCTGGCAGAGCATGCAGCAGAAGGTGGCGGAGTTCGTCAACAATCACGACGGCTCGGCGAGCGTCGTGCCCGAAGTCGTGAAGCACATGAACTGGAACGTGATTCCCACGATGTACTCGGTCAGTGGGGAGACACTCGGCACCCGCGCGAGCCGAGCGGTGCGTGCCCTCGGTGCCAACGAAGCGTTCACGTTGAATTGGGACGACGTCGAGCTCGTGGCCCAGCCGACCAATTTCACCTGTTGGGCAGCCGCCGCGGCCATGGTCGTCGGCTGGCGCGACCAGGTGTGCCTCGACCCGGCAACGCTCGCGGGCATCTGTGGGCGCGCTACGGATCACGGGCTGAAGACGGACGACAACGCGGCGTTCGCCAGGGAGATGGGTCTCGTCGCCGAGCCGCCGCAGTCCTACTCGTTCGAGGGCTTCCGCGATCTGATCGCGCGGGTGGGGCCCCTGTGGGTGAGCGAGGGAACCAAGCCGAGCCTGCACGCGATCGTCGTCACCGGGTTGTACTCGGACGGCAAGGACAACTACGTGCGCGTGAGCGATCCGTGGGATCGCGTCGTCGGCGCGCCGGGATCGCCCGGTGCCTATCAGGCGACGCACCTCACGGGAAGCCGCTACATCCTGAAGTGGGACGACTTCGCCGCCGAGTACGAGTCGGCGATCTCGGGCTCGCCGAACGTCAACGTGCAGATCCTCCACGCGGCCGGGCCGACGACGAGGACGCCGAACACGGGCCAGTCGACGCCGGCCGGCTACGCGCAGAGCAGGGGATTGTCGAACGAGAGCTTCACGATCAACTGGGATGACGTCGAGCTGATCGCCCAGCCCACCGACGTGAGCTGCTGGGCGGCGGCGGGCGCGATGGTCGTGGGCTGGAAGGAGCGCGTGAGCCTGTCGGTCGACGCGGTGAGCACGATCTGCCATCGCACCACGGCGACCGGGCTCGATCCGAAGGCGGTCGAATCGTTCGCCGGCGAGATGGGACTGACGTTCGAGTATCCCGCCTCGTATTCGGTCGACGCGTTCCGAACGCTGCTGACGAATCACGGGCCGCTCTGGGTCGGCGCGGCGGTGCCCGGGCTGCACGCGATCGTCGTCACGGGACTCTACAGCGACGGCACGGACACCTTCGTCCGCATCGCCGATCCGTGGGATCGCACCGTCGGCACGCCCGGCTCGCCGGGCGCGTATCTCGACAGCCATTCCACGGGCAGCCGCTACATAATGAAGTGGGACGACTTCGTGGCCGAGTACGAGCGCGCGGCGACGGACTTCGCGACGGTCGATCTGCAGATCCTTCATTCGGGGTCGGTCGACGAGAGGACGCCGAACACCGGCGGCTCGACGCCGGTCGGCTACGCGATGTCGCAGCGCGGCAAGCCGTCGCGCGCACCCGCGACTCGTGCGCCTTCCCGTGCGGCGCGCGCCCTGGCCGACGACCAGCCACGCGTCGTCGGCGCCGACGGCGGCATCTCGTGGGACCTGACGCAGTATCCGGGCATGTTGAACCCGTCGACGGCGCTCGCGGCGAGCGGCGCGATCGATGGCGAGGTCATCACGCTGAGCGACTGGCCCTACATCGACGATGCGGACGGCAGCCGTACGCAGGCCGCCGTCACCATTGCCTGGAAGTACAACGCCGCCGGGGGCGTGGGCGATGTGCGCGTCGGGCCGGGCCACGGCAGTACGTCGCCGGCGCGAACGCTCAAGGTCACCTCGACCGTCACGGAGGGAAGCGCTTCCCCGACGCGGTCGGCGCTGACCGTCACGCTGCGGTACCTCTTCAAGCATCCGACCGACGGCGAGCAGACGGCGGTGACGACGGTCGTCCTGAACGGTGACGGAACGCACACGCGCGCCGGCGACTGGACTTCGCCCGCGCGCGCGGCGGCCTGACCGACATGAGGAACGCGTCATGACCGCGCGCAGCATGCGGCCACTGCCGCCGCCGCCGCCGAGCTTCACGCTCGCGCGCGATGCGTTCGGGCGCGAGATCGCCGACCCGATGCCGCCGGCGCCCGCCGTCGAGAGCGATCCGTCGCCGCCCGTGCCCGCCGCGAAGAAGGAGATGGCGACCGACGCGCTCGGCCGCCGCGCCGGCGCGTTGAGCGATGAGCTGGACTTCCCCGCCTTCGTGGCATCGCTCGTTCACGGGACGTTCGACGCGATGGTCGACGCGTCGATCCGGCAGATGCACGCCTTCGCCGATCTCGTCGCCGCCGTCGCCAAGCCGCTCGAGCAATTCACCGAAGAGAATGTCTCGGCCAACCAGGCCCGCGACTATCTCGTCGAGCAGCATCCGCGCGACGTCATGCTGGAGGGGAAGGACGGCGAGCTCACGCTCGCGCCAGTCGCGCGGCCAGGAGCGGACAAGGACGAATCCTTCGGCGCCGACGACGGGGTGGACTCGGGCGTGTCACCGCGGTGGCTCGCCGACTACGGCCACGAGGGTGCGGAGCTGACGCGCGAGCTGCTCGAGGAGCAGCTGCTGCCCGCGGCGCGCGTGCGCGTGGCGAAGGCGCGCCTGCAAACGCTGTCGACGATGGTGCTGCTCGGTATGAACCGCGTCGTGATCAAGGACGGCACGATCGGGGCACGGTTGCGCTTCCGCGACTCGGCCGCCGATCACGCCGCGGTGCAGTACGCCACGTCGAGCGATCCATCCACCGGAGGCGAGACGTGGGGGAGCCGCGCCGGCTCGGCCGATCCGGTCGCGACGACGAAAGTGTCGACCGTCGGCGTCAACGTGCAGTCCGACACCGAGCTCAAAGCGGAGCTGTTCGGCGAAGTGAAGATCAACTTCGCGAGCGAGACCCTGCCGCTCGATCGGTTCGTCGACGACGCCAAGCGCACCTTGCTGGAGCGTCACGCACGCAACCTGTCGTCACCGCGCGCGCAGGCGCCGCAAGTGCCACCACCGGCGATCGCGGCCGCGCCGGTCGCCGTCGTTCCGGCACCGGCCGCCGCGCCCGTCACGCCGGTCACACCCGTACCTGCGGCACCACCTTCGGCGGTGGCCGGTTGATGCACCGCCGCGAGCTCTCGGACATGCTCACCGACGTCGCCCAGGCGGTGCTGGCCGGAGCGGGCACTCCCGCCGTGCGAACGACGTCGATGGAGCTGGCGCTGCCCGTCGACGTCGCCATGGAGTCGCGGCACGGTGAGCTCGTGCTGCTGGCCGAGCTGCCGCGGTTCGTCTACCGCACGTCGTTCGATCTGCCGCCGAGCCGTCTCCGGGTCATGTGGGTCGAGCGTGATGCGCCATGACCGATCAAGGAACGCTTCCCCTGGAATTCTTCATCCAGGCCGTGCAGAGCCAGCTCGACAAGGCGCAATCGGCGATGGCGATGAAGGCGCGCAACCTGAATCTGCCGCTGACCTTCGCCATCAAGGACATCACGCTCGACTTGCGCGCGCACGTGGAGTTCCTGCGCAACGAGATCCGCATTCGCCCCGCCAGCGCAACGGACGCGCAGGCCAGTCTCTTTCATCTCGTGTTCGCGGCCATCACGCGACCGATGATCGAGGAGAATGCGACCGCCATGGCGGATGATCCGAACGACCGTCCCATCGAGGAGCTGAAGGACGACAGTCTCACCGAAGACAATCGCCGGCAGCTCGAATGGATCGGCGTCCGCACCGTGGACAAGTTGAAGGAGCTGAACGCGAGCGGTGGCGTCTCCGCGATTGGCCGTGTGACCGGACTGCCAGTCGACCGGCTGCGGCGTGCGCTCGAGCACGCGTCGTCGCCCGTGGTCGATCACGTGCTCCCCTTCGGGCCGCAGCCGGGAGTGCTGGCGGATGCGAGCCAACCTCCGCTCATGCGCGTGCAGGGGCACAACCTGTTGAGCGAGGGACCCGGCGGCCGCATCGCGCCCTCCGTCACGCTCGGCGGGCAGCCGATGGCCGTCGTGCGCGCGAGCGAGCGCGAGCTGGTGCTGGCGCCGCAGGCGCACCAGTGGGCGGGCGAGCTCTCGGTGAAAGCCGCGGGCGCGCCGGCCGCGTCGATGAGCTTCGATCTCACGCCATTCGCGCCGCCGGCCGCGCCGGCGCCGCTCGCGGGAGAGCTCGCATGACCATTCGCGCGTTGGCCATGCCGTGGGCCGCGCCAGGCGAGCGCACGTACTGTCTCCCCACGAGCGTGCTCGTGACGCTCGCCCTCGGCGAGGCGCCGGAGGCCGTCCCGTCGCTCATCGATGTGCGCCGCGCCCATGCGGCACCGGCGACGGCGCTCGACGGAGGGGCGATCGATCGCATCGTCAAGCGCTACGCCGGCGACGCGCGCGTGGCACGCGTGCACGCGGCCGCGGCATCCTGGAACAGGCCGGGCCGCCGGCATCGTCACTTCGACGCACTCGAGCAGACGTCGGGCGTCGCCCGAACGTTCGTCCTGTCCGTGGCGGCCGGCACGCCGGTTGGCGCGCTCGCACAAGCGCTCGCGCAGATCCCGACCGTCGTCTCGGCGAGCCCGAACTACGTCACCGTCAGTCCGCTGGGTGCCGTCGCCGAGCTCGAGGCCGATCCCGCGAGCGACGATGCGTGGGCGCCGCGCCTGATGATCCGCGGTCCCGAGGCACTCGCGTACGAGCCGGGCGACTCGGCGACGCTCATCGGGCTCGTCGACAGCGGTGTGGCGCTCGAGCATCCGGAGATGGCCGGCCGTCTTCGCGCCGGCTTCGACACTGTGCATCTCGGGAATGATGGTGTCGCGCCCGGGATCAAGCTGCTGGGCGAGCACCGTGGGTACGACACGAACCCCACGGACCATTTCGTCGGCCACGGTATGGCATGCGCCGGCATCATCGGCGGCGTGGGGGTGCGCATGCCGCCTGGGCAGGCGGGCGACTCGCAGATCATTCCGATGCGCGCGCTCGCCGCGGCGAAGCTGCCCAATCGCGCGACTCCCGTCGGCCTCGGCGCGATCGCCGATCTCGACGCCGCGGTGAAGCTCGCCGTCGATCTCGGCGCGAAGGTGATCAACCTGAGCTTCGGGACCGAGGACAGCGCGCTGGCGCCGTCCAGTCCGAAGCCGCACGCCGAAACGGTGCGCTACGCGCTCGCGCGTGGTGTCATTCTCGTCGCGGCGAGCGGCAACAACGGCCGCGAGACCGATTACTGGCCCGCGAAGCATGATGGCGTCATCGCCGTCGGCGCGTGCGACGCGCATGGCGAGCCGACGACGTTCTCCACGCGCGGTTCGCACGTGGCGCTCTGCGCGCCGGGCGAGCGCGTGCTGAGCGCGGGGCTCGAGGGCTATCAGCTCGTGACGGGGACCAGCTTCGCGGCGCCGTTCGTCGCCGCGGCGGCCGGGCTGCTCGCGTCGCGCGCGAGCCGCCGCGCGGTGCCGTTGACCGGCGAGACCGCTCGCCGTCTGCTCACGGAGTCGGCGCAGCCGTTCGCCAACGGTACGGTGTCCGGCTGTGGAACGGGCGTCCTCGATGCCGCTGCGGCGCTGATCGCCCTGGACGCCCTGATCGACCAGGAACGCTCCGAGGAATCGAGCGAGGAGAATGACGAATGACACCACGGGCAAAGGCAGGAGCTGAGAAACATCCAACCTCAAAGGAGTGGAGGACGATATGGCCGGACTAGCGGGGATCCGTTTTCGCGACCTCGTCGAGCGAGAGACAGCGGAAAGGAACCGGATCGAAATACGGCTCGGCCACTTGAAGAGGCTCAAGGACGAGCGCAAGTACCTCACGCCCGACGAGCGGAAGGAACAGACTCGGCTCACCGACCTCCACGCGGCGCTCGAGAACACGGCCGAAGTGTGTGATCCGCTGTTCCTGGCTGTCCGCGGCCGCTTTGACAGGACGCCGGGACTTCTCGGCGCGACTCTCAGCAATCACATCGAAGGCGTGCTGAAGGGTGCCGCCGGTGCTGCTGCGGCCGCGGCGCCTGCTGCGGCGGTCGCGCAAGCTGCGGCTGACGGAGGTGGAGGGGCTGGACTAGGCAATCCCGCCGCCGCCGCCGCGGCGATCAGGCGTGACAAGGACCTCAGGCCCGAGGCGATCGTCGCGGTCGCGCTCACCATCGGCCTGATGATCGTCAACGGCATCGGGGCACCCCGGGCTGTCGTGGTCGGTAAACCCGGCGAGGACGGCGAGCCGGCAGCCGACGACGGCTCGGGCTTCAGCATCGTCTCGGACACATCGGCATCCGAGTTCGCCGCCCTGAACGACGGCTTCTTCGCTGCACTCGGCAAAGCCCAGGGGATGCAGAACCTCGCATTGCTCGTGCTGCCGCTGCTCGCCCAGGAGGGCGACCCGAAAGGCGCGAAAGACAAGTTCCCCGGATCGGTCGACGCTGAGGAGTTCGCGCGCGTGATGCTGGAGCTCGTCGGGCGCGGCATCACCACCAGCGAGCCGCAGCTGCGGCGCAACGTGAATCAGGCCCTCGATCGCGTGCAATCGGTGGGGCAGGATCTCATCAGTACGGGCGGCGGCATCGATTTCAGCCAGCTCGACGAGTCGGTGGAGAGCGACGCGGTGCCGGAGAACATCCGCCTGTACGGCACGATGATCTGCTCCGCAATGTTCGATGAGCTCAAGGTCTTCCAGGTCGTCGACTTCCTCAGCGGGATGTTCCAGGACGGCTCGCTCGTGACCAGCAGCACCGGGGACGCCGGACAGTTGCTCTACCGCTACTGGAAGGACGCCCCGAGCCGGATGACGGAGTCCGAGCGCAAGCGGTTCTATTCGATCCTCATGGGAACCCCTGGCGGCAACCCCTCGGCCAACGTCAATCGGGAGTTCAACGATCTCTGGCTGCGCTTCCTGTCGTCGGCGACGTCGTACGTCCGCCAGACCGAAGTGGACAAGCTGCTGCGTGCTTCGCTGCCGAACGCCGTCAGCAACCAGCAGGTGCGCAAGGCGGCACGCGATCTCGTGACGAACCTGTCGGCGCACGGCTACGGCATGGCCACCTTCGCCGCCGCCGACCTGCAGGGGCAGATCAACGTCATGCTCCGCATCCTGAACGACACCAGCGTGAAGGCGTCCTGCGGAGCGCGTGATCCCTGGCAGGTCGTCGACCATTATGCCACGACGGAGCTCGGCGGGGCACGGACCAGCACACGCTTCCGCACGCTGGCGAAGTGCGGCGCGATCATCACCGCGTGGTTGGCCAACAACGTCGAGAAGATCATGCGGCCCACCGGTCCGATCATCGACGTCGATCAGGTTCGTTCCTCGGCGCCCGACACCGCGGGTGAGAGGGCGACGTCCATCCCGACCGACTACGACATGATCAACGCGTGCGAGCTGTGGCTCGCCGATACGGCGATCTCCGACACGCGCGTCGACGAGATGTCGCAGCCACGCGAGTCGCCGGTGATGACATCCAGGCCGGTGCAGATCCCGTCGATCGCGCGCGACATGCTCGAGGGCGCCGGCGTGAGCCTCGGGATGGGAATGGTGCGCGGCGCCGGCAATGGCAGCAGTCGTCTAAACCTGCAGTCGTAGCCCACGGAGGGAGACATGCGGACAAATGAACCGTTGTCGGCCAAAGTCGGGCGGCGATTGCAATCGGCCGCGCAGCAGCTCGGCACGGCCGATCCCGTCGCGCCGATCGAAGGCTTGATCCGGCGTACGTTCTCGCTGCCGGAGGGTGACCCGCGGTACGCCAACAACGCGCTCACGCCGATGGCCGCGCCGATCGAGCCAAGCTTCTCGGAGATCGCGCCCGCGACGTTGCGGTTCACGATCGAACCGCTCGGTCCCGGCGCGTCCGGGATCGACCGGCGCGACGAGGCGACGCGCGAGATGCGCCGCCTCGTCTCGGGATTCTTTGGCCGCGACGCCCTGCGCTGGTTCGACGAACGGTCGGAGCCGTGGCGTGGCTTCGGCTCGGGCAGCGGCCTGGGGTACGGCGCGTTCTTCGGCACGAGCAGTGATCGCAATGGGCTCGCGAGCGCGAAGGTCTACTATCAGACCAACCGCGACCAGATCTCGACGCTGCCGGCGCGACTGATCACCATCGTCAACACGGCCATGATGATCATGCCCTCGCTGCGCCCACTCTTCACCACCATCTCGGCGATGCGTTCGGCCGGCGGCGAACGGCTCACCTTCCTGCACGCCGAGCCGGTCCGCATCGGCGATTTCCAACCACTCCTCGATGCGCTCGGCCTCGGCCATCGGCTCCCGGGCATCATGCAGACGATCGGCCTCACCCTGGGCGGCCGCTTCGATCTCCCCGCCAACTCGACGCTCGTCGCGTTCGGCGAGGGACCGGACGGTCCGGAGTTCGAGATATATGTCCTGCTCGGGATGATCCCCGATCTGCCGCCGAACTTCCTGGCGCTGCTGGCGCTCGGACTCAACGAGCGTCCGCGCGAGCTCGTGGCGCTCGAGCGATGGCTGAATGCATTCACGCCGGAAGACGAGGTCTGGCCGGGACGCTTCTCGATCCTGAGCCTGCGCACCAGCCGGAGCTCGCCACCACGCGTGAGCGTGTACCTGCGTCCCGCCGAGTTCGAGCTGCCGGTCGGAACGTTGAAGGACGTCGCCTGATTCAGTCGCTCACTCGAGGCCCGATCATGCCAGCCGCTTCGCTCGCCGTTCGCGCACCGTCGCTGCCCCCGCCACCACCGCCGCAGGCGCCGCCTCGCCCCGAGGTGCGCGATGCCGTGCGCAATCTGCTGACGCAGTCGGAGTCGTTCAGCAAGCTCTCGCCGGAGAACCAGCGAAAGGTCGCGCAGAGCACGGCGCTCATCGCGGACTATCTCGCCGCGCCGGAGGGGATTCCGGGGAATCGGATTCCCGGCGGGCTCGGCATGGCGCCGGCCCGCGCGCTCGGCCCGTTCGACGACACCTCCGATCCCTCGCAGAAGGGCACGAGCTATCAGGATGCGTCCGCCGAGGTCGACAAGATCGGCGCAGGAGAGTTCAAGGCCAACGCGGCGCGTGAAGGCGCCGCGGTCGCCGGCCTTCTGCTGAATCAGGTCAAGTTCCCGACGTTCGTCGCGAGCCTGATCGAGGGCGTGTTTCACGCCATCGTGCGCTCTTCCATGGAACAGATGGAAGCGTACACGAAGATGATCGAGGCCGTCGCCAAGTCGCTGAAGCAGTTCACCGACGACAACGTGAGCGACAACCAGGGCCGTGATCACATGGTGGACAAGTTCCCCGACCTGTTCGAGATCGGGGTGGACGACATGAGCGACTCGCCGTCGCCGAGACTCCAGCTTCGTGACGGCGTGGACGAAGGCGACGCGCTCAAGCGCGTCAACCAGCAGCTCAGCTTCGAGGGCAGCCCGTTCAAGAGCATGGACCTCTCCGACGAGAACGCCGAGAAGGCGCTCGTCCTCGCTGCCCGCATGCAGCTCGCGAAGCAGCGCCAGCAGCTCATGGCGAGCATGGTCCTGATGGGGATCAACCGGATCGTCATCACGGACGGGAAGATCTCGGCGAAGATCATGTACGACTTCACGTCGAAGGACACGCGCAGCCTGCGTCGCAGCGCCCAGGCCTTCGACTACGCGCGCGGCCCCGACGGTCAGGTGCAGACGACGCGCTCCGGTGAAGGAGAGTACGACAGCGGCGGCAAGACGGAGCGCAATCGCGACCGCTCGAAGGACACCAACACCGACGACTACAGCGCCGACTACTACTCGAAGGGGACGTACAAGTTCGAGGACAAGCCGGTGCTCACCGCGGCGAGCATGGCCTCAGAGGCGAACGACTCGCAGTTGCAGACGAAGGTGCAGCTGGCCGGCGCGGTCGAAGTGAACTTCAAGAGCGACTACCTGCCGCTGGACAAGATGGCGACGCCCGGCATGATCGCCGCGATCCAGGGCAACTCGACCCCGGTCGATCCCAACGTCGTGCCGTCGCCGGTCAACCGCGATACGACGACTCCGCCGTCGGCCGCGACGCCGCCCGCGACCGCCAAGGCCTGAGCCGCTGCGATGGCCGCTCCCACGACACCGACGCTCCGGGACACGCAGGCCTGGACCACATCGCGGTCGATCGACGCGGTGCGGCCTCACGTGCGCGAGCTGTTGACGGCGGTACCGGCATTCTCGGTCCTCTCGCCCGACGAGCAGCGCACGCTGGCCGCCAACATGGTCAAGGTCCTCTCGTACATCGCCGATCCGAACGGCGTGGCCGACGCGATCGCCGCGCAGCCGTCGTCGCACGTGGATCCCGCGCAGGCGACGCAACCGCCCCTGGCGCGCGCGCAGGATGCCGCCGAGAAGGCGAAGAACATGCTGGCGGCACCGCCGGCCGACACCGGGAAGGACTTCAAGGCCGGCGCGGTGCGCGAAGGCGTCGACCAGTTCGGCGCGCTCGTCAAGAAAGTGGACTTCCCGAAGTTCGTCGGCGGTCTGATCAGGAACGTCTTTCAGGCGATCGTCGAGTCATCCATCGAGCAGATGCGGGCCTACGGTGACCTGATCGCCAACGTCTCGAAGACCGTCGACAGCTTCATGCAGGACAACATCACCACCGGCGCCGGGCGTGACTGGCTTGCGCAGAAGTATCCCGACGCGATGGAAGTCCAGGTGAGTCAGAACGCCGACGCCTTCGCCGACGGTGCGCCGGCATCGCCTCCCACGGCGCAGCTCGTCGCGAAGGGAGAGAATCCCGAGGCGCGGCTCACCGAGATCAGCCGGGATCTCAACCTCGCCCCGCCGGTCACGGACATCACCGACGCCAATGCCGAGCTGCGCCTCGTCACCGCGGCGCGGCTGCAGATGGCGAAATCGCGGCAGCAGCTGCTCGCCTCGATGGTCATGCTCGGCATCAACCGGATCGTCGTCACCGACGGTGCGATCACCGCCAAGGTGATCTTCGACATGCGCGCGGAGGATCAGGCCAAGCGCAAGTACACCGCGCAGATGTACGATGAGGAATCGCAGAAGTCGAAGGAGTCGATGAGCACGAGCTTCGGCGGATGGTATTCGCCCGGGAGCGCGTCGGCATCGGCGGAGGCGGAGCAGGCACATGTCGCGACCGTCGGTTCGGCGCTCGACGAGACGAGCGAATCGAAGGCGGAAGTGAAGGCCAAGCTCTCGGGTGAGGTGCGCGTCAACTTCAAGAGCGACTATCTCCCGCTCGAGAAGATGGCGACGCCCGAGATGATGTCGGTGATCCAGGGCAACTCGACGCCGTACAATCCGAACACGCCGAAGGCGGCGACGGCATGATGCTCGCGCCCCCGGCTCCCCGCGCAGCGGCGTACACCAGATCGCCCACGGCGAACGACGATGGCTCGCTGCACGAGGCCCTGCGTCGCGCCGGCAACCTCGTGGCCTCCGCCACCGCCCTGGCCGTCACGCTCGACGCGCTGCCGTCGATCGAGCTGCCACCGTCCAGCGCGTCGCAGGTCGATCAGGCGCAGCTGCGTGCGGTCGCCAGCCTCTATCTCGCGTCGGAGCTGGAGAATGCCGGAGTGGTGCCCGCGGTCGAGACCCTCGCCGGTCTCGGGCAGAGCGGCGGCATCGGGATCGATCTCGGGAAGGCGGCGCCGCTCGTCGCGCAGTTCTGGAAGACACGCAATGACCGCGCGACGCGTGACGAGCGCGCGGCGTGCTTCGGCCGGCTGTTCGGCGCGGGGCAATCCGGCGGCGGTGCGGGATTCGAAGAGGAGATGCTCGAGCTGTGCGAGGCGCTGTACAAGCTCGATGAGCAGGCGACGAACGCCACCTATGGCGGCATGGCCCAGCAGGCGCGCGTCCGCGCCGCGGCGACGCGACTCGTCGACCGGCTCGCCGGCGCAGCGGGCGGCATCACCGTCTTCCTCGCCCAGGAGATCCTGAAGGCGCTCCACGACGCGCTCGCCATCCTCGGCACCCCCGACCTCCGTGGTGCGTTCGCCGCGCGCGACATCTGGGGTGTCGTCTCGGCGATCGACGGTATGACGCATACCGCGCGGGCCGATGCCCGAACGTCCGCGCGGCGCGGCAAGGCCGGCATGACCGTGCTGGCCTGGCTGGCCGACGCGGCGGTCCATCTCGACGACCAGGGCGTCGTGCTCGTTGGTCTCGATCATCCGGTGATCGAGGCCGCGATCGACTGGATGCAGGCCACGCTGGAGCTCGGAGAAGCCGACGCCTCGGCGCGCCCTCCGCCGTCCGCGGTCTCACCGCCGTCGGTCTCGAGGCTGCCGACGTCGCCCTGGTCGGCGATCGCGTAGCCATGGCGGCGGCGATGCGCCCGCGCCCGGAGATGCGGCCGGCCGGCTCCGGCGACGTCGCGCCCGATGCCGTCCGCGAGCTGGTGCGCGACGTGCTCACGACGAGCAGCAACTTTCAGTCGCTCGATCCAACCACCCGCCGGACGATCGCCGGTTCCATCGTCCGCATCGCGCGCACGGCGAACGCGCTCGCGCAGGACGAAGCCGCCGACCCCGCTCGTCCCGTGCTCGCCCGCGCGCAGGACGCCGGCTCGAGCTTTTCCGGCGTCTCCGCATCGAAGGTCGCCGATACGACGAAGCAGATCCTCAACGCGGTCTCCTTTCCGCGCTTCGTCACCGAGTTGATCAACGGCGTGTTCAAGGCGCTGAACGATTCCAACCAGCAACAGCTGCATGCCTACGTCGAGCTGATTCAGAACGTCGCCGCGACCACGGAGGGATTCGCCGACGCGAACATCGGCATCGCGGGAGCGCGCTCCTGGCTGGCCGAGCGCTTTCCGGAATCGTTCGTCGTCCAGGGGGACGAGCCCGACGAATTCGACAAGCCATCCGCCGCGATGACCCCCGACGAACGCGCCGAAGCACAGGCGGAGCGCGATGCATCGACGCGCCTCCGCCTCGTGCCGGGCGGCAAGATGCCGACGGAGGCCGCGCTGCGAACGGCGTTCGGGCTCGGGCCGCAGGACTCCGTGCCGAGCGGCGATCCCGAAAGTCTCGTTGGCCTGGCCCGTGCCTCGCTGGCGCGCAGTCGGCAGCAGATGTTGTCGACGATGGTGATGATGGGCCTGCAGCGGCTCGTCATCGAGAGCGGACGGCTGAACGCCTCCATGCGCTTTCACATCGATACGCGCAGCGTCGCGGACGACGACCGCGGCTCGACATTCGACGCCCGCAACGAGTCCGAGGTCGCCGTCGGCGCCAAGGCCGGTCCGTGGGGCGTCGAAGCCAAGATGAAGAACACCATCGGCTACGTCTCGACGCAGAAGACGCAGACGACGGAGGAGATGAACACCGACCTCGATCTCAACTCGTCGGTCGAGCTGGTGTTCCGCACCGATTACGTCGCGCTCGATCGCCTGGCCGGCGGGCCGGCGCAGGAACGCATCCGCGTGAATGCGTTGAACCCCGAAGCCGAGGAGAAGCTTGCCACGGCAGATCGTACCGCACGCCGTACCGCGCAGATCGCCGCCGAAACGACACGCGGCACGCAGATGAGCCAGCGCCTGAGCACCGACGTTCCCACCGGGAGCATTCAGCCGGCGCAGTCGTTGACGCCCATCACGAACCCACCGAAGGCGGATGGAAGCAAGGCGCCCGCGGAGAAGCCGGCAGACAAGACGGCCGCCGATAAGGCGGCCGCCGATAAGGCGGCTGCCGACAAGAACGCGGCAGCGAAGGCCCCTC
>Ga0157372_10004733_pt1 | contig 14460 bp, 10 predicted proteins | sample C55metaG_FD_115307 | JGI IMG/M metagenome (GOLD analysis project Ga0157372, IMG submission 115307) | Corn rhizosphere microbial communities from Kellogg Biological Station, Michigan, USA - C5-5 metaG | ecosystem: Host-associated > Plants > Roots > Rhizosphere > Soil | place: USA: Michigan... | reverse complement strand
TTACAGCGCAGACAAAAAAGTACGCGAGAAATTAGAACAGACGAAAACAATTGCCGAACGGCTTGACGCAGACGTGGATTTCCTCGCTTGGGAACTAAGACCCGCTGCGCTCGACGATATCGGACTTGCCGGGGCCATGCGCAGCTTCGTAGGCCAGTGGTCGAAGCATTCAGGCGTCGAGGCGCAGTTCCACACCAGCGGTTTGGACAAGGAGCGGCTTTCGCCGGAGACCGAAACCAACCTCTACCGTATCTTGCAGGAGGCGCTCAATAACACGATGAAATATGCACAGGCGAGACGGGTTGATGTGCTGCTGGAACGCCGCGATAATCAGGTAGTGCTGATTGTCGAAGACGACGGCTTCGGCTTCGACCCGCATAAGGAGGCGAGTGCAAACGGTGACAAGGGGATGGGTCTGATAGGGATGCGTGAGCGCGCCGCCCTCGTCGGCGGAACACTCCAGATCGAATCCAAACCGAAGGCCGGCACGACCATCTTTGCGCGCGTCCCGGTTCAGTTCAGCGTAGACGAAGCGGAGAAGGCTGAGTGAGCAAGCTGCGCATCATGCTCGCGGACGATCACGAGACAGTGCGCGAGGGCTTGAAGATGATCGTCAACGCGCAGGACGACATGGAAGTCGTCGGCTTTGCGGGCGATGGCCTCGAGGCCGTAGCCAGAGCCCAGGAGCTCCTGCCGGATGTGCTTGTGATGGATATCTCCATGCCCAAACTGAACGGACTGAAGGCGACCAGGAAACTCACAAACGTCTGCCCGCAGGTGAAAGTGCTGACCCTCTCGCGCCATACGGACGACGGCTACATCCGCGAACTGCTCGCGGCAGGGGCCTGCGCCTACGTGCTCAAGCAGAGCGCCCCAAGCGAACTGATCCACGCCATCCGCGCGGTCGCCGCCGGCGGCAAATACATCGACCCGAAGCTGACTGCCAAACTCGTGGACAGTTATAGCGATCGCGCATCGCGCGGTGAGGCAAAAGGCATTTTGACCGACCGTGAGTCGGAAGTCCTGCGCCTCATCGCGCTCGGCTACAGCAACAAAGAGATCGGCGCCAGTCTCTCCCTCAGCGTCAAAACCATCGAAGTCCACAAAGCCAACGCGATGCGCAAGCTCAAAATGACGAGTCGCATCGACCTCGTGCGTTACGCCATCTTCCAGGGCTGGCTGCAGGATCACTGACAGTCTTCTTTGCGCCTTTGCAAGAATCTTCGGGTGAGGCGTATATCCATAGGGATAGTCCTTATTCCCGCCTCGTATCTTCCTAATAGCTCGCCGTCTGCTGTTATGAGAAAAAATTTTCTCAAACCGGGGCTACTTCATGAGCAACTTACAGGAGATACAGATGCGAGGGACGCGCGCGCGGCCGCTCGTTCTCGCCGCCGGTCCGCTGGCAATGCCGCGGGAGCTTTGGCTGTTTAGATTTTCGCAGAGTGTTTAGATGATGAGCATCTCCATGATGACTGCGCAAGAACTATTAGGACTATTCGAACTCGACGACGCTGGGAAGGTGCTTTATTACCGGATGGACTCAGCCGGCGAACCGAGCGGCGCGTTGCCGGACATTGTGGGACGCAACTTCTACAACGAGGTTGCAGGTTTCGAGAACGTCGAAGAGTTTCGGCGCTGCGTGACTGAGTTCACACGCAGTGCTACGGCAGCCGACAGCTTCGACTTCGAGTGCCGCTATGGAGGTTTTGCTCAACGGATGAAAGTGCTCCTGGCGCGCATCTGCGAGAGCGAGAACCGGAGGAACACGAAGTCAGTGCTCGTGTACCTCAAGCCAAAGTAACACTGACGAGCCCAGATTTTAGAGGTGACCAGTGATGAAAGCGATGTTAACCAATAAGATACTTACCGGGTTGCGCGAGACAGACTTCACGCACCTGATGCCCTTTCTGCAACCCGTATCACTCTCCACAGGAGAGCGTCTCTCAGAAGCCGGAGAGACAATGCGCTTCATCTACTTCCCGGAAAGTTCCGTTCTTTCGTGCCGGGCCGAAATGCAGGATGGAAAATCCGCAGAGGTAGGAATGATTGGCTTTGAGGGGATGTCCGGCATCACGGCGGTGGTAGGTTCTCTTCCGGCTGTACATTCTGTAAATGTCTCTGTCGGCGGTAGCGCCCTCAGAGTGAGCACGGACGATTTTAAGCGAGAGATACTGCGCGGTGACGGTGTCCAGCAGTCGTTGTTAGCTTACGCAGGTGAGTACATCACGCAAATCTCACAACGTTCCGCTTGCGCCGTTTTCCATACGATCGAGCAGCGATTTGCGGTGTGGTTGCTGCTTCTCATAGACCGCGTAAAAGATGATGTGATTCAGATTACTCAGGAGCGAATAGCCGAGCACCTGGGCGTGCGCCGCGCCGGCGTTACGGTCGTGGCCGGGGCCATGCAGGACGCGGGAGCGATCAGTTACAGGCGCGGGAATTTGCGCGTCAGTGACCGCCAAATGCTCGAGGCGATAGCCTGCGAATGCTACGGGACTCTCGCCGTAGGCCGTCAGCAAACCACGTATATTTAAATTCAAGGAGGTACGGTAAAGGACAGACCCGGCCCCCCCCCTCTGGTAAGAAAGGGGGTCAATGAAAAACTCTGGGCAACATCCGACAGCCCTCATCGTCGAGGACATAGACTGGATACATGTCGGCATGAAGAAGGCGATCGAGCACGAGGGCTACCGCACAGTGGAAGCGACAGATGATGCCGAGGCGTTTCAGATCGCAGAACGACAACCACCGGAACTGATCGTGACGGAAGAGGAATTGCCCACCTTCAATGCCCTCATGGCCCGCCTCCGCGAACACCCCACTTTAAGCAGCGTCCCCGTTGTAATCGTCAATCCCGATGCCGAAAATGGCGCGCGACACGGCGACGCGTACCTGCTCGCCGACTACGCAGATATCACGTCGTTACTCGCAGTCCTGCGCTACTGAGTGCCGCTCACTCGCGAGCACTCACTGCACGTTGAAAGTCCAATGAAATCGAAGCGCGCTTTATTCGAATCGGACAGTGTCTCTTCACTTCCGCCAACTGAAAACTGCTTCGAACCTCTAACGTCGAACGCGCCCTTCGTCGTTAAATCGAACTCGCTTACATGTAGAAACTATAGGTTATTTGTGGTTCACTCACACACGATGCACGATTGAAAGCGGCCGTGTAAAAGTTTATAGAAGCAATCGGCCAAATAATCGAGTTCGAGCAACAGGCTACATAGAGTAGTCCCCGCATCTTCCACGCACCACGTATTAACATTACGGTATTGATGATTAGGGGAAAGCGGAAAGGGTTGCTAGAATTCGGGTTACGGACAACATGCCGGGGTGGCGGAATGGCAGACGCTGCGGACTTAAAATCCTCATTCCGGCTTCTTACCTAATGCTACCAAGTGATACTAAGCAGTATTTACCGACGTTTCAGCCGTCAAAGTAAGCTTACGTCCTGCTTGGTATCACTAGGTAATTGGCTCATCTTTGGCTCATCTTCGTGGGGTGAGGAGTCCGCGCTCGTTCGAGTGAGCATGCCGAATATTGATTCCGTGCCTCATAGTCACTGCGAAATTCCCTCATTACAGCCCGCGCTTTGAACAAGCGAACACATTTGTTACGGTCGCCGACGGTTGCTTTCCTCGCACTTGTGGACGAACTCAATTTATCGGCCGTGGCGAAAATCTCGGGCGCCACGTCTTTATTTTGAGCTTTATCATCAGCGGCTCTAAACCTAATTCCGTTTTGCCGGTCTTAGAAGGATGCGCTGCGCGGCTGCCAGTATGAGAAGGGAACAGAAGCCGTGCACCGTCCGACGATCATTCATCACTCGGGTATGTTGATCCGCCCGGCATGTTCAACGGCGCTGCTTCTAGAGGAGGAGAAATGAAGATCAGAAACTTGTTGGTTCTGACAATCGCGTTCGGACTTGGTGCGTTAAGTGTTCAGTCACAGGAGCCCAATGGCTCAATGACTTTTAGGGATCATCTCGGCCAAAGCATCAGCATCAGCCGCTTCGGCACAGTGCTCAGCTTCCTAAATAGCGACGGCAAGGAGATTGTGATAGGCCATGATTACCGTGTGTGTCCGTGCGGCCAGAAGGATCGGTGCATGGACAGTAAAACTCCAGTTGATGGAACCAGTGCGGCGCTTGAAGCTGAGTTTCCTAAGCAACGAGTAACCATCGAGAAAGGGCAAACACTAATCATCGTGGCAACCGTTCGCCTTGACGACATGACATTGAGGCGGCGGATGGCGTGGATGGCTGGCTCGAGTGTGGTTGAGATTATCGAAACCGTTTCAGCATCCCTGACCGCTATCTGCGGATTGGATGAGAGTGCAAAGGTCCCATTGGGAAAGATGTGCCCCGGACCGCCGGGCCGGACTGCCCTGAAGTGCCCGGCAGCGGAATTGAAACAGCCGGTGTGCGCCGTGGACTGTCAACTTCTTAGAAAAGTCAGTATGGATCTCTCGAAGTTTTTGTAGACATCGCAGTTGGACCAATCGCCGCGCGGCAAGCCGCGGTTTGACCTCGGCTCATCGCCTGTTCATCATTGGGAGCAATGAGTCCCGTGGCAAGCGAGTCGAGGATTCTTCTATGCCCACTGTTGGTAGTGGTCCTCTGGTCAACCACGCCTGCAACTTTCGCACAGCAGTCGTTTCCATCGCCCGCCGCAGATCGTTATCTACGGATCCTTGCCGCGCTCGGAAAACACGAATATATACAGGCGTTTGCTGAGAGCAAGGGTCTAATCCTTGATGATCCGGGCTTTCCTCTCGCTTACGAAAAACTGTTCCACGCGGCGCGGCGCCGCGGTGAATTAGAAGAGGCGAGGACATTTTTTGCCTCACTATTGATAAACTCGCCCAAGAACCCGCGCGGCCATTTCGGTCTCGGTTTGATTGCGAGGCAGCGAGGCGACGAGGATGCGGCATTCGAAGACTTCAAACGATGCTTGCAAGCTGTCCCGGAGTTTGTGCCGGCATACATAGCGATGGCCGATACGGCCCAAGCGCTCAACCGGCTTTCAGAACTTGAGCCATTCATACTATCGCTGCCGCAGACTGCCGCTTCACTCTACGGACTAAGCTACCTTCGTTACTCACAAGTTCGCTATCAAGCGGCCATCGAATTGAGCGAGCAAGCACTCGTTGTCGACCCTCTCCTTTTGGAAGCCTACAAGACGAAGGCCCAAAGTCTATACGCTTTGAACCGTTACGCCGACGCACAACAGGCAGCAGAAACGCTCATTAAGGAAGTCACCGCGCCTGAGAAGGTCGAGCTCAGAATCTCCGGCCTAATCATCAAAGGCATCGCGTCTGCGGTGACAGGCGACAGCGTTGCGGGAGTGACCGACTTGACGTCCGCCTATCGCCTCTCAGTTGAGGTTGGCAATCAGGCCCTGGAAGAAAGCGTGCACAGTCAGTTCGCATTCGTCTACGACCGTCAAAATGACTGTGCCCAATCGCTGCGTCATGCGCAGGCCGCATTGGCTCTGGGAACCGAACTCAGATCGCGCTACGTCAGCAGGTATGTCAACAACATCGGTGCCGTCTATGCTTGTCTCGGCGATAGTGCGGAGGCGGTAAACTATTACGAGCAAGCTTTGAAAATACAAGCCAGCTTGAAGTCCCCTGACAAAAGCATCCAGTTTACTTTGCTAACCAATATAGCTGGCAACCTCGCAAACCGAGCCGAAGCACTGGCCCTATTGGAACAAGCCCTGACATTGTCAAAGGACATTCAGAACAAGGTGATGGAATTACGCGCGCGGCTTCGTTTGGCAACGCTTCACAGCCAAAATGGTGATTACCTTGAAGCACTCGCACACACCAAAGCGGCGCTGCAAATCGCGCAAGAAACGGGCGTCGCTTTTCAAGAGGGCAAATCATGGAATCAACTGGGGACAATTCACTTCTCATTGTTCGAAACAAATCAAGCAATTGACGATTACCGACGGGCGTTAGCCATCGGTGAGCGAACTGAGGCGCCGCAAATTGTCTGGGAAGCTCAGGCCGGAATCGCCGCGGCCCTGCACCGGCAAGGCAACTCCGAACAAGCGGCGCAGCATTATCGTCAGGCAGTCGAGACAATAGAGGGAGTAAGAAGCCGGATTGGTATCCCCGAGGATCGCGCCAGTTTCCTGGTGGGCAAGATCGATGTCTACAAGAAACTACTGGACGTACTGTTTGAATTACAGGACAAAGACAAAAGCAAACAAGCAGAAGCCTTTCATTATGCCGAGCGTGCGCGTGCGCGAGCGTTCTCTGATCTGCTGGCCGAGGCCAAAATTGATCCCGAACAGAGCGCTGCGCCCGATTTCCTGAATCAAAAACAGGAGTTGCAACGACGCATCTCGCAACTGACTGCTCAATTAATCAAGGAACGATCGCAAGAGACGAGCAAGCAGAACAAACCGAAGATCGGCGACTTGGAAAAGGGCCTGGCCCAGGCCGATTCGGAATTGAGTGATTGGCTGCGTGACGTGCGGCATCGCAACCCGCGTTACGCGGCATTGAAGTATCCCGAGCCAGTCGCCCTCGCGGAGGTTCAACGAATCCTTGATGATCGAACAATCTTGTTGAGTTATTCGCTTGCCAACCCGAAGTCGTTTCTGTTTGCTGTCGGCCGTAACGATTTTCAGGTGAGGGAGTTGCCATCGGAGTTAACAATCAGTTCGGACGTGCAAGCGTTGCTGGCGGCTATTACTGACAAGAACAATCCAGCGCCGCAGAAATATCGCCGGCTGGTGACTCGCTTGTCCCGGCAATTACTGCAACCCGTCAGCCGGATTCTCGCCGGTAAGACGGCGCTGGTGATCGTGGCTGACGGCGCCTTGCACCGGTTGCCGTTTGAGTCGCTCCTTTTGCCGAATACGCCGGCAGGAAGCGATTTGCGGCGCTTGCCATATCTCATTCGAGAGTTTGCCATCAGCTATGCGCCATCGGCGAGCGTGCTGGTCGAGTTGCATAACGAGGCACACGAGCGTGCCCCGAAAGGCTTCATTGCGTTCGGCGACCCTATCTATGGGACGCGCCCCGAGGACGCGATCGCCTCCACTCTACGCGCGGCCAATGATGGTCGATTCAGCCTCCAACGTTTGCCGTACAGCCAGACCGAAATCGACGGCATCGCGCAACTCTTTGCCAAAGATGACCGCGAAGTCTTTCTTGGTGAAGAGGCAAGCGAGGGGAACGTCAAAGCGCCGGAACGACTGAGCCGCTATCGAATGGTTCACTTTTCAACCCATGGCTATGTCAATGAAGCAAGGCCGCGTTTTTCCGGGCTGGTGCTCTCGCTACCACAGGACTGGTCACTTACCGTAGCCAATTCGCAATGGGAAGATGGACTTTTGTCAGCTTACGAGATTTTGAACTTGAAACTGAAAGCCGATTTGGTGGTGCTCTCAGCGTGTGAGACCGGCTTGGGCAAAGAGGTCAAAGGCGAGGGACTGATGAGCTTGACGCGGGCATTTATGTATGCGGGGACGCCCTCAGTTGTCGTTAGTTTATGGAATGTGAACGATGAGAGCGCGGCTGACATGATGATCCGCTTCTATCGCAATTTGAAGATCGGAGGAATGAGCACAAGCGAAGCTCTGCGCCGAGCAAAGTTGGAAACAATCAGCGACAACGGCTTTCCGTTTTTCTGGGCGCCGTTCGTGTTGGTGGGCAAGCCGTGAAAACGTTAGCGCCTTACGGTCACCGCCAGCGCGTAATCACCAAGTTGCTGCTTCGATTGTCCTCCAAACAGTCGCAACTTGTAGTTGCCTGTCGTCAAATTTGCGCTGTTGAGTAGTACGCTCAACGCGCCATCATTGCTCGCCGGTCGAAGTCTTGAAATCTCGCGCACCACCTTCCCGCGTTGGTCGATCAACTCAATCGCATACTCGGGGAATTCGTAGGGCTTGTTTTTGAACAGCCGAAGTCTCACAAGCTGAACCCCAGAGGCGAGATTCAGTCGCAAATCTTCTTCCGCGCCGCGCTCGGAAGAGAGCCTGAATTGGTAGACTGGAATATTTGGTTGGTCTTGATGAGCGGAGCCAAGCAGGGCTTGGAGTTGATCGCGTTCGGCTTCGGCGGCTAGTCGTTGTTCGCGTTCCCGTTTGAGTTGGTCGTCACTGCTGCGTTCGAGTATGGAGAGGCGCTGTTCGAGTTCGCGCTGCTTGTTCTCAAGCTGCGAGGCGAGCTCTTGCGATTGCTGCCGCGACTGACGCTCCTGCCGATAACGCACAACAAACCAGCCGAGCAGTGCAAAAGAGATCAACAGACCAGCTGCCATCCCCAGCGTGATGCGCGAGTCAGCAAAGAAATTCCCGGCGCGCCGGCGTTGAAATCCGCCTGCCACAATTCTTGCTTCGACGGAGGGTTGTGTCGCAGCGTTGAGTTTTAGACGCTCCGCGAGTGCCAGCCACGCTTCATTGGTCTCCGCGGTGCTGACTCTTTCCTCGTCAGGATCCGCAGGCTCCAGAAAGTTGCGAGCATCACGGAAGAGCGCCATGCATTGCTCGCAACGTTCCAGGTGTGTCTGCGATGCTTCGTATTCCAGCTTAGACATTTCGCCACGGCAATAGGAGATCACTTGCGCTTCGCTCAAGTGGCGGTCGTCGCTATTGTCCGAGGTCCGACTCACGGCTTTCATATAGGCACGAAACTCTCCCTTGGTCGTCATGCAGTCTCCAGCACTTCAAAGTTTCAGCTCCTCAAAGTAAGAACTCAATCGAGCCCGCAGCGCACCCTGCGCCTGGTGCAAGTGGGCCTTGACGGTATTGACCGAAAGGCCCATCAACTCCGCAATCTCCGCATACGACAGATCGTGAACGACGCGTAACTGCACACAGCGCCGCATCTGTTGGGGTAAATGCTCCAGGGCTTCGCGGAGTTTCGTCAATTTTTCTTTTTCCAACGTGACGGTAAGTGGATCTGCGCCCTGGTCGGCAAGTCGGGCAGCGAGAGGAAGATGATCGCCGCTCTCAGTCTTCCCCTCCAAAGGCAGAAGCGTGGCCGCGCGCTTCTGCGCCATTCGACTCTCAATCAGACTGCACCAGACGTTGTGCGCAATAGCAAAGAGCCAGCTTTCAAACTGCTCTTCCTGCCGCAGATTCTTCAACCCTTTATAGACGGAGACAAACGTCTCCTGGGTTAGATCGCTGCAATCATCACGTTCACATCCTTTGCGCCGAAAGAAGCGCAGTATCTGGGCGTAGTGACGCTCAAAGAGTAGTTTGAAGTTTTCTTCTACATTCAGCTCCTGTTTGATCTCGCGGATTAACGCAACCGGATCTGTGTCGGGGGGGTTCACAGACCGGATTATATCAGGTCACCAAAAGTCTCTTACCAGGGAAGATCTCGCGCGCAAAGACGCAGAGCGCTACCGCGTTTTGAAGGGGCTTTCTTTGCGCCTTTGCGCGAGAATGTTTTCCTTTCTCAGAAGTCTTCTCACTCGAAAATTTCCGTTGTCCAGCTAAACCTTTTCGCTGTTGTTCCGACTTATTGCTAAGCCGCTGCCAAATCCGACTGATACCGGGAGACGCGCTATGGAAAAGGAAATTACGCAAGAGATTCTGGACCTCTTAAAATCGTTACTCGTGTTTGATAGTTATACAAAAGCCACTGCCAGGAGTGGTGAGTTTGGAATCGGGCCGGGCTCGCCGAATGAAGTGCTCTTTGAGCGTCTGGTCCACACGGCGTTTCCGGATTTCTTCAGTGGCTCCCCCTTCGAAACGACTTCTCCGTCGATCTTGCGAAATCGAGAAGTTCCACTTGAGGTTCACGTCGAGTCAGGAACGAATGCCAGTTTAATCAGATATCCCGGCATTCTAAGAGAGGTTACCGGACAAGGAGACCACAGGCTGAATGTCCCTGATCGAACCGTTGATTGGGCTGGTCTTGAATTGGCCTATGCTTACATAAATGACCTTAATCTAAGACCTGCTAGGTCGCTTGGAAGCCTGGATCTTCAATGGCACGCCGGCACCGCAAGCCTGATGCTTACGATCGAGTTTGAGACGGCAGATGTGGAGATTCTGGGGGACACCGTTTTCGGAGCGTTAGCCGCTGATTATGACAAGATTATCGCAAGGATCTTCCTCAAGCCTCGAGTCAGCCGAGGTCGAATGCTCTGGGATTGGGGAGTTATGTCTCTCGTTTCGGCAGGACCACTTTTCAGTGCTGCGGCCTACGAAGCAGTCACTCCAGAAATCAAAAGCCAGATTATCAGTTCCTTTCCTGCGGCGCCGGACATCGATAGCGTGTCTCGCGGTTTTGCTTCTGGTTTGGTAACCGCGCTTAAGTCGCTGGTCGCCGCCAATGCCGAACTTGTGGGTAACACATTGCTGTCCCTTCCTTTCAGGCCGCGAGATTCGCGTGTGCTGCGCCTCGACGATCGGCAGAGCTTGGACAGTTATCTCGCTGACCTCTTCAGTGCGGTAGCCACCGTGGTGGATATTGATCCCGATTCGCTCTCAAGCAGGCAAAGGTTTCTTTTAGGAACGATCACCGGTTTCTTTACAGACCCTGTCGACAACATCGCTCTCGATTCCGCCCTCGGGATGCAAAGTCTATTTAAGGTTTTTTCTCCTTTCGTGAACATGTCTCAGGAAGAATTGCTGACCACTTTGAACGGCATACGCATGGCGTTAAGAACAGTGTGGAGCGCTGAACTTCTCCGGAGGCTCAATGCCAGCGAAGAACATCATCTGGATGCGGTCATGCTTCCGCGAGAGATCGAAAACCTGGTGCTGAAACATCTCGAACCTGCACACATAGTGGATCGTCTCGTCGCCTATGAAGACTTCCAAGTCGACACTTCAAACACCAAGAGCATAGTTGCTTTTTCCGATAATCTGCTGGATACCCCGGTTCCCTGCATGCGCTATCAGGTGTCGCTGGAACTAATCGAGCTTGTCAGTGACAGCTTGGCGGTGCTGGAGGAGGAACTTTGGCGCGAATCGGTCCGAGACGTTGCCGGCTCTGCCCCTTTCTCCCTTGTCGTTTTCCCGCCGAGACTCTTAGTGGAATGGGAGGTTTATTCTTTTCACGGTGCCTTTGGGGATCCGCTTGACGAGGCTTCCTTCCGAGATGCTGATGGAAGTTTTGTCGGAGCTCAACTATTGCGGAGAGAGAGACAGTGCATTCCGTTCACGGGTGTGCGGAACGGAACCGCCGGCTTGCTATCGAAGGAGCTTTACCTGGAATGGAGCACTGACAATAAAGGCGCGGGTAATGCAGAGCTGCTAATCGTCGGGAGAATCTTTTCCACATTCTCGTCGCTGCGTTGCGATGAGTTCAGCTTCGTCATTCCCATGAATCGAGAGGTTGGTCTGCTTAGCAGGGACTCACATCCGGTTGGTGGAGTTGATAACGTCACAACTTTCAGAACGCAGGCGCCGGGCGGTCGGCTGGCTAACATCAACTATGAATGGCGAGTTTTTGGTCGGCTGGTACAAAAGCCATTTTCCAGTAACAGCGAGTGGATAAACATCAGCGTTACGGACCTCAGAATACTCCAGCCCAGACGGCGCATACGTCGAGTGCAACTCGAAGCCAGGCTGAATGGTGTTACCTTCCAGATATCTCCAATTATTAACTTGAGTCCGGGAGAAACTCTCCACACGATGGGTTCGGGCTGGTCGCAGGATGTTGTATTTGAGCGTCCAAATGTGGCGAGTTTTCTTCAGCTTGAGTTTCTGCTTCACATCCTGGCGGATGATTCTTTTCGCGAGGAGCTGCCGCCGATAGCAATTCCTGCTCAGACGCTGTTTCGCTTCTCGGATGTACGAGGAAGTGAAGTCCGGGCCGAAGACGAGACACTGGAGACGGCCGTCGACCAAGCAGTCGCGCGAGGAGCAGTCTTTGAGTGGGGAATACCGATTGGTCTTTCGGTGGGCGACCTGCAGTTTCAGGATGCTGCGGTCGATCCACAGATTGTCGTTACGATAAAAATCACCAAGAAGAACATGGTGCGAACGCCGCCGGCGTTTGCGCCCAGGTACATTCAAATCGACTATCCTAAGGCAAATATTATAGAGGGCACATCTGGTGCCGGACTTGAGGAACCTCAGTTCTTTCCATTTGTGGAACGCACTGACACCGTCGGCGGCGTCCGCTATGCCACCCGGATCTTCAACCAAGCCACGAGAAGGTTTGAGACACCTGCCGGAGTTGATATTCCTTTTCCCGGGCCTCCGGGAGGCTCGGTTGAGTGTTATCCAGGTCAGTCGTCCTTGAGAATAGGCTGCCGCGGTGTGGAAAAAGATCCGCCCTTGGGTGATGACCAGCTTGGAACCGCGGAGACGACCGTAGACATTCGCGTTGATTCCGCCATCGATGGTATTCACTCGGCCAGGTCGCATGGTTCTGATGGCAGCTTTGAAATGTTTGCCGTGGTGATCACAACCTCCGGACCGCCTGAGCCTCGATTAACCTTTGCAGACACGGCAGAGATAGTCGATTTTCAAGTGAGCAGCAGTGGCGCGCCCGTAAGATTGGAGTGTGCGGCTGGATGGAGCGAACGGCTATCTTTGTGGAGCAGGAGCACCCTCGATGCTGAGCCCGTGTTGGAACGTGATTTGGGATCAATCCTGGAAGCTACGGTGGAGGTGACTCCGACTCGTACTACGTTCTACCGTATACGATCAGTCGCCGGCGCCTTTTCTAAAGACAGCAGAGAAATTCAGGTGTTCATTCCTGACTGAGCTGCTCGGGCAGTATGGGGCGAGCGTTAGGTCCAGTAAGTGTGGTCGAGTGAGCGATAGCCGACTGCGCTCAAGGAGACCTTCTCTAATTTCTCCCATCAGCCGAGCCATTGCGGAATCGTATTCATGTAATCGAAACGAAGGTCTAGCCATTTCTTCTCCCTTGTGGACAACTTTCCTAGGAGCGCTTAATCAGCACAATTTTACTACATTGACGAAACTTATTACTCTGGCCTCGTCGGTTCAGTCAATGCACAACACTAATACCAAGTCTAGAACGCTGCTCATGAACTACTTGCCGAACACAGCGGACTGGAATTCCATGTGGTGAAACCACACCGGGAGGGATTATTGGCACGATCTTAGACGAACGTTTGCTTCACGAATATGACATTCAGAGTATCTTGGCCATTCAAAGCCAAGAGTCACAAACCGTCTATGCGCGGGTTACACATGCGGTATTGGAAGCGGCCGTAGAAAGGTTGATAACCAATCGATCAGGGTCCAAGTCCGGAGCGAAAGGCCGCATAAGAGGAGTGGCTCATCTTTGGCTCATCGACCAATCGACGTCACGATATGTTGGTCTAGGGAAATGAGGAAAGGCTTGGTAGAATTCGAGTTACGGACAACATGCCGGGGTGGCGGAATGGCAGACGCTGCGGACTTAAAATCCTCCATCCGGCTTCTTACCTAGTGATACCAAGCGATACTAAGCAGTATTTACCGACGTTTCAGCCGTTGAAAGTAGCTTACGTCGTGCTTGGTATCACTAGGTGACCCACGCATCTTCCACGCATCTCTAATAAGAAAACCAAGTGCGGAAGCTTCGCCCAGGATCTCTGCTCACAATGCGCCATCATGGTGCTTACGATCTGCCGGAATATGCAAGCTGAGGACAAGCAACACTCCGGGCTGCCCAACGACTCCCAGAACTGCCCAGCACGGGTGTCATCATTACGAGTGGCGAGCTAAGAAATTACATTCTCTCTGCGTGATTGGGCCGTTTCGGCCGCCGAAGTAATCGACAGCTAGCATCGAGAACGTGAGGTTCAGTTGGCAGATACCGAGTGGCGGATTGCCAAACGCTGCGGACTTAAAATCGTTTCCTGAAAGGGGTGCGGTTCGACTCCCGCCCTCGGCACCACATGCCAAATTTAATTGCTCTATTTACTTGACTTGCCAGCAGCAGCGCTCTGGCCTGTCACAACTAAGGCACAAAGTTTTGGGGTGAACCCCTTCGTTGAGACAGTTTGAATTAGCCATAGTTCCGTTGAATAAATTTGTCTTCTCACAGTAGCACTTCTGGTTCAGAATCTCGGTTGGCTGGTGAAGCGGAGGCGAGCTCTGCTGGAGAGCAACTCGTCAAGGAATAACCAGCCGGAGACTCATCGAACTCGATGGTCGGAGGAGCGGTCTGCGGGCCGCTTCTCGTCTTTGAACGACACTATCGGGTCGATAGTCCTCCCCATGCCTGAAAAAACTCATCGTCGCGGCCGCGAATGTTGTCGTGAACTCAAGTTGCTGTTCGAATTCCTCCGGCGGTTGGTAGCCGAGCGCGGAATGCAAGCGGCAACGATTATAGTAATTATCGATGAACGCCTCGATGTTGCTGCGCAAGTCCTCGAGATCGGCATAATCGTTGGCATAGATCTCTTTGCGCTTGAGTGTCTTCATAAAGCTCTCGCAACTGGCATTGTCGTACGGATTCGCCGGCCGACTCATGCTCGGAATGATCTGATGTGCTAGTAGCACCTGCACGTATTCA
>Ga0157372_10004730_pt1 | contig 14461 bp, 16 predicted proteins | sample C55metaG_FD_115307 | JGI IMG/M metagenome (GOLD analysis project Ga0157372, IMG submission 115307) | Corn rhizosphere microbial communities from Kellogg Biological Station, Michigan, USA - C5-5 metaG | ecosystem: Host-associated > Plants > Roots > Rhizosphere > Soil | place: USA: Michigan... | reverse complement strand
TTGATGGTTAGCTACGAAAATTATAGACCGATTTGCAGGAAGGTTGAATTTATTGTAGAAAGAAACTCTTGCTCCAGCAAAATAAAATGTGCTTACCAGGAAAAAATTCAGAATGTCCACACATCTTTTGTGGGCACTATATCCTCCGGTTTTTAAACAGATCCATTGCAGAGGATGAAAAATAAGTAATGTGAGTCCGTAAAAAATATAATGAATGGGTGTAAAAAGATATCCTAACAGTTTGTTCATTAATATAAAGAATATATTTTAATGTAATCTATTTCCATTGATGCAGGCAATACAGCAGGGTTTAGTTTTCCTGCCCACTCATTACTTTTAGAGGCCCAGATATTAAACATCAGTTTCATTCTTCTTCGAGGAATATCCTTACTGGTTTTGTAAACCTCTTTACCATCAATTTCCCAGCAAATATAATCAGGAGTCCATAAAATCGAATATTCATGATAAGTATTAGAAGCATCAAAATTTAAATGGCTACTGAAAGGGCTTTCCGTCTCTTTTACCCATTTATTAAAGTGGATAAGATTAGTGTTTTTTCCAGTAAACTCAATATCAATTTCTTCATGAGTTTTACCTCTGGTATCATACAAAAAGAAAGCTGAAACTACACCTTCTCCGTTTGCAGGTTTTAATCGGGCAACAAACCGGCCATACCGGAAACTTTCTTTAGACCTTATTTCTGCTCCTGAAAAGCGTTTGCCCTTCAAGGAAGTTGGCGTAATTGATAAGATTAATCTTCCATCGTTTACCTTAATGTTTTTACCCGAAAACTGCGCTAAGTTGTTATCGAAAGTATGGAAGGATTTTTTCCAGAAGGCTTTGTCGAGCTTCGCGAAATAATCTTCATAAATCAATTTGGTTTCCAAGCGGGTTTGAGCATAAGTAGTTCCACTAATAAGAGATACAATTAATATAAGTCTCCCAAAAGAGATCATATTTTATTTTCAAGGATCATTATTTTGACACGAAGAATAGCAGCAACACTAAGGGAATCGGTTATTTTTCCATCAATAACCATTTGATATGCTTCTTCAAACGGAACCCTTTTTACCTGTAGGTCTTCTGTTTCCTCTGGTTGTGCATCACCTTGTTTTAGTCCCCTTGCTAAATAGATGTATCCAAATTCATTACAAACGGAGTTTGAAAGATGAAATGGCATAAGCTCTGTCCATTCTGAGGCTGTTAACCCTGTTTCCTCTAAAAGTTCCCGTTTAGCCGATTCTAAAGGTTCTATCCCATGAGGGCCTCCACCCTCGGGGATTTCCCAGGAATATTGATTTAAAGTATAACGGTACTGGCCAACAAGATAAGTATGCATTTCATCATCTAAAGGCAGTATGCCTAAAGCAATGTTCTTAAAATGAACTTTACCGTAAATCCCTTTTCCACCCGAAGGATTTATAACCTGGTACTCAGTAACATTAATCCATGGATTATCATATATTTCTCTTCCGGATAGTGTTTGCCAGGGGTTTTTCGTTTCGTCAATCATAAAGTAAATAAAGGAGTTTTAATTTTTTAAATATATCTGGTATCAGGTACAAATTAAAAAGCCTCCTGTTTTGGCAGGAGGCTTTAAATTATAGTCCGAAAGCTTGTTTTACTTTGTCCACATAGTCAAGTTTTTCCCATGTGAAAAGTTCAACTTCAACTTCTTTTGTCTCTCCGTTAGTTCCTTCGAATGTCTTGGTTACTGTCTCCGGATTTCTACCCATGTGGCCATAAGCGGCAGTTTCCGAATAGATAGGATTTCTAAGCTTTAGGCGAGTTTCAATCCCGTAGGGAGTCATATCAAATATTTCAGCTACTTTTTTTGCTATTTCTCCATCAGTTAATCCTACTTTTTTAGCTCCATGCCCATAGGTGTTTACATAAATACCCATAGGATCTTTAACTCCAATGGCATACGATACCTGAACCAGAATTTCGTCTGCAACCCCTGCAGCTACAAGGTTCTTTGCAATATGACGGGTTGCGTAAGCCGCAGACCTGTCAACTTTTGATGGATCTTTTCCCGAAAAAGCACCGCCTCCATGAGCCCCTTTTCCGCCATAAGTATCAACAATAATCTTTCTTCCGGTTAAGCCTGTATCGCCATGAGGTCCTCCAATTACAAATTTCCCGGTAGGATTGATGTGATAATTGATGTTTCCGGTAAATAAAGCTTGCAGCTCAGGACGAAGTTTTGATTTAACACGAGGAATAAGGATGTTAATAATATCTTCCCTTATTTTCTTCTGCATGTTTTCTTCCGTGTCGAAATCATCATGCTGAGTAGATACAACTATCGAATCAATACGGATCGGTTTGTGATCGTCGCTATATTCAATAGTAACCTGCGATTTAGCATCAGGACGCAAATAGCCAATTTCTGATGCTTCTCTTCTTAGCGCTGCAAGTTCAATTAACAGGTTATGAGCCAGGTCTAAAGCCAAAGGCATATAGTTTTCAGTCTCATTAGTAGCATATCCAAACATCATTCCCTGGTCTCCAGCTCCCTGCTCTTGTTTTTCTTTACGGTCTACTCCCTGGTTAATGTCTGCAGACTGCTCATGGATCGCCGATAAGACGCCACATGAGTTAGCTTCAAACATATATTCAGACTTGGTATAACCAATTTTCTTGATCACGTCACGGGCTATCTTTTGTACATCAAGATAAGTGCTGGATTTAACCTCCCCGGCTAATATTACTTGACCAGTAGTCACCAGAGTTTCGCACGCTACTTTAGAGTCTGCATCCCAGGCTAAAAAGTTATCAATCAGAGCGTCAGATATTTGATCGGCAACTTTATCAGGATGCCCTTCTGAAACAGATTCAGATGTGAATAAATAAGGCATAACAATTAATTAAAAAGTTAAAATAAAACCTTCATGAATAAAATTCGAAAACAGAAGTGAAAGTTGTTAGAAGGTTCTTTGTGTCCAAATAAAAACAAATTAAACTTTCACAAAAAAATAGGGCGAAATTGCTGTTGCAGGAGGTAGTAAAAAATAGTAAAGATTAGCACTTTTTTTTACGTGGTTGCAATCAATGCCTTAAACTTAGGCTCAGCAAATCAATCCACCTTTTGCGATTGCGAAAGTACAATAATTTTTAATTTGTGAAAAATTAAAGCTTAATTCGCTGTATAGTGTTGAAGAAGAATATACTGTTTATTATAAACCCGATATCAGGGGGGAAGAATAAGAAAGACTTTCAGAGCTTATCCAACAAATTGCTTAGTAAGGCTTTATTTGAGCCCGAATACCAATTCACCCAAAGAGCTCATCATGCTTACGAACTGGCTAAGGAAGCAGTCGAAAAGGGAGTGGACATAGTTGTAGCTGTTGGTGGGGATGGGACTATTAATGAAGTTGCATCAGCTCTGGAAGGGACACAAACGGTTATGGGTATTATTCCTTTCGGCTCCGGAAACGGATTAGCGCGGTCATTAAATATTCCTTTAAAAACTGAGAATGCTTTAACTGCTTTAAATAATCTGAATGTTGAAGTTATTGATACAGCAGAATTAGCGGGATGGAAGTTCTTTAATATGGGAGGAATTGGTTTTGACGCACAGATTAGCTACAAGTTCGCAAATTTGCCTAATCGGGGGTTTAAAGGTTATATTAAAACAACTTTTAACGAGATTGCAAATTATAAATCGAAGAACTATACGATAGAAGTGGACGGGACTACTATTTCCAGAGAAGCTTTTATGATAAGTATAGCTAACTCATCACAGTATGGCAATAATGCCTATATCTCTCCAACAGCTTCTTTAAAAGATGGTTTATTGGATGTTTGTATTGTAAAGCCTTTTCCACTTTATCACTTTCCCATGATGGTTTTTCATCTTTTTAATAAATCATCTGAAAAATCTAAATATGTTGAAATAATAAAAGGCAAAAGTGTACGTATAAAGACTACTGACATTCCTGAAGTTATTCATTTAGACGGGGAACCGCGAAAGGTAGAAGGAGAGATCGTCGCATTTATAAAGCCTTTGTCGTTGAAAGTTTTACATTAAATATAATGTCGAAGAAAAACAAGAACATTAGTGGAGTGGTTTATTCTACCAATCCTGAATTTACGTATTCTTATGATGAACAGGAAGAACAGGTAACATTGCCACCAAAGCAGCAAGACTTAAGGGTGCAGCTTGATAAGAAACAAAGAGGAGGTAAAGCCGTAACTTTAGTCACAGGTTTTGTAGGTAAAGAAGAGGATTTAATTACCCTTGGTAAATTATTAAAACAAAAATGTGGTGTAGGTGGTTCGGCAAAAGATGGTGAGATATTAATACAGGGCGATTTTAGAGACAAGGTTATCGAATTGTTAAAACAAAATGACTATAAGGTTAAGAAAATTGGGGGTTAAAGCCTCAAGTATCCAATTGTAATGGAATTTTGACTTTTTAAATTAAAACTGTTTATATTGCGCCTTGCAATTAAAGAAAAAAATAGTTTTCATTGTAAAAAAATACAGGTGAGGCTTATTTGATGAGTATTTTGAGTCATTTTAAGAGCTTCATTTAAGATTCTGCTGATAAGATAAATGAAAATTATTCACAGGTTTTATTATTAGAAAAGAAAACTATTTTTGCATTGCTTGTTATATAGCACACTTAGCATATCAATTTTATATACTATAATTAAAAACTAAAACTAAAACTAAATTTTAAGAGAAAATGGCAACCGCACCAAAACCAACAACAGCGAAGAAAGAAAGCTCAGGTTCAAGTATTTTTGCAAGTTTAACAATGGTACTTTGCATTGTTATTGGAGTTCTTCTTTGGAAGTTTGTAATGGGTAATCCTGCAAACTTTGAAGGAAATAATCCAGAAGGCCACCCACTCCCAGGAAACTATTTTGCCATGGTTTACAAAGGTGGATTTATCGTACCTATCCTTATCGGGATGCTTTTAATGGTAATCGTTTTTTCAATTGAGCGGTTTTTAGTAATCAGCAAAGCTGCAGGTACTGGAAACGTAGAAAGCTTTGTAAAGAGAATACAGGGATTATTATCAAGCGGAAACATCGAAGCTGCAGTAGCAGAATGTGATAAGCAGAAAGGTTCTGTAGCAAACGTAATCAAATCAGGATTAAAGAAATATCGCGAAGTTGAGGCTGATCCAAACTTAGATATCGAACAAGCTTCATTAGCAATTCAGAAAGACATCGAAGAAGCTACTGCTCTTGAGATGCCAATGTTAGAGCAAAATTTAACAATCATTGCTACTTTAGTATCTGTAGGTACATTAACAGGTCTGTTAGGTACAGTAACAGGTATGATCAAATCGTTTGCGGCGTTAGCAACTGCAGGTGCTCCTGACCAGGCTGCTCTTGCAAACGGTATCTCTGAGGCCTTGATCAATACAGCTACTGGTATTGCAACCTCTACCGTAGCGATCATTATGTACAATATCTTCACTTCTAAAATTGATAAATTAACTTATTCAATTGACGAAGCTGGTTTCTCAATTGTACAAACCTACGCAAGTACTCATAAATAAAATTTAGTGAAGTTTTGTCCGGTAGATTTATGGAATCTCCCGGACTTTTTCATCACTATATAAAAGATACAGGAATCAATTATAAAATAAAAAGATGCCTAAAGTTAAAGTTCCAAGAAAGAGCACAGTTATCGATATGACGGCGATGTGTGACGTGGCATCACTGCTGTTAACCTTCTTTATCTTAACAGCAACAGCCCGCCAACCAGAGCCTCTACCGGTAGATACTCCTTCGTCGACTGTTAAAGTTAAATTACCAGCTACAGAAATAGCTACCCTTACAATAGGCCAGGGAAAAGTTTTCTTTGGTGTTGCAGGTCAGCCAATTCGTATAAGAATGCTGGAAAGAATGGGCGAACGTTATAATATTCAATTTACAGACCAGGAGAAAAAGCGTTTTTCACTGATGGATAATTTCGGAGTTCCAATTGCTCAGTTAAAGCAGTTAATTGCTTTACCCGGTGATAAAAGAAACAAAGAAGGTGTTCAGCAGGGTATCCCTACAGATTCTGTTGGCAGAAATCCTTCAGAATTACGTGAATGGATTTATAACGCCCGTTATGCGACTAAAGAGCTTAATGATAAAGAACTTAGAATTTCAATTAAAGGAGATTCTAAAGAGAACTATAAAGTAGTTAAGAAAATCATTGACATTCTACAATCGCAAGAGGTAAACAAATTTAGTTTAATTACTTCACTAGAAGCTGCTGATTAATTCAGTGCTTAAAAAATATTAGAAATGGCAGAATTAGACACCTCCGGTGGAGGTAAGAAAAAGGGTGGGAAGATAAGAAGTAAGAAACAAAGTGCACGTGTGGATATGACTCCCATGGTGGATTTGATGTTCCTTCTTATTACATTCTTTATGCTTACCACGACGCTCGCAAAGCCTCAGGCTATGGACCTTGCAATGCCGGATAAAGATGAAAAAAACGACGATCAGTTCGAAGTTGCTGATAACAGAACTATGACTATTCTTCTAGGTAAAAATGATCGCCTGGAGTGGTATATAGGCTCAGTTGAAAAACCGTTAACAGCTCCTCAGTTAGATAACTTTGGAAAAGGTGGTATAAGAAAAGCTCTTTTGGAGAAATCAAAAGAAGTTAAAGCTTCAACAGGTAAAGGCTTAATCGTACTTATTAAAGCAAGCGAGAAAGCCAATTATAAAAACCTGGTAGATATTCTTGATGAGATGAAAATTACCAACATTGGAGTTGGTGGTGGAACATATGCAATTGTAGATATCACAGAACCAGAAATCGGTTTGTTAAAACGTGATGGTATATACTAGAATATTAGTACCATAATTAAAGAAAATGGCAAAGTTAGATATTTTTAACCCGGTTTGGCTGGATGTTGTCTTTACTGGACGCAACCAGGCTTATGGAGCCTATGTACTCCGTAAGGAAAATGCTAAAACCACAAATAAGTCTCTTATTATTGGGGCTGTGTGCTTTATTCTGCTTGTCAGCTCTCCCTTGATCGTATCAAAAATTAAAAGTTTGATGGGAGATATGGAGAAAGAAGAGGATAAAGTAATTGAGACAGAGGTTGTATTAAGTACACCGCCTCCTGTAGATGAGCAGGCACCGCCGCCGCCGCCGGCAGCAGAGCCTCCGAAACCACGTGTGGATCAGGTAAGGTTCCCGCCTCCGGTAGTAGTTCCTGCAGAACAGGTACGTGAGGAAGAGCCACCAAGTCAGGAAGAGCTTGCAGTAAAAGACCCAGGTCAAAAAACTATTGAAGGGGATCCTAATGCAGAGGTTCGTATTGACCAACCGGTTGGTGAAGCTCCGCCTACAGCTCAGGCAGCTGTCGTTGAAGATAACGGAGTATACGAAGTTGCAAACATTGAGGTGCAGCCTGAATACCCAGGAGGTATGGATAAGTTCTATGAGTACGTTGGTAGATCATATAATTATCCTGCTGCTGCAAAAGAACAAGGCGTTTCAGGAAGGGTTATCTTAAACTTCGTTGTTGAGAAAGACGGAAGTCTTACTGATATCAAAGTTATGAGAGACCTGGGTATGGGTACAGGAGAGGAAGCTATTAGAGTTTTAAAGAAATCTAAGAAGTGGAACCCTGGAATTCAGAATGGTCGTCCTGTAAGGGTTAGTTATACAATACCTATTGTATTAAACTTAGAAGCTCAATAAAAAATTATCATGTCATATAGACAAGATCAACAGAAATCGCCCGAAAAGCGATTTCTGTTTGTTTTTAGGTTTATCCGAATCGCATTTTTCCTTGTTCTGGGATTACTTGTAATCTTTACAAAATTCTTTACATTATCTATTGATAGACCTTACCAGATACTTTTTGGATCTATATTAGTTCTTTATGCTCTGTTTCGGGCTTATTGGGAATTCAGAACTTCATCAGCTAGTAATAATGAAGAGGAAGATTAGCGCGCTTTTTGTTTTTGCAGTTGTTTTTTTAACTGCTTGCCAAAATCAAACCAATACACAAACTGCAGTATCAGGATCAACTGAGATTGTTGTTGATGAAAGTCTTGCACCCATTGTTCAGGATCAGTATGATGTATTTAGCAACAGTTATACAAGTGCAAAAATTAAGCTCATTTTTCAACCTGAAAATAAACTTTTGAAAACTTTCTTGTCTAATCAAATAAACATAGCAATAATGACAAGGAAGCTATTGCCTCAGGAAGCAAAAATTTTTGAAGCTAAGAATATTAAGATCAGATACAATCGTTTTGCTATTGATGCTATTGCTCTGGTTGCCAATAAAAAGACAGTTGATTCTACAATTACAGTACAGGAATTAGTAGAAACGTTAAAAGGTAAATCCAAACGGGTTAAATTAGTGTTTGATAATGCTAATTCCAGTACAGTAAGATATTTGAAAGAGCTTGCTGGTGTTAACGAATTACCTTCAACAGGTATTTATGCTTTAAATACTAATGCTGAAGTAATTGATTATGTACACAATAATACAGGAGCATTAGGTGTTATAGGTGTTAATTGGATTAAAAGTCCGGGAGCAGACATAGAAGAGTTGGTTAAGGATATTAAAATATTAAAAGTAAAGAATTTGCCTGGGAAACCCGGAAGTGATGCTTTTTACAAACCATCTCAAAGTAACCTTGCTTTAGGAGTATATCCTTTAAGCAGAGAGTTGTATATTATTAATTGTCAGGGTACCGCAGGTTTAGGTACCGGATTCGCTTCTTTCCTGGCAAGTGAAAGAGGTCAGAGAATTGTTTTAAAATCAGGATTATTACCAGATAGTCTGCCTTCTAGAGAAATTTTGATCAGATAAAATATATTGAACTTATGGAATTAATTAAAAGAGCATTACAAGCAGGTCTGATAGCAGGAGTGGTAAGTACTTCTGCATTTGGTCAAAACCTAACAGATGCAAAAAAAGCAATTGATGCAGAAAAGTATCAACAAGCTAAAACTATATTGAAGAAATTGATCGCTACGCAGCCTAATGCACCAGAGAACTATTTCTTCCTTGGAAACGTTTATTTAAAGACAGATTATGCTGATTCTGCTAAAGCGGTATATACTAAAGGTGTTGCTGCAAACGGTCAAAATGCTCTAAATTATATTGGTTTAGGAGCAGTTGATCTTGCTAATAATAATGCTTCATCTGCAAAGGCAAATCTTGATAAAGCGGTTTCTTTAGCACCGAAAAAAGATAACGATCCATATATTTATGCTGCTAAAGCTTTAATCAGTGCAGAAAAGCCTGATTATGCTACGGCTATAACTTATCTTGAAAAGGCAAAAAGCATGGACGAGAAAGATGCTGAAGTGTATTTGGCATTAGGCGATGCTTACCGCGGTCAGCAAAAACATGGCGAAGCTTACAGCGCTTATCGTACAGCTTTCGAATTGGATAAAAATTTATTGCGTGCGAAAATTGAGCTTGGTGTGCTTAACAGAATGACTAAGGCATTCAAAGAGTCTACCGATGAATTCAATAGTATTATAGCTATAAATCCTAATTACGGTCCTGCTTACCGTGAATTAGCTGAGACTAATCTAAGATGGAGTTTTGGTGCACCTGAAGCAGAGAAAACAGCTAGATTGCAAGCTGCAATTACTAACTATAAAAAATACCTGGACCTAACTGATAAATCAGTAGATTCAAGAGTTCGTTATGCCGACTTCTTAGTTTATGCTGCTGACTACAAAGCATTAGAACAAGAAGCTCAGGAAATGGTTAAGCTTGACAATACTAATCCTAAGATCTACCGTTATTTAGGTATTGCTTCTTACGAAAATGGAAATTATCCTGCCAGTGTTCAGGCATTAAAAGACTTTATATCTAAAGTTGATCAGAAAAGGACTATTGCATTAGACTATTCTTATCTAGGCAAAGCACAACTTAAAACTGGAGATCCTGAAGCTTATACTAATTTAGCAAAGGCAATCGATAAGGATTCAACTTTAGCTGAAGAGTTTAGTGCATTAGGTGCTGCGGCATTCAAAGAAAAGAAATATTCAGATGCGGCTAAGTTATACGCTTTAGCAGTAAAAGGGCCTCAATCTAGTCATACAGTTACAGATTATTTCTATGTAGGGTATTCTAACTATTTTGACTACACTGGTAAAAAACCTGCTGAACAAGCTGCTGCTAAAGATTTGTTGGTTCAGGCAGACTCTGCTTTCAGTAAAGTAAATACACTTGCTCCAACTTATGCATTAGCGTATTTATATAGAGCAAGAACCAATCGGTTATTGGATAATGAAAAAAATCCAAAAGGTTTAAGTATTCCTTTTTATGAAAAATATATAGAGGTACTAAGTGCTAAACCAGAGAATCTTACAGATCCAAAAAATAAAAGAGATCTAACAGATGCATATAACAATATTGCTGGATTTTATCTTCAATCTAATCCTGGTAAGGCTAAAGAATATTTAAATAAAACATTAAGTCTTGATCCTGGAAATTCATATGCTAGCGAAGCGATGAAAGCACTTGGAGGAAGTAAATAAAAAATTTGAATAACTAATTAAAAGAGCCGGAGATTTCCGGCTCTTTTAATTTATATTTGCGGCAACGATATTTAATTTAATGGAAACGCAAAGCACTGCTGTTAATTATGTCCCTATAATTATACAAATGCTTGTTGCTTTAGGATTTGTGGTTTTTACTATGGTATTAACCCATCTCATTGGCCCCAAGCGCAAAACCAAGGATAAACTAAGTCCATTTGAATCCGGAATTGAAGTTGTTGGTAATGCACGCCAACCTTTTTCGATCAAATATTTTTTGGTCGCAATTTTGTTTGTACTATTTGATGTGGAAGTGATCTTCATGTATCCATGGGCAGTGAACTTCCGCGACTTTAGTAAAGCTGGATTTGAAGGTTTGATAGAGATGTTCATCTTCATGGGAACTCTTCTTCTTGGTTTCATCTATATCATCAAAAAGAGAGCATTAGACTGGGACTAGTTAGACAGTTTCTAAATAGACTGCTTATTCAGTTATTAAATTAGACTATTTTGTAACTTTGAAATTCATTTCTTGAAATGAAATGAATTTTTATAATAACAATTAACAATGAGTGATATAAAATTAGCAGAAGCCCCAGCAGGGATTGAGGGGTCAGGGTTTTTTGCAACATCATTCGACAAAGTAATTGGTTTAGCACGTGCTAATTCATTGTGGCCTTTGCCGTTTGCTACTTCATGTTGCGGCATCGAGTTTATGGCTACCATGGGTAATCACTATGATATTTCCCGTTTTGGTTCTGAAAGACCTTCTTTCTCTCCACGCCAGGCTGATATGTTATTAGTTATGGGAACGATTGCGAAGAAGATGGCGCCTGTTTTAAGACAGGTTTATATACAGATGGCAGAACCACGTTGGGTAATTGCTGTTGGTGCGTGCGCATCCAGCGGTGGTATTTTTGATACCTATTCTGTACTTCAGGGAATTGACGAAGTAATTCCGGTTGACGTATATGTGCCAGGATGTCCACCAAGGCCAGAGGCTTTTTTAGATGGAATTTTAAGGTTGCAGGATCTGGTAAAGAACGAGTCGTTAAGACGCCGTAATTCCCCAGAGTATAAAGAATTATTAAATAAATACGGAATCCAGTAAATGGGTAAAATAAGCAATCAGGCTGTTCTTCAAAAATTAAGCAATCAATTCGGAGAAAAAATATCAGTTCCGACAGAACCTTACGGCCTGCTAACTTTCGAGACTACTAAAGAAAACATTCAGGATGTCCTTAAGTTTCTTAAGGAAGATTCAGAATTGAAATTCAACTTTCTTACAGATATAACAGCTATTCATTATCCTGAAAATGCGCTGCCTATAGTTGTAGTTTATCATCTTCATAGTTTTTATACGAATGTCAGAGTCAGAGTGAAAGTTGCTCTTCCTGACGTTAATCCAGCTATACCTACTGCAACTAATTTGTGGGATGGGGCTAACTGGATGGAAAGAGAAACCTATGATTTTTTTGGGGTAAACTTCGAAGGCCATCCTAATCTGGCTCGTATTTTAAATGTAGACGATATGACGGCGTTTCCTATGAGAAAGGAATTTCCTTTAGAGGATCCGAACCGTGTAGATAAAAAAGACTTTTTCTTCGGAAGATAAAATGAATCAACCCGCTATTATAGAAAATCTGGATCGTAAGGAAACAACTACGTTAAACCTTGGTCCAACGCACCCTGCAACGCATGGTGTATTTCAGAATGTGCTGGAAATGGATGGTGAGAAGATAGTAAGCGGAGTTTCTACTATCGGTTATATTCACCGGGCATTTGAAAAAATTGCCGAGCATCGCCCATACTACCAAATTACACCATTAACTGACCGTTTAAATTATTGTTCTTCTCCTATTAATAATATGGGATGGCATATGACGGTTGAGAAGATGCTTAATATCCAAACTCCTAAACGCGTAGATTATATGCGTGTTATCATCATGGAGTTGGCCAGGATCACTGACCATTTAATATGTAATGGGATCTTAGGTGTTGATACCGGGGCTTATACAGGGTTCCTGTACCTGATGGAACAGCGAGAGCATGTTTACGAGATTTATGAAGAGATCTGTGGCGCTCGTCTTACTACCAACATTGGTAGAATAGGTGGGTTTGAACGTGATTTTAATGAACTTGCATTTGCAAAGATTAAAAAGTTTGTAAAAGAGTTTCCGCCGGTATTAAAAGAGTTCCAGGTTCTATTTGATAGAAACAGGATATTTATGGATCGTACGGTTGGTGTTGCGCCTGTAACTACAGAAACAGCATTAAGTTATAGCTGGACGGGGCCTATTCTGCGTGCAACAGGTTTAGACTATGATGTTCGTGTAAATGAGCCTTATAGTTCTTATGAAGATTTTGATTTTGACATCCCGGTAGGAACAACAGGAGATGTTTACGATCGTTATATATTAAGGAATGAGGAAATGTGGCAGAGCTTAAGAATTATCGAACAGGCTCTTGCTAAAATTGAGAAAGAACCTAAAGGTGTTTTTCACGCAAACGTTCCCGACGTATACCTGCCTCCAAAGGAAGAAGTTTATAATAACATGGAAGCATTAATCTATCACTTTAAGATCGTGATGGGCGAAGTTGATGTACCAAAGGCCGAAGTTTATCATTGTGTAGAAGGTGCTAATGGTGAATTAGGTTTTTATTTAATTAGCGATGGCGGTCGTGCTCCTTACAGATTGCATTTCCGCAGACCAAGTTTTATAAACTATCAAATGTATGCTCCTATGAGCAGAGGAATGCTTCTTTCGGATGCTATCATTAACATGAGTAGTTTAAATGTAATTGCAGGAGAGTTAGATGCTTAAGATATCTGATACTGACGAAATTATTTTTTCTCCTGAACTTATTACTAAGTTCAATGAGATTGTCTCCCGGTATCCGGAAGGCAAACAAAAGTCTGCTTTATTACCTATTCTCCATCTTGTTCAGGCAGAATATGGTTGGGTGAGTACTCCAGCAATGGATAAAGTGGCAGATTATCTTGATTTAAAACCGATTGAGGTGTATGAAGTAGCTACGTTTTATACCATGTTCTTCTTGCAGCCGAAAGGAAAATATGTGCTTGAAGTTTGCCGGACTGGTCCCTGCAGCATAGTTGGTGCAGAGAAAATAATGAAGCATATAGAACAGAAATTGGGAGTTAAGGAAGGTGATGTGACTTCAGATGGTTTGTTTAGCTGGAGAGGTGTAGAATGTCTTGCAGCTTGTGGCATGGCACCTGTTCTTCAAATCGGGCCTGATTATACCTATTATGAAAACCTTACAGAAGCTAAGGTGGATGAGTTGATTGACAGTTTAAGGTTAAAGACAGCTGAAAAACCTCAAATCAGTTAGAAAATGGGACGCAAATTATTATTAGAACATATAAACGTTCCCGGAATAGACACTTTTGAAGTTTACCGTCAAAAGGGTGGATATCGTGCTGTAGAAAAAGCATTGAAAACGATGTCGCCTGAGGATGTGGTTGAAGAAGTGAAAAAGTCGGGATTGAGAGGTCGTGGAGGAGCTGGTTTCCCAACAGGGATGAAATGGAGTTTCCTTGCTAAGCCAGAGGGAAAACCTCGTTACCTGGTTTGTAATGGTGACGAATCTGAACCTGGTACATTTAAAGATCGTTATTTAATGACTCATATTCCTCATGCTTTAATTGAGGGTATGATTGTTTCAAGTTTTGCTCTTGGAGCAAATACGTCTTACATATACGTAAGAGGCGAAATGATGCCTCAAATCAGAATTCTTGAAAAAGCGATAGCAGAGGCGAAAAATGCTGGCTTTCTGGGTAAAAATATCTTAGGATCAGGATTTGATCTTGAGCTTTATGTACAACCCGGAGGAGGTGCATACATCTGCGGTGAAGAAACTGCATTAATAGAATCTCTTGAAGGAAAACGGGGTAATCCGAGGATTAAACCGCCATTTCCAGCTATTTCCGGATTATATAACTGTCCAACAG
>Ga0157372_10004724_pt1 | contig 14469 bp, 10 predicted proteins | sample C55metaG_FD_115307 | JGI IMG/M metagenome (GOLD analysis project Ga0157372, IMG submission 115307) | Corn rhizosphere microbial communities from Kellogg Biological Station, Michigan, USA - C5-5 metaG | ecosystem: Host-associated > Plants > Roots > Rhizosphere > Soil | place: USA: Michigan... | reverse complement strand
CGTCAAGAACTATCCGAAGAAGGCGCGCTACATCCTGTCGGGCAACATGGACACCGACAAGAAGCATTCGCGCGCGAACATGCTGCTGACGCGAGGCAAGCGCGTCGTCGCCGAATGCACGATCAAGGGCGACTTGCTGAAGAGCATGATGCACACGACGGCGAAGGACCTGTTCTTCACGCGCCAGATCAGCAACGTCGGTGCCTTCCTCGCCGGCTCGGCGAACAACGGCGCGCACGCCGCGAACGGCCTGACGGCGATGTTCATCGCGACCGGGCAGGACGTCGCCAACGTCTCCGAGTCGCACGCCGGCGTCACCTACGCGCAGCTGCTCGACAACGGCGACTACTACTGGTCGATCACGCTGACCTCGCTGATCGTCGCCACCTACGGCGGCGGCACCGGCCTCGCGACACAGCGCGAGTGTCTCGAGATGATGGACTGCTACGGCAAGGGCAAGGCGAACAAGTTCGCCGAGATCTGCGCCGCGGTGGTGCTCGCGGGCGACACGTCGCTGTCGAGCGCGATCCTCGCCGACGAGTGGGTGTCGAGCCACGACGCGATGGGCCGCAACCGCCCATGATCCGGGAGAGAACGTCATGAGCCTCGCCAAGCTGCTCGATCTCCACGGCAAGGTCGCCCTCGTCACCGGCGGCTCGCGTGGCCTCGGCCTGCAGATGGCCGAGGTCCTCGGCGAGCTCGGTGCGAAGGTCGCGATCACGGCGCGCAAGAAAAACGAGCTCGACGACGCCGCAGCGCACCTGAAATCCCAGGGCGTCGAGGTGCTGCCGCTCGTCTGCGACATGAGCGAGCTGCAGGCGATCCGGCCGCTCGTCGACACGGTGATCGAGAAGCTCGGGCCGATCGACATCCTCGTCAACAACGCCGGGACGTCGTGGGGCGCACCGACGGTCGAGCATCCGCTCGACGGCTGGAACAAGGTGATGACACTCAACGTCACGGCGCTCTTCGTGCTGACGCAGGAGGTCGGCCGCCGCTGCATGGTGCCGAGAAAGAGCGGCAAGGTGATCAACATCGCGTCGGTCCAGGGGCTCACCGGGAGCTACCCCGAGAGCATGCCGACGCTCGCCTACAACGCGAGCAAGGGTGCCGTGGTCAACCTGACGCGTACCCTCGCCAACGAATGGGCGCCGCTCGGCATCAACGTCAACGCGATCGCGCCGGGGTTCTTTCCGACCAAGATGACCGCGGCGATCTCGAGCAAGCTCGGCGAGGGCGCGACCGCCGAGATGGCGCCGATGCGAAAGACGGGCGGTCCCGAGGACCTGAAGGGCGTGGTCGCGCTGTTCGCGAGTGACGCGTGCGCCTTCGTCACCGGGCAGACGCTCGCCGTCGACGGCGGCCTGACGGCGGTCTGATCGCAACGAGAGACGCAAGAGGAGTCGAAGGAGAAGCAGATGAGCGACATGCCATGGATCCAGTCGTATCCCGCCGGCGTGCGCTGGGACATCGACATCGTCCCGACCGCGGTGCAGAAGGTGCTCGACGACAGCGCCGCGAAGTGGCCCGACCGCCCGGCGCTCGAGTTCATGGGCAAGCGCATCACGTACGCCGAACTGAAGTCGCTCACCGACCGCGCCGCGAAGGGCCTGCAGGCGCTCGGCGTCGACCCAGGGATCCACGTCGGCCTGTACCTGCCGAACACGCCGCACTACGTGAGCGCGTTCTTCGGCGTCCTGAAGGCGGGCGGCACGGTCGTCAACTACTCGCCGCTCGACGCCGCCCAGGTGCTCGAGCACAAGATCGCCGACAGCCGCACCGACGTGCTCTTCACGCTCGACCTCGCGGCGCTCTATCCGCAGATGGCGGCGATGCTCGGCAAGACGCGGCTGAAGAAGCTCGTCGTCGGCAACATGGCCGAGATGTCGCCTGCGCCCGACGCAGTCGCGGCGCAGATGAAGGCCGGCAAGCTCACCGTCGAGACGACCAAGGACGATCGCCACGTCAGCTTCGCCGCGCTGCTCGACAACGACGGCGACTACGTGGCGCACCCGGTCACCGACCCCAGGGAACAGATCGCGGTCCTGCAGTACACCGGCGGCACGACCGGGCTGCCGAAGGGAGCAATGCTGACGCACGGCAACCTCACCGGCGCGTGCGCGCAGTACACCGAGTCGGTGCAGGGCACGCCGCGCGTCCTCGACGAAGGCCAGGAGCGCATCCTCGCCGTCCTGCCGCCGTTCCACATCTACGCGCTCTCGGTCAACATGATGCTCGGCATCCGCCTCGGCGCCGAACTGATCCTGCACCCGCGCTTCGACGCCGAAGCGGCGCTGAAGGACATCTCGACCAAGAAGGTGACGAGCTTCCCGGGCGTGCCGACGATGTTCACCGCGCTGCTCGCGCATCCCGACATCGGCAAGTACGACCTCAGCTCGCTCAAGTACTGCGGTTCCGGCGGCGCGCCGCTGCCGCTCGAGGTCGCGCAGCGCTTCCAGCAGGCGACCGGCTGCCCGCTGAGCGAAGGCTGGGGAATGACGGAGACGTCGCCGACGGGGACCTTCACGCCGGTGCACGGCAAGCGCAAGGCGAACTCGTGCGGCATTCCGCTGCCGCGGATCGAGATCCGCATGCTCGACATCGAGAACCCGTCGCGCTATGTCGGCATCGGCGAGCGCGGCGAGCTCTGCATCCGCGGACCGAATGTGATGAAGGGCTACTGGAACAAGCCCGAGGCGACCGCCGAGGTGACGACCTTCGACGGCATGCTGCGCACCGGCGACGTCGCGATCATGGACGACGACGGCTTCGTCTTCATCGTCGATCGCACCAAGGACATGATCCTGTGCAGCGGCTTCAACGTCTACCCGCGCAACCTCGAGGACGCGATCTACCAGCACCCCGCGGTCGCCGAGTGCACCGTGATCGGCGTCCACGACGAATACCGCGGCCAGTCGCCGAAGGCCTTCGTCAAGCTCAAGCCCGGCGCTTCGTCGTTCTCGCTCGCCGAGCTGCAGACGTTCCTCAAGGACAAGCTCGGCAAGCACGAGATGGTGCACGCGCTCGACATCCGCGCCGAGCTGCCGAAGACGCCGGTGGGCAAGCTCTCGAAGAAGGAGCTCTACGACGAAGAGAAGGCCAAGCTCGCCGCGGCGGCGAAGTCCTGAGCGCGCGGCCGTGGCGACGTCGTTGATCCCCGATCCGTTCCAGATGTGGCGCGAAGCGCTGACCAAGCTCGAGGGCAACGCCAACTCGATCGTCACCGGCAGCATGGACTCGCAGGAGCTGATGCGCTCGATGCACCAGCTCTCCGCGCTCTCGCTCAACATGCAACAGGCGTTCGAGAAGGCGATCGGCGGCTATCTCGCGAGGGTGAATCTGCCGAGCCGCAAGGAGGTGAGCGAGCTCGCCGCGGCCCTGCAACGCGTCGAGGACAAGCTCGATCGGCTGCTGCCGGACGGCGCCGGGCCGGCCGCGCCGCGGCCGCCGCGGACGCGACGACCGCCGCCCGAAGGGGCCGCGCCGCCTGCGGTCGAGGCAGGGACGCCGACGCCCGCCAAACCCGCTCGTCGCACCAAGTCAGCCGCGTCGCGTGGCCGTCGCAGGAGCTGACATGGCCGAAGCAGCGACCAAGGAGAAGAAAGAGAAGCCACCCGAGCCGGTGCTCGCCGAACGGCTGCGGCTCGAGGTCGAGCGCGCCGTCCAGCGCAGCTTGAAAGGGGTCGAGCTCTTCGCTGCGCCGCCGCCGACCGTCGGCCGGACCGCGAAGACGGTGCTCCATCGTCGCGGCACGCTCTCGCTCTACCACTACCACGCGACCGCCGACGAGATCTACCGCGTGCCGCTCCTGTTCGTCATGGCGCCGACCAACAAGGCGTACATCCTCGACCTCGCGCCCGGCCAGAGCCTGATGGAGTTCCTGCTCGCGCGCGGCTACGACGTCTACATGATGGACTGGGACGCGCCGAGCGACGCCGAGCGCGACCTGAAGATCGACGACTACGTGCTCGACTTCATCCCCGACTGCCTGCGGCGCGTCCAGCAGGACTCGGGCGAGCACGACGTCACGCTGATCGGCTACTGCGCCGGCGGCATGCTGTCGGCGATCCACGTTGCGCTGCTTCCCGACGGGCCCGCCAAGAACCTCGTCTGCTTCACGACGCCGGTCGACTTCAGCAAGATGGAGCTGTTCCGCTCGATGGCCGACGCCAAGGTCTTCGACGTCGACAAGCTCGTCGAAAGCGTCGGCATCGTTCCCGCCGATCTCGTCCGCGCCGGCTTCGATTCGCTCCGACCGGCGAGCCGGATCGCCGGCCAGCTGCGCCTGTGGGACAACCTCTGGAACGACGAGTTCGTGAAGGGCTTCCGGATGATGGAGCGCTGGGGCAACGAGACGCTGCCGCTGCCCGGCGGCTACTTCCGCCAGACCGTCAAGGAGCTGCTGCGCGGCAACGCGCTCTTCCAGGGGACGCTCAAGATCGGCGGCCGCAAGGTCGAGCTCGGCAACATCAAGGTGCCGTTCCTGCACGTGATCGCCCAGTACGATCACATCGTGCCGCCGGAGTGCGCGCACCCGCTCGTCGAGCGCGTCGGCTCGCGCGACAAGGAGGAGGTCGTCCTGCCGGGCGGCCACGTCAGCATCGCGGCGGGGGCGAACGCGGTGAAGCGGATGTGGCCGAAACTCGACAGCTGGCTGCAAGGGCGGTCGACATGAGCGAAGCGAAACGGAAATATCCGCGCACCGTCGACTGCGGCGGTGCCGAGGTCGAGATCGCGCGCATGACGGGCTTCGACCGCCCTGCGCTCGTCGACTTCGTGGCGACGCTGCCGCCGCAGGATCTGCTGTTCGTGCCGCGCGACCTCGGCCATCCCAAGGTCGTCGACGCGTGGATGCGATCGATCGACGCCGGCGAGCTGGTGAGCCTCGTCGCGCGCTCGAACGGCGCGATGGTCGGCTGCACCGCGATCTTCGTCGACGAGCTGAGCTGGTCGAAGCACGTCGGCGAGCTGCGCGTGCTCGTCTCGCCGGCGTGGCGCGGCCGCGGGCTCGGCCGCGCGCTGATCCAGGAGTGCTTTGCGCAGGCGCTCGAGCTCGGCCTCACGAAGCTGGTCGCGCAGATGACGGTCGACCAGCGCGCCGCGATTGCCGTCTTCGAGGAGCTCGGCTTTCGCGCCGAGGCGCTGCTCGCAGGCCATGTCGCCGATCGCGACGGCAAGCTCCACGACCTCGTTCTCCTCGCCCACGACGTCGCTGCCGTGCGCGGACGGATGGACGCGCTCGGCCTCCCCGACGCGGTCGGCGCCTGAGGCCGGCAGCGGCCTGTCATCCGGAGCAGCCGTGCCGCCGACCATCCCGATCCCGAAGCCGAAGGGAGACCCGCTCATCGGCAACCTGCGCGCGATCGACGGCGATGCGCCGATCCAGAGCTTCATGCGGATGGCGAAGATGCTCGGGCCGATCTTCCAGCTCGACGTGCTCGGAAATCCCGTCGTCTTCCTCGGCTCGCAGGCGCTCGTCGACGAAGTCTCGGACGAGTCGAGGTTCGACAAGCGCGTCGCCGGCGCGCTGCGCAACATCCGCGACTTCGCCGGCGACGGCCTCTTCACCGCGCGCACCGACGAGCCGAACTGGGCCAAGGCGCATCGGCTGCTGATGCCGGCGTTCGGCCCGATCGGCATCCGCGGCATGTTCGACCGCATGCTCGACATCGCCGAGCAGATGCTGCTGCGCTGGGAGCGCTTCGGCGCGGACCACGTCATCGAGGTCACCGACGACATGACGCGGATGACGCTCGACACGATCGCTCTCTGCGCGTTCGACTACCGCTTCAACAGCTTCTACCAGCGCGAGATGCATCCGTTCATCGGCGCGATGGTCGACGCGCTCGCCGAAGCCGGCGCGCGCACCCGCCGGCCCGAGATCGCGAGCAAGATGCTGCTGCGGACGAAGCGCGCCTACGAGGACGACCTCGCGCTGATGCGCGACATCGCCGACGCGCTGATCGTCGAGCGCAAGCGCGATCCCGAAGCGGCGCAGAAGAAGGACCTGCTCGGCCTCATGCTGCAGGGCCGCGACCCGGTCACCGGCGAGGGACTCTCGGACGAGAACATCCGCTTCCAGCTCGTCACCTTCCTGATCGCCGGGCACGAGACGACGAGCGGGCTGCTGTCGTTCGCGACGTACTTCCTGGTCAAGAACCCGCGCGTCCTGCAGAAGGCGCGCGCCGAGGTCGACGCCGTCTTCGGCGACGAGTTGCCGCGCGTCGAGCAGATCGGCAAGCTCCGCTGCGTCGAGCAGGTGCTGATGGAGACGCTGCGTCTGTGGCCGACCGCGCCCGCGTTCCAGCTGCGCGCGCGCGAAGACACCGTGATCGGCGGCCGCTACGCGATCACCAAGCGCGACACGATCACGATCCTGATCCCCGTCCTCCATCGCGACACGACGGTCTGGGGCGACGACGTCGAGGAGTTCAGGCCCGAGCGCTTCGAATCCGAGTCGTTCGCGAAGATGCCGCCGAACGCGTGGAAGCCGTTCGGCAATGGCCAGCGCGCTTGCATCGGCAGGCCGTTCGCGATGCAGGAGGCGGTCCTGCTCGTCGCGATGATCCTGCAGCGCTTCGACCTGATCGAGGACGACCCGTCGTACCAGCTGCAGGTCGCCGAGACGCTGACGCTGAAGCCGCACGGCTTTCGCATCCGCGTCAAGCGCCGCGGCAGCACGTCGTTCCGGCCGCGCGCGGCGGTGCTGCCGCAGGTCGCCGCCAAGCCGGCGGCGGCGCCGGCGCCCGCGACCGTCGCCGGCGAGCAGACGCCGTTGCTCGTCCTGTTCGGATCGAACACCGGCTCGGCCGAGGCATTCGCCGAGCGGATCGCGAGCGACGCGCGAGCGCAAGGCTACGCGGCCGAGGTCGGCCCGCTCGACGACCACGCCGGCAACCTGCCTGCCGACGGCGCGGTCGCGATCGTGACGGCGTCGTACGAAGGCCATCCGCCCGACAACGCGAAGCAGTTCGCCGCCTGGCTCGAGACGCTTGCGCCCGGCGCGCTGAAGGGCGTGCGCTACACCGTGTTCGGTTGCGGCAACCGGCAATGGGCGCGCACGTACCAAGCGGTGCCGAAGCGCTTCGACGCTGCGCTCGAGGCCGCCGGCGCGGCGCGCGTCCGCGAGCGCGGCGAGACCGACGCCGGCGGTGACTTCTTCGGCGACTTCGATCGCTGGTACGAGGGCCTGTGGGGCGACCTCGGCCGCGCGCTCGGCAAGCGCGTGCAGGCGGCGCCGAGCGGAGGCCGTCTCGAGGTCGAGGTCCTGAAGGTCGGGCGCACCGCGCTGCTTCGCCTCGCCGACCTGCAGCACGGCGAGGTCGTCGCCAACCGCGAGCTGGTCGACATGCGATCGCCGCTCGGCCGCTCGAAGCGGCACATCGAGATCGCGCTTCCCGACGGCATGAGTTACCGCGCCGGCGACTATCTCGCGGTGCTGCCGCACAACCCGATCGGCGTCGTGATGCGCGCGCTCAAGCGCTTCGACCTCGCATCCGACACGCAGATCGTCATCCGCAAGCCGGCGGACAGCATCACTTCGCTGCCGGTCGACCACCCGGTCAACGTCAGCGAGCTGCTCTTCCACTACGTCGAGCTCGCGCAACCGGCGACGCGCGCGCAGGTCACCGCGCTCGCCGCGGTGACGCGCGCGGCCCACGAACAGGCCGAGCTGACGGCGCTCGCCGACGACGCCGCGTACCAGCGCGACGTCCTCGGCAAGCGCGTCAGCGTCCTCGACCTGCTCGAGCGCTACCCGTCGTGCTCCCCCGGGCTCGCGGCGTTCCTCGAGATGCTGCCGCCGGCGCGCGCACGCCAGTACTCGATCTCGTCGTCGCCGCTGTGGAACGCGAGCCACTGCACGATCACGGTCGCCGTCGTCGACGCTCCGGCGCTCTCGGGGCGCGGCCGCTACCAGGGGATGGCGTCGTCGTACCTCGCCAACTGCACGCCGGGAACGCGGGTCGCGATCGCGGTGCGCTCGTCCAACGATCACTTCCATCCGCCGGCGACGCCGGAGACGCCGATGGTGATGGTCTGTGCCGGCACCGGCCTGTCGCCGTTCCGCGGCTTCCTGCAGGAGCGCGCGATGCAGGCGCAGAACGGACGCAGCGTCGGCCCGGCGCTGCTCTTCTTCGGTTGCGACCATCCCGACGTCGACTTCCTCTACCGCGACGAGCTCGCGACGTGGGAAGCGGCGGGCATCGTCAGCGTGCGGCCGGCGTTCTACAAGCAGCCGCAGGGCGACGTGACGTTCGTCCAGCACCGCGTCTGGCAGGACCGCGCCGACGTCGCCGATCTGTTCCGCCGCGGCGCCAGCGTCTACGTCTGCGGCGACGGCCGCCACATGGCGCCCGCGGTGCGGCAGACGTTCGTCCGCATCTACCAGGAAGCGGCGGACGTGACGGCCGCGGAGGCCGAGGCGTGGGTCGACCGGATCGAGCGCGAGACCGGGCGCTACGTCTCCGACGTCTTCGCCTGAGCGGAGGACGACGATGGCGACACGCACGAAGATCAAGCTCGAGCCGCGCGTGATCGACGGCCATGAGGTCGGGCGCGTCCTCATCACCGGAGCTTCCGCGGGCATCGGTGCCGAGCTCGCGCGCGCGTTCGCACGCGACGGTCACCAGCTGACGCTGGTCGCGCGTCGGCGCGGCAAGCTCGCCGCGCTCGCCGCCGAGCTCGAGCGCGAGCACTACGTCGACGTCCGCACGATCGTCCAGGACCTCGCGAAGCCGACCGGGCCGGCGGCGGTCTTGAAGGCGGCGCAGGCCGACGGTCCGATCGGGATCCTCGTCAACAACGCGGGCGTCATCGACGTCGGTCCCTTCTCGGCGAGCAAGACCGACACGCTCGTCAACATGGCGAACCTGAACGTTCGCGCGCTGACCGAGCTGACGAGCCTCGTCGTTCCCGGCATGGTCAAGCGCGGCTTCGGCCGCATCCTCAACGTCGCATCGCTCGCCGCATTTCAGCCCGTCCCGGGAATGGCCGCGTACGCGGCGACGAAGGCATACGTGCTCGCGTTGACCGAAGCCCTGTCCGAGGAACTGAAGGGCAGCGGCGTCACCGTGACCGCGCTCTGCCCGGGGATCACCGACACCGACATGGCGAGCGACATCCAGGCCGGCTCGTCGACCAAGCTGCCGAAGCAGCTCGTCTCCGATCCCGCCGACGTCGCCGCCGAAGGCGTCAAGGCGCTGATGGCGGGCCAGGTCGTCGCCGTCCCGGGCTTGCCGAACCAGATCACTGCGGCGTGGGCGCAGGTGACCCCGCGCTGGCTTACACGCTACGTCACCGGCTTCGCCGCGCGCCGCATCGACTGGTTGAAGGGCTCCTGAGCCGGAAAGCCCCTCAGCGTCGCCGACGCGACGTCGCACGGGGCGTCGCTGACTAGAATCGAACGATCGTTCTATCCCTGCCTTGCGCGGGGAACACCCCTCGAGGACCTGCCATGAGTGCGAACTACGAGTTGCGCGGCGACGTCGCCGTCGTCACGCTGGACAACCCACCTGTCAACGGGCTCGGCTACGACACGCGGCGCGGCATCGTCGACGGGCTCGAGCGTGCGCTCGCCGACGACAAGGTCAAGGCGATCGTCGTCACCGGCGCGGGCAAGGCGTTCTCGGGTGGCGCCGACATCCGCGAATTCGGCTCGCCGAAGGCAACGGCCGAGCCGAACCTGCTCTCGCTGATCGCCGCGTTCGAGGCGAGTCCGAAGCCGATCGTCGCCGCGGTCCACAGCGTCGCGATGGGCGGCGGCCTCGAGCTCGCGCTCGGCTGCCATTACCGCGTCGCGCAGGTCGGCGCGCAGATCGCGCTGCCGGAAGTGAAGATCGGCCTCATCCCCGGCGCCGGCGGGACGCAACGGCTGCCACGCGTGCTCGGCGTCGAGACCGCGCTCAACATGATCGTGAGCGGCGAGCCGGTGCCGAGCGAACTGCTCGCCAGGCAGCCGGGCCAGAAGCTGTTCGACAAGGTCGTCGACAAGGACGTCGTCGACGCCGCGGTCGCGTTCGCACGCGAGAAGGCCGATGCGCGGCCGTTGCCGATCGTGCGCACGCTTCCGGTCAGCCATCCCAATGCCGATGCGTACTTCCAGTTCGCCCGCAACACCGTCGGCGCGATGGCGAAGAACTTCCCGGCGCCGCTCAAGTGCGTCGACGCCGTCGCCGCGTCGGTGAAGATGAAGTTCGATGAGGGCATGAAGCTCGAGCGCGAGATCTTCATGGCGCTGATGCTGACGCCGGAGTCGCGGGCGCTCCGCCACGCGTTCATGGCCGAGCGCGCGACGTCGAAGATTCCCGACGTTCCCGCCGACACGCCGACGCGGCCGATCAAGAAGGTCGCCGTCATCGGCGCCGGCACGATGGGCGGCGGCATCGCAATGAACTTCCTGAACGCCGGCATCCCGGTCGTTATGCTCGAGATGAAGCAGGAAGCGCTCGACAAGGGCGTCGGCGTGATGCGCAAGAACTACGAGGCGCAGGTCAAGAAAGGCAAGCTCAAGCAGGACAAGCTCGATGAGCGCATGGGCCTCTTGAAGACGACGCTCAAGTACGACGATCTCAAGGACGCCGATCTCGTCATCGAGGCCGTCTTCGAGGACATGGCCGTCAAGGAGCAGGTCTTCAAGACGCTCGACGAGGTCATGAAGCCGGGCGCGATCCTGGCGTCGAACACGTCGACGCTCGACCTCAACAAGATCGCCGCGTTCACGAAGCGCCCCGAGGACGTCATCGGGATGCACTTCTTCAGCCCTGCGAACGTGATGAAGTTGCTCGAGGTCGTCCGCGGCGCGAAGACCGCGAAGGACGTCCTTGCGACGGTCATGCAGCTCGGCAAGAAGATCAAGAAGACGTGCGTCGTCTCGGGCGTCACCGACGGCTTCATCGGCAACCGCATGATCGAGCAGTACTCGCGCCAGGCGGGGTACCTGCTCGAGGAGGGCGCGACGCCCCAGCAGGTCGACAAGGCGATGGAGAAGTTCGGCATGGCGATGGGCCCGTTCCGCATGGGCGACCTCGCCGGCAACGACGTCGGCTGGTACATCCGCAAGCGCCGCTACGTCGAGAAGCCCGACATCCGCTACTCGAAGACGGCCGACCTGCTCTGCGAGATGGGCCGCTTCGGCCAGAAGACGGGCGCCGGCTGGTACGACTACCAGCCCGGCAAGCGCGACGCGATCCCGAGCAAGGTCGTCACCGACATGATCGAGAAGCACCGCGCCGAGCTCGGCATCACGGCGAGGAAGATCAGCGACGAGGAGATCGTGCAGCGGCTGGTCTACGCGCTCGTCAACGAGGGCGCGAAGATCGTCGACGAGGGGATCGCGATGCGCGCGAGCGACATCGACATGGTCTACCTCACCGGCTACGGCTTTCCGCTGCATCGCGGCGGCCCGATGCACTACGCCGACCAGCAGGGGCTCTTCAACGTCGTCCAGTCGATGAAGCGCTTCGCCGCCAACCCGCGCGACGACCAGAAGTTCTGGCAGCCGGCGCCGCTCCTCGCCAAGCTCGCCGCCGAAGGCAAGACGTTCAGCTGAGCGGCAGCGCACGATGCGCAAGTGGCTCGCCGCCTTCGGGCTCGTCGTCGTCGCGCTCGCCGTCGCGGTCGGCGCGAGGACGCTCGCGATGCCGTCTCGGCAGCTCGCGGTGGCGCAGGCAAAGCCGGTCGCGGTCGACGCCGCCGCGGCGAGCGCGCGGCTCGGGGCCGCGGTGCGCTTCAAGACGATCGCCTCCGACACCGACGTCGACGCCAACGCCGCCGAGTTCCTCGCTTTGCACGCGCACCTGCAGCAGAGCTTTCCGAAGCTGCATGCCGCGCTCAAGCGCGAGGTGATCGGCAAGTACGGTCTACTCTACACCTGGCTCGGCAGCGACCCGCAAGCGGCGCCGATCGCGCTGCTCGCGCACCAGGACGTCGTGCCGATCGCGCCGGGAACCGAAGGCGACTGGCAGGTGCCCCCGTTTTCCGGCGCCGAGCGCGACGGCTTCGTGTGGGGCCGCGGTGCCTGGGACGACAAGGGCAACCTGATGGCGATCCTCGAGGCCGTCGAGCTGCGCGTCGCCGCCGGCTTCCGGCCGCGGCAGACGATCTATCTCGCCTTCGGCCAGGACGAGGAGCAAGGTGGCGAGCGCGGCGCCAAGCAGATCGCGAAGCTGCTCAAGGAGCGCGGCGTGCGCCTGCGCTGGGTGCTCGACGAAGGCCTGCTGATCACCGAGGGCGCGGTTCCCGGTCTGGCCCGGTCCGCCGCGCTCGTCGGCGTCGCCGAGAAGGGCTTTCTCACCGTGCGTCTGACCGCGACCGCGACGCCAGGACACTCGTCGATGCCGCCGGTCGATGCCGGAAGCTCGGCGATCGGGATGCTGAGCCGCGCGCTCGCGCGCATCGAGACCGAGCAGATGCCGTTCAACTTGCGCGGCGTCGGCCGCCAAAGCTTCGACGCGCTGGCCCCGGAGATGGGCGTCGTCAACCGCGTGCTGCTCAGCAACCTGTGGCTGTTCGGTGCTCTGGTCGAAACAGAGCTGAAGAAGTCGCCGAGCGGCAATGCGTCGTTCCGGACGACGACGGCGCTCACGGTCGTCAACGCCGGCCAGGCCGAGAACGTCCTTCCCGGGCGCGCCACCGCGCTGGTCAACTTCCGCCTGCTGCCGGGAGACCGCAGCGACGATGTCGTCGGGCACGTCGTTCACACCGTCGCCGAGCCGCGGATCAAGGTCGAGCGCGAGCCGGGATCGGTCGAAGCATCGCGTGTCGCGTCGACCGAGGGGCCGGGCTACCGCGCGATCGCGCGAACGCTCGTCGGGCTGCACCCGGACATCGTCGTCGCACCTGGCCTCATGATCGGCGGCACCGATTCGCGACACTACGAAAGCATCGCCGACGACGTCTACAAGTTCTCGCCGATGCGCGCCCGCGTCGACGACCTGAAGCGCTTCCACGGCACCAACGAGCGCATCTCGACCGCCAACTACGTCGAGCTGATCCAGTTCTATCACCAGCTGATCGGCAACGCGTCGTCGGCAGACACTTCGCAAGACAGGAGCATTCCATGACCACCGCCGTCATCGTTTCCACCGCCCGCACGCCGCTCTGCAAGAGCTGGAAGGGCGCCTTCAACATGACGCACGGGGCGACGCTCGGCGGCCACGCGGTCAAGGCAGCGGTCGAGCGCGCCAAGCTCGACCCCGCCGAGGTCGACGACGTCATCATGGGCTGCGCGACACCCGAGGGCGCGACCGGCAGCAACATCGCGCGCCAGATCGCGCTGCGTGCGGGGCTGCCGATCACGACGAGCGGAATGACGATCAACCGCTTCTGCTCGAGCGGCCTGCAGACGATCGCGACGGCGGCGCAGCGCGTCATCGCGGGCGAGAACGACATCGTCGTCGCCGGCGGCGTCGAGTCGATCTCGTGCGTGCAGAACGAGGCCAACAAGCACATGATCGCCGACCCCTGGCTCGTCGAGCACAAGCCGACGATCTACTGGAACATGCTGCAGACCGCGGAGCAGGTCGCCAAGCGCTACGACATTCCGCGCCAACGCATGGACGAGTACGGCGCCGCGAGCCAGCAGAAGGCGACCGCGGCGCGCGACGCCGGTCGCTTCGACGCCGAGATCATCCCGGTGACGACGATCGCCGGCGTCGCCGACGCGGTGATGGGGATGCGCTCGAAGGAAGTCACGGTGAGCCAGGACGAAGGCATCCGGCCCGGCACGACGTACGACGGCATCAAGGACATCCGCCCCGCGATTCCCGGCGGCGTCATCTCCGCGGGCAACGCGAGCCAGTTCAGCGACGGCGCCGGCGCCGTCGTCGTCATGAACGAGACGATCGCGCAGCAGCGCGGCCTGCAGCCGCTCGGCCGCTTCCTCGGCTTCGCGGTCGCCGGCTGCGAGCCCGACGAGATGGGCATCGGCCCGGTGTTCGCGGTGCCCAAGGTGTTGAAGCGCCTCGGCCTCAAGATCGACGACATCGACCTGTGGGAGCTGAACGAAGCGTTCGCGGTGCAAGTGCTGTACTGCGCGGACAAGCTCGGCATCCCGATGGACCGGCTCAACGTCGACGGTGGCGCGATCGCGGTCGGCCATCCGTACGGCGTCAGCGGCCAGCGCCTCACGGGGCACGCGTTGATCGAGGGCAAGCGCCGCGGCGCGAAGAAGGTCGTCGTCACGATGTGCATCGGCGGCGGCATGGGTGCTGCCGGCGTGTTCGAAGTGCTCTGATTCGCGCTCGCGCGCGCCGCGCAAGCGGCACGCGCCCGCGAAGCCGTCGCCATGAGCTACCGCTCGACCGTCGACTTCCTCCTCTACGACTGGCTCGACGTCGAGTCGCTGCGCGAGCGGCCGCGCTTCGCCGAGCATTCGCGCGAGACCTTCGATTCGGTCCTCGACACCTGCGAGCGGATCGCACGCGAGAAGTTCGCGCCGTTCAATCGCCTCGCCGACACCGAGGAGCCGTG
>Ga0157372_10004721_pt1 | contig 14476 bp, 12 predicted proteins | sample C55metaG_FD_115307 | JGI IMG/M metagenome (GOLD analysis project Ga0157372, IMG submission 115307) | Corn rhizosphere microbial communities from Kellogg Biological Station, Michigan, USA - C5-5 metaG | ecosystem: Host-associated > Plants > Roots > Rhizosphere > Soil | place: USA: Michigan... | reverse complement strand
TTTCTCGCGTACGACCTGAAGCGCTACAAGGCGGAAGCGCGCGCGCAGGTGATCCAGCAGTCGCTGTACTGGGCGGGATGGGTGACGGCGCTCGCGCTCGCGCTGTGGCTGGTCTTCCACTTCCTGCTCACGCGCCGGACGGCGCGTCTCGTCGGGGCGGCCGAGGAGATCGCGTCGGGGAACCTCGCTGCACGGAGCGACCTCGGCGGCGACGACGAGCTCGGCCGGCTGGGCCGCGCGTTCGACGCGATGGCGCGCAAGATCGAGCGCACGCAGACGCGCCTTCGCGACGACATCGCCGAGCGCGTGCGCGTTCAGCGCGAGCTCGAGCATTCGGAAGCGGCGCTTCGCGCGAGCGAGGAGCAGTACCACGCGATGTTCAAGGCGTCGATCGACGGCCTTGCGCTGTGGAACGCCGAAGGGGAGCTCGTCGACACCAACCCGGCCCTGTGGCGGATGTACGGTCACAGCGACGCCGAAATCGCGGCAAAGCCGCGCCCCGCATTCGCGCAGCCGTCGTATCTGCCGCGCTTCCTCGACGTGCTGTCGAGCGGCGAGTCGGTGCACGCCGAGGTGACCGAGCAGCGCAACGACGGCTCGCCGCTCGCGCTCGAGGTGCACGGGATCGCCATGCAGTACCAGGGACGGCCGCACGTGCTGACGATCGCGCGCGACGTCACCGACAAGAAACGCGTCGCCGAAGAGCTGGCGCAGCAGCGCGAGTCGCTCTATCAGCGCGAAAAGCTTGCCGCGCTCGGCTCGCTGCTCGCCGGCGTGTCGCACGAGCTCAACAATCCGCTGTCCGTGGTCGTCGCGCGCGCGGTGCTGCTCGAGGAACAGGGCGATGCGCGGACCCAGGCAGCGGCGGTGAAGATCCGCACCGCGGCCGAACGCTGCGCGCGCATCGTGCGCACGTTCCTCGCGATGGCGCGACAGCAACGCCCCGAGCGCGGGCCCGTCGCGATCAACGACGTCATCGCCGCGGCGCTCGACATCACCGCGTATGCGATTCGTACCAGCGGCATCGAAGTCGAGCTCTTCCTCGCGGCCGACCTGCCGCAGATTCTCGCCGACGCCGATCAGCTTCATCAGGTGTTGCTCAACCTGATCGTCAACGCGCAGCAGTCGCTGCAGGACGTTCCGGCGCCGCGGCGGATCCGCGTCACGAGCAAGCTCGACGCAGGCGGCGACGCGCTGCGCGTGAGCGTCGCCGACAACGGTCCCGGCATTCCCGCGAATCTTCGCGCGCGCGTATTCGAGCCGTACTTCACGACGAAGCCGATGGGCGTCGGGACGGGCGTCGGCCTCGCCGTGAGCCTCGGCATCGTCGAAGCGCACGGCGGGCGGCTCACCGTGGATGCTGCGAAGGGCGGTGGCGCGGTGTTCACGATCGCGCTGCCCGTCAAGAGCCCGCAGCCTGGCGCGGCGAGCGACGCGTCATCGGCGCAGCGGAGCGCCGTGCGCCGCAAGGTGCTCGTCGTCGACGACGAGCCCGACATCCGCGAGTCGCTCGCCGAGATCCTGAGCGCCGCGTCGCATCGGGTCGTTACCGCGAGCTCCGGTCGCGAGGCGCTCGAGCGGCTGACGATCGAGCGCTACGACGTGATCCTGACCGACATCCGGATGCCCGACATGGATGGGCGCGCGCTCTACCAGCAGATCCAGGCGAAATGGCCGAGCGAGCTCGCGCGCGTCGTGTTCGTCACCGGCGACACGCTCGCGTCCGAGCTCCGCGAATTCGTCTGCCGCAGCGGGCGGCTCGTCATCGAGAAGCCGTTCCTGCCGAGCGAAGTGCGGCGCGTCGTCGGCGAGGTTGCCGCGAGCAGCGAGATGTCGCGTCTGCATTGAGCGTGCGACGCCGCGCCCGATGCGATGGGCGCCGGATACAAACGAAACAAGAATGCGCAGACGGCGAAGTCCGCGCGCGACATCGGTTTTCTAGACTGCGTTCGTCGATGTCGAATACGGGACGTGACGAACATGAAGGTCTATCGAACGAACACGCCGCGGGCGGTGCTGGGATTCATTGCAGTCGCGATCTCGGCGACGACGATCGCTGCGATGGTGATCGTGCCGGCGAAGCTCGACGCAGCGACGGCCGCCGGCTATCCGGTTTCCGCGGCGCTCACGTGCATTACCGACAGGGAGCACAAGTCATGACGACCTACGAAGGAAGCTGTTTCTGCGGTGCCGTGCAGATCGCGGTCGAAGGCGAGCCGGTCGCCGCCGGCTATTGTCACTGCGCCTCGTGCCGCAGCTGGTCGGCGGCACCCGTCAACGCGTTCACGCTGTGGAAGCCCGACGCGGTCAAGGTGACACGCGGCGAGCGCAACGTCGGCGCCTACCGCAAGACCGAGCGCAGCCACCGCAAGTTCTGCCGCCTGTGCGGGGGGCACCTTTTCACCGAGCATCCCGGCTGGGGCGTCGTCGACGTTTACGCGGCGACGATCCCGACGTTCCGCTACGTGCCGCAACTGCACGTCAACTACGGCGAATCGGTGCTTCCGATCCGCGACGGCCTGCCGAAGATGAAGGACATGCCAAGCGAAATGGGCGGCTCGGGCGTCACGCTGCCCGAGTGACGCGGCCCCGAAGCGCTGCACGTCAGTCGCGCGGAAATTCGCCGTCGGGCGGCGCGTCGGTCGCGATGCCGGTCACGTTGCCGCGCAGCCGCTCTTCGTCGAGGTCGAGGTCGCGTTCGATGCGCCGCCGGATCTCGTCGCTCACCGTGCCTTTGCGCACGAGCTCATTGATGCGCCGGCGCTGAGCCGCGACGAGCGCCAATTCGACGCGGCGCATCCGTGCTGACGTCGCGAGGCGCTCACCTTCGCCTGCGCGCTCGCCCTCGAGCTGGCGCACGCGAAGCGCTTCGCGCTCGCGCCACGGACCGAGCACTTCCTCGGGGATCCGTTCGGTTTTCGCGGCGCCGTCAAGCTCGGCAAGCGCCGCCCGCGCGCCTTCGACGCGCGCGAGCGTCTCGCGCTCCTTGCGCTCGCGCAATTCGGCGTTTCCGAGCTTCTCGAGGCCCAGCTTTCGCAGGACCCATGGCAGCGTGAGGCCCTGCGCGACGAGCGTGACAACGATGACGACGAACGTGAGCACGAGGATGCGGTCGCGCCTGGGAAACGGCACGTCGGTCGCGAGCGCGACCGGGATGCTGAGCGCGGCGGCGAGACTCACGACGCCGCGCACGCCGGTGAACGCGACGACGAAGGGCAGCCGCCAATCGGGTGCCGGAAGGCGCGCCTCGATCGACGGAAACAGCCAGCGCGGCAGGTAAACCGCCGGAAAGATCCAGAGGAAGCGCACGACGATGACGACGGCACTGACCACGAGGCCCTCGACGATCATCCGCCACAGTGCTTCGTCATCGAGTCCCGACGCGACGGTCCGTGCCTGAAGTCCCGTCAGCAGAAAGATCGCGCCGGTGATCAGCGTATTGACGATGTCCCAGAAGAAGAGCGCCTGCAGCCGCGTGTTGGAGCGGATCCAGGTGACGCCTGCCGAGCCCACGTAAAGGCCGGCGACGACGGTCGCGAGGACGCCCGACCCGCCAAGCGCGTGAGGCAGCCAGAAAGCGGCGAACGGCGTCAGAAGCGACAGCAGCACCTCGAGCCGCGGCTCGGCCGCGAAGTGGCGAAGCCGCAGGATCACGTAGGCGACGACGAAGCCCCAGCCGGTTTCGCCGATCAGCACGAGCGCGAAGTCGCGCAGGGCGAGGGGAAGCGAGAAGCGTCCGGTGAAGACCGCCGCGAGCGCCAAATTGAAGAGGATCAGCGCCGTCGCGTCGTTGACGAGGCCCTCGCCTTCGAGAACCGCGACGATGCGCCGCGGGATGCTGAGGCGCTCGGCCACCGCGAGCGGCGCGACGACGTCGGGCGGCGACACGATCGCGCCGAGCATGAACGCGACCCCGAGCGGAAACCCGAACAGCCAGTTGGCGACGCCCGCAACCGCGATGGTCGTCACGATCACGCAACCGAACGCAAGCAGCAGGATCGAGCGCAGATTGGCGCGGAACGCCTGCCAGCTCATCGTGAACGCGGCGAAGTAGATGAGCGGCGGCAGCAGAACGAGCAGCACGAGGTCCGGCTCGAGCGTGATCGACGGTACCCACGGCGTCAGCGCGAGCGCGATGCCGGCGACGACGAGGAGGATCGGCGACGGCAGCGACAGGCGCGCGGCGATCCATGCAACGGCGCCGACGAACGCAAGCAGCGCCGCGACCGTATAAATGAGCGGGATCACGCGTCAGCGCCGCCTCGCAGCGGACGCGGGCGGAGCCACGCGCCGGCGGCGCGATCGCCCAAACGTTTCGGCAGGCCGTCGCACAAGGCGCCGCGCACTCGGGAACCTCTGCACAACCCAAGTGGAGCGCGTTTGCGCGAGATGCGGATGAATGCGAGACGCAACGACGAAGGTCGTACGACATCCTGCGAACCGACGAGGGCGGCGAAGCAGGCGTCCGCATATCGCGCAAACCCGAAGGGACGGGGCCTCCGGGGCGCTGGCTTTGTCGCTCCGGCCGCCCGCAGCTTAACGTTCGCTATGCTCACGTCGGCCTGCGCTGAAACGAAGTTTTGGCCGGCCTCGCCAATAGCGCCTGCTATTGGCATCGGCCTGCTTCGCGCCATCATCCCCGGCAAGCTGACCCGTCGCGCCCGCGCGGGTTATGCAGAAGTTCCCTAAGATTTCTTCGACGACGACTTTCGCGAGCGCGACTTCTTCGTCGCCTTCTTCTTCGATGCCGACTTCTTCGGTGACGATCGCTTGGACGCGGACTTGCGTGCCGACGACTTTCTCGTCGCCGAGCGCTTCGAAGTCCGCTTTCTCGACGACGATTTCTTCGCCGAAGATTTCTTCGTGGACTTCCGCGCCGACGACTTCCTCGACTTCTTCGCCGACGATTTCTTCGATCGGTTCGGATTCGGCGGCGCCTTGCCGCCTGCGCGGCGGGCTTCCGACAGGCCGATGGCGATCGCCTGCTTGCGACTCGTCACCTTCTTGCCCGAGCGGCCGCTTCGCAGCGTGCCGGCCTTGCGTTCTTCCATCGCCTTCTTGACCTTCGCCTGCGACTTCTTGCCGTACTTCGCCATGTCGTTCCTCCAGGTTCGCGTCAATTGAAGCAGGGTCAGAGACGACTTTCGGCGTAGAGCTTCGCGCAGTTCACGTCAGGGTCGAAACTCGTCTCTGATCCTGCTTTTGGTTTACCGCGACGCCGTTTTGCGATCCTGCCCGGGACACGCACGCGGAGCCAATCGGCGCGAACCGCGTACGACCGTAGGAACAGGACTACGGCCGTTCGCGCCATTGTCTCACCGGCGTGGCGCGTTTCCCCGCGCAAAAGAGGCACCTTCCTGCCTGCGCTGGCGCACGCGGCTGCGTCGTCGTGCGGGCTGCGGTAACCTTCGACCCGTGACACCGAAGGAAACCGCCATGAACGCCGCACACGATGCATTCATCGCCGCGCGCGACTTCCTGCTTGCGCACCGCACCGACTACGAAACCGCCGTGCGCGATTTTCGCTGGCCGGCGCTCGACACGTTCAACTGGGCCCTCGACCATTTCGACGTCATGGCGGAAGGCAACGACGCGCCTGCGCTGTGGATCGTCGGCGAGGATGGCAGCGAGCGCAAGCGGTCGTTTCGCGAGATGTCGCAGCGTTCTTCGCAGGTGGCGAACCATTTGCGCACGCTCGGCGTTCGCCGCGGCGAGCGCATCCTGGTAATGCTCGGCAACGAGGTCGCGCTGTGGGAGACGATGCTGGCGGCGATGAAGCTCGGCGCCGTCGTCATCCCGGCAACGGCGCTTCTCACGCCCGCCGATCTGCGCGATCGCATCGATCGCGGCAACGTGCGGCACGTGGTCGCCGCGAGCGCGCACGCGCCGAAGTTCGCCGACGTGGCCGGCGACTACACGCGCGTCAGTGTCGGGCCGGCCGTCGCCGGCTGGACGGCGTTCGACGCGGCCGACGAGCATCCGCGCGCATTCGAGCCCGACGCGGCGACGAAGGCGACGGATCCGCTGCTGCTGTATTTCACATCGGGCACGACGTCGAAGCCGAAGCTCGTGCTGCATTCGCATCAGAGCTACCCGGTCGGGCATCTGTCGACGATGTACTGGCTCGGCCTGATGCCCGGCGACGTGCATCTCAACATCTCGTCGCCCGGGTGGGCGAAGCATTCGTGGAGCTGCGTATTCGCGCCGTGGAACGCCGGCGCCTGCGTCTTCATCTACAACAGCGCGCGTTTCGACGCGAAGGGCCTGCTCGCCACCGTCGAGCGCTGCGGCGTGACGACGCTTTGCGCGCCGCCGACGGTCTGGCGCCTGCTGATCCAGGAAGATCTCGCCGCGTATCGCGGCCGGTTGCGCATTCGCGAGCTCGCGGGTGCCGGCGAGCCGCTCAACCCCGAAATCATCGCGCAGGTGCACGACGCCTGGGGCATCACGCTGCGCGACGGTTACGGGCAGACGGAGACGACGGCGCTGCTCGGCAATTCGCCGGGTCAGAAGCTGGAACCGGGATCGATGGGACGGCCGCTTCCCGGCTTTCGCGTCGTGCTGCTCGATCTCGACGGACGCGAGGCCGACGACGGCGAAGTGTGCCTCGATCTCCGGAAGGGCCCGCTCGGCCTGATGCGGGGCTACGAGGACAGCGCGCAGGCGACCGCGAAAGCGATGCGCGACGGCTACTACCATACCGGCGACACGGCGACGCGCGCCGGCGATGGCTACGTCACGTTCGTCGGCCGCGCCGACGACGTCTTCAAGTCTTCCGACTACCGGATCAGTCCGTTCGAGCTCGAGAGCGCGCTGCTGGAGCACGAATGCGTGACCGAAGTCGCCGTCGTGCCGAGCCCCGATCCGCTGCGGCTCGCAATCCCGAAAGCTTACGTCACCGTGACGTCGGGCAGCGTCCCCGGTCGCGAGCTCGCGCGCGACATCCTCGCGTTCGCGCGGCGGCAGCTCGCCGCGTACAAGCGGGTGCGCCGTATCGAATTCGTTGGCGAACTGCCGAAGACGCTGTCCGGAAAGATTCGCCGAATCGAGCTCCGCAACGCCGAGGCGGCGCGCCGCGCGCGCAACGAGCGCGCGCAGCACGAGTATTTCGAGGAAGACTTCCCCGACCTCAAGCGCGATTGAGCTGCGGCGCATTGTCGTCGCCGCGCGCAATGCAAATCGTCGTGCTGGTGCGACGTCGGCGCACGCACCACTTGCCGTGGTCGAATGTCGCGAGCTCTCGTGCTATGCGTTCGTGCGCGGCCACATTTGCCGACCGCAAAGGTCGCTTATCGGATGGCTTTGGACAACGCTTCCGATGCTGCCTTCGCGGTCGTGCGCGCGTCATCGATGGCATGCGCGATGCTGGAAATCACCTCGTGGCATCGCGCGCGCCGCGGGCGCGCAACCGACAACGTCGACGACAACGGGCACGATGCCAGCGAGCCGCCGGCCGTCGACGCGACAGGACGCGTGATCGAAACGCCCCGCGGACACGGCGCCCGGAATGGACGTTCCGCCCGGTCCTCGTGATTGCGCCGGCCTGACGGGCCAGGACATGCGCGATTGCCTGCGCCCCGGCGGAGGAGTGGGCCCGGATACCGGGATCCGGCGCTCGCGCGGCGTGCCTTGCGGCGGATCGGGCACCGGGCACGGCAACGGCCGGTCCAACGGACGGCAACGCAACGACAGGCACGACAGGTCCGGCGAGGAGCGGCATGACCGGGGCGGCGAGCGCCAATGGCATGGGTGGCAATGCGACAGGCGCGGGAACGACCGGTAGCGCAGGCGCGACCGGAGGCGCCGGTGTCGGCGGCACGGCCGGCGCAGGTAGGCGCTGGCGGAGCGGCGGGCGCCGGCGCGCTGGTGCCCGTGGCGCGGCCGGCGGTGGTATGGCCGGCGGTGGCCGCGGCGGAGGCTAGATCGTCCGCGCGTCGTTCAAGGGGACACGAGGCAGCGGCTCACCGTGGCGTCGTTGCATTTTGCGTGGTGCGTGGGCGCGATCGGCGCTTCGTTATACGATCCGTTACGCCGCGCGGGCCTCGCGCCGGTTCCCCTGCAGTTTTCCGACCGACAGGGTCCATGCGAAGGATGATCGCTGAATGAAATCCGCCATCGTTTCGTGCTTCGCCGGCGCGCTCGCCGCTTTCTGCCTCGCGTCTCCGGTCGGCGCGCAGCCGACGGGCAAGCTCGTTCTCTATACGTCGCAACCCGATCGCGACGCGCAGCGCACCGTCGAAGGCTTTCGCAAGCAGAATCCCGGCGTCGAGGTAGAAATCTTCCGCTCGGGCACGACGGAAGTGATGAGCAAGCTGATGGCCGAGATCGCCGCCGGCGCGCCGCGCGCCGACGTGCTGCTGATCGCCGACGCGCTGTCGATGGAGAAGCTCAAGTCCGCCGGCGAGCTGATGGCGTATCCGGGAGCGGACGTCCGCGAGCTGCCGCCCGACGCTTACGACAAGGGCAAGACCTACTTCGGCACGAAGATCATCACGACCGGCATCATCGTGAACCGCCAGGCGACGATGCGACCCGCGTCGTGGAACGATCTGCTCAAGCCCGAGGCGAAGGGTCAGATCGCCTTGCCGAGCCCGCTTTATTCCGGCGCTGCCGCGATCCACATGGCGGCGTTGCGCGGCGATCCGGCGCTCGGCAGCGATTTCTACGAGAAGCTCGCGAAGAACGGCGCGGTCGCGTTGCGCGGCAACGGCGCCGTGCTGAACGCGGTCGCGGGCGGCCAGAAGATGTACGGCATCATCGTCGAGTTCATGGCGCTGAACGCGAAGGCGAAGGGATCGCCGGTCGATTTCGTGTTCCCGAAGGAAGGCGTGTCGATCGTCACCGAGCCGACGGCGATCCTGCGCAACACCAAGAATCCGGAGGCCGCGCGTGCGTTCGTCGATTTCCTGCTGTCGAAGGAAGGCCAGGAGCTCGCGGTGTCGCAGGGCTATTTCCCGGCGCGCAAGGACGTCAAGCCGCCGCCGGGATTCCCCGGCGTCGCGTCGCTCAAGATCCTGCCCGTCGACATCGGCGCGCTCGAGAAGCAGGACGAGCAGAACAAGAAGCGGTTCGCCGAGTTGTTTGGCGGCTGAACGGGCACCCGTCTCCGATGCCGGGCATTCCTGTACGGCGCAGCGAGCGCGCAACGTTCGCCGCGTTGCTCGGGATCGTCGCGCTGCTGGCGCTCGTTCCGATCGCGCGCCTCGCGCAGGAAGCGCTGGCTCCGCACGGCCGTCTCGATCTCGGCGTGTTCGGAAGCGTCATCGAAAGCCCGGCCGTCTGGCGCGCGGCCGGCAACACGCTGACGGTCTCGATCGGCGGTGCAGCGCTCGCGATCGTGCTCGGCGCCGGTTTCGCGCTGCTCGTCTCGCTCACGGACGTACGCGCGAAAAAACCGCTCGTGTTCTGCTTCATGATGCCGCTTCTGATCGCACCGCAGGTGACGGCGCTCGCATGGATCAACCTGCTCGGTCCGAACAGCACGCTGTTGCGCGCGCTTGGGCTGGCGCCGGCGGCGGGCACGACGCATCCGCTTTACGGCCCGGGCGGCATCGCGTTGCTGCTGGGCATCGAGCAGGCGCCGGTCGTGTTTCTCGCGGTCCGTGCAGGATTGCGCTCGCTGCCGCGCGACCTGGTCGAGGCGGCGCAGGCGTCGGGCGCCGGGCCGTGGCGGATCGTGCGCACGATCGTGCTGCCGCTCAGCGGGCCGAGCGTCGCCGCCGGCGGCATGCTGGCGTTCGTCGGCTCGATCGGCAACTTCGGCATTCCGGCGTTCCTCGGCATTCCGGCGGGCTTCACGGTGCTCGTGACGCTGATCTATCAGCGGCTGGCGGGTTTCGGCACCAGCGTGCTCTCCGAAGTGGCGACGCTGTCGCTGCTGCTCGCGCTGATCGCGCTCGGCGGCCTCGCCCTCAACAACTGGCTCGCGCGACGCCATGACGTGCGCGTCACCGCGTGGTCGAGCGCGACGCCGCAGTGGCCGCTCGGGCGCCTTCGGGCGCTCGTCGAAGGCGGATGCTGGGCGGCGCTTTTCGTCGTGCTCGTGCTGCCGTTCGCGGCGCTGCTTGCGACCGCGCTGGTTCCGGCGATCGGCGTGTCGCTCACGCCATCGACGGCGACGTTCGCGAACTTCCATTTCGTGCTGTTCGACTACGCGGCGACGCGCAGGGCGTTCGTCAACAGCGCGTCGCTCGCGGCGTCGGCCGCCGTGATGCTCGTCATCGTCTCGGTGCCGCTCGGCTATTCGCTCGCCGGACGGCGCGCGAGCATTCGGCAAGGCGTCGCCTTCGTCGCCGAATTGCCGTATGCGGTGCCCGGCGTCGTGCTCGCGATCGCGATGATCCTGTGCCTGCTGCGGCCGCTGCCGCTGCTCGGCCTGTCGCTCTACAGCACGATCTGGATCATCCTCGTCGCGTACCTGTCGCGGTTCATGCTGCTCGCGCTGCGGCCGGTCACGAACGCGCTGCGGCAGATCGATCCGAGCCTCGACGAGGCCGCGCGGATGAGCGGCGCGCGCTTCGCGCGGCGCGTCGCCACCGTCATCATGCCGATGGTCGCGCCGTCCGCCGTCGCCGGCGGCATGCTCGTGTTCCTGATGGCGTTCAACGAACTCACCGTGTCCGCGTTGCTGTGGTCGTCCGGGTCCGAGACGGTCGGCGTCGTGCTCTTCAGCCTGGAGCAGGCGGGTGACGGCGTGTCGGCGGCCGCCGTCGCGGTGATCGCGGTCATCGTGACGCTCGCGATGATGCTATTGACGAACGCGCTCGCATCGCGCGCTGCGCGCGGAGTGTTGCCGTGGCAGCCGTAACGCTCGAGCGCGTCGAAAAGCGCTTCGGTTCGATCGTCGCGATCGACGACGTCTCGCTCGCCGTCGAGGAGGGCGAAATCCTCGCCGTGCTCGGACCGTCGGGGTGCGGCAAGAGCACCCTGCTGCGGCTGATCGCAGGCTTCGAGCGCGCCGAGCGCGGGACGATTCGCATCGGCGATCGCGTTGTCGGCGGCCCGGACGTCTACATCGCGCCCGAAGATCGCCACGTCGGCATGGTGTTCCAGTCGTACGCGCTGTGGCCGCACATGAGCGTCGCCGAGAACATCGCGTATCCGCTGCGCGTGCAGAAACTCGCCGGCCGCAACCTCGCGCAACAGGTCGATGCGGCGCTCGAGGCAGTCGGCCTCGCGGGCCTCGGTCAGCGACGGCCGGCGGCGCTCTCCGGCGGTCAGCGCCAGCGCGTCGCGCTCGCGCGCTGCCTCGCGATGAAGGCGAAGCTCGTGCTGCTCGACGAGCCGCTCGCGAACCTCGACGTGCACCTGCGTGCGCGGATGCTCGCCGAGATCGCGGCGTTCCGGACGCTGTCGAAGGCCACGCTGGTCTACGTGACGCACGATCAGGCCGAGGCGCTCGGTGTCGCCGATCGCGTCGCCGTGATGGCGGACGGGCGGCTTCGCCAGGTCGCGGCGCCGCCGGCGCTGTATCGAACGCCTCGCGACGGGATCGTCAGCCGCTTCGTCGGTCCCGGCACCGTCGCGCGCGGCGAGGTGACGCAGACCTACGCGAACGGGCATGCGAAGGTGGCACTGTTCGGCCGCGAGTGGCAGGTGCGCTCGGCGCCCGGGCAACGCGAGGGCGCCGTGGAAATCTGCATCCGTCCCGAGGACCTCGCGATCGTCGGGCCCGACGGCGGCTTCGAGGCGAGCGTCGCGCGCGTGCTCTACCAGGGCGGACGCACGGTCGTCGAAGCGGCGCCTGCCTGCGACCCGGCGACGACGCTGTCGCTGTCGCTCACCTCCGGCGAGGCGTGCGCACCCGGCGCCAAGGTCCACCTGGCGTTGGTCGACGGGTGGGTGATCCCGGAAACGTGAACGATCGCGATGCGGTGCTCCTGACCGGCGCGACCGGCTTCGTGGGCTCCGCGGTCGCCCGCTCGCTCCTCGACTCGGGTTATCGCGTCCGCGCGCTGGTCCGCCCGTCGTCCGTGCGGAACAACCTGGCCGGCCTCGATCTCGAAACGGTCGATGGCGATATCCGCGACCCGGCAGCGCTGGTGAACGCGATGCGCGGGGTGCGCTACGCCGTCCATGCGGCGGCCGACTACCGGCTTTTCGCGCGCGACGCCGCGGCGCTCGCGCGCACGAACGTCGAGGGCACGCGCAACGTGATGCGGGCGGCGCTTCGTGCCGGGTGCGAACGCGTCGTCTACACGAGCAGCGTCGCAACGATCGCGACGCGGGACGATCGCGCGCCGGCCGACGAGACGACGCCGCTCGACGAGCGCGGCGCGATCGGCGCCTACAAGCGCAGCAAGGTCGCGGCGGAGCGGATCGTCGAAGCGATGGTCGAACGCGAGCGGCTGCCGGCGGTGATCGTCAACCCGTCGACGCCGATCGGGCCGCGCGACATCAGGCCGACGCCGACCGGTCGCGTCATCGTCGAGGCGGCGAACGGACGGGTGCCCGCGTTCGTCGAAACAGGAATGAATCTCGTTCACGTCGACGACGTGGCGCGCGGGCATGTTGAAGCCTTGATCAACGGCCGGATCGGAGAGCGTTACATTCTCGGTGGCGAAAACGTCCCGCTCGTCACGATGCTCTCGGAGATCGCCCGCCTGACCGGTCGTCGCGCGCCGCGCTTCAAGCTTCCGCGCGGGCCGCTCTACCCGCTCGCCGCGGCGGCCGAGGCGTTTGCGCGCATCACGTCGCGCGAGCCGTTGCTGACGCGCGACGGGCTGCGCATGTCGAAGCACTGGATGTTCTTCAGCAGCGCGAAGGCCGAGCGCGAGCTTGGCTACCGCACGCGGCCGTACGTCGAGGCCCTGCACGATGCGATCGTCTGGTTTCGCGAAGCGGGGTACGTCCGGTGAGCACCTTCCTCGCGGTGTCGGCCGTCCTCGCCTGGAGTTATCTGATCTTCGCCCGCGGGGGTTTCTGGCGCGCGGCGGATCGCGACGACGAGCCCGGCGCGATTGCGGACCTCGGCGCGTGGCCGTCAGTCGCCGCGGTGATTCCCGCGCGGGACGAGTCCGACGTGATCGGGACCAATCTCGCAACGCTGCTGCGACAGGATTATCCGGGGCCCCTGCGGGTCATCGTGGTCGACGACGACAGCAGCGACGAAACCGCGCGCGTGGCGCGCGAGGCCGGCGCCGGCACAGGTGCGCCGGTCGACGTTCTGCGCGCTCCGGCGCTCGCGCCCGGATGGACTGGCAAGCTCGCCGCGATCGCCCACGGCATCCGCCACGCGGAAACGGCGGCCGAGCCGCCCGACTACGTGCTTTTGACCGATGCCGACATCGCGCATGCGCCCGACACGCTGCGGATGCTGGTGGCGCGTGCGCGAAGCGATCGCCTCGTCCTGCATTCGCTGATGGCGAAGCTCTGCGTCGAGCGCGCGGGTGAGCGCGCCTTCATCCCGGCGTTCGTGTTCTTCTTCGCGATGCTGTATCCATTCGCGTGGGTGAATCGGCGCGATCGCGCGATCGCCGCCGCTGCCGGCGGCTGCATGCTCGTCGAGCGCGTCGCACTGGCGCGCGCAGGCGGCATCGCGGCGATCCGCGGCGAACTGATCGACGACTGCGCGCTGGCGCGCCTTCTGAAGCCGCACGGCGCGATCCGGGTCACGCTGACCGAGCGCGCGCGCAGCACGCGTGTCTATCGCTCGCTCGGCGAAATACGGCGGATGATCGCGCGCACGGCGTTCGCGCAGCTAAGGTACTCGCCGTGGCTGCTGGGCGGCACCGTCGTCGCGATGGCCGTCGTGTTCGTCGCGCCGCCGTTCGTCACGCCGTTCGCGCACGATCCGCTTGCACGCGGCGTCGCGCTTCTCGCATGGGTGGCGATGACGCTCGCGTTCGTGCCGATGCTGCGCCTCTATCGCGTCTCGCCGGCCGCGGCGCTCGCGCTCCCCGCCATCGCGGCGATCTACGTCGCGTGGACGCTCGATTCGGCGCTCCGGCACTGGCGCGGCCGCGGCGGCGAATGGAAGGGACGCATGCAGCCGCGTGTCGTACTTTCCCGATCGGGCCGGCCATGACGATGCGCCGCTCCCTTGTCCGTCACGCCGATGCGCAATCCTGAGCACATCGCGAGGAAGCCGCGCGGAGACGAGCGCGAGACGCGGCTCGACCGCGCGATCGGCGACGCGACGGCCGCGCTCCTCGATCTGCAGCGCGACGACGGTCACTGGGTGTTCGAGCTCGAGGCCGACTCGACGATCTCGTCCGAGTACATCGCGCTGATGCATTTTCTCGGCGAGCGCGATCCGGCGCTCGAGGCGCGCATCGCGCGCTACCTGCGCAAGCGCCAGGGTCCGCATGGCGGATGGCCGCTCACGCACGACGGCCCCTTCAACATCAGCGCGAGCGTCAAGGCCTATTACGCGCTGAAGCTCGCCGGCGACTCGCCCGATGCGCCGCACATGCATCGCGCAAGGGAGGCGATCCTCGCGCACGGCGGCGCCGGCACCGCGAACGTCTTCACGCGC
>Ga0157372_10004719_pt1 | contig 14476 bp, 11 predicted proteins | sample C55metaG_FD_115307 | JGI IMG/M metagenome (GOLD analysis project Ga0157372, IMG submission 115307) | Corn rhizosphere microbial communities from Kellogg Biological Station, Michigan, USA - C5-5 metaG | ecosystem: Host-associated > Plants > Roots > Rhizosphere > Soil | place: USA: Michigan... | reverse complement strand
GAAAATATCCTGCGCAATCCGTTGGTGCGCGACATTTATCTCGGCAAGCAGGCGGCCGCATGATGCTGAACGTACAAGGATTACGCACTGGCTATGGCCGCATTCCGATTCTCAACGGGGTCGGGTTTTCGGTCGGTGAGGGCGAGTTCGTCGGCATCCTTGGCCACAACGGTATGGGAAAGACCACGCTGTTGCGCGCCCTGATGGGCTTTCTGCCGGCCAGCAGCGGACGCGTGCAGTTCGCCGGCCAGGACGTGACCGCGCTGGAGCCCTATCGGCGCGCGCGGCTCGGACTCGGCTATGTGCCGCAGGGGAGGGAGATTTTCCCCGGCCTTTCGGCTTACGACAATCTGCGCATGGGCTGTAGTAAGCAGCCGGACGGCGATGAGAAGGAAACCATCGCCACTGTTCTGGCGGAGTTCCCGCGTCTCAATACCTTGCTCGATCGCCCTGGGAGCGCACTCTCGGGCGGCGAGCAGCAGTTGCTTGCGATTGCACGGTGCCTGTGCGGCAAGCCGCGCCTGGTCCTGCTCGACGAGCCGACCGAAGGTATCCAGCCGTCGATCATCGACGAGATCGCCGAGACGCTGCAGCGGCTGCGCGACAACTCCGGGCTGACCATGATCCTGGTCGAGCAGAACCTCGACTTCATCTCAGCGCTGTCGCAACGGATCCTGGTTATTCAGAAAGGTACGATCACTCAGGAAGTAAAGCCCGACGATCTGCACAACGCGAGCCTTGTTGGGGAGTTCATCGGAATCACGGCTTAACTTCGATCAAGCGAAAAACGACCATAGGGAGGACCAAGATGTCGGTTAGACGCCCCACACTCGATCAGCTCCGCTCGGTTGCCGAGGATCTCGGCATGCACATGAGCGACGCCGAACTCAAATCCTACGATGGCCTGATGCAGGCGAACTACGCGGCCTATGATGCCGTCGATGCGATGCCCGATTACGTGCCTGCCGTAAAATATCCACGCACGCCCGGCTATCGGCCCGAGGGCGAGGAAAACAAGCACAACGCCTGGTACATCAAGACAGAGGTCAAGGGCGCGTCCGGCGGCAAGCTCGCCGGCAAGAAGATCGCGTTGAAGGACAATATCAGCCTGGCCGGCGTGCCGATGATGAACGGCGCCTCGACACTGGAGGGCTATACGCCTGACACCGACGCCACCATCGTCACGCGCATGCTCGATGCCGGCGGCACCATTGTCGGCAAGGTGCATTGCGAATATTTCTGCTTCTCCGGCGGCAGCCACACCTGCGCCGCAGGAGCGGTCCATAATCCACACAAGATGGGTTACTCCGCCGGCGGCTCGTCCTCGGGCAGTGCTGTGGTGGTGGCAACCGGCGAAGCCGACATGGCGATCGGCGGCGATCAGGGTGGATCGATCAGGATCCCGGCTTCCTTCAGCGGAATTTACGGGATGAAGCCGACCTACGGTCTCGTGCCCTACACCGGCGTGATGCCGATTGAGCTGACGCTCGATCATACCGGACCGATGACGCGCACGGTGCGCGACAATGCGCTGCTCCTGGAAGTGCTGGCAGGACCGGACGGCCTGGATCCGCGCCAGGGTGCGCCGAAAGTGGCGAACTATACCGAAGCACTCGGTGGCGGCGCCAAGGGTTTGCGGATCGGCGTCGTCAGGGAAGGATTTGGACAGGCCAGCTCGGAGTCCGATGTCGATGCCAAGGTCAAGGCCGGCGCGGAGCTGTTCAGGAAGCTCGGCGCCACCGTCGATGAAATCTCCTTGCCGATCCATCTCGCAGCTCCTGCGATCTGGCTGCCGATCGCGGCCGAAGGTGCCACCGAGTTCATGATGAAGGGCAACGGCATGGGCACCAATTGGCGCGGACTCTACAACACCACGCTGCTGGACGCGCATTCCGCCTGGAGGCATCGCGCCGACGAACTCTCCGACAGCCTCAAGATCACGATGCTGCTCGGCCATTATTTCACCAAGCACTATCGCGGCCATTTCTACGCCAAGGCGCAGAATCTGAACCGCAAGCTACGCGCCGCTTATGATTCGGCTTTGGCGAGCTACGATCTCCTGCTGATGCCGACCTTGCCGATGAAGGCGACACCGTTGCCGCCGCCCGACGCGTCGCGGGAGCTCTACATCCAGCGCGCTTTCGAGATGGTTCCAAACACCGCCCCCTTCAACGCCAGCGGCCATCCGGCGATGAGCCTGCCGTGTGGCATGGGCAACGGACTGCCGATCGGCCTGATGTTGATCGGCAAGTATTACGACGAGCCGACGATCTACCGCGCCGCCGCGGCGTTCGAGGGGGCGGGCGACTGGACCAAAATGTAGCGCAGCACGCGGCCGGCTGTTGCAAGAGCCGGCCGCCATATTCTGACGGAGGCGGTCATGGACCTCGGATTGAAGGGAAAGAATGTCCTCATCACGGGCGGCAGCAAGGGCATCGGACTTGCGGTCGCGAAGCTCTTTGCCGACGAAGGCGCCAATGTCGCCATTTGCGCGCGCAACGCCGACGCTGTCGGAAAGGCTGTCAAAGCCTTGTCGGCCAAGGGCGTCAAGGCGTGGGGACGGGCAGTCGACGTGGCTGCTCCCGCTGCCTTGAAGGCCTGGATCGAAGGTGCGGCCGCCGAGTTAGGCGGGATCGACACCATCGTCTGCAATGTCAGCGCGCTCGCAGTTGGCGATACACCGGAAACCTGGGAAAAATCGTTCCGGACCGACATGATGCATACGGTGAACTCTGTTGCGGCGGCCAAACCCTATCTGGAGAAATCCGGATCGGCCTCGATCATCATCGTCTCCAGCGTCTCCGGCTTCGAGGTCGATTTCGCTGCCGGCTCCTATGGCGCGATCAAGGCAGCGCTGATTCATTATTCCAAGGGACTGAGCAGCCAGTTGGTCGCGAAGGGGATTCGCGTCAATGTGGTCTCGCCTGGGAACACCTATTTCGAAGGCGGAATCTGGCACAACATCGAACAAGGCAACCCCGATCTGTACAAGACGGCGATGTCGCTCAACCCGACGGGCCGGATGGGCACAGCCGAGGAGGTGGCTGCCGGTGTCGTATTTCTTGCAAGTCCCATGGCAAGCCGCGTGTCCGGCACCAATCTCGTTATAGACGGTGCCCTGACAAAGGCCGTTTAGCAGCTAAAAAAGGCGATATCCTCGCCGAGCAGTTGCAAGCGCACTTCGTCAACCCGGCCTCGACGATGCTTCTTCGGCCTCGGAGCAACTCGTTGTAAGGGCCCCTGTGCGCGGTGCGTGGCTTGTGGCGCGAACCGGACCATCCTGCTTTAGTTCAATTTAGCTGATAATGGATTGGACCCAGAGTTCGATGGCGAATATGAGTAAGCCTCCTGAAGCGAATCGGGCCGCCTAAAGTTGACGCACGCGCGATCGGAATTTCTGAGGGCGATGCAGATAGGCGGGTGCTGAGGAGCTTGTCGGAGGTCGAAAGCGTCGCTGTTTCACCGCGCATTCGTACCGCTCCGTTGATGCAATCGAGAACGAAGAACTCAGGCAGCGTGTGTCGGTAGTGCTCCGCGCTACCGCGGGCTACGTTCTTCTGCGTGATATGCGCAAGGTCACCGCCGCGCAGAAGGAGACATTGATGCCGATCCAAGGCAAAAAGCGCACCAAGATTACGAAATTGTAGTCAGATCGTCGGCTCGTAGCCGACTCTGCTCTCGAAGCGACGATGGATATCACGTGAGGAAGACTAAAAAAGCTCGCACCGCAGCCGGTGCGATGAAGAAAAGCAAGAGTTCACCGCGCTCCACGATCTCCTCTTCCTCGCCGCTCGGCATGCTGGCGCTGCATCTGCTGGAACAGTGGAGGCTGTCGGGCCGCGACGGCATCGTATTTCTTTCCGAGGACGAGAACAGAGCGGAGCGGCTGGGAAGTGTGCTCTATTCGCTGGCACCCTCGCTCGACGTGCTGGTGTTTCCGCGGCTGAACACCTTGCCGTTTGATGGACTGGAGCCGTCCCGGGAGATCGCCGGCAGACGGACCACGGTATTGCGGCGTCTCGCCAAGATGAAGAAGCCCGCGTTCCTGGTATCGACGGCTGAGGCGATCATGGAGCGGCTGCCATTGCCAACGAGCTGGCTGCGGCACAGCATAAGCCTGAAGGTGGGAGCGCCGTATACCGAGCATGATCTCCAGAACCGGCTGGAGGCTCTGGGATACGATCTCGATGAAGAGGCGGAATATCCGGGTACGGCACTCTTTCACGGCAAGACTTTCGAGATATTTCCTGCGGGCGCGCTTGGCCCGTTCAGAATCGAGCATTCCGGTGGAGCGATTCACAGAATCGTCGCTGTCGACCCGGGAGAGCACGACGTTGTGTTCGAGGCTGAGGAGCTGCTTATCGATCCGATGTCCGAGCGACTTGCATTGGGAGGTAAGCGGGAACAGCGGGCGACGCTGTCGGACTACTGCGATCGAGCGCGATGGATCGCAGATGCAGGAGTTCCGGGCCATGCCGAGAGTTGGCTGAGCACGATTGAGGAGGCGGCTGGTCGCAGGGAAGCAGAGCGCGAGTATCTGGGGCGAGGGGACTGGAAGAGGCTTGCGAAACGCGTGAGCGTGCTGCCTCGCAATGCGGGTTTTAGGGCCACGCCCGACTTCTCGAAGATCGCGTCGCCCAAGAAGGCTCTTCGCGCGTTCGTCGCCGAAACGCAACGCGCCGGATCGCGGCTACTCTTCGTCGCGGCGGTCGAGGACGATCTGCGCTTGATGGAGCGCATGAGCGGGATCAAGGCTGAGCGTTTCGCCGACTGGGACGAGGCTACGGAAGGCCGAAGTCGTGAAGGGGCGGTCTTGGCCGATTTCGATGCGGGCTTCGTCGGCGCTGGCCGGAAGCCGCTCGTAGTTGTGACGGCGTCCGACGTGCTCGGCAGCAGAGCCCATCACCCGCAGCCGATGGCCAGAGCCTGGACTGCGGCATTCGATCACCCGGATGTGCCAGAGCCGGGCACCGTCGTCGTTCATCTCCAGCGAGGGCTGGCTTTGTTGGACGGCTTGCAGATCCTCAACGTGGAGCGAGGGGCATCTCGCGAGGTGATCAGGCTCGAGTTCGCGGAGGGCGATGCCGTTCTCGTTTCCCCTGCCGATCTCGCCTTGATCTGGCCGTACGCGGCGGAGCTTGGCAAACTGACGTTGGACAAGGCGGATGGAAGCACGTGGTGGGGGCGACGTGGCGAGGCCGAGCGCGAAATCCAAGCCGCGGCCAAGGAGCTTGCCAAACATATCGCCCAGCGGCGTCGCCGTCGCGCTCCCAAGCTCGTCGCTCCAGGGCCGGCCTACGAAAGATTCGTCGCGCGCTTTCCGTATTTCGCGACAGTCGATCAGGCGCGGGCCACGCGGGACGTCCTGGACGATCTGGCGTCGGGTCATCCCATGGATCGCGTCATCTGCGGCGATGTCGGCTTCGGCAAGACCGAGGTCGCCTTGCGGGCAGCCGCGGCGGTTGCGCTATCGGGCAAGCAGCTCGCGATCGCGGTGCCGACAACCGTCTTGGCAAGGCAGCACGTCGTGACGTTCCGCAAACGGTTCGGTCCACTCGGTATCGAGGTGGGAAGCCTGTCGCGGGCCACATCGGCTGCGGAGACCAGGGAGACGAAGGAAGGCCTGCGTCGCGGGCGAATGAAGATCGTGATCGGCACACAGGCGCTCGCCGCGAAGGACGTGAAGTTCGCCGACCTTGGGCTCGTCATCATCGACGAGGAACAGCACTTTGGCGCGGCGGAGAAGGCGAAGCTTTCGAGCCTGGCGAAGAGCGTCCACACGCTTTGGATGAGCGCCACGCCGATACCGCGCACCTTGGCTGCAGGTCTTGCCGGCTTCAGGGACCTCAGCGTTATCGCGACACCGCCCGTTCATCGATTGCCGGTCGTCACGCAAGTCGCACCGCTATCGGACGCTGCCATCGCCGCGGCGTTGCTGCGCGAGCAGAGGCGTCGCGGACAGAGCTTCCTGATTTGTCCGCGCATTCAAGACCTGGACCCGATGTTGGCGCGGGTCCAGTCGGCGGCTCCGGATCTGCGCATCGTCTGTCTTCACGGCAAGCTGCCCGCCGATGAGATCGACGACCGAATGATGAGCTTCGTCGAAGGCGAGGCGGACGTTCTCCTTGCGACCAATATCGTGGAGAGCGGCCTCGATATTCCCCGAGCGAACACCATAGTGGTTTGCTGGCCCGAAAGGTTCGGTCTGGCGCAACTCCATCAGCTTCGGGGCCGGGTAGGACGAGGCGGAACGCGCGCCTTCGCGTACCTGTTGACGGAAACGCATTCAGAACAATCCGAAAAGCGTCTGGCCGTACTGGAGGAGTTCAGCAGGCCGGGCGCGGGGTTTGCCATCAGCGAGCGAGATCTCGACCTTAGAGGAGCGGGTGACCTCTTCTCGGAGCGGCAGTCCGGCCATGTGCAGGTCTTCGGACCAGTGCTGTATAGTCATCTTTTGAAACTTGCGTCCGAGAAGACCAACGACAGGGCAGCCGATCTTTGGGTCCCCGATCTGAATCTGCCGCTCGCGGATATGCTGCCTGTGAACTACGTGCAGTCGGAAGCGGTCAGGCTTGAAATCTACGGTCGCGTCGCGAGGTGTCGGACCGAAGACGACCTGGAGGATCTGGAAGAGGAAACCGCGCGTCGTTTCGGCAGGCTGCCGCCGGTGGCGTGTGACTTCTTTGCGATGGCGAAGCTCAGGCTTGATTGCAAGCGGCGGGGTATCGTGAGACTGGACGTCGGACCGGAGGCCGTGGCGGCGACGTTCCTGCCCGGCCGGCTGCGTAAATCCAAGTCAAAATCGCTCGAGCGCGATGGCGATCGGGTAGTCTACGTAAGCAAGGGGCATGAAATGCCGTTCGAACAGGTCGAGGAATTCCTGGAGAGCCTGGATGAGTAGGAGCGCGCTCTCGGCATCTGCTTGGCGCTGCTTGGCTCAAACCTGCTTAAATTGGTCCACGACAGTTAGCCCGCCTGCGCTCGTCCTGTCGCAGTCAAGATGACGCCTGCCGGATCATTGCTCCTACCGCATGCGATAGGATCATCGGGGTGGCCGCCGCGCTGAGCCCCGAAGCAGCGATGCAGGGCAATGCCTCTGCGTCTGTACCAGGAGAGATGCATGTTATGCGGAGCGTGCGCATAGGTTGTCGTGTGCGATGGGTCCGAAATCTCGATTTTCGTTTCCAATCGGCACCTATATGACCACAGAAGAAGCCGCTGCCGCAGCTTGGTCGAGCCAAATTCCAATCACATAAAGGATCGAGCGGAGGCTGATTGACACCTTCATTCTCCAAAGTTATGTATAGACATATTATCGGAGGATGGGCATGCCGCCAATCTACATCACCTACCTCAACCGACTCGACATCGAAGAGCTGAAGATCACCAACGACGAAATCCTATCGGCGATCGAAACGAGCCTGGCAGCCCAGGGCAGGGGCGATACCGTCATCGAACCACGGGTCCATCTCGAACCCGGCGCTGCCAACGGCCATTTCAACGTGCTGCGCGGGGCGATCAAGCCGCCGATCGACAGGGCCGGTGTCAAGATCGTTGGCGACTTCGTCGACAATTACAAGCTTGGCCTGCATTCGGAGCTTGGCATCCTGGCTCTATTCGATCCCCGGACCGGCGCGCCGAAAGCAATCATGGACGCGAGCGGCATTACCGATATGCGGACAGGGGCGGTCACGGCGATCGGCGCCAAATATCTGGCGCGCAAGGGCTCGAAGGTGCTTGGACACGTCGGCGCGCGCGGGACCGCCTATTGGAATGTGCGGCTGCTCGATCATCTCTTCGATTTCGATGAGATCCGGGTTCATTCGCGCCGCGAGGAGAGCCGAAGCAGCTTTGCCGATCGCCTGAGCCGGGATCTCGGCAAGAAAGTGGTGGCGACGGCAGACTGGCAGTCGTGCATCGAGGGCGCCGACATCGTGGTCGAGGCTTCCCGGCTCGACAAGCCGACGCCGATGCTGAAGACCGAATGGATCAGGAAGGGCGCGTTCGTCGTCCCCTATGGCACGATGAGCGCGATTGAGCTTTCGCTGACTGACATCATGAGCAAACTGGTGGTGGACGATTGGGGCCAGTGCAAGAGCGGCAAATTCGGCAGCCTTCGCGCCCATGTCGAGACGGGCAAGCTCTCCGAGAAGACCCTGCACGCGGAACTCGGACAGATTGTCGCCGGACTCAAGCCGGGGCGCGAAAGCGATGCCGAGACCAACCTACTCTGGCATCGCGGGCTGTCGCTGTCCGACATCGCGCTGGGCCATGCGATGCTGGAGAAGGCCGAGCGCATCGGCGTGGGGCAGCGCCTGCGCTTCGCCTGATCGGGAGGCCGAGGCCGACAGACATGCGCTACGTCGCCAATGCACGAATGTACTCGGTCAATTCAGAGGCGGCGGCCGCCTGGAAGGACCTGTTTGGCTGGCTCGCGCGTGAAAGCGGCGTAGATCTCGACGTTCTCGATCACGCCTTTCCGCTTCCCTTGGCGGACCTTTGGTCGCGCGCCGATCTCGGCTGCGCCTTCATGTGCGGATTCCCGTTCATGCTGGCAACGCATCGGCCGCGGCCAGTCGCGGCGCCCGTGCCGGCCAACGCTCCGATTGCCGGACGGCCGGTCTATGCCACCCGTCTGGTCGTTCGGGCGCAGTCGGATTTCCAAACGATCGAGGACACCTTTGGCGGGCGCCTCGGCTACACGGTCACGGATTCCCATTCCGGCTACAATGCGCTCAGGCATCATCTCCTGCCGTATTACCAGCAGCGCGGTGCAGAGCTCTTTCGCGAAAGGGTCGGGCCGCTCACGACCCCGCGGCGCGTGATCGAAGCGCTCGTTGCCGGTGACATCGATGTCGGGCCGCTCGACGGTTACGCGCTAGAGCTGATGCGATATTACCAGCCGGAATTGGGATCACGGATCCGGGTTGTCGCGACCACCGATCCCGCGCCGATCCCGTTTCTCGTCGCCTCGGCCAGTTGCCCCGACGAGATCGTTTGCCGGTTGCAGGCAAGGCTGGCAACCTTCGCCGACGAGCCGGCATGCGCAGGCTTGAGACGGCAGCTTCTTCTCGAAGCGTTCGCTCCTGTTGCGCTGGAAGATTACAGCCTGATGCTGCGCTGGGATTCCGAGGCGCGAGCGGCCGGATATCCTCAGCCCGCGTGATTGCGCGGTGGGCGCAACAGCACAAGATAGCAGTCGGCGGAACCCGCTGGCGCGATCGTGAGTGTGGCGTCATCCGCGCACGTCAGGATCGCAGTGTCTCCGTCGGCGAGGTCAATCTTGTCATGCGCGAAACTCAATTCGACCTTGCCGGCGCAGGCGACTGCCAGCGCGATGTCATTGCCGTCAAAATTGCAGCGTGCCTGTTCGCGGATGCGCTGCAGCCGGTGTTCGAAGCGTCCGCGCCTCGTCATGACATTCAGGTCGATGATTTCGCCGGCCAGGAGCCGCGCCGACGTCGGCATGTCGCCCGGAAAACGGATCGGCTCGGAGTTCTGGTCGAGCATGACCGGCGCAGCACCGCCGATCGCCAGCGACAATCCGTGTCCCTTGAGAATAGCAAGCGTGCGATCGATGTTGGCAAATTCGGAAAATGGTCCATCGGAGGCGACACGCGCCATGCTGACCCGCCAGTCGAAATCATCGAGCGACGCGCCCGGTGGCGCGACAGCGATCTCCGTCGTCGAGCCGCCGCCGTTCTTCCATGCCGTGGTCCGGCACTCGCCGGCTCGAACGATCTTTACCACGCGCTACCGTACGTCCAGGCTCGGGAGGTCGAGGTTGTTTTTCCGCGCGCAATCGATCGCAAGCTCGTAGCCGGCGTCGGCATGGCGCATCACGCCGCTCGCCGGATCGTTCCACAGCACCCGCGCAATGCGTTGCGCCGCGGCTTGCGTGCCGTCGCAGACGATCACCATGCCGGCATGCTGCGAATAACCGATTCCGACGCCCCCGCCGTGATGCAGCGACACCCAGGTCGCGCCGCAGGCGCAATTCAACAGCGCGTTCAGCATCGGCCAGTCGGATACGGCATCCGAGCCATCGCGCATGGCTTCGGTCTCTCGGTTGGGGGAGGCGACCGACCCGGAATCGAGATGGTCTCGGCCGATCACGATCGGCGCCTTCAATTCGCCGCGCGCAACCATCTCGTTAAAGGCAAGGCCGAGCCGGTGGCGGTCGCCAAGGCCAACCCAGCAGATGCGAGCCGGCAGGCCCTGAAAGGCGATGCGCTCACGCGCCATGTCGAGCCAATGATGCAACGGGGCATCATTGGGCATCAGCTCCTTCACCTTCGCATCGGTGCGATAGATGTCCTCGGGATCGCCGGACAGTGCGGCCCAGCGGAAGGGGCCGATGCCGCGGCAGAACAGCGGGCGGATATAGGCCGGCACGAAGCCCGGAAAGTCGAAGGCGTCCTTGACGCCTTCCTCGAGTGCCATTTGGCGGATATTGTTGCCGTAATCGACGACGGGAATGCCCATGCGGTGGAAGTCGAGCATGGCACGGACATGTTCGGCCATTGAGGCGCGCGCGGCGCGATCAACGCCTTTCGGATCACTCTCCCGGCGCGACTGCCACTCGTTGATCGACCAGCCTTTTGGCAGGTAGCCGTTGACTGGGTCGTGCGCGGACGTCTGGTCGGTGACGGCATCGGGCTTCACTCTGCGCCTGACCAGTTCGGGGAAGATTTCGGCCGCGTTGCCGAGGAGGCCGACCGAGACGGGCTTATGCGTCTTTTTCGCCTCTTCGATGATCGCCAGCGCTTCGTCGAGATCCTTGGCCTGACGATCGAGATATCGTGTGCGCAAGCGCATCTCGATGCGAGATGGCTGGCATTCGACGGCAAGGCACGATGCGCCCGCCATCACGGCCGCGAGCGGCTGCGCGCCGCCCATGCCGCCGAGCCCAGCGGTGAGAATCCATTTGCCGGCAAGACTGCCGTCATAGTGCCGGCGTCCGAGTTCTGCGAAGGTCTCATAGGTGCCCTGAACGATGCCCTGGCTACCGATGTAGATCCACGAGCCCGCGGTCATCTGGCCGTACATCATCAACCCCTTGCGATCGAGCAGGTTGAAGTGCTCCCACGTCGCCCAGTGCGGCACCAGGTTGGAGTTGGCGATCAGGACGCGCGGCGCGTCGGCATGGGTGCGGAAGACGCCGACCGGCTTGCCGGACTGTACCGCGAGCGTCTGATCACCCTCGAGACGGCGCAGCGTCGTGATGATCCGGTCGAAGCTTTCCCAGTCGCGCGCGGCACGCCCGATGCCGCCATAGACCACCAGCTCGCTGGGCTTCTCGGCGACATCAGGGTCGAGATTGTTCATCAGCATCCGCAGGGGCGCTTCCGTCAGCCAACTCTTCGCCGAAAGCTCGGGACCGCGGGGCGCGCGGACGACGCGTGCATTGTCGATACGTGTCATGGGAACACATCCAATGAAGAGAGCAGGTGGGTCATGTGATCCGGCCTCGCCAGACGCGCGCGTGCAACGGATTGAAACCGATCCGATAGACCAGCTCGGCGGGACGCTCGATGTCCCAGATCGCAAGGTCGCAATGCTTGCCCGCTTCGAGGCTTCCGGTTTCACCGAACAGGCCGAGCGCGCGGGCGGCCTCGCGGGTGACGGCAGCGAGGCATTCGTCGACGGTCAGGCGAAACAGCGTCGCGCCCATGTTCATGGTCAGCAGCAGCGAGGTCAGCGGCGAGGAGCCGGGATTGCTGTCGGTCGCGAGCGCGATCGGAACGCGATGCTTGCGCATCAATTCGATCGGCGGCGTCTGCTTTTCGCGCAGGAAATAGTAAGCGCCCGGTAGCACGACCGCCACCGTGCCCGCGCTCGCCATCGCTGCAACGCCGCTCTCGTCGGCATATTCGAGATGGTCGGCCGACAATGCGTCGAATCGCGCGGCCAACGCCGCGCCGCCGAGATTCGAAAGTTGGTCGGCATGAATCTTGACGCGAAGATTGCATCCGCGTGCGCGAGCGAAGACCTGTGCGGTCTCCTGAGGCGAGAATGCGATCTTCTCGCAGAAGGCGTCGACGGCATCGACGAGGCCTTCACCTGCAAGCGCGGGGATCATCTCGCAGACCTCGGCGATGTAGGTTTTCGAGTCGCCAGCCCGTTCGGGCGGCAGGGCGTGAGCTCCAAGGAACGACGTCCGCACCGTGATTGGATTGTCGCGCGCAAGCTGTCGCGCCGCGCGAAGCTGGCGGCGTTCGGTCGCAAGCTCGAGCCCGTAGCCCGACTTGATCTCGATGGTTGTCACGCCTTCGGCGATGAGCGCATCAAGCCGGCGCTGCGAACCGGCGACAAGCTCTTGTTCGCTCGCGGCGCGTGTTGCCTTTACGGTGGACACGATGCCGCCGCCGCGCCGCGCGATCTACTCGTAGCTTGCGCCGGCAAGCCGCAGCTCGACTTCCTCGGCCCGGTTGCCGCCGTAGACGAGATGCGTATGGCAGTCGACCAGACCCGGCGTGATCCATCGTCCTTCGCAATCGGTCCGCTCGGCGGCATCGAGACCCGCCGGCGCATCCGCTTTCGCCCCGGCAAAGACGATGACGCCGTCCTTGGCCGCGATTACACCGTCCTCGATGATTCCGAGGCCTTCGCGCTGCGGGGAAAGCGTGGCGAGTCGACAGTGATGCCAGAGGTGATCAGCGGCAGTCATGACGATGGAAGCCCGCTATCTTCGATGTGGACGCTTGGCAGAAATGCCATTTGTCTATACATATTACATGCTCACCGCGTGCTGTCCAGCTTGTCGTCGACGCCGGAGACTTTAGTTGCCCGAACTGCATTTCAAGCAAGCCCTGCTGCCAGACGGATGGTCGCGCGACGTGCGATTGACGATCGCAAATGGCCGGATCGCGGCGGTTCACACCGGTGTAGCGGCGACCAACGCCGACGAGTGCCACGCGATCGGTGTACCGGGACTGCCCAATCTTCACAGCCACGGCTTTCAGCGTGGCATGGCCGGCTTGACCGAGATCAGGGGGGCATCCTCCGACAGCTTCTGGACCTGGCGCGAGCTGATGTACCGCTTCGTCGCGCGGATGACGCCGGAGGACATCGAGGCAATCACGGCGCAGGCCTATGTGGAGATGCTCGAAGCGGGATTCACGCGGGTCGGCGAGTTTCATTATATCCACCACGATCCTTCAGGCGCGCCTTATGGCGATATCGCGGAGCTTGGCGGGCGCGTCGCGGCGGCCGCGCAAGGAAGCGGTATCGGACTTACACTGTTGCCGGTGTTCTATGCCCACGCAGGTTTTGGCGGCCGGGCGCCCGACCAAGGGCAACGGCGTTTCGTCAGCGATGTGGATCGCTTTGTCCGTTTGATGAAACGGATGCGGGCTGTCGTCGCAGGTTGCGACGGAACGGTGGTTGGCCTCGCGCCGCATTCGCTGCGTGCGGTCACGCCGGATGAACTGGCGGCAATCCTGCCGCTCGCGGGCGCCGGGCCGATCCACATCCACCTCGCCGAACAGCTGAAGGAGGTCGAAGACTGCATCGCCTGGAACGGGAGCCGGCCGGTCCGATGGCTGCTCGATCATGCGCCGGTCGATCGTCACTGGTGCCTGGTGCATGCTACGCACATGACCGACGAGGAGACCCGCGCAATGGCCGCAACCGGCGCAGTCGCCGGGCTCTGTCCGGTGACGGAAGCCAATCTCGGGGACGGTATCTTCAATGCGCCGCGATTTTGCGGCGCCGGCGGCGCGTACGGAGTCGGCACGGATTCGAACGTGCTGATCGGCGCGACGGACGAACTGCGCCAACTCGAATATTCGCAGCGGCTCAGTTTGGGCGCGCGCAATGTCATGGCGACCCCGCTCATCGCCTCGACGGGACGAGCGCTGTTCGATGGGGCGCTCGCCGGCGGCGCCCAGGCCCTTGGCATCGCCAGCGGGTTCGCCGCGGGTCTTGGGGCGGACATCGTCAGCCTTGATGCCGACAGTTCGGCGCTGGCCGGTCGCTCCGGCGATGCCATCCTCGACGGCTGGATCTTCGGCAGCCGGCGTTCTCCTGTGGACTGCGTCTGGACATCCGGCCGCAAGGTTGTGACAAACGGCCGGCACCATCAGGCGGAATCGGTGGCAGCCGGTTTCCGCCGCCGGCTGGAAGGACTGCTCGCGGCATGAAATCAACATCGAAACGGGACGGTGGGGGTACCGTCGCGCTTTACCAGCGGATCCGCAGCGATATCGAGGGCCGCATCGTGTCAGGTGAGTGGCCGCCCGGCTATCGCCTGCCGTTCGAGCACGAACTGATGGACACCTATTCTTGCGCACGTATGACGGTGAACAAGGTGCTGTCGGGGCTCGCGGCAGCGGGACTGGTCGAGCGCCGGCGCCGCGCCGGCAGCTTCGTGTCGCGCCCGAAAGTGCATTCGGCGGTGCTGCAAATTCCCGACCTGAAAGCAGAAGTCGAAAATCGGGGCGAACGCTACAGCTATACACTACTGCAACGGCAG
>Ga0157372_10004718_pt1 | contig 14483 bp, 16 predicted proteins | sample C55metaG_FD_115307 | JGI IMG/M metagenome (GOLD analysis project Ga0157372, IMG submission 115307) | Corn rhizosphere microbial communities from Kellogg Biological Station, Michigan, USA - C5-5 metaG | ecosystem: Host-associated > Plants > Roots > Rhizosphere > Soil | place: USA: Michigan... | reverse complement strand
CCGCATCGTGGTCGGTGACGACGCCGGCGAGGACGAGCATCTCCGCACCCAGGGCATACGTGACCGACATGAGGTCCGGCGGTCCCTCACCGCGCAGCGCGAGGATGGACTCCTCCACCTCGAGCGCGTTGCCGCAGGCGCGGCCGAGCGGCCGATCCATCGCCGTGATGAGCGCGACCACCGGCGTGTCATGGTCGGCGCCGAGCTCGATCATCGTGCGTGCGAGCTCGAGGCCGCGCTCGAGCTCCGGCAGGAAGGCACCCGAGCCCCGCTTCACGTCGAGCACCAGGCCGGTGAGCCCCTCCGCCAGCTTCTTGCTCATGATGCTGGCCGCGATGAGCGGAATGGCTTCCACCGTGCCCGTGGCATCTCGGAGGGCGTACATCTTCCGATCCGCCGGCGCGATCTCCGCTGTCTGGCCGATGAGTGCGCAGTTGAGGGCCTCGAGCTCCCGGCGTGCTTCGGCGAGGGAGAGGTCGGTGCGGAACCCCGGAATGGACTCGAGCTTGTCGAGCGTGCCCCCGGTATGCCCCAGCCCCCGCCCCGACATCATCGGCACGGCCACGCCGAGCGACGCGATCAGCGGGGCGAGCACGATGGAGACCTTGTCGCCCACGCCCCCGGTGGAGTGCTTGTCGATGCGTGGGCGGCCGAGGTCGGACAGATCCAGCACGTCGCCGCTGCGAAGCATGGCCTCGGTCAGCGCGTGCGTCTCGGTGCGATCCAGTCCGCGGAGGAAGCACGCCATGAGGAAGGCGGCCATCTGGTAGTCGGGAACGTGTCCCGCGGCGTACGCATTGGCGAGGGCGCGCCACTCCCCGGCGTCGATTCGGCCGCCGTCCCGCTTCCGCTCGATCAGGCGCAGTGCGAGCATTGACCGTTCTTCGGGGTATGCCTACACTGGCCCTGGATCACCTGCACCCTGGAGTCACCCATGTTGATCGAGATCTCGACGCGCCGCCTGCTGGCGACGGCTGCCGTGCTGGTGCTCGGCGCCCTGCCGGCGAGCGTCATGGCGCAAGGCGTGGCCGAACATATCACGCTCGGCGACCGCGCCCACGAAGCGATGGACGCGCCAGCGGCGCTGCAGCATTACGAAGCGGCGATCAAGGCGGAGCCGAAGAATTACGAGGCCCTCTGGAAGGCGACGCGCGAGGCAGTGGACGTTGGCGAGTTCAATCCGAATGCCGCGGAACGCGACCGTCTCTACTCGCTGGCAGAACTATACGCGCGACGCGCGGTGGACGCGAACCCGAACGATGCCGAGGGACACTTTCAGCTGGCACGTGCACTCGGGCGCAAGGCGCTCTCACTGGGCAAGCGGGACCAGGTGAAGTACGCCGGTGACGTTCGGAGCCAGGCCCTCGAGGCGCTGCGACTCGATCCGAAGTCTGCCGGCGCGCAGCATGTCATGGGCATGTGGAACTACAACGTGATGCGGCTGAGCGGCATGACGCGCTTCATGGCGAAGACGTTCCTCGGCGGCAAGGTGTTCGACTCCGCGAACTGGAACGACGCGCAGCGATACATGGAAGAGGCGGTGGCGAATGAGCCGAACCGTCTCGTGCATCGACTTGACCTGGCGCGGGTGTACTCTGCCCGCGGCATGAAGGACAAGGCGCGGGCGGCGTACGAAGCGACGATCAGCGCGACGCCGACCGAGTACAATGACAAGCACTTCCAGTCGGAAGCGGCCACGGAGCTGCGGGAACTGAAGTAGAACGCGTACGAGGAGCCGAGGCGGCGTGCATTCCTGCCTCCTCGGCTCCCCGCGTACTCCTTACGCGTCCATCTCCTGCTTCCGCCGCTTGCGGTTCTTCAGCTTGCGCTTGGCCTGCCTGAGCTCGTCGCGAAGTTCGTCCCAGGCGTTCTGGCTGTGGCGAGCGCCGGACCGTCGAAGGCGGGCTGCGCGGGCGCCGAGCGCGGCTCTCGTCTCGGCGCCGGTGCGTGGCGCAGTGAGCAGTGCGCCGCCGGCACCGAGGATCACGCCGAGGGCGAGACCGGCGCCGAAGAGCGCCACTTCCTGCCAGTCGGTCTCACCACGGGCGTCGCTCGTCGTCGGGGCGTAGGCGGAGGCCGCGCTGGAGCGGGGTGACCGGCTGCCAGGGGCGGTGGTGGTACGGGAGGCGCGGTTGGAGGCGGCGGAGGCTCTGGAAGGGCCGGCGTAGGACATGAGCAGTACAGTGGAGGTCGGTGTTGGTTTGGAATTTGCGTTCGGCGGTGCCGAACCACGATGTGAGTCGAATCTTCCTCGGATCAACGCATGGCGTCCCGTCCAGAGGAGCAGTTCCCCCATTGCCGGACGCCCCGGTACCGCCACTCTCCCGCGGTGGCCGGATGCATCCGATCACGCGTCACGCAGTGTGAGGCCCTGAATGGCTAGGAATGGCAAGACCGTTCTGCTCGTTGAAGACAACGAAGACAACCGCATCGTCTATTCCACGATCCTTCGGCATTTCGGCTACGACGTCAGCGAAGCGTTGAACGGCGAGGAAGGAATCGCGAAGGCCCGCGCGGAGCAGCCCGACCTGATCCTGATGGATATCTCGATTCCCATCATCGACGGATGGGAAGCGACGCAGGTCCTGAAGCACGACCCTGCGACGCGAGACATCCCGATCATCGCCCTCACGGCCCACGCGCTGGCAAGCGACCGCGAGAAGGCGATGGAGGTCGGATGCGACGGATACCTCGCCAAGCCGTGCGAACCGCGGGCAGTGGTGGCCGAGGTGCAACGCTTCCTCGGGAAGGACGCCGCCCAGAATGCCGGCTGACGGCAGCACGGCGGCCGGATCCGTGATGGAGCCGACGGGGACGCCGCACTCGATGGAGTCGCCGACGCCGGAGTCCCGCGGCTGCATCCTGGTCGTGGACGATCACGAGGACAACATCGAAGTCCTCCGCGTCCGCCTCGAAAGCTGGGGCTATCAGACGCATGCGTCCCAGAACGGGGAGGAGGCGCTCGCGTACGTCACGCAGGCGCCGCCGGACCTGATCCTGCTCGACGTCATGATGCCTGACATCTCGGGCATCGAGGTCGCGCGCCGGATCAAGGGCAACCGGTCGCTGCCGTTCATCCCGATCATCATGCAGACCGCGCTCGACTCCACCGAAGCGAAGGTGGAGGGGCTCGAGGCGGGCGCCGACGACTACATCACGAAGCCGATCGACTTCGCCGAGCTGAAGGCACGGCTGCGTTCGATGCTGCGCATCAAGCGCCTGCAGGAAGCGCTGGAAGAGCGCGAGAAGGAGCTGCTCGAGATGAACGAGCGGCTGCGGTTCATGTCGCTCACCGACGGGCTGACGGGCCTGGACAATCGCCGGCACCTGAACGAGCGCATCGACGAGATGTTCCAGCACGCGCAGCGGCTCAACGAGCCGTTCTCGATCGTCATGTGCGACCTGGACAAGTTCAAGAGCGTGAACGACACCTACGGCCACCAGGCGGGGGACGAGGTGCTGAAGCAGCTCGCCGACATCCTGAAGGAGGAGGCGCGCGAGATCGATCGGGTCGGTCGCTATGGCGGCGAGGAGTTCATGCTCCTCCTTCCCGGCACCGTGCTCGACGCGGCGGTGACGTTCGCCGAGAGGGTGCGGAAACACGTGGAGCGTCATACATTCACCTTCGCTGGCGGGTCCACCAAGCGAACGGCCAGCTTCGGCGTGGCGGGATGGCCGCATCCGAAGATCGACGACAGTGACACGCTCGTCCGCATGGCCGATGACGCGCTGTACGTGGCCAAGGAGACTGGCCGCAACCGGGTCATCCGGTTCGACAGCGACGAGTTCAACGAGCACCGAGCCGCCGACGATGGAGCAGAGGAATCCGGCGTCCACGACGACGCCGATGGAGGAGTCCCCGCCCGGGAGTGACGAGCTCGCGCGACTGCGCGTGCGCGTCGCCGAGCTCCAGCGCGAGCGCGACCACCTCGTCGCCATCGTCGACATCCTCCAGGAAGTTTCGGCCTCGCTGCATTTCGTGGACGTGCTCCAGACCATTGCCCGCAAGCTGGGCGAGACCTTCGGCCTGGATCGCTGCGCCATCTTCCTTTCCGGCGACAAGGACGACGTGCGGCTCGTCGCGAGCTACGAGGATCCCACCATCCGCAACCTGGTGGTGGACCTCAACCGTTACCCGGAGCTGAAGCGCGCGTTCGAGAGCGGCGAAACGGTGTTCATCCCCGACGCGGCAAACGACCCGCAGCTGCGCAGCATCAAGACGCAGCTCGACGTGCGCAACGTGCGCTCGATCGTCGTCGTGCCCATCCGCTGGGAGGGCTCGGTGATCGGCGCGATCTTCCTCCGCACCGAACGCGATGCCGAGCCGTTCGGCGAGAGCGACGTTCGCTTCTGCCAGACCGTGGCCTCGTTGACCGCCAAGGCGCTGCGCAACGCGCACCGATTCGAGACGCTGCTGCACAGCCAGCAGGACGTGAGCTTCGCCCAGCGCCGCGCCGAGCTGCAGCGCGTGGCGCTCGTCGGGTTCCTGCGCCGCCTGCTCGACCGCTACGCGAAGGGCGAGGATCACGCGTGGGCCGAGACGCTGCTGCCCCGGGCCGCGGATGAAGAGCTCGAGCGGCTGGTGACGGTGGCGATGCAGGTGTTCGAGGAAGAGGCGAAGGGATAGCGCACCGCCGCATGGCTCCGGCTTCGCACGAGCGCCGCGCCGCCGAGCTGCGCGAGCTGCTGCATCAGGCATCGCACGACTACTACGTCCACGATCGGCCGTCGATGGCCGACGCGGAGTACGATCGCCTGTTCCGCGAGCTCCAGGGACTGGAGCGGGATCATCCCGGGCTGCGCACGCCGGATTCGCCGACGATGCGCGTCGGTGCCGAGCCCGCGAGCGCGCTCGCCAAGCACACGCACCTCGTGCCGATGATCTCGCTCGGCAACGCGTTCAACGAGGAAGAGCTGGACCAGTGGGAGGAGCGCATCGCGCGGCTGGTCGGTGACGACGCGCGGCGCGCCGGCTATGTCGCCGAGCTGAAGATCGACGGCACCGCGGTGAGTCTCACGTATCAGGACGGCGTGCTGGTGACGGGCGCGACGCGGGGCAACGGCGTGGTGGGCGAGGACGTGACGGCCAACCTGCGCACCCTGCGCGACGTGCCGCTGCGCCTGCGGGGCGATGACGTACCGCCGCTGCTCGAGGTCCGCGGCGAGGTCTACTATCCGTTCAGCGGATTCGAGAAGATGAACGCCGAACGGGTTGCGGCGGGAGAGCCGGTATTCGCGAACCCGCGCAACGCGGCGGCGGGATCACTGCGGCAACTCGATCCGTCGATCACCGCGTCGCGTCCGCTGCGCTTCTTCGGCTACGCCGTTGCGGTACCAGGCGGCGCTCGCGTGCCGTTCGACACGCAGTGGGAATTGCTGGAGACGCTGGCGCGCTGGGGCGTGCCGGTGGCGCCCAACCGCCTCCGCTGTCGAGCGCTGGATCAAGTGCACGAGTGGGCGCGCGTCGTGGAGCATCGCCTTCGCGCGGAGCTCGACTTTGCGATCGACGGTGGCGTGGTGAAGGTGGATTCGCTCCGACTCCAGGATGAGCTGGGCGTGGTGGGCGGCCGCGAACCGCGGTGGGCAATCGCGCGGAAGTTCGCGCCCGATATCGCCGAGACGAAGCTGCTCGACATCGCGGTCAACGTCGGCCGTACCGGGTCGCTGAATCCCTTCGCCGTGCTGGAGCCGGTGGAGATCGGCGGCACGGTGGTCCGGCTGGCGACGCTGCACAACTTCGACCTCGTGCGCGCCAAGGACCTACGCAAGGCCGATGAAGCGCAGCTCAAGCGCGCCGCCGCAGTGATCCCGGAGGTGACCGGACCGGCGCCGCAGACCCGCCACACACAAGCCCCCCCGCGTCCCACTCCCGTCCCGACGAAGTGCCCGGCGTGCCACACGCCGGTGGAGCGCGACGAGGAGGAAGTCGCGATCTACTGTCCGAACGTCGGCTGTCCGGCGCGCCAGCTCGAGGCGATCGTACACTTCGCGTCGCGTGGGGCGATGGACATTCGCGGGCTGTCGTACGCGCGCATCGAGCAGCTGATCAACGCCGGCCTGGTGCACGACGTGTCCGACTTGTACGCGCTGACCGCCGGGCAGCTGGTGACGCTGGAGCGTTTCGCCGAGAAAAGCGCCGAAAGCCTCGTTACGGCGATCGATGCTTCGCGCGCGCAACCGCTCTCGCGACTGCTGTTCGGGCTGGGCATCCGCCATGTGGGGCAGACCGCCGCACAGTTGCTGGCCCGTCACTTCGGCGACATGGCATCACTGGCCGCGGCGACGAGCGACGACATCCTCGCCGTTCGCGGTATCGGAGAGACGATCGCGCACGCGGTGGTGGCGTACTTCCATGACCCGTCGGCGCGCGCATTGCTGAAGAAGCTCGAGCGGGCGCGTGTCACGCTCGACGAGCCGAAGTCCGTTGCATCAGGAGCTGCGCTCGCCGGGATGACGTTCGTCATCACCGGCACGCTGCCGACGCTGTCACGCACGCAGGCCACGGAGCTGATCGAATCCCAGGGCGGCCGCGTGACGAGCGGCGTCTCGAAGGCCACCACGGCGGTGGTCGTCGGCGAAGACGCGGGGAGCAAGCTGGAGAAGGCTCGCACACTCGGCGTCGAGACGATCGACGAAGCGGAGCTTCGGCGCCGCGCCGGCGTGGAGTGACCAGCCTGTCGTCGGACCAGTCCGGGAACCAACCCTCACCTCGAGCGCCATGACGATCGATCTCACGGGAAGCGGCATGCTCGCAGTCACGCGCGACACCCTGACGGCGCTGCGCGCGGCGCTGATGCGTGACACCGGCGCTGCCGCCGCGGGCTACCTGCAGGAAGCGGGATATGCCGGCGGGCCGGCGTTGTTCGAGGCTTTCCGCCGCTGGCTCGCCGACCGGGGCAAGGGCGCGCCGGAGTCGCTGTCGGTCACCGCATTCCAGCGGGAAGCGACGGACTTCTTCCGCCACGCCGGCTGGGGCTCGCTGGAGCTCGGCGCGCTCGATGACACCGTGGCGACGCTCGACTCGAGCGATTGGGGCGAGGTCGATCCGGCCGGCGGGGCCGAACTGCCGAGCTGTCACATGTCGGCCGGCATGTTCGCCGACTTCTTCGGTCGCCTGGCGGAGGCGCCGCTCGCGGTGATGGAAGTCGAGTGCCGGTCCCGGGGCGACGATCGCTGCCGGTTCCTCCTCGGCAGCACGGACGTGATGCAACGCGTGTACGAGGGCATGGCGGGCGGCGAGGAGTATGGTGCCGCGGTGAAAGCCCTCTGAACGACCCGCGTCAGACGCTCAGGGAGACTTGCCCGCCAACAGCGGATTCGCCACCAGCTCGCCTCCCACCAGCAGCTCGCGGTCCCACGGCAGGATGATCTCGCTCTCCGTGGCGAGCGCGTGGAAGTCGGGCTCGTAGCTGCCAGTCCGGAATGCGACGGCCGTGCGGACCTCGGCCGCGCCGGCGTTCACTACCGCGCTCACGGCGAGGCGGAGGGTGGTGCCTGAGTCGCACGTTTCGTCGACGATCAGGACGCGCCGATCGCGCACGAGGGGAGGCACCGCATCGAAGATGGCGGGCGTGTCGCGCACGACGTCCGAATGGTAGCGGCGACTGACGACGATGGAGTGGAACTCGCGATCGAGGATCGCGGCGACCACGGCCGCCGGAATGACCCCGGCGGTGGCGATCCCGATGACGATCTCCGGGTCGAACGACCGTACGACGCGAAGTGCGAGTGCTCGCGAGAGCTCGCCGAACATCGGCCACTCGACGTCGAAGATCCCCCGGGTCGGCTCAGCGGTGGTGCGGCGTAGCGACATGCGCGCTCCTGGCGAGGGGAATCGAGGGAACAAGATAGCTCGGTGCGCCGTGAGGCGGGAAGCATGACGAGGGCCCGCTGGTCGCACGCTCGCGTCCGTTACGAGTGCCGCGCCGTGAGTCCGCCGTTGCAGCGCGCGGCGCCCGGGAATTAACTTTGCGCCAGATCAGACCGTCCCCGCCGCCGGGCCATCCGCTCGCTTCTCCCACCTGCCGCGCATCACATGTCCTGGTTGAGTCGCCTGATCGGCGGCAAGTCGGACAGCAACGTGAAACCTCAGCGCCTCGACTATCTCAACGAGGCGCTGGGGTTGGAGCGTCAGGGTGACTTCGATGCTGCGCTGACCTCGTACCGGCTGGCGCTGCGCGATCACCCGAACGATCCGCGCATCCTGCAGAACATGGCGATCGCGTTTTCGCGGACGGGCCGCCTCGCGGAGGCCGTGAACGCGTACCGGAAAGCCCTCGAACTCGACCCTGAGTTGTCGGGCGCGCATTATGGGCTGGCGTTCCTGCAGCTCAAGCGCGGCGAGCTGGCGGAGGCGGCGGCGCACCTCGAGGCATTCCTCGAATCCCCACCCACTGGCTCCGAGGCGGAGCGCTGGGTCCGGCACGCGCGACAGACGCTCGACGAGCTGCGCGCCCAGGCGTCGAAGCCGGTCGACCAGCCGGAAGGCTAGTGGGAACCGTCCTCGCCGTCGTCAGCCAGAAGGGGGGAGTGGGCAAGACGACGACCGCCATCAACCTCGCGGCGGCCCTCGCGCTTCGTGGCCGCAAGACGCTGCTCGTGGACGTGGACCCGCAGGGCGCGGTGCGCCATGGCATTGGCCTGGCCGACAGCGACATCGGTCAGGCCGGTCTCGCCGACGTGCTCGCCGGTTCGTGCGACATGCAGGAGGTCGTGCTCCCGACTCCCCTGCCCTGGCTGCGCGTGCTGCTGGCCGGTTCGGTGAGCGACGCGGGGGAGCACGAGAGCTACACCGAACTGCTGTCCGGATCCGAGCGGCTCGCCGAGCTGTTCGATCGCGCGCGGGCGCGCGGCTACCTGGTGGTGGTGGACACGCCGCCCGGGCTGGGCTCCATCACCCGCCGCGTGCTCTCCTGCACCGACCATGTGATGGTGCCGCTGCAATGCGAGCCGTTGGCGCTGCAGACGACGACCCAGATCCTGCGCGCCGTGCGCGAGGCCTCGCGCACGAATGCGGCGCTGGTGCTGGACGGGATCCTGCTCACGATGCTCGACCAGGCGAGCGAGGTCTCCCAGCGCGTGGCGAGCTACGTGCGCGAGCAGTTGCCGGCGGAACTGGTGTTCGAGGTCGCGATTCCGCGCACGATGGCCACGGCTGATGCCTTCGCGGCGGGTCAGCCGGTGGTGCTGCGGTCGCCCGAGGACGAGGCATCGGTCGCATACCGGCAACTGGCCGAGACGCTGGACGGGAGGCTGCGGTGAATCGGCGTTCACTGATGCTCGGCCTCTTCGGCGCTGCGGCGGCGCTTTCCTGCGGCGACGTGCCGACACTCGACGAAGGAATCGCGTACATCTCGCCGATCATCCTCCCGGCTCCGGCGGTGGCCATCGGCGACACGCTGCGTGACAGCCTGGGTGTTGCCACGCCGCTCCGCATCGCGGCGTTCGGGCGCAACGACGAGCCACTCGCCGATCCGATCGCGACCTTCCTGCCGACCGTTGTTCCCTCGCCGCTGTCGATCAGTGAGGCGGGCATCGTCAAGGCATCCGACACGGTGAGCACCGTGCAGACGGTGCAGCTCGTCGGCCGCGTCGGCAACAAGCTGCAGACCACCACGGCGAGCCTGCTCATCGTGCCGCAGCCGGACTCACTGGGGCGCACCTCGTCGGAAGAACTGGTAGCAACGCTTCCGGCGGCCGACACGCTGCGCGTGACGGTGACCGGCGTGAACGCGGCGCACACGCGCGTCGGCGTGCCGGGGATCATCGTGCGCTACCGCGCTCGCGTGTACAGCACCGGCGCAACGACGGCGCCCGTGATCTTCACCGTGGACGGAGGCACGGCGTCCCGCCCGGATTCCCTCGCCGCCGTGGACACGACCGACGCATCAGGCCTCGCCTCACGCACGCTCGTCGCTGCCGGCGAGAACGTGGATTCGGTGGTGGTGTACGTACGGGCACGCTCGCTTCGCGGCACGCCGCTGAAGGGCGACTCGCTGCACTTCGTCCTGCGCACAAAGCAGTAGCGCCGCCGACCCCGGGGCGGCTGGTGGCGCCTCCGCTGCACTCGGTCGTATCTTCGGCATTGGAGTTCAGCCTGTGCCGCGCCCCCACCCAGCGCCGCTCCCCCAGCCGGAGGTTTCGATGATGTCGTCCGGAGGTCCGCGCAACACGCCACCCGGTACGCTCACGCGGCTCTTCTTCGACGCCGTCGCGCGCCACGACAAGCCGGACGCGCTGCAGGTGAAAGTGAACGGCGTGTACCAGCCGATCTCGAGTCGCACAATTGCCGAACGGGTGCGTCGCCTCGCGCTCGGACTCGCCGAGTTCGGCGTGAAGCCGGGTGACCGGGTCGGCATCCTGTCGGAGAACAGGCCCGAATGGGCGATCGCCGATTATGCGTGCCTCACGGCGTGCCTGGCCGACGTTCCGCTCTACCCGAATCTTCCCGACGAGCAGGCAGCGTACATCCTGCGCGATTCCGGCGCGGTGGCCCTGTTCGTGAGCGGGCCGGAGCAGGCGGCAAAGATCGCCGGCGTCCGCGAGAAGTGCCCCGCACTCCGGACGGTGATCAGCTTCGCCCCCGACCGGCATGCCGGTGCCGACACGACGCTGGCGGACGTCGAGGCGAAGGGCGCGGCCGTGGACAACGCGCAGCGTGCCGCCGAGTACCGCGAGCGCGCACTGGCGGTCAAGCCGGATGACGTGGCAACGCTCATCTACACGTCCGGGACGACGGGCGAGCCAAAGGGCGTCATGCTGACGCACGACAACCTGTACTCGAACGTCATGGCGTCCACGCTGGCGATTCCGTTCGAGGGCAGAGACGTCGGGCTCAGCTTCCTCCCCTTGTCGCACATCTTCGAGCGGATGGCGGGCCACTACCTGATGTTCCACGTCGGCTGTTCGGTCGCCTATGCGGAGTCCATCGACACGGTGCCGCAGGACCTGATGATGGTGCGCCCGACGCTGGTGCTGTCCGTGCCGCGACTGTACGAGAAGATGTATGCGCGAGTGCTCGACAACGCGCTCTCGGGTGGCGCGGTGAAGAAGCGAATCTTCTTCTGGGCACGCAGCGTCGCGGAACGGTGGGCCAACGTGCGGCTGGCCGGCGGGGAGCCGGCCGGATTGCTGGCGATCCAGTACCGCGTGGCGCAGAAGCTGGTGTTCTCCAAGCTGAAGGCCCGCACCGGAGGACAGCTTCGCTACTTCGTCTCGGGAGGCGCTCCCCTGGCACCGGAGATCAACAAGTTCTTCTACGCGGCTGGGCTGGTGATCCTCGAAGGCTACGGCCTGACCGAGACGTCGCCCGTGATCGCCGTGAACACCCCGGATGCGTTCAGGATCGGCACCGTCGGCAAGCCGATCGCCGGCGTGGATGTCACGATCGCGCCGGACGGCGAGATCCTGACCCGTGGCCCCAACGTGATGAAGGGCTACTACAATCGCCCGGAGGCCACGGCCGAAGCGATCGACGCCGAGGGATGGTTCCACACCGGTGACATCGGCGTGCTGCAGGACGGTTTCCTCTCGATCACGGATCGCAAGAAGGAGATCATCGTCACGGCCGGTGGAAAGAACATCGCGCCGCAGCCGATCGAGAACGCGATCAAGACGAACAAGTACGTGAGCCAGGCCGTGCTGATCGGCGACAAGCGGAAGTTCCCCTCCGTGCTCGTGGTGCCGAACTGGGACCAGCTCGAGAAATACGCCGGCTACAAGGGGCTCACGGGAACGAGCCGAGCCGAGTTGCTCAAGACGCCGATCATCCGCGCCAAGATGGAGAAGGAAGTAATGGGCCAGCTGCATGGCCTCGCGCGCTTCGAGACACCGAAGAAGGTGGCGCTGCTCGAGCACGACTTCTCCGTGGAGCGCGGCGAGCTGACGCCGACACTCAAGGTGAAGCGGCGCGTGATCGACAAGGCGTACAAGGCGCAGATCGACGAGCTGTACGCCGACGAGCACGAGCCCGCCGGCGTCTGACGCCAGCGGCACGTGCGCCGCGGTTCAGCCGCGGCGCACGTGCAGGGTGACGAGGGGAGAGCGTTCCGGTTCCTTCTCCCCCACCCAGAGTGCGTCGTCACGCGCGATCTCGCGGACGCCGTCCGGAAGCACGAGCGCCGCGGGACCGACGAGCCGCCCTCCGACGCGCGTCACGCGCACCGCCGCTGCGGCACGCTCGGCGCTCGCGTGACCGATCGCTGTCGCGCGCGAGGCGCCCGCGGCAAGGGGCGGAATGCCGTCGCTCAGCACGACGGAAATACCGGGCTCCCCGTCCCTCCCGGCCGGCGGATCGACGAGCATGATCGGTGTCTCCACCAGCTCGCGGAGCGCGGATGCCTGCGCACCCCACTCGTCGAGCAGCACCACGAACCCCGTCGCGTCGGAGAGACCGAGGTACGCCGCGAGGTGCATTGCCGTCGTCGCGTCGCCGCGGAGAACGGGATCGGGTTCGGCGCGCAGTGCCAGGGTCGGCTCGCGCCGGAAATCGGCCACCCCATTCACCACCGGGTACTCGGCATGGCAGACCGGACAGCCGAGCAGGCCATCCACGATGTGGCGCGCCTCCATGCGAGTGGCCGAGGCGACGAGCCAGCTCTCCTCGTGCGGCACGGGGCAGCGGAGCGCGTCGACGAGCTCGATGAACACGGCGTGCTGGCGCTCAGGACCGGGAGAGTCGCAGCTCGTCCACGTTGAGCTGCGGCGGCGCCATGACGACGTAGGCGACCGCGTCGGCAACGGCGTCGGCGTCGAGCATCTGTGCGCGGGGCGTGAAGCCCGCACGATGGTCCGGATCGACAGGATCCCAGATGCCGGTGTTCACCGGGCCGGGCGAGACGAGCGACGCCCGGACGCCGGACCCACGCAGTTCGGCGCGCAGCACCTCGTGCAGCGCGCGCACGCCATGCTTGCTCGCCGCGTAGGCGGCGTTGCCGGGGAAGGTGGCCCGGTCGGCGATGGAGCCGATGGTCACGATGTGACCCGCGCCGCGGCGACGCATCGCCGGCAGGAAGGCGCTGACGAAGGCAAACGGGCTGGTGAGGTTCAGCTCGAGCGTCTCGCGAAACACGGCGACCGTCGTCTCGTGCGCCGGCGCAACGAGGAACGCGCCCGCATTGTTGACGAGGATCTCGGGCGCATCGGCGCCGAGGTCGTCGAGTGCGGCCTGGACGACGTCGACCGAACCGGGCAGGCGGAGGTCGCACGCAGCGGCAACAGCGCCGCCGCCCAGCTCGGCCGCGAGTGCCTCGAGGGCGCGCTCGTCACGCGCGACGAGGGCAACGCGCGCTCCCTCGCGTGCGAGGCGGCGCGCAATGGCCGCGCCGATGCCGCGCGACGCACCGGTCACGAGCGCGGCCCGTCCGGCGAGCGGCAGGGCGCCCATCTCAGCGCGCCGTGGCGTAGGCGAGTCGCAGGAACTCGTCGCGCGTCTTGGCATCCTCACGGAACACCCCGCGCAGCGCACTCGTGATCGTGCGCGAATTCTGCTTCTCCACGCCGCGCATCATCATGCACATGTGGTACGCCTCGATCACGACACCGACGCCGAGTGGCTCGAGGACTTCCTCGATCGCCGAGGCGACCTGCTCGGTCAGGCGCTCCTGCACCTGGAGCCGGCGGGCGAACATGTCGACGATGCGCGGCAGCTTGGAGAGCCCGACGATGCGCTTGCGCGGGATGTACGCGACGTGCGCCTTGCCGAAGAAGGGGAGCATGTGGTGCTCGCACATCGAGTACAGCTCGATGTCGCGCACCATCACCATGTTCTCGTGCTCCTCCTCGAACAGGGCATCGCCCACCGCATCCTCGAGCGTCATGGCATAGCCCTGGGTGAGGAACCCCATGGCGCGCGCGACGCGATCGGGCGTCTTCAGGAGCCCATCGCGGGTGGGATCCTCACCCATGATCGCGATCTGCTCGCGCACGAGCGCGGCGTAGGCATCGACGGCCGATGCCTCACCGACCTGCAGCGCCGAGGGCGTTCCCACGACGTGGGGCTCGGCGATGACGAGCTTATTCACCGGTGTACTCGACATAGTTGTTCGGGGTCTCCCAGAGGACGAGGCGCGCCAGGCGCGCCGGCGCGACGACCGGCGCCAGCTCGCGCCAGATCGCGACAACGATGTTCTCGGCGGTGGGGATCACACCGCGCATGAAGTCCACGTCGAGGTTGAAATTCCGGTGATCAATGCGGTCGATGACGCGCTCCATGGCGAGCGCCTTGAGCTTGCCGAGGTCGTAGACGTAGCCGGTGACCGGGTCAATGGGTCCGCGCACGCTGACGTCGAGCGTGTAGTTGTGGCCGTGCCAGTTGGGATTGTTGCAGCGGCCGAACAGCCGGGTGTTCTCCTCATCGGAGAGCGCCGGATTGTGCACGCGGTGCGCGGCGTTGAAAAGGAGGCGGCGCGTGACAGTGACGTCGGGCATGCGGTGGAGGCGAGGGGGTGGGCTGGTGCGGTCAACGGCGAGTACTTCGTACCTGG
>Ga0157372_10004717_pt1 | contig 14483 bp, 14 predicted proteins | sample C55metaG_FD_115307 | JGI IMG/M metagenome (GOLD analysis project Ga0157372, IMG submission 115307) | Corn rhizosphere microbial communities from Kellogg Biological Station, Michigan, USA - C5-5 metaG | ecosystem: Host-associated > Plants > Roots > Rhizosphere > Soil | place: USA: Michigan... | reverse complement strand
ATGATCTTTCTCGCATCAGCCACCCCAAGCTGAATGTTGTTCCCTGTGTGCTCGTCGAGGCGCAGTTTCGCCGCGTGCTCGATGAATACGACCTGCGGCAGATCGCGATCGGCTGTCGGTCGCGCCAGAACATCATAATAGCTGCTGATCGGAACAACATTGTTCATGTACATGTCCCAGTCACACGCTCCTCCGCAGACGTAGTAGCCGAGGAACACGCTGTCATCCTGGTAGTAGTACTTCCAGGAGATTCCCGCCTCCGACAATCTCCGGAAGATCGTAGGCGCATTTACCGGGAAGGGATCGTCGGGATTGTTCATGCCGCCTGAGGTCGCGGAGAGCAGGTAGGAGCGGTTAACGATCGTTCCAGACATCGCCGACGAATGGAAACTGTCGCTTGTGGCGAACTGCGTAGCAAGTTCGTAATAGTAAGGAATGTCCCTCTGGTCGTAATACCCCATCGTGCGCGTGCACTCGGGGTCCGTGGCTACGAAGATCGAGCATTGCTGCTGCATCATCCAGTTGTCCAACTTGAATTCGCCGCTATCCTGCCGGTCAACGTAAAAGTGGCTCTCATTCCAGGACGGGCTCATCACGTCGGTTTCGACAGTACGCTGATGGAAGGGCGTTACCGTCTTTCCACTGTAAGTCTTCAACTGAAGCGTGACATCAAGACCGTCTATATCGCTTGGCAAGCCTTTCGATTCACGATAGCTTCCGAGCTTGCCAAAATAGTTATCAAAGGACCGGTTCTCCTGGATAAAGAAGATCACGTGCCGGATGTTCTGCAGTCCGGCAGCGCCATTCACGACGGTGATCGTGACGCTTGCGGTCTGGGTCTTCCCAACCGTGGACGTTGCTGTCGCGATGTAAGTTGTAGTGGTCGTCGGTATCACATCTGCCGTACCCGAAAGACCAACCGGACCTGGTGCTGGACTGATCACGACGCTCGCCGCGTTTTGAGAACTCCACTGCAGCGTCGTCTTCTCCCCATTCTGGATTGCAGTCTTGCTTGCGGCGAGTGTAATGGCGAGTTCGCTATTCGACACAAGCGTTACTGTCGCAGTCGCGGTAACCACCCCGCCCTGACCTGATCCTGTGGCAGTGTAGGTGGTCGTTGCCATCGGGTGGACCTGTACCGAGCCTACTCCCGCCGTGACCTTCCCTATTTCGTGATCGATCGCGAGTTCGGTGATCCCCGTCGTGCTCCAGCGAACCGTTGCACTTGTCCCCGGAAGTATCGTTCCCGGTTCCGCCTTCAGAGAAATCGTAGGAGCAGCAGCACGGACCAGCACCGTCAACTGCTTCGTCGTTGTGCCACCCTCACCTTGAGCCGTCAGCACGTACGTCGTTGTGTTCTGGAGAACGAGCGTGCACGCCCCAACGAGCGCGACGTACTTCCCATCATCCGCTTCATTGACGTTTGGGGAAATGGAAACGGATGTCGCCCTCGTCACCTGCCACGTGAGTGTCACGAAGTTCCCCGATATGATCGACGGGGAACTCGCGCTGAAGCTGACGAGCGGTGCAGACGGACCTTCGGGCGGAGGCGCCTGGGAACGTCCACCACCGCAACTGCTCAGCAGTACTAGAAGCAAAATGACTGGTACAAATAAATTCTTTATGAAGGATTGCATGGGATTCCTTTCGGGTTGGAAAAGTCTCCGGACTTTGATCACACTTGCTGGATGAAAGAGTGCGGCGTGTGATGACATCTCGTTCAGGTCGCCTCATACACATCAAATCTTCGGGATGCTCCCTTTGGCCTCGAACGCATCAGCAATAACTGCGCGCGGAGGGTGATGACTGGGCCGGATTCGCGGAAGGGGGGCTAGGAGTACGGTTTAATTCTCCTAAGTCACATCGAATACGCACCTTACAGGAGCGCGATCGCAGCTGTCCAATAAAAGAATGAGCCTGACATCGGGGCAACTGCTGTGCAGACCACGGAGAGTCTCAATCAGTTGATCGCACGCAGCGTCGCCCAGGAGCACGATATCCGCCGGGCTTGACCGCAAGGCCTGCAGGCATGCAGAAAGTTCACTCCGGCAGGAGGTAATGACCAAGCCTGGTTGGCGGCGCAGTGCGCTGCCCAGCAACTGTGACTCGGTCTGGTTGGAATCGCTATCAGGACACGGATCGAGGCGCGACCGGCGCCAGTAGTTCGTTTTACATTTCACCGTTTTCAGAGCAAGTCTTCTGGGGGAAGGCTTCAATAGTACGGGACGTCTTTCTGCTCCTAGGACATCTTCGTAATCAGCGATGCAAAAAGCATTTTGCTTCGGACGTCAAGTCGAGGTGCGAGCACATGAACAATTCCGAGGTTCATTATGAAAATCTTGAGCCAAAGAAAACTGGTCAAAATTGCACAATCTCCCTGGAATCACAGGCCGTTGTGACCTCGATTACATCGAATACTTCGCCGTCTTCCGCTATTTTCTTCGACAGCAGTATGCCGGACCCATGGTTGCATTTGTCTCGGATCTGTTTCGGGTCCTGGCGTGATGCAATCGACATATATGGGCTCTTTCTCGTCAAAGCGATCGGCGATGATACCGCCAGACTTAACTACGAAACCCAACCTGCCCTTTTTCGCTCTGACGCTATTTGCCTGTTCGCTTTTCACTCCAGAGCGTGCTCAATCGTCAGTACCAAACTCTAGGCTTCAGAAAGCTGTCGGAATTGATCGTCTGCTAAATCAGCGCTATGACATAAGCCATTATGTGGGGAGAGTGCTAGAGCACAAAGTGTACCTGCTCGAATCCGTCAATGCTTCGCAGTTTGCTCCAGCTTAGATAGGACTAGCTGCGTTTCCGAAAGTGCAGCGGCATCCCCCTTCGCCAGGTTCCCCGTGACCTGATCGCGGGTTGCCAAGGTGTCACGGAGCAAGTTGCCGAGTGCGGAATCCTCCGTGCTATTCGCAATTTGCTGAGCCTGATCAAAAACCTCCTTGGAATACTCACCGGCCTTCCCGTAGTTTTTTTGCACCGCCTCCAGATACATCATGGTGGCCGTGTCGCGAAGCTGCGCCAGTTGTTGGCTGGACTGACAAGATCCTAGTTGTTTTGTCGAGGCAGACAGCTCCTGCTGTACCCGATGAAGTCTGGAATACTGCAAGATGAACCCAACAAGAAATCCCGCCAGCACTAGCAGAAACCAGAGGACGAGTTTAGATCGCATTGATTCTTTCCTTCCTTACATTTTTCTCAACCCGGTTAAGGCACGCAATGCGAGCAGTCCTCAGGTCGATACCCGGTTTGTCATGCGGGCTATACCTTCTTGAGCGAGGGTTGGTGCACTCGCATACGTCCGTCATTATCCATTTCACGACCGCGTCATCTTCGTTAGCTTGCTGAACTGTGCCCAATTCTCCAGTCGGTTTTCCGAAGTCGCCCAGCCCCTCGACGCGATCTCCGGGATTCAGTTCCTGGCCGCTGGCAGCGGGCTCGCTGAGCCGTGGCTTCTTGGCTCGATCTGAGTCAGGCGCCGCCCCACGGTGTGACAGGGGTGGTTGGGGAGCTCTATGCAGTTTGGGTATCGGTTTGCGGGTGCCGTGGGTCATAGTGTGCTGCTTTCTACGAGTCCAGAGCATCGCGTTTCGCCACGACTGTTCACCGGCTCGATAGATACACGATAGGCCTAAAAGAATGGCTCCGCAGGTCCGAACTGCACAGTTCTGGGAATTAGTTTGGCTAAGCAGGGCGAGCTGCTCGACGGACAGCGAGGTCGGCGTCTGCACAATGCGTGTTGCCTTTTCATCGCATGTGTTCGCCCCGGCTGCCAGCCAGGTACACCAGTTTCCCTGCTGGACATTGAGAGGCGGGTGTTCTAACGATGTTCCACTAATTCTGCAGCTGCCTCCGCCTCGGCTTTGGTCTTCTGCACTGTCCCGTCTGGATGCTTTGGCGGAGAATAGATCGTATAGAGCCTCAAAAGTGCCGTCTTCGAAGTATTCACCACGTTGTGGTAAGTCCCTGCCGGAACCACGACCGCGTCTCCGTCGTGCACCAGGTGCGCCTCCTTCTCGTTAAAGACGAACTTGGCCTCCCCTTGTTCGATGCGGAAGAACTGATCGACATTCCAATGCACTTCATTTCCAATCCCTTCACCCGGCCGCAAGCACATCACAACCAGCTGCGCGTGCTGAGCCGTGAATAGCACCTGCCGGAAATACGTGTTCTCAACAGTCTTCTTTTCAATAGATCCAACGTATCCAGTCATACTCTCGGTACTCCTTTTCATCTTCGCTGTTCATGGGGAACCCTTTCAGTATGTATGTCAGCACGAATAATCTATGAGATTGATAGCGCTACACGGTTCTACCGCTAAGCCTTTTCAACGTTGCTGATACATTCCTGAATGCCTATCGCGTCTTTAACTCTGACAGCTTGTCTTTCAAATCTGCGACGGCGTCTTTAGCGTGGCCTATCTTCTGTTGAACTTTACCCTCCTTCTTTTCAACTTTCCCGTCCGCTTTCAGATTGGGGTCATTCGTAACCTTTCCGACCGACTCCTTGATTGTTCCCGCGACTTCGTGGAAGCTGCCTTTGATCTTGTCTTTCGTGCTGGTTTTCATATTTCTCCTTTCTCCTTTGGGTCCTCACCAATCTTGGATTTTGGTTTTGGGGCTGTCACCTCCTGTATCCACGAAAGGACAACTCCAGCAGCCGCTTAGTTGGGCGGTGGGTCAGTCCCACCCCGGCGTCCTCAGTCCGAAGAACTAGCCTTCTGGTTCTTAATCTGTAGGTCGTTGACTACCTGCTTCACATTTGGAACTGCAGAAGCGATCTGTTCGGCCTGCACCCGTTTGGATTGTGAATTGACCGCTCCATGCAGCGTGACCACGCCACTTTTGACATCGTATTTGATACTCTTGTGAAGTTTGTTCTGGATGAGAGCAGCGTCCAGATTCTTCTCGATAGCCTTATCGAGATCAGAGTTCACCGCCTTTGCCTCGCTTTCGCCACCCGGAGGCATCACGGCAATCTGATTTGCGACAACCTGCCCAGTTGCGGTTGACTTTGCAATCGATTCGGCCTGTGACTTGTCCGCCTCAGCTGCGACGTGTCCCCCAAGAGTCACTACACCCTTGTCGCGATCCTGACTCACGGAGACATCTTTGAGGCCGGCTTGATCGAGGGATTTGCGGATACTGTCAGAAACATCGGGTGATTGCCTGGCCGTCCCCGAGCACCCTACAAGGGTCGCTACCACTAACAGGGCGAGCAGGCTTAAGCACAGTTTCAACGTTTTCATATTTCTCCTTTATTAGGGAAGGGATTTGCCCGAAAACAATCCATTCGTCAGCGCCCTTGGACGTTCGATTTCCACCAAACCGCCTCCGAACTTCAATGGGGCAGACGCACTCCGCCGAACACATACACGAGCACCAGAACGATCAGGACTAGCCCGAAAATCCCGACGCCTCCGCCCGTCCCCCATCTCCGATATCCGTAGTAGCCCCCTCCACCACCGAACGCGAGTAGCAGGATAATAATGAGCAAAATCAGTAACATGGGAATCTCCTTTCAACCCTGGGCTGGCTTCTACCTCCCACCCCGGGTAATGGTGTGAGCGTTAAAGAGGCGACGGCCTGTCGCGCGACGGGGCGCGGTCAGCCATGTTCGGCCAGTGATATTGTCGAAACCGGAACACGCTTGGTGCGGCCCAACCTTTGGGATGTTTGGTTTGTGCCTTCGCGTTCCAGTTAGGAACTCTGGTGGCCGGGATTTGTATCCAATTCGAAATTTAAAAAACTTCTCGGGTGGTGTCTGTTCACAATTGCTCACTGCGGTGGCGGATCCTTTCAGAAGCTTGTCGTGCATATGCGCCGACACCTTTCGATTTCAGCAGGGCAAAACTGGAAGCAGTCTAGCGGTGTCGCTTTCTATTACTCATCCGTGCGGTTGGTTGCTGAACGCTGGACGCCACGGGGGCGAGTGCATTCGAAGTGCTGATTGCCAGGCATCGCAAGATAACCGCAGCGGACGCAGATGAACCAGTTCCCCTTGCCGGGGCCAATCATCTTTTTGAATTGGCCTTCGTCTACACTGTATGGGCAACGAGCACTTGGGCATCCTTGGTTGCTACCTCGGCGCGCCGGTCGGTAGCCTGCACTCGACGACGACGGAGCGCATGTTGTGCATCCTCGATTACGTTTTCAACTGCTACGACCATGCTTGATGGCTTGGCGTGCCGAGCGCACACCAAATAGCATCGTTCGGTCCACGCCGGACACCTCGTGCTCCAGCAGTTCAGAAGTGACCTTGATAAAAGGCCGAGGGCCAGCGACGCCATTCCCAACCACCGAGGAGGCCTTTTAGGCTCGGGCGGAGAATTTAGCTCGAGTCGGTTGCATCCCGTCCCTCCCACACAGCTCAACCGCCACGGCTGAGAAGATACAGAAGAACTTCCCCTTACTCGGACGAGAGGCCTGGCCGCACGGCACCATCCGCGGGCGTGGGGACAACTGGCGGACCTGCCCTCTTCAGTTGTTCAACTTCGGCTTGGACTCTTGCCCAATCCTTTGGTTTTCGCTTCGTCGCGTAAAGAGCATCGGGATGTCCATAGAATTCCAGAAGCTCAGCCCGAACATCCGGCGAAGCACCACTGAAATTTTGCTTCGCCAGCGCGTCGAGCAACTGCGCATGGGTCTCATCGTTGAGCCGATATTTTCCCGGCCCCGTTATTGCACCGGTGTCAAAGTTTTCGTTGGGCAAGTCTGGCTGGCCGGCGCCTACCTGACTTAGCAGCTGTCGGTAGCGTTCCAGCGTTGTGTTGAAGCTCGCTTGGAATAGTTTTTCCGCCGCAGGCGTAGGCGTTTTGAGTTGCAGCACTCTTAAGGGGCCGACCTTGGGAAGTATCCGAGTAAGGAAGGCGAGAAATCTTTCCCAAAAGGTCGGCGGCTTAAAATTCTTGCCCCAGTTCTTTTGGTAGCTCGCGCGGGAAAGATTATAGAGAAACTTCTTTTTCGTCATGCTGGGCTGATCCTTCAGGATCTCGTCTTTTTTCAGGCTCCAGGCAATGCGCGTGGCTTTGGGAAGAAGCTGGCTGACAGCGTGACGGTAGGAACCGAGCACCTCGTCTTCGTTAGTAAGCACGGTTTTCAGATCCAAACCGTAGGTTTCCTGAAAGGCTTGTTCCAGTAGAGGAACCGAAACTCCAAAGCCGATGAAGTCGTGGTACGCATCGGGAGCATAACGTCCCTGTGCTACTTCCAGAACGTCGAATCCAAATTCCGTCTTCACGTGCGCGAGCTTGTCTTCTTCGTACGTCACGGAGTCGCCGTATTTCGCTTTCAACTTGGGATACAGAAGCGGCACCGCGCGATTCGTCCCGATGGGGTGGCCTTCGTTGTCAGAGGCGTAGTGAGCGAGGGCCCCCAGCGCAAAGGCATAGCCGTCAAGATCCTTGGCGTCGTGGAGAAGAGCCAAGACAAAGTCTCCGCTCCGCACATAGTGCGTCAAGTCGCTGAAGAAAAAGCTTCCGTGCGGATAGTAGCCCATGTCCTGGATAATCGCCCCGCCGTACGCATAGCCGTGTGCTTCTTTGAGTTGTTCTACCGTGGCATCGGGAAAACGCTTCGACAATAAGGGGCGGATGTTGGTGTCCCACGCGCTGTCAATGATCGCTTCATGCGCAAGGACGGCATAGGCCGCGATCTCGTTTGGCCAGGCCAAACAAAGGGCAAGCACCAAGATGATCGCGAAGGCTCTCAAAGACAACGCTTCGAGGCGTCCCATTCTTCTCAGACCTCGCTGTGATTTTAGCGCGCTTCCATCTTACTGGGATTTGCATGAGCTTCATTTCGACAGAAAGTTTCGCTTGAATCGGGGCTCCAGGCTGCAATTGAGCGGAAGTTCTCTCCCTCGATCGTTCGAACGGATCACGAAACATAGTGTCCCGCATTCGGCTTGCCAGCTGCCACCTGACGTTTCGAGGCTATCTTGCGGCGGTGTGATCCAAGTTCGTCTCCCGCAACATCTCAAGCACTACGAGCGTAACCGAGAGGACGACCGGGCCGATGAAGAGCCCCATGACACCGAATGCCTCCACGCCACCCAGCAGAGCGAAAAAAATCAGCAGCGTGTGCAGCTTGACCCGTCCGCTGATCACGTAGGGCCGGACCACGGTATCTATTTGCCCGACGACCCCAGCTCCCCAACCCAACAAGATCAGCGCCTTCCACCAATGTCCTCCAATAACCAGGATAATGACCGCGGGCCCCCACACTGCCGCCGAGCCAATGATTGGAACGAGCGAAAACAGCGCCGTTACCAGTCCCCATAGAACAGGGGAAGGCAGACCCAGGACCCAAAAGGCCAGGCTCGCTAAAGTCCCCTGAGCCACACCGACCGCCAGAGAACCGTACACATTTGCAACGATCGAGTTGCTGAGGCCCGTGAACAGCCGTTCCACTTGAGCGGCGTTGAGGGGAAGGACTGTTTCTGCGTGCTCCCTCATCGATCCACCTTCCCGGAAGAGAAAAAACAAAGTGAAGAGCGTAATCACGGCATCTCCGACGAAAGAAATGATGTTGCGGGCGGCCCAAGCACCCCAGGAAATCAAGGATCGGCTGATCTGCTCCAGCCATCGCAGTAGTGCCCCGCGCAAATCGAATGAGGACAGATCAACGTACCTTCCGGCCCAGCTGGCAAGACGCTCCATCGCATGCATCACCCATGGGTTCCAACCGCCCTGTGCAGCGCTCCTCTCGTTCAGCAACTGATACAACCCGCTGATCTCCTGACTCACCACCACTCCCAATCCAACCGCTGGAACAATTAGCGCAAGTAGTACCAGAATCGTAGAGACTAGAGCAGCCGTATTCCGACCGTGGATGTGCGCCTGAATGCGAGCGTGGGCAGGATGGAAAACAATCGCCATCATTACTGCCAGGAAGGCGGGGCTGAGAAAGGGCCTGGCGATGACGTAACAAAAGTAGAGCGCAATGCCGGACAAAGCCAGCAAGAAGAACGTGGTCGTGGCCTGTTTTCTGTCCATTGGCCTCCCTCTCGATTATGAAGAACATTACAGGGTGCAACTGTGGCCGCACTCACCGTACGCAAGAACTCCATGATGTCGACGGCGCTGACAGGCAACCCGTTGCACACCAAGCCTAGTGAGACTCTTTTTCGCTCCGCTACACGGCTTTCTGGCTAATCACTCTGCTAGCACACAAGCTTAACCTGTCTGGATTTTGGTAATTCTTTGTGTGAACTCCTTCCGAAGCCCGAGGGGCGCAAAAGCCCACCACTACACCCTTCACGCAATTCTCAGGAGTTCACTGTCGGCTTCCATGAGCCACAGAGAAACAAAGAGCCGGCTCACAACGAAGCCGGCTCTCGGTCAACGGATTCGCCTGGGCGTGGTCGCGCTTTGGTTACCGAACCTCGTACGGTGTGACGGATCCGATTTTGGTTCCGATCACATCGCCTGACACTATCAATTCAACGCGTCGGTTCTGTTGACGGCCTTCTGCGGTACTGTTTGATCCAACGGGCTGGCCTTCACCTAGGCCCTTTGCCGTCATCGAGGACTCCGGGACTCCTTGCTGCGCGAAGTAGGACCGGACCACCTCTGCGCGCCTCTCGGAGAGCCCCTGGTTATATTCATCACTACCAACGCTATCGGTGTTGCCTTCGATTCCCAGCGTCAGCGCAGGATAGGCGAGCACGATGCCGCTGATCTTAGCCAGCTTCTCTCGCGCGATCGGGCGAAGTGTGTGCTTGCCGGTGTCGAAGAGAACGTCGGACATGTTGACGACTAAGCCGCGCGCGGTGTCGCGAGTCTCGAGGACAGCGTTGAATTGTTGCAGCAGGCGGGCGCGGAGTTCTTCGCGATCACGCTCCGCTTGCTGGAGTTTCTGCTCAGATGCTGCAGCGGCAGCTGCGGCGGCAGCGCGATTACGCTCCGCTTCGGCATCGGCGGTCTGTTGCTGCTGGAGAGCGGATGCTTGGGCCTCCCGTCTCTGGCGCTCAGCCTCGTCACGTGCGCGAAGTGCTTCGGCGGTGTCAGCCTCGGCGCTGATTGTCTGAGCCTTGGCCGTGGCTTCGCGATCCGCTGATGCTCTGTTTGCGGCGTCTACGCGCTCCTGCTCTATCTTTGTGACTGCGATTGCGCGAGCATCTTCCGCGGTCTGCACCGCTTCACGCGAGACCGCGATCATGGCCTTCTTATTGATGTTCTTTTTTGTAGCATATGCGTCCGCTTGATCCATTAGTCGGACAGCATGCTGGTAGCTGTCGCTGGCGTATTTATCTGCGCCCTCGGACTGCGCAATGCGCAGCGCATTGCGCGCCTCGAAGAATTCCAGCGGTAACTTGGCATTCAGGACCACCGGGTCGAATTTGTATCCGCTAGGAATGTAGCCTCCGCGTTCGAGAAGGTCGTACTTCGCATTCACCACCTCGGTAGTTCCCTTCGTATCCTCGCGAATGACGTTTTCAAGCACTACCACATTGCTGGGCTGGCGGACCGCATAATAAGGTTCCGCGGTGACAATCAGGGCGAATGCCTGAAGATCGGTAGTAACGTCGAGCTTACTGCGGTTGCCGTTCAGCAGTACTTCACCCAGGTTCACTGCCCGGCCCTCGGGGGTAATCGCCCAAAGAATATAGGTTAGATACTCGTTGCCGAACGTCGTCGACTTCTGGAGCTCATCGAACTCCACTTCAATCTCGATGTAGCCCTGCTTGCTCTCTACTTTGGCTTCGCCATTGGCTTTAGGCATTAGATCCGTGCCCGCGAAGTCGAGCTTGGTAGCTCCACCGCGGTGCTTATAGTTGACCGCCCGAGCCGTGCGGCTGGTCACCGTCACGCGGAACGTCGGCGTGGGGCTCATCGGCTCTACGGCCATTGTGGCTTGGGTCTGCTGAGTACTCTGATCGGTCGTAGTGTTTTGCGCCTGCGATGGAGGAGGCATAGCCAGCGCGAACGCCCCCAGAACAATAAACAATGCCAGAAACATCATTATTGTCTTCATAGTTATTCTCCTTGAGGACCTTACGTCGCTATTTTTGGCGTTGAGGATTCTGAATACTGATCAAAATTGATCAAGCCGGTTTGTCATTCCGCCTTCGCGTACGTGAGCAATCTTGCGCAGACTCGCAACGCCACCCCTGTCATCATCTATTCAGTAAGCTGCTCAGGAATGAGCACAGGAGATTCAATATGCTTTGGACAATTTTCGTGGTTCTCTTGATCCTGTGGCTTCTAGGCTTCAGTCTCCATGTCGGGGGAGCCCTAATCCACCTACTCCTCGTTGTGGGGTTGGTGGTTCTGGTCATCAATCTGGTGAGCGGACGACGAAGTGCAGTGTGAGGTTTCGAATCAGATGAGTCGATGTTGAAACGACGATTCTTCACGGATCTTCTTCCGCTCTATTGCGTCGCTCACGGCTCCACCCCTTCAGGTTCTCTGAACTAAGGCAGTCTCAGACGAATCTCACCTGATCTTTCTGTCGATCTTAAGTCGGACGCCGAGCTCATCGAGGACAGAGCCGCGTCTATCAGAAAGCAAGTCGAACTTCTGGAACACTGGGAGTAGCGCGCCGATCGAAGAGCGAACCGCTGGACATCTCTTTCATAACGAGGGAACATGCCTAACACCGGCCAAAGACGAGAAATCACCAAGCGAGTGAACGCGAAGGAAGCAGAAATTGTCCAGCAGTCCAAGAAGCTGCTGTCCAGAACCAGGGAGATCACTGCAGATGCAGAAGCGAAGAACTTGGCGCGTGCTGCCGGAACGAACAAAGGGAGATCTTCTCGCAATCCGTAACGCAACCTGCCCGAGACGGCAACTCCAAGAAAAAGAATCCTAGCGATGAGAGTTGTTCTAGTGCGCGGCTACGGTGACGTGAGCCAGTTGTCCTACGGAGATATACCAAACCTCAAACCGGGACCGGAACAGGTATTGGTCAGAATGGCGGCGACCGATCGGGAAAACCATACTGGTCGCCGAGGCCGTACGGTAATCGCGGTTTATGCGGGTGCATGGCGAGCAGCATGACCCGTGAGTTCTGTACAAAGCATCCACGACCCTGCACGACATGAAGGCGTGAGTCGGACAAGGTAGGAAAGGTGAGAGAGAAAATGAGGCAATTTATTACCGCAATAGAGAATGGAAATCCACGCGAAGCCGATGTGCAGTCCGGTGACACACAAGGTTTGTCAAACGCTGAGCAGGCGAATAGTGAAAGCGTACAAGAATTGGCAACTGATGGGCAATCTTTCGAAGCCGCGGCCGTGAGCGGCGTGGAAGATGCTGCCGATCCTGATGTTCATGAAGTGACAACAAGAGAAGTGCCACAGGACGATGTGCCCCGCGAGTACGACGAACGATGATGTGACAAACAAAGAACGGCGGTTCCGGCCCAAGTTCTTCGTCACCGGGACCACCAGAGTTTCCGCAACCACGAGGTCATCGAAAATGCCGGCAAGCAATAATGAACGACACCGCACAGAGCGCATCGGCTGGCTACGCGCAGCGGTATTAGGCGCGAACGACGGCATTCTTTCAACATCGAGTTTGATGCTCGGTGTCGCAGCTGCGCACGCAACTCACGGCAGTGTGTTGGTCGCAGGGGTTGCCGGCTTGGTGGCTGGGGCTATGTCAATGGCTGCCGGTGAGTACGTATCTGTCCACTCGCAGGCAGACACCGAAAAAGCCGACCTTAAGCTTGAGCGAGCGGAACTAAAAGCAGACAACAAGGGCGAGCACAAGGAACTGGCAGCAATCTACATCGCCCGCGGTCTCGATCCTGCACTCGCGAAACAGGTGGCCCAACAGTTGATGGTCCATGACGCGATCGGCGCGCATGCCCACGATGAGCTGGGCATCTCCGAAGCCCTTCGTGCTCGCCCGATTCAAGCCGCGTTGGCATCGGCTGGCAGTTTTGCCGTAGGTGGAATCATGCCTCTCTTGGTCACGACCGTGGCCTCGCCAGCAAGGGTCATCCCTTTGGTCGCTGGCACTTCGCTAGTGTTCCTCGCGCTTCTGGGTGGGCTGGCGGCCCGCGCGGGCGGGGCAGGAATGATGGTTGGTGCCATACGCGTCACGTTCTGGGGAGCTCTGGCTATGGCGGTGACTGCAGGAGTCGGATCGCTCTTTGGAACTGTTGCGTGAGCGTCTTCATGCGGGTAAACAGCACCTTGACGAACACGCCGCTTACGTCGATCACAAGGACTCTTGGCTCTCTCCGTTTGGAGAGTTCGCCCTTCACCCTTTTCTACCCCGCACACATGGTGAGGGAGTCTGGCCTTGGAGATGCGAAGAGAGTCGGCAGGTCACATCGCGTGCTTTCGGGCAATCGCGTAAGCAGCGGCAAACGACCAAGTTGCCTAGATTGAAATCTGCGTCAGATTTGGGTCTGGTACGCCGGGTCAAAGAACGCCTTAGAGGATCAAGAACGGGCTGTCAGTACCGTTGAAATCCAATAAGGTACACGTCGTTGTTGCCCTGTCACAGCAGAGGCCTCATTTGGTCTAACCGTTCATTTGTCCTGTAATCCTGAACGTTTCTACACCGACGCTTAGGCGAACATCGACGCTGGTCACGGAATGGTCACAATAACGTGACCACCTTGACGATTAAGTTGTTGATTGAAAAAGGACTTAGGCTCAAAGAATCCACTGAAAAGGCTGGCGTCGGCGGTTAAACTCCGTCCCTGGCCACCATATTTTCAAAGCACTTACATCATTTATCTCAGTGTCCTCCGTCCGCTCTCAGTCCGCTTCTGGAAAGTGGTGCGAAGGGACCAACGCATACGTCGATCTCCCCGAAGAACTTATCTCGAACTGTCTTCCGATTCAGTCCGCTCTCGGTCCGTTTTTGTCTGGTGCATGGCTGAGAATCGCAGTCAACATTTTCCCCCGCTGCGACCATGCGATCGCGGCTCACTGCGTGAGTGTAGAACTGAAGGGTCAGCGTTACGTCGCTGTGGCGAAGCGAACGCTCGGGCATTCCTATGTCCGCTGTCGGTCCGCATTCACGAAACGCGTTGCGAAAGGCCCATTTCATACCGCGATCGCGAATTTTTGATTTTGAATAGTTTTAAGAAACAACAGCGACGAGAACTCTTTTGGGGAGCGGTTGGAATTGAGCTGAGCATCGGCGAAAATGTCGTCTGAATTGTTCTGAGTTTCATTGCCGATGTGTCTTAAGCGCCAGTTTTGGGCTAATCGCGAGAATGAAGGACCGAGCAAATGACTCAATTTCCGAAAGTGGTACGGTTCTGAATCGTCTTAGTTCGGATTTTGAAAACTCAGAGATTTTCCTCGCGCTGACTTCGTCAATCATTTGACAATGGTGTTGCCATTCCGCCTGCACACACTTTGAGGTCCGGCCGTCACGCTCTCAAACGCAAGAAGAGAAACTCGTCCCGTGTCCTCAATGAGGAGTGATCTTATGGGTTTTCGAACTCTGTTTGCGCGCACACGCCCTGCGGGACGGGCTTCCTTTCTAAGGTACGGAGTTGCTGTCCT
>Ga0157372_10004715_pt1 | contig 14484 bp, 10 predicted proteins | sample C55metaG_FD_115307 | JGI IMG/M metagenome (GOLD analysis project Ga0157372, IMG submission 115307) | Corn rhizosphere microbial communities from Kellogg Biological Station, Michigan, USA - C5-5 metaG | ecosystem: Host-associated > Plants > Roots > Rhizosphere > Soil | place: USA: Michigan... | reverse complement strand
TGCCGATGCCCAGCGCTCGGCGGATACACATCTGATTCGCCTTCCCCTCCCCGCCTTTCCGGGAATTTATATCTACCTGAAGGATGAGAGCACGCACCCAACCGGCAGCCTGAAGCACCGCCTGGCGCGCTCGCTGTTCCTTTACGGGCTGTGCAACGGCTGGATCAAGGAAGGCACGCCGATTATTGAGGCCTCCTCTGGCTCAACGGCGGTATCGGAGGCCTGGTTTGCCCGTCTGCTGGGTCTGCCCTTTATTGCAGTGATGCCCGCCTGCACCGCAAAGCGTAAAATCGAGCAGATCGCTTTTTACGGCGGCCGCTGCCACTTCGTCGAGAGCGCCTGCGAGATCTATGCTGCTTCCGAGACGCTGGCGCAGGAGCTGCATGGCCACTATATGGATCAGTTTACCTACGCCGAGCGCGCCACCGACTGGCGCGGCAACAACAATATCGCCGACAGCATCTACCGCCAGATGCGTCATGAGCCGCACCCGATCCCAACCCATATCGTGATGAGCGCCGGTACCGGCGGCACGTCGGCAACCATTGGGCGCTATATTCGCTACCAGGGATACGACACCCAGCTCACGGTGGTGGATCCGCAAAACTCTGTCTTTCTTGACTACTGGCAGCAGCGGGATGCCAGCCTGCGCAGCCCGGTCGGAAGTAAAATTGAAGGCATCGGGCGTCCCCGCGTGGAGCCCTCGTTCATTCCGGACGTGGTAGACGAGATGCTGCGCGTCCCGGATGCCGCCAGCGTTGCTACCGCCCACTGGCTGGAGAGCCAGCTAGGCCGCAAGGTCGGGGCCTCCACCGGCACCAACATGTGGGGGGCGTTGCAGCTTGCCGCCCGAATGCGTGACGAGGGACGTACCGGCTCGATTGTTACCCTGCTGTGCGACAGCGGCGAGCGCTATCTCGAGACCTACTACAATCCAGAGTGGGTTAAGGCCTCTATAGGCGATACCGCGCCCTGGACCGCAGAGATTGCCCGTCTGCTGCGATAGCAAATGGCTACTGGTGGTGCCCGCCGTCAGGCGCTACCATAGCGGCTTTATTGCTAGTGAAACTGTCAGGAAAATCTATGAAACGTGCCGTTGTCGTCTTTAGCGGAGGCCAGGACTCCACCACCTGTCTGGTACAGGCGCTGCATCACTATGATGAAGTCCACTGTGTCACCTTCGATTACGGTCAGCGTCACCGCGCCGAGATTGACGTCGCGCGTGAGCTGGCGCTGAAGCTGGGCGCACGGGCGCATAAGGTACTGGACGTCACCCTGCTTAACGAGCTGGCGGTCAGCAGCCTGACGCGTGACAGTATCCCAGTGCCGGACTACGAGCCGGACGCCAGCGGTATCCCCAACACCTTCGTGCCCGGCCGCAATATTCTGTTTTTGACCCTTGCGGCTATCTACGCCTACCAGGTGCAGGCCGAAGCGGTGATCACCGGCGTCTGTGAGACCGACTTCTCCGGCTACCCGGACTGCCGCGACGAGTTTGTGAAGGCGCTCAACCATGCGGTCAGCCTCGGCATGGCAAAAGATATCCGCTTTGAGACGCCGCTGATGTGGCTCGATAAAGCAGAAACCTGGGCGCTGGCCGACTACTGGCAGAAGCTGGAGCTGGTCCGCGAAGAGACCCTGACCTGCTACAACGGCATCAAGGGCGACGGCTGCGGCCAGTGTGCTGCCTGTAACCTACGTGCCAACGGCCTGAATCACTATCTGGCAGAGAAGCCTGCGGTGATGGCGGCAATGAAGCAGAAAACAGGGTTGCAGTAAGCTTGATTAACGCCGGGTGGCGGCTTCGCCTTACCCGGCCTACAGTAGCACAGTGCGGTTTGTAGGCCCGGTAAGCGTAGCGCCACCGGGCGTGAGAGCTTACGCCATCATCATCTCCAGCTTCTCCCGCAGCTCCCCTTCCAGCGCCAGCGATTTTTTAGTGCGCAGATCGATGCAGACAAAGGTGATCAGCGCATCGGCCACCACCTCCCCCTCTGGCGACAGCGTCACTACCTGACTGAGCACGCCGCTTTTACCGTTAAGCTGCTGAATGCTGCTGGTAATGGTCAACAGATCGCCCAGCACCGCCGGCCGGCGATAGTTGATGTTGATATTGACCACGATAAACGCAATGTTGTTGGCCGTCATCCAGCGGAAGCCTTCGCTGCTTTCCAGCCCCTCCCAGCGCGCCTCCTCCAGAAACTCCAGGTAGCGGGCGTTATTCACATGCTGGTAGACATCGATATGGTAACCACGAACTTTAATTTCAGTCTGCATAGCGCAATAGCCTTTTTTCTTATGTTATGTAAGGTCGGAGGTCATAACTGGTATGACCTCTTTAGCATGGCAAAAAATGGCTATGACGCAAGCAAAACTTACAGGGTTAAACGATCCAGGTTACGCTCCACCAGCGAGGCCCTCATTCCCGGTACCTGCTGTAAATCTTCCAGCGTCTTAAAGGGTCCATATTCGTCACGGTAGCTGACAATCGCCTGCGCTTTCTTCAGCCCCACGCCGTTCATCGCCTGTGCCAGCGCCTCCGCCGACGCCGCGTTAATGCTGACCCGGGTCGGCTCCTCATCGCCCTTCACCGCCTGCGGCGCTTTTGCCTTAGCCTCAGGCCCAGCAGCGGCGGATTTACCCTGCACCGTCTGCGCCTGCGGGGATTTTACCGGCGCGTCAGCGGCAAGCGCTTGCTGGATCAGGGCGGCACAGGTCAATGTCAGGGTCATCACTGCTATTTTGATTCCACGTTTCATGCTGCTTTCTCCTTGTTTGTTGACAGCCCCTGCACGATAAACAGAGCGGGAACGCGAGACAAACGGCAGATCGCAGAAATGGAAAAGGCCGCGAAAGCGGCCTTTGATTATTGCAGGGCGTTGCAAAACTCTGCGAGACGCCCAGAAGAATTACTGCTGTGGATCGACGATGTCGCCCGTTTTGATTTTGGCTTCTTTACGCAGGTTGCTCATCAGCGCTTCGAAAGAGATCTGGGCATTGTTCTCAGTAATCCCCTCAACCATGGCTTTTTTCTGCGCGTCCGGCAGGGTGCCCGCTTTCACTTCGTCCAGCGCCAGCAGCACTACGTTGCCCTGCATATCGTTGGCAACGCCGTAGACCGGCTTATCCTTCGCCGGGAGGGCCAGCGTAAAGGCCGCCTGGCTCAGCGGATCCTGACCGGTACGTACCAGCGCCTTCGGCTCGCCAAAGCTCAGGCCTGCGGCTTTCAATGCCTCGTCGCCTTTACCCGTTTTCAGGGCCGCCAGCAGCTTATCGGCATTCAGCTTCGCCTGCTGCTCAGCTTTGTTGTGCTTCACGATATCGCTTACCTGGGCTTTCACTTCCTCCAGCGGCTTCACGGCTTCAGCTTTGTGCTCGCTCACGCGCAGCACAAACGCCCGATCGCCATCTACGGTAATGATGTCGGAGTTGTTACCTGGCGAACCGTTCTCACCCACCAGCGCGCCGCTGAAGATAGCGTCAGAAACCGGTTTGAAGTTCAGCTCTTGCGGCAGGTTGTCGCGGCCAAACCAGCCGGTTTCAACCGCTTTCACGCCTGCTGCCTGCTCTGCACCCGCCAGCGACTCATTGTCGTTGCTCGCGGCATCGCTCACTTTCTGCTGCAGGGCGTAGTAGGCGTCAAGACCTTTCTCCTGCTTCACCTTCGCTGCCAGCTCGTCACGCACGTCGTTAAACGGCTTAATCTGAGCAGGCTGAACGTCGTCAAGACGCACGACCAGGAAGCCAACGGAGGATTTAATCACGCCGGAGAGCTGGCCTTTCTCTTTCAGACCGGCCTTTTTCAGCTCGTCTGGGGTGGTGGAATCTTCCAGCCAGCCCATATCGCCGCCGTTGCGGGCAGAGATAATGTCCGCCGACTTCTCTTTGGCGAGGGTGGCGAAATCAGCACCTTTGCTTAACTGTTCCAGCACCGCTTTCGCATCGTCTTCGGTTTTGGTCTGGATCACGCTGTAACGATTACGCTGCGGCTGGGTGAACTGATCCTGATGCTGATCGTAGTAGGACTGAATCTCTTCATCGCTGGCGTTCTGCTGCATGCTGGCAGCATCCAGCTTGATGTAGCTGACGCGGAACTGCTCCGGGGCGATAAAGCTGTTTTTGTTCTGCTCGTAGTAGCTGGCGATCTCCTGATCGGAGGCGGTCTGCTGCTGTGCCAGGGCGTTAACGTCGAGAGTTGCCGTGCGCACCATACGCTGCTGCGCGACCAGCGCGGCCAGCTCATCGGTTTCACCTTTCAGCATAAAGTCAGTACCGGCAATGGCATTGATCAGCTGCTGGGAGGTGAGCTGGTTACGCAGGGCCTGCGCGTACTGATCGGCGCTCATGCCCATCTGATTGACCAGCGCATTGTAGCGTGCGTTGTCGAACTTACCGTTGTTCTGGAAAGCCTGGGTTGAGAAGATGGCTTTCTTCACCTGCTCGTCGCTGACGCCGAGGCCCAGATGCTGGGCGTACTGGTCAAGCAGTGCTTCATCAATCAGGCGGCTCAGCACCTGCTGACGCATGCTCTTCATAAAGGCTTCATTGCTGGCCAGCTCGGAGAACCGTTCGCCGTGCTTCTGCTGCAAGCGGTTACGTTCTGCCGCTACGGCATTTTCGAACTGGCTGCGGCTAATCTCCTGGCCATTAACTTTTGCGGCATAATTATTGTTACCGCCAATCAGGTAGTTACCAACGCCAGTCAGAATGAATGACACGATAATTAAACCCAGAATGATCTTGAGCACGACGTGGTTGGCCGCCGCACGTAAATTGTCCATCATGGTGTAACAACACTCCGCTGTAGGTGACTGTCTGTCTCACGCAGCGCCAACACTCCTGGGCCGCTGCGCGTAAAGCCGTATTGTGACAAGAAACCGGGGCGGTTGTCAGCCCACAGGTCCGATTAATTCCGGCATCGCAAATAAAAAAGGCACATCTGGTGATGCGCCCTTGTACTTTGTCACAATCCTGAGAGGGATCGCTATCAGTTTACCGCGTCTTTCAGCGCTTTACCTGCGCGGAAACCCGGAACTTTAGCGGCAGCGATGGTGATCTCTTTGCCAGTTTGCGGGTTGCGACCAGTACGGGCAGCACGCTCTTTAACCGCAAAAGTACCAAAACCTACCAGCGCAACTTCGTCCCCGGCTTGCAGAGATTCAGTAACAGAAGCAATTAAAGCATCTAACGCACGTCCAGCCGCAGCTTTAGAGATATCAGCCCCTGCAGCAATTTTGTCTATCAGTTGAGATTTATTCACTCTTCTCTTCCTCTCTTTATAATTTATATCGCACCTTAATCCATCGAAGTGCGACCGCGCAGCAGTTATATCAGGCCTGTCATGCCCTTACAACACCCGTTGTTGATGATACAGCAAACCAGCCATCTAAATTAGCTATACAAAAAAAGGCTGGCAAGCCCGAAATGCGCTGCCAGCCTTGTTTTTATTGACGCTCTTTGCGCGAGGTCACTATTTTGCGCTAACGACCTGCATGCCTGACGGCTCATTTTGCAGCGCCAGGGTCAGCACTTCCTCGATACGTTTCACCGGGTGAATGTCGAGATCGGCAATCACGTTCTCCGGGATCTCTTCGAGGTCACGCTTGTTCTCGTAGGGGATCAGCACGGTTTTGATACCACCGCGGTGCGCTGCCAGCAGCTTCTCTTTGAGGCCGCCAATCGGCAGAACCTGACCGCGCAGGGTGATCTCACCGGTCATCGCCACGTCGGCGCGAACCGGGTTGCCGGTCAGACAGGAGACCAGCGCCGTACACATGGCAATACCGGCGCTCGGGCCATCTTTCGGCGTCGCTCCTTCTGGAACGTGAACGTGGATATCGCGTTTTTCGTAGAAGTCGCCGTTAATGCCCAGCTTCTCTGCACGCGCGCGCACCACGGTCAACGCCGCCTGGATGGACTCCTGCATGACTTCACCCAGCGAGCCGGTGTAGGTCAGCTTGCCTTTACCCGGCACGCAGGCGGTTTCGATGGTCAGCAGATCGCCGCCCACTTCCGTCCACGCCAGACCGGTCACCTGACCCACGCGGTTTTCATCATCTGCACGACCGTAGTCGAAGCGCTGAACGCCCAGGTACTCGTTGAGGTTATCCCCGTTGATGGTGATCTGCTTCAGCGACGGATCGAGCAGCAGCTGTTTCACCGCCTTCCGGCACAGCTTGGAGATTTCACGCTCCAGGCTACGAACACCGGCTTCACGGGTGTAGTAACGAATAATGCCAACGATGGCGCTATCGTCAACCGTGATCTCGCCCTTTTTCAGGGCGTTACGCTCAATCTGCTTCGGCAGCAGGTGGCGCTTGGCAATGTTCAGTTTCTCATCTTCGGTGTAACCCGACAGACGGATCACTTCCATACGGTCCAGCAGCGGCGCAGGGATATTCATCGAGTTTGACGTCGCAACAAACATCACGTCGCTGAGATCGTAGTCAACCTCAAGGTAGTGATCGCTGAAAGCCACGTTCTGCTCGGGATCAAGAACTTCCAGCAGCGCCGACGCCGGGTCACCACGCATGTCCGACGACATCTTATCGATCTCATCCAGCAGGAAGAGCGGGTTTTTCACCCCTACCTTCGCCATCTTTTGGATCAGTTTGCCCGGCATAGAGCCGATATAGGTCCGGCGGTGACCACGGATCTCCGCTTCGTCACGCACGCCGCCCAGCGCCATGCGGATGTATTTACGTCCGGTGGCTTTGGCAATGGACTGCCCCAGAGAGGTTTTACCCACCCCCGGCGGCCCTACCAGGCAGAGGATCGGCCCCTTCAGTTTGTTAACCCGGCTTTGAACCGCAAGGTACTCAAGGATGCGATCTTTAACGCGTTCCAGGCCGTAGTGATCGGTATCCAGAATCTCCTGCGCCTGACGCAGATCTTTCTTGACCTTGCTGCGGGCATTCCACGGCACCTGGATCATCCACTCGATGTAGCCACGCACCACGGTTGCTTCTGCCGACATCGGAGACATCATCTTCAGCTTCTGCAACTCGGCTTCCGCTTTCTCTTTTGCCTCTTTCGGCATCTTCGCCGCGTCGATCTTACGCTTCAGCGCTTCGTTTTCGTCCGGCGCATCGTCCATCTCGCCCAGCTCTTTCTGGATGGCTTTCATCTGCTCATTCAGATAGTACTCGCGCTGGGATTTTTCCATCTGTTTCTTAACGCGGTTACGGATGCGCTTCTCAACCTGCAACAGGTCGATCTCCGACTCCATCATCGCCATCAGATATTCCAGACGTTCATTGACGTCAGACATCTCCAGCACGGACTGCTTATCCGCCAGCTTCAGCGGCATATGAGCGGCGATGGTGTCGGCCAGACGTGCCGGATCGTCAATGCTATTAAGCGACGTCAGCACTTCCGGTGGAATTTTTTTGTTGAGCTTGATGTAGCCTTCAAACTGGCCAATAGCGGTGCGAACCAGCACCTCCTGCTCACGCTCGTCAAGGGCGGGCGATTCCAGGTATTCGGCTTTCGCGGAGAAGTACTCACCGTCATCTGACAGGGCGCTGATGCGCGCACGCTGCAGGCCTTCGACCAGTACTTTTACCGTACCGTCCGGCAGCTTCAGCATCTGCAGAATAGAGGCCACGGTCCCGACGGTGAACAGATCGTTAACACCCGGCTCATCCGTGGACGCCTCTTTCTGCGCCACCAGCATGATTTTTTTATCCTGGTCCATGGCCGCTTCGAGACAACGAATCGATTTTTCCCGCCCTACGAATAAGGGGATGACCATGTGCGGATAAACCACCACATCGCGCAACGGCAATACGGGGATTTCAATGCGTTCAGAACGCTCAGAAGTCATAGAGCTCTCTCTTAAGTTTAATGTCCGCCTGGTAACCCGGCCGCAGGTCTTTGCATCATGCGACCGTTAACATGTAAATCAGTATATGGGGATGTTTCCCTTACATTCAACGTCGGGAGTACGGAAAAATAAAAGGGGAGATAAAATCCCCCCTTTTTGGTTAACCGCTTGTATGGATAGGTTAATTATTCGCCAGAAGCCTGCTGCGCTTCCGGTTTACCATAAATCAGCAGAGGTTTGGTTTGACCGGCGATAACCGCTTCGTCAATCACCACTTTTTCCACATCTTCCATTGAAGGCAGATCGTACATGGTATCCAGCAGGGCCGCTTCTACGATAGAACGCAGGCCACGCGCACCGGTTTTACGGGCGTTTGCTTTCTTAGCAATGGCGTCCAGCGCTTCGTCGCGGAACTCGAGATCGACACCTTCCAGATTAAACAGCGCCTGGTACTGCTTGGTCAGGGCGTTTTTCGGCTCTTTCAGGATCTGGATCAGCGCTTCTTCGCTCAGCTCGTTGAGCGTTGCCACCACTGGCAGACGACCGATAAACTCAGGGATCAGACCAAATTTGATCAGATCTTCTGGTTCCACCTGCGCCAGCAGTTCGCCCTCTTTTGCCTTCTCGGACTTGCCTTTCACCGTTGCGCCAAAGCCGATACCGGAGCCGGTTTCCACACGATGGGAGATCACCTTATCCAGACCCGCGAATGCACCACCACAGATAAAGAGAATTTTTGAGGTATCAACCTGCAAAAACTCCTGCTGCGGATGCTTACGTCCGCCCTGCGGCGGTACGGCAGCCACGGTCCCTTCAATCAGCTTCAGCAGCGCCTGCTGAACGCCTTCGCCCGAGACGTCACGGGTAATCGACGGGTTATCGGACTTACGGGAAATCTTATCGATTTCATCGATGTAGACAATGCCGCGCTGCGCTTTCTGTACGTCGTAATCACACTTCTGCAGCAGTTTCTGGATGATGTTTTCCACATCCTCGCCCACGTAACCCGCTTCGGTCAGCGTGGTCGCATCGGCCATGGTAAACGGCACATCAAGCAGGCGCGCCAGCGTTTCTGCCAGCAGCGTTTTACCCGAGCCGGTAGGCCCGATCAGCAGGATGTTACTTTTACCCAGCTCAACGCCGTTGCTGCTATCGCCGTTACGCAGACGTTTGTAGTGGTTGTATACCGCGACGGCCAGCACTTTTTTGGCCTGCTCCTGACCGATAACATAGTCGTCCAGGTGATGGCGAATTTCATGCGGCGTCGGCAGCGCACTGCGCTCACGATGCGGCGCAACTTCTTTAATCTCTTCGCGAATGATGTCGTTACACAGATCGACACACTCGTCGCAGATATACACGGACGGCCCGGCAATCAGCTTACGCACTTCATGCTGGCTTTTGCCGCAAAAAGAGCAGTACAACAGTTTGCCCGAACCATCTTTGCGTTTATCTGTCATGAGTCAAAACCTCTTTTCTGTTTTTTGTGCCGCACACGACGACGCAAATGCCACTCCAGGCGCAAGACGCTATACAGCGTCGTGCCGCTCTCAATGATTATAGCGGTACTCGTCCGGCCTGGGCATTAATTACGATGGGTCAAGATTGAGTCAACCAGCCCGTACTCTACCGCTTCAGCGGCGGAGAGGAAGCGGTCACGCTCGGTATCGCGCTCAATCTGCTCTAATGATTGACCCGTGTGGTGTGCCATAAGTTCATTCATGCGCCCCTTCACTTTCAAAATTTCACGCGCATGGATCTCGATATCCGTTGCCTGGCCCTGATAGCCACCCAGCGGCTGGTGGATCATGACGCGTGAGTTTGGCAGACAGAAGCGCTTGCCTTTAGCCCCTGCGGTCAGCAGGAATGCGCCCATCGACGCCGCCTGACCCATACAGATGGTGCTAACGTCAGGCTTAATAAACTGCATGGTGTCATAGATTGACATCCCAGCGGTAATCACCCCGCCTGGGGAATTAATATACAGGTAAATATCTTTTTCCGGGTTTTCTGCTTCCAGAAACAGCATCTGCGCCACGATCAGGTTTGCCATATGGTCTTCGACCTGGCCAGTCATGAAAATGACGCGCTCTTTAAGAAGACGAGAGTAGATATCGAATGAGCGCTCACCGCGTGAAGTCTGCTCAATAACCATTGGCACCAGCGCCATATGGGGTGCAAAGTTATCTCGTTCGCCGCTGTATGACATGTCCGTCTCCTGGATAAAAATGAATAAACCTGCTGTCCCGATTCTACTTGACTCTGACTGGTCTGACTACGACCACCTTGGACGGATCTGCAGCAAGCGTTAATCTTGATAGTCTCCCTGTTATGGGGATGGCATCATCTTAATTCAAGCATAACAATCTTTTGGCTTAACGCTAACACTGAAACGTGCTTTTAGCACTCTTCCGATAGCCGGTGAATGTTAAAAAAAAACCCGCCACCAGCAGGTGACGGGCTTTCGTTTCCGCGTAAAGGCGGGAAACGTGACTTACGCTTGCTGGTTCATCAGCTCGTTGAAGGAAGTGGCTTTTTCAGACACTTTCGCTTTCGCCAGAACGGCTTCAACAGCCTGCTCTTCCAGCGCAACGTTGCGCATGTTGTCCATCAGCTCTTTGTTCTTGCTGTAGAACTCAACCACTTCTTTCGGATCTTCGTAAGCGGACGCCATCTCTTCGATCAGCTCGTTCACACGGGCTTCGTCAGCTTTCAGCTCGTGGGTACGGATCACTTCGCCCAGCAGCAGACCGACAACAACGCGGCGTTTCGCCTGCTCTTCGAACAGTTCACGCGGCAGCTCCAGAGCCTGTTTCTCGTTGCCACCGAAGCGCTGAGCAGCCTGACGGCGCAGCACGTCGATTTCGCTGTCGATCAGGGCAGCCGGCACGTCGATTTCGTTCGCTTTTACCAGACCGTCGATGGCCTGCGTTTTAACACGGTTACGCACCGCGCCTTTCAGCTCGCGATCCATGTTCTTACGCACTTCAGCGCGCAGGCCGTCGATGGAGCCATCTTCAACGCCGAAACGTTTGATGAACTCTTCGGTCAGCTCTGGCAGCTCGCGCTCTTCAACTTTTTTCAGGTTGATGACGAATTTAGCCGCTTTCCCTTTCAGGTTTTCAGCGTGGTAATCTTCCGGGAAGGTCACGTCGATGGTGAACTCTTCGCCTGCTTTGTGACCTTTGATACCGTCTTCGAAGCCCGGGATCATGCGGCCCTGGCCCATCGCCAGCACGAAGTCAGTGGCTTTACCGCCTTCAAACTCTTCGCCGTCAACGGAACCGGTAAAGTCTACGGTCACGCGATCTTCTGCATCAGCCGCGCCGTCTTTGTCTTTCCAGGTCGCCTGCTGCTTACGCAGGGTGTCCAGCATGCCGTCAACGTCAGCATCGGTCACTTCAACGATCGGTTTTTCAACTTCGATGCTTTCCAGACCGGTCAGCTCAACCTGCGGGTAAACTTCAAACTCTACGGAGTAGGTGAAGTCTTCACCCATTTTGTACTCGCCCGGTACGTAGGTCGGTGCGCCGGCCGGATTGATTTTTTCCTGAATGATCGCATCAATGAAGTTGCGGCTCATCAGCTCACCCAGCACATCCTGGCGTACGGATGCGCCATAACGCTGAGCAACAACGGTCATCGGTACTTTGCCTTTACGGAAGCCGTCAATGCGTACTTTTTTCGCAACGTTGACCAGCTCGCTTTTTACAGCGGTCTCGATGCTGTCAGCAGCGATAGTGATCGTTACACGGCGGCCAAGGCCCTGAGTGGTCTCAACTGAAACTTGCATCTTGTTACCTCAAAAAATCAGAGTGCTCGGTCAACTCTATCCGCAGACCACGTTAGGTGGCTGCGTAGAACCGGGATGCTCTCTTGAATCAGATACACATTCCCTGTCACCAGAATCATCCCGAAGGCGTTCAAAAAATAGGACGCAGCATTATAGCGGCATCACTTTTGTGAGTCGAGAACGGTTATTGCACGCTGTTGCGGCCTTTTTCACAATTCACGGCTAATTTTTGTCTGAGTTTTGGCCTTATCGAACAAAACTCAGACAAAATAAAACGGCCCGCAGGCCGTTTTCACATATTCTGTACGCAACATACTGGAAAAGTTCGCGCTGTTGCAAACCTCATTTATTACGCACTCAGTTATTACGCAATCGTACCCGCACCTCGACAGGGCGGTGACGCGAAGAGGGTGTCCTGTAGACCTTCCCACTCTTTGAGGGTGTAGGTATGCAGGGCCAACGCGTGTACCGTCGTGGCAAGCTCGGAGGTTAACGTACTGTAAATCATTCGATGGCGGTTAAGAAAACGTTCGCCTGCAAAGCGATCGCTTACCAGCACCACCTTGAAATGGCTTTCAGAACCGGCCGGAACATTGTGACGGTAGCTTTCATCAACAACTTCGAGGAACGCGGGTTCAAACGTTGCCCTTAATTTTGATTCTATTTGTTCGCGTATCATCATGAAAAGACTCCTCAGACAGCGTTCAGATGTAACCCATCCCTTTAAATATTAGCCGCTTTTACCGCTTCCATAACAAGAAAACAACAAATATTTAGCGTTCGTCTCGTTTTATCATTCAAAGGCATGAACCCACCGGAGAAATTCTCATTCAGGTCGCTTTTATGGGCGGTTAAACAGGATTTGTGAGCACAAAATGCACAAGGCGATGAATTTACATGCATTGCCGGGTTGCCCCGGCCGTTGGCAATGTTATGATGGCGCGAATTACCCCTTTATAAGCTTAAGATTCACAGAGATCTCTTATATGTTAAAAAAAGTGCTTTTCCCGCTGGTCGCTCTGTTTATGCTGGCTGGCTGTGCTACGCCTCCTACTACTATTGACGTCTCACCGAAAATTACCCTGCCGCAGCAGGATCCGAGCCTGATGGGCGTGACCGTGAGCATCAACGGTGCCGATCAGCGTCAGGATCAGGCGCTGGCAAAAGTGACCCGCGACAACCAGCTAGTGACCCTGACCGCCTCCCGCGATCTGCGCTTCCTGCTGCAGGAAGTGCTGGAGAAACAGATGACCGCTCGTGGCTACATGATTGGCCCGAACGGCGCAGTGAATCTGCAGATTATCGTGAGCCAGCTCTACGCTGACGTCTCCCAGGGCAACGTGCGCTACAACATCGCCACCAAAGCCGATATCGCCATCATCGCTACTGCCCCGAACGGCAACAAGATGACCAAAAACTACCGTGCAAACTACTCGGTTGAAGGTGCACTGCAGGCGTCGAATAAAAACATCGCCGACAGCGTGAACAGCGTGTTGACCGATACCATCGCTGACATGTCTCAGGACACCAGCATCCACGATTTTATCAAGCAGAACGCGCGTTAATTCTGCCCGCTGACCCGGTTCGCGCCGGGTCAGCCCGCCTCCTATGTCCAGCCGCTATCTACGCATCTTTCAACAGCCTAAGTCAGCCATCCTGCTGATCCTGGGTTTTGCCTCAGGCCTCCCCCTTGCCCTGACCTCCGGCACGCTTCAGGCGTGGATGACCGTCGAAAACATTGACCTGAAGACCATCGGCTTCTTTTCGCTGGTGGGCCAGGCCTACGTGTTTAAGTTTTTATGGTCGCCGGTGATGGACCGCTATACGCCGCCGTTCTTTGGCCGTCGTCGCGGCTGGCTGCTGACGACCCAGATCCTGCTGCTGATCGCTATTGCAGGAATGGGCTTCCTTGAGCCCGCCTCACAGCTGCGCTGGATGGCCGGGCTGGCCGTTATCATCGCTTTCTGCTCCGCCTCGCAGGATATTGTGTTCGATGCCTGGAAGACGGATGTGCTGCCCGCCGAAGAGCGCGGCGCAGGGGCCGCTATCAGCGTGCTGGGCTACCGCCTCGGCATGCTGGTCTCTGGTGGGCTGGCGCTGTGGCTGGCGGATCGCTGGCTGGGCTGGCAGGGAATGTACTGGCTGATGGCGGCGCTGATGCTGCCCTGTATTATTGCTACCCTGCTGGCTCCCGAGCCGGACGATGCCGTGCCGGTACCGAAATCGCTGGAGCAGGCCGTGGTCGCGCCGCTGCGTGACTTCTTCGGGCGCAACAACGCCTGGCTGATCCTGCTGCTTATCGTCCTTTATAAGCTGGGCGACGCTTTCGCCATGAGCCTGACCACCACCTTTCTGATCCGCGGCGTGGGCTTTGACGCCGGTGACGTCGGCGTGGTGAATAAAACGCTCGGGCTGATTGCGACCATCCTCGGAGCGCTCTACGGCGGCGTGCTGATGCAGCGCCTGACGCTGTTTCGTGCCCTGCTGATCTTTGGCATCCTGCAGGGGGCCTCCAACGCGGGCTACTGGCTGCTGTCGGTCACGGATAAGCATCTCTACAGTATGGCGGCGGCGGTATTCTTTGAGAACCTGTGCGGCGGGATGGGTACGGCCGCGTTTGTTGCCCTGCTGATGACCCTGTGCAATAAGTCCTTTTCTGCCACCCAGTTCGCCCTGCTCTCTGCCCTCTCGGCCATCGGACGCGTCTATGTTGGCCCTATTGCCGGCTGGTTTGTCGAGAGCTGGGGCTGGTCAACGTTTTATCTCTTCTCGGTGATCGCCGCCGTACCGGGGCTGCTCCTGGTGCTGGTGTGTAAAGAGACGCTGGCCTATACCCAGCGCACCGACGGTTTTCTTCCCCGCAGCC
>Ga0157372_10004714_pt1 | contig 14484 bp, 13 predicted proteins | sample C55metaG_FD_115307 | JGI IMG/M metagenome (GOLD analysis project Ga0157372, IMG submission 115307) | Corn rhizosphere microbial communities from Kellogg Biological Station, Michigan, USA - C5-5 metaG | ecosystem: Host-associated > Plants > Roots > Rhizosphere > Soil | place: USA: Michigan... | reverse complement strand
TGGGTCCGCAACATCTGCCGGCCGGCCCTCTAAGCCGTGCTGGCATACCACCACTGGCCTGCGCTCCCCTTCTGCAATACCCTTCGGTACCAGCAAAATTCCGTAGGCGAATACCTCCGGCCACACGTCGAGGACAACTTCATAGCCTTTATATTTCGGCTCATCGTAAACCAGTCTGGTCCGTGGATTGGCCGGCAGGTTAGGCGAGGGGAGCCGGCCGATAACTTCCTCCCAAACGTAGTTCCGGTACCAATTCGTCGCTTCCGTCCATTGCCTGGCGGAATTTGCCCACTGAGACTCCAGCGCCTCCGACGGCAGCATCTCTACGTCTTGCGCGCGTTTAATTGGCGGCAGCGGCTTGCCCGGCCAAGTGGAGTTGGCTTTCGCCCAGAACTCTTCGCGCCGGTCCGGCGACTTGCGAATCAGCGCCTGCGTGTAACTGACCATGTTGTTGAACTGCCGCTGTAACCGAGGCTGAGGATCGCAATTTGCGCGATGATCCACTGGGGGCGCTCCCTCTCCGCTCAGGCGCCGGCTTCCATTCAATGCCTGCAAGAACGCGCTCAGCGTCTTGGCCGACCCCGGCTCTCCGTGACCCTCATCGTCAACGACCAAGCGCAATTTGTCTTGCGCTTTGAGCGCCGCATAATACCCGCGCGCGCGCTCCACTTCCTTTTGCACCGAATCGAGCGGGTGAGTAACCAACTTTCCGTTGGGGCAGGCGCATGCCTTATGCGTCTCAGTCGCCGGCGGCGGGCCGTCCACTTGCGGGCCTCGGCATGCTTCCACCACCAGCGACCGCGGAGCCACCAAGCTTGCTATGTCTGCATCTCCGAACTCCCGCACCAGTCCCCACACGTCCCGGTAGATCGGTTCCTGCCACAGGCCTTCGCGCTCCTGGAAATATCCGCTCACCGCCGTCGCCTGGATCCTGCTATCCAAAGCCCCGCAATAAAACGCCAGCAGCCCTCCTTCGCCATAGCCCGTAACACCGATGGGAAGCGGATGGCTCTTGTTTTCCCTTTCAAACCAATCCACCGCCGCCAGTACCTTCTGGACCTCAAACCCAATCACATGCCGGCCCACTTCAAACGCCATCCGATATATCCATTCCCGTTCCGGCTCGTTGGTGTAGCCAATTCCGGGAATCCCCGACAGCGTATCTGCTCGGCTAATCAGCGTCGGAATCATTACCTGGCATCCGTTCTCCGCCAGCCTCGGCCCAAACTGCGCCTCGCCAGATACCCCTGGAGCCATCCCCACGAGCATCTCCGGCGTCCAATCCGCATCGGGAATTGCCACCACGCGCGCCACAGGTGTCCCCTCGGGCTGGAGCAACAAGCCCTCCGCAATCAAGCCATCAGAGTCGGCGGCGACCGCCCCCAAGACCGCCCAACGCACCGCATAGACCTTGTATCCGCTCCCCTGGCCCACTTCTGGCGGGGCATCGAGCACCGCGCGAGCCGATTCTGGCGCCTGCGCTTCCACTCGCGCGTCGACCGCTCCGATGATCCGTTGCAAATCTTCCCTATTGCCGGAAACAGAGCGGGCATAGGCATCCAACGAGTTGTAATCGCGCTTCCAGAGCTTTGTCCGCTCCTTGGGCATCTCTGCCGTCCGGTTGAGTAGGAATTGATGGATGCCGTCCACCATTTGCGCGGCCAGATCGCCTTCCATGGTTAACGGCGCTGTTCCAGTTAAGACAGCCTCCGCGACTCCTTCTGAAACCGCGCCGGATGTTTCACCATCAGTGAGCGAAGCATACCCCAGAGGCGGTTCGCCGAGCAGCCGGCTGGCAAGGCCGATACCAAAACTCGCTGTCGTGGAACTTAGAAACTCTCTCCGATTCATCTTGATTCCCCAGTCAATTCGAGGGCTGCTCAGTTGTCCAAGACACGCGGGTTGTGACCGGTGTGCGCGAACAGATTGATACCAACGGCTTCATTAATCATTGAGTGTTTTGTGTAGCTGCGCTCATTTCCCGTTCGCTGAAGCTTCGAATTTCAGGGCTCCATGAGTAATCGCACGGCCTGTCACTCGGTTGCTGCAGATTTCGTCGAGAGATTCTTGATATATCAATTGCTGACGCACTGTCAAGTTCTATTCCATAGGATCTGCGCGCGTTGGTACTCGCATTGAGAAAAAGCTCGCATCGCGCCATATACGTTGGCACAGGGTTCAGGGAACGACGAGCAAGTCAGGGGGCGTTGGAGCCGCGGGCCACGGATGCGCATCCGAGGCACGACGTAGGCGCCGGGCGTTGTTAGCGAGGGCGGTACCGGGCTGGAGTAAACGAAGAGTTTGGACTGGCGCTAAACGGGCGGAAGAGTCTGCGGTGCTCGCAACCGCGCAAGCTAATGACTACTCTTCTGGCGATCGAAATTATTGCCCATTTCCAACTACAGGTAAACCCTATTTTTTTTGATCAAGCGGTTCTGTTGCATTTATTCGTCGATGACGGTTCGCGGAACCAGCGCTCCATGTCTACGAGTTCTTTTACGCTATAGAGGCTACCGCGACGAATACGCTTTTCGGTCACCAGATTCAGCCACGAAGAACTGGCCGGGATGAAGTGGAGTTGAAAACGGGGGATTCTTGGCCAGCCATGCCTTCACCTTCCGGCTTTTATGGGTTCCGTAGTTGTTCCCGCTCAGCAGGTCGGCGAAACGTAACTCAAATTTCACTTCCGATTATCCTCAGCGGAATTCAATTATGATATATCAGTATGGAAATAGGATATCCTTCAACAGTTCAATTGGCCCTTTCGTGCCTTTTAGAACACCCTTTCAAGACTTCCTCATACCCCCTCAGGTAAAAAACAACATCAAAAACAGGATTCTCCTTCATCGTAAAGGAAACCTGAGGACGTAGCCCGCGCGGGAATTTCCGCGAAGTTTCTGCTCTGTCAGGGAGCCATCCACAAGCCGCTCGTAAAGAGGGTTGTGCTCTGCAGCACGGTAGAGTTTCTGCCCTTCTCGAAGAGTTTCGAGTTCGGCGAGGTCCACTCGCCCGCCACTTCGCTCCCAACCCAGGCGTGCTCTGGCAAATTCGAGAAAATGATCCACACCATGAGGGAACAAGACGGACGCACCTGCCGGAGGAAACCTGCGCAGGAACTCTTCTGTGGCGAGCGGAAAGTTCAGATCAACATCTGCAACGTAGACGAGCTCGAAGGCTGGCAGTTTCCGAAGCAACGCCTCATACCGGGCGAGAAACCGGATGAACGGCTTGATGGTCTGTGCCCCTTCATCGATATAGGCAAGGCGGACAAGCCAGTTGTGCTGCTCATGCGACTCAATGGAGATAGGAGTTGGGTCCATGAAGAACCGCCCCCTGTCTGAATTGCCAAGGGAACTTTGAGGAAGAACATCTCTGGGTATGCCAAGACTCTGGACGAAGAATTCAACCTTCTTCTCCGCGCTCGGAAGGAACTGCTCCTCCGGGTCATCCAGCACATAGTCCAGCGTCATCAGGCGATGTTTGAGCCCCGCTTCTCCCTTGATGCGGCGATTCTGCGAGTCCACAACCCTACAGAGCTGATAGATCGTCTTTGCCTGCAAATGGTAGACATACCGGTTCTGGCTGAAGTTCAGAGGGCGCACATGCCGGCGGGCAATAGCCTTCTTCAGGAAGTTGGTACATATGGCTCCGTCCACGCGGTCCAGGAAGCGGGCAAAGTGCCGCCGCATGAAGTAGCCGGAATGGATGGTAACGAGATAGAGGAACGATGCCTCGCGCAAGGTATAGCCGAGCCGTTCGATTGCCGGGATGGGATCTTGAGTCATAGATCGAAGATGTGGTCCAGGAGGTGATGTTCGTCTTCGATTCTGGCCCCGAGTTTGCCTGCGTCCCGACCGGAGACATAGAGCCGGAATCCGGCGCGGGTTTTGCCGCGCAGATGGCCAGGCCGGTAGGCCGCTGTGACCACCTCGATGTCGGAGAAGAATGTCTGGCCGCCTTGAGAGGTTTCATAGTGGACCCGGGCGTCGGGAATCTCCAGATGTCCGTCCACGATTGGCAGTTGAAACTGCGCTGCTACCTGTTGCCTGATTTCATCCATGTTCCGGTCCGGCTGCGCCTTGCGTTCCGCGTACATCGCACGCTGCACATTCGCCTTCAGCTCAAAGTCGAGCTCGATCCGGGTGGGCCTTCCGCCGTCACGTTCAATACGAGCGGCCTCCTTGCGGTAGGCAGAATAGATTTGCGTGTCATGCTCCACCTCCCGAGGTTTCACGAGGTGCGCGTAGGTCTTCTGGTCCGGGCTGAAGTCGCCGACACCGGTTGATCAGCTTTCGCCCACGCTCGGTCATCCGCTCAGTAGTGGATGGAATCGTGGGGAAGTGCAAGACCGAGACTTCACGCCGTCCGGTACCTATCGACCAGTTCACGGCAGATAATTTGGCTGATTGGAAAACGACTACTTGCTACGCTCAGCCGGACGACTGGGTCTTCGCCAGCGAAAAAACCAACGGCAGGATGCCACCATGGGCGGACACACTGCTCGATCGCTTCCTTCAACCGGCTGCAAAGCGGGCAGGAATCACCCAGTGGGTTGGATTCCACACCTTCCGGCACACCTATTCGACACTGCTCAAGGCGAATAGTGAGGATGTCAAAGTGGTGCAGGAGTTGATGCGCCACGCAAACATTACGACGACAATGAACATCTACACGCGAGCACTAACGCCAGCCAAGCGGCAGGCTCAAAGCCGAGTAGTGGATGTTCTATTGGATCGCACACGGGAGTCTGAAGCCGCTACAAAAGGTGCAGCGGCATGAAGAACCAACGTATCAAAAACGTATCGCGTTTTTTGATGCTCAACCGTAAGTTGTTGAAGGATATGGTAGGCACGAGCGGATTCGAACCGCTGACCTCTACCGTGTCAAGGTAGCGCTCTAACCAACTGAGCTACGCGCCTGTGTGCGTTTTCTCAGTCTAAATCGGAAGTGATACGCGAGGCAACATGTGGCCGAACTTAGGTTAAGATTGATTGACCTGAGGAACATGCCTTTTTTTAATCAATTCCGTGCCGCGCCCAATTTGCTGACGCTGATGAGGCTCTTCATCATTCCTTTCCTGGTGATTGCGATCCTTGACGGGCACTATGTTGCTGCATTTGCGCTGTTTTTACTTGCCGGGACAAGCGACGCACTGGATGGTCTACTCGCAAGGCTGCTCAAGCAGCGGACGACGCTCGGGCAATATCTGGATCCGATCGCGGACAAATTGCTGCTAAGTACTTTATTTGTGGTGCTTACACATGTTGGGCTCATGCCGCGGTATGTGACTGTCCTGGTCTTCAGCCGCGATCTGGGGATTTTGCTGATTGCTACGCTGCTATTTGCGACCGGGACTTTGCGGGATTTCCGGCCCAGCATATTCGGCAAGCTCAATACGCTGGTGCAGATAATGGCTTTGATTGCAGTATTTTGTGAGAAAGTATTCATCTCAGCGCATTGGACGCTGCTTCGGGTGGGGTTGGTGCGGACGATTGCCGTGCTGGCGCCGCTTTCGGCGGCGCAGTATGCATGGCTTGTCTTTCAGCGGATGAATGCGCCAGAGCAAACGGCGGTCTAGCCTTTCGTCTTTCGCCCTCGGTCTTCGGCGTCGCCATCGAGGTCTTCGTTCTCTTCGATGGCGATATCGCTAAACTCCGCCGAATCGAATACTTCGCCGCAGGTCTGACACTCGACGAATTCTACGTCTTCTTCGCGGGCTACGATCTTTACGATGGGATGTTTGCAGGTGGCGGTCATGGGAAAGGCGTTGTGGATTCTATGGATTTTGCCCGTCTCCCGGGGGGTTGTCAACAGGTTTTGGGGAGTTTGGGCCAAGGGTAAAATTGTGGCATGAACTGGTAATTTGGTCTGGTAAAGCAGGTTTGCAAAGGCCTCTTTATCGACGTAAACTATCTAGGACTGGAATTGTCGGTATTTAGCTTTTGGATTTTTAAGGCTGAAGATGCTACGTCTGACCAAAAAAGCGGACTACGGCCTGATGGCTCTGAAGTATCTGGCGGAGCAGACGAACGGCACTGCGCATAGCGCCAAGGACATCGCCGAGGCATATCACATTCCTCCACAACTGCTGGCGAAGATTCTGCAGACGCTGGCCAAGAATGGGCTGCTGGTTTCTCACGCGGGGACGAATGGCGGATACGCGCTGGCTCGGCCAGCGACGAAGATCTCAGCGTTTGAGGTCATTCGGGCAATCGACGGTCCACTGTTTATTACAAGCTGCATTACGATTCACGGGGCCTGCGACCTGACGAGCACCTGCACCATCAAAGAGCCGTTGCGCAAGGTGAACGACAGCATCAAGGACCTGTTGAGCGGGATTTACATCTCCGACCTGGTTGAGGCGGATGTGGAGCGTGTGGGGCCGGGCGCGCCTGTTGGCGGCGGTCTGGTGAGCATTGCGATTTAGGCAACAGGGATTTAGGAACAGGAAGAGAAAAGGATGAGCAACGACATGAGCAATAATGGGGTAGTAGTCACAGAGTCTTCGACGCCGGTGCCGGCGGGTGTGCATCTTCCTATCTACATGGACAACCATGCAACGACGCCGCTGGATCCGCGCGTGCTGGAGGCGATGATGCCTTACTTCACGACGACCTTCGGCAACGCGGCCAGCCGCAATCACAGCTTCGGTTGGGAGGCGGAGAAGGCAGTCGAGAACGCGCGCGAGCAGATTGCGAAGCTGATTGGCGCGACCGCGAAGGAGATCATCTTTACCTCGGGCGCGACCGAGTCGAACAACCTCGCCCTCAAGGGCATTGCGGAGATGTACCGCGAGCGCGGCAATCACATCATCACGCAGGCGACGGAGCACAAGGCTGTGCTCGATACCGGCAAGAAGCTCGAGAAGCAGGGCTTCCGCGTGACGTATCTGCCGGTGCAGGCGGACGGCCTGATCGATCTCGATGACCTGAAGCGCGCGATGGACGACAAGACCATCCTGGTCTCGATCATGTATGCGAATAACGAGATTGGGGTGCTTCAGCCGATCCGCGAGATTGGCGCGCTGTGTCATGAGAAGGGCGTCATCTTCCACACCGATGCTGTGCAGGCTGTGGGCAAGGTCCCGGTGGATGTCCAGAAGGACAATATCGACGTACTGAGCCTGAGCGGCCATAAGATTTATGGGCCGAAGGGCGTGGGCGCGCTGTATGTCCGGCGGCGCAATCCGCGCGTGCAGATCTCCGAGCAGATTAATGGCGGCGGCCACGAGCGCGGGATGCGCTCGGGCACGCTGAATGTTCCGGGCATCGTTGGGCTGGGCGCTGCGTGCGAGATCTGCGGCCAGGAGATGGAGTCCGAGGCGAAGCGTGAGATAGGTCTACGCGACTATTTGCGCAATAAGCTGGAGACGGCGCTCGACTACGTCAAGGTGAACGGAAACATGGAGCACCATCTGCCCGGCAACCTGAACATGAGCTTCATCTATGTCGAAGGCGAGAGCCTGCTGATGGGCATCAACGACATTGCGGTTTCGTCCGGGTCAGCCTGCACGTCGGCTACCCTGGAACCGAGCTACGTGCTGAAGGCCCTGGGCCTGGGCGACGATGTTGCGCACTCGTCGATCCGGTTTGGGCTTGGCCGATTCAATACGAAGGCCGAAGTGGATTACGTCTCGGACAAGATCATCGACGTGGTGCAGAAGCTGCGCGAGTTGAGCCCACTGTACGAGATGGTGAAGGAAGGGATCGACCTCTCGAAGATTGAGTGGGCGGCGCACTAAAAAGAGGGTTTACGGGGCAAGCGATTAGCGAACCTCATCGCCCGGAGCTATCATCTAACTAGAGACGAGGAACATAAAATGGCATATAGCGATAAGGTAGTTGACCACTACAATCATCCCCGGAACGTTGGAACGCTGGACAAGGGCGCGACTGAGGTTGGCACCGGTCTGGTAGGTGCGCCTGAGTGCGGCGACGTGATGCGCCTGCAGATCAAGGTGAACCCCGAGACGCAGGTGATCGAGGACGCGAAGTTCAAGACGTTCGGCTGCGGTTCGGCGATTGCTTCCTCTTCGCTCGCTACTGAGTGGGTGAAGGGCAAGACGGTCGAAGAGGCGCTGACCATCTCGAACACGGACATCGTCAAGGAGCTTTCGCTTCCTCCGGTGAAGATCCACTGTTCAGTGCTGGCCGAAGATGCGATTCGCGCCGCGATTGGCGACTGGAAGAAGAAGAACAGTGTCGCTGAGACCGCAACCGTGGCCGCGGCCCATTAATCTCAAAGGCATCTGGCGACCGCGGATAAGTGCGGATGGCCGCGGATTGTTCTTTTCCGCGCAATCCGCGAGAATCCGCGGTCGTTTTGCTAGGGGGCGTGAACGATGGCAATGGTGACGATACAGACCGCGGCGGAGCTGGAGGCGAGCAGAAACAGGCCCGATCCGAGCGAGAAGAAGGACCCACTCGCCGGGTTGAAGCTGCTGACTGCCGAAGGGCAGGAGCCTCGCGCCAAGGCTGGGATTGAGATTACTGAAAAAGCGTTGAAGCGGATTCGCATTGCGATGGCGAAGGAAGGCGTCTCACCGGAGCAGGGCGGGCTGCGCGTGGGGATTCAGGGCGGCGGCTGCTCGGGGTTGAGTTATTCGATCCGGTTTGACTCGAAGCCTCGCGAGCGCGATCGTGTATATGTCTTCGGTGCGGGAGTCGAGACGGCGGGCGATCCGACGAACGGCGCACCGATTCGCATCTTTGTCGATCCGAAGAGTTTTATCTACCTGGCCGGGATGGTGCTGGACTTTGACGAGTCGCTGATGCGGCAAGGGTTCAACTTCATCAATCCGAACTCGAGTAAGAGCTGCGGGTGCGGGTCGAGCTTCACAGCGTAACGCTGTCCTACGAAATTCTAGTTTTGGTGCGCCGGTGCGGTAGCAGTGACAATGGCGTTGCTGACTTTCAGGTGATAAATCTGCGACATTGTCTCTTTGTAGAATTGCATCGGCGGAAGTAGAGCCCTTGCGCGGCGCTGATCGAGATTGCCCGGATCTTCAACGCCGAACATCGCCATTTCTCCGTTTATAAATTTGAATTGCGTTCCATAGCGCTGGAGCTTGCCTTCCGATACGAGTTCCTTGTCGATCAGAATGGCTACGCTGGAGGCATCGATTTTGCCAGTGTCTGCGAGCTGTTCCAGTTGTGGCAGAAGTTGCCGCTGCCAGGCATGGTCGGTTGTGTGAGTAAGGATCAGCATGGCGGCGTTCGAGGCGTTGATACCGACCAACGCAATGGTGGGCCAACCTTTCTGTTGCACAATCTGTTTGAGTTTGCGCGTCAGTTCGGCATCCGTAGCTGGGAGCTTCGCAATCAAATCGGGTGTCATGCGGGACACTTGTTCGCCACCTGCAAATCCCCGTGCTGCCTGGTCCCTCTTGCCGATGGCCAGCAACTGATCGCGCAATACTGCGTCGGTTCCGGGTCCATTCTGGCGGATAAGTTCTTCGCGGCGCGCGCGGGCAGCGGCTTCCCATGCTGCGGGCGGCTCAGGCATCTTCGCCGCCGCGTCGGACGTGCGCGTCGCCTGCGATGCGACACTGGCGGCGGGTTTGGTCTGGGCTGCCAGCGGCAGGGCGACAGCGGCGAGTGCAGCGAGTGCGATAAGGCGTGTGGACATGATGACGTATTCTAACGATGTTGCCTGCTGTGCGTTCGGGTGTTTGCGCATAGGTGTCGAATATTGAATAGTTGGCGATGGAGGATGCTTTTGGCTGACAATTCCAAGACAGATTACTTTGCGTTCTTCGACCTGCCGGTAAAACTCGGGATCGACGTGACGGCTCTGGAGAAACGGTTCTATGCGATGAGCCGGCGGCTGCATCCGGACCGGTTTGCTTCGCGGCCTGCGGCGGAGCAGGAGGAGGCGCTGGCGGAGAGTTCACGGCTGAACGATGCCTATCGCACACTGAGGGACCCAATCCTGCGCACACAGTATCTGCTGAAGCTCCAGGGCGTTGAGCTGGAGGAGCAGTCGAAGGCGGCGACCGATGCAGCGCGTGCCACTGGCGTTGAGAAGAAACAGGTTGTTCCTCCGGAACTGCTGGAGGAGGTCTTTGAGCTGAATATGCAGCTCCAGGAGATGCGCGCGGCCAAACAGATGGGCGAAGACGAGCCGGAGCTGCGGCGCGACCTGATGGCGGCGAAGAGCTCGTTTGACGCGAAGATGGTTGAGACGCAGACGGAGTTGGAGAAGCTCTGGGCCGCGTGGGACGCGGGCGTCGATGCCGGCGACGAAGCGGCGAAGTCGCGCGCGAAAGACGCGATGGTGGCTCTGCTGAACAAGCGTAGCTATCTGCGAAACCTGGTACGGGATGTGAACGGGGCGCTGGAGGTTTAGGGCGCGGTTGTCTCCCAGGGGTCGTGGGTGCCAATGCTCCAGAGGTGTCCCTCAGGATCGCGGCAGGTGAAGACGCGACCGCCGTAGTCCATGTCGCGTATGTCGAGAACCATGACCGCGCCAGCGGCTTTGGCGGTGGCATAGACGGCGTCGGCATCGGAGACAACGAGGTAGATGCCGTGGGTGTTGCGCAGGCCGATCTCGCCAGGCTGGACCATGAGCTTGCTGTATTCGCCGCCGTTGTCAACGGAGCCGAGCATGACCATGCCGTTGCCGAAGGAGAGCTGGGCGTGGGCGACGGTTTTGTTGTCGGGGCCGAGGTAGACGGCGTCCTTCTCGAAGCCGAAGGCGCGGACGAGCCAGTCGATGGCGGCGAGCGCGTCGCGGTAGCGGAGGCTGGGGATGACGGTCGAGGTGCAGGCTTTAGCTTGGCTTGGCATGGAATGCTCTCCGGGTGAGATGCGCTTTCGTGATGCGATTGTAGGACAATAGAGAGATAAGGATAAAAGGGTAGAGCTGCAAGCTTGAAGGGGGACTGTTTAGATGGCGGAAGAGCGAGTTGTAGGAATTGACCTGGGCACGACGAACTCCCTGGTGGCGTTCATGCAGGGAGATACGCCCGTGGTGATTCCGGGTGAGGATGGCGAGCGACTGGTGCCGTCAGTGGTGGCGTGGACCGACGATGGCGTTGTGGTGGGCAACGGCGCGCGCGCGACGCTGATCGAGGATGCCGCGAGCGCGGTCTACTCGGCCAAACGGTTGATGGGGCGGGATGTTACGGATGTGCAGGAGGAGTTGAAGCTGTTTCCGTTCCGGCTGGCCGACGGCTTGCAGCCAGGTGAGGTGCTGAAGGTGAGCGTGGGTGGGTTGCTTCTCACGCCTCCTGAGATTTCGGCCTATGTGCTGATGCAGTTGAAGAAAAATGCGGAGCGGTTCTTTGGCGGGCCGGTGACGAAGGCTGTGATCACGGTTCCGGCTTATTTCAATGACGCGCAGCGGCAGGCAACGAAGGATGCCGGCCGGATCGCCGGACTCGAAGTGCTGCGGCTGGTGAATGAGCCGACGGCTGCAGCGCTAGCCTACGGGTTGGACAAGAACCGCGATGGGTTGATTGCGGTGTACGACTTTGGCGGCGGCACCTTCGACATCTCCATCCTGAAGCTGCACGAGGGCATCTTCGAGGTCATCGCTACCGGAGGCGACACACACCTGGGCGGCGACGACATCGACAACCTGCTGATTCGGATTGCGCTGGATGATATTGCCGGGGATATAGGCGAGGATATTCGCGCGAATGGCGAGGCGGTACAGACCATGCGCAAGGCGGTGATCGAGGCAAAGATTGCGCTCTCGACTGCGGAAACGGCGCGCCTCGATGTAACGCTGCCTTCGGGTAAGAGATACTCGCGGGAGATTACCCGCGGGCAGTTCGACGAGTTGACAAAAGGCGTGATCGCGCGGACGGCTGGGCCGTGCAAACAGGCTCTTAAGGACGCCGGGTTGACGACGGCGCAGATTGACGAGGTCGTGCTGGTCGGCGGCTCCACGCGCATTCCAGCGGTGCGGGCGCTGGTGGATGATCTGTTCGAGCTGAAGGCGCGGGGGAAGAAGCCACACACGGAACTCAATCCGGACGAGGTCGTAGCGCTGGGAGCGGCGGTGCAGGCGCAGATTCTTGCCGGGGGATCGAAGGCTACGGAGGATTTGCTGCTGCTGGACGTGACTCCGCTGTCGCTGGGGATTGAGGCGCTGGGCGGCGTGGTGGCGAAGATCATTCAGCGCAACTCGACCATTCCGGCGAGCGCGACCGAGCACTTTACGACCGGAGTGGATGGCCAGACTAACGTTGCGATCCATGTGGTGCAGGGCGAGCGCGAGATGGCGAAGGATTGCCGCTCGCTGGCGCGGTTCGACCTGAAGGGGATTCCTCCGATGGTGGCCGGTTTGCCGCGCATCGAGGTGAAGTTCCTGATCGATGCGAATGGGATTCTGCACGTCTCGGCACGCGAGCAGCGGAGCGGGAAAGAGGCTGAGGTCGAGGTGAAGCCGACCTACGGGCTGACGGACGAGCAGGTCGAGTCGATGATTCTGGCTTCGTTTGACTACGCCGAGGAGGACATCCGCGAGCGGCAAGTGGTCGAGGCGAAGAACGAGGCCGAGACGATTCTGGCGGCTGTGGAAAAGGGCAAGAGCCATGCCGCTTGGGGAATGCTTTCAAGCGATGAGATTGCGGCTGTCGAGCAGGCTGCGGCTGGACTGCGGTCTTCGGTCACGGGCGACGACTACAAGGCGATTCGCGATTCGATCGAGGTGCTTGATAAGGCCACCCGCCGATTTGCCGAGCTGATGATGGATTCGGCGGTCTCGGGCGCGATGAAGGGCAAGACGATGGAATCCGCAGGCGAGAGCATGGGCGAAGGACCTTCGGCTCCGCATCCTTTTGCGAAGGCGCAGATTGAGAGTTCAAAGAAGTAGCGTTGCGGTTGATAGAAAGTGGAAAATATAGATATGTCTGAGATGAATAGTGTTGAAGTTGATCTGTCGAAGCCTGCCGGTGAGGGGATGGTTCGGGTTACATTTTTGCCGCAGGGCAGGACGGTGGAATTTCCGTTCGACTCGCTGCCGTATGAGGGGCATGGCGAGCCGATGTCGTTTCTGGATGTCGCGGAGAACTTCGACATTTTTCTGGACCACGCCTGCGGCGGGGTCTGCGCCTGCACAACGTGCCACCTGTGGGTGAAGGAGGGCGCGTCCGGCATCAGCGAGGCCGAGGACAAGGAACTCGACCGGATGGAGACGGCGGCGGACGTTCAGTTGAACTCGCGGCTGGGCTGCCAGGCCATCATTGAAAAGCCAGGAACGTATGTGGTCGAGATTCCGAAGTGGAACCGGAACTATGTGCAGGAGGGCAAGCCTGCTCATGGGCCGGGAGCTTAAAGCCGACCGCGGATTGCACGGGGTGAACGGATCAAGACGATTCTTTGAGGAGGGTTTGTGCCACGCGAGATTGACTGGACGGACGCGGAAGAGATTGGGATCTTGTTGCTGGAGAAGTATCCGGAGATTGAGCCGTATTCGGTGCGGTTCACCGATCTGCACAAGTATGTGACCGGGCTGCCGGGGTTTGTGGGTGATCCTGCGAAGTCGAATGAGGGGATTCTGGAGGCGATCCAGGCGGCCTGGCATGAAGAGTACGAAGACGCGAGGTAGTGTCAGGTGCGGCGGGAGAGTAGCTGGCGAGGCAGTTTCGAGCCGGTGAGGGTAAGCGTGATCCAGCAGAGTGCCGCCCAGATGATGGAGGCTACCGCAAGCATGGCGAGGTCGCCGATGTGGCCTCGTGGGACGTGCAGGTAGCGGACGCAGGCGGCGGTTCCGGCGAAGCTGATGCAGGCCGCGGCGAGTGAGCGGGCGAGTTCTGCGCCTTCGAGTCCGGTGATGGGGACAAGCTTGCGGCGGTGTAACAGCACGGCTAGCGTGACCGTGTGGGTGAGGATGCCGGCGTCGGATGCGACCGCGAGGCCGGCCATTCCGACCGAGTGAAAGAAGACGCGGTAGACGGGGATGGAGAGCACGGTGATGATGCTTCCGGCAACGGCTGGGGTGAGCGTGTTGCGCGCGGCGTAGAAGGCGCGGGCGTAGATGCCCTGCGCGGCCCAGAGCGCGAGCGAGATGGCGAAGATGGAGAAGTACTGCGCGGTCTCGGCGGCGTCGGTGCGGTTGAAGGAGCCTCCGCGAAAGAGATCGACGATGAAGGGTGAGAGTGCGATCATCCAGGCGCAGGCGACGAGTGAGACTGCGAAGACGCGGGAGACCGCGCGGTTGACGGAGGCGGCGAAGTCGGCGAGGCGGTGCTGGCTGAAGAGCAGGGAGAAGAAGGGGAGCGACGCGGCTCCGGCGGCCTGGCCAAGGATGCCCATGGGGGCGTTGAAGAGCGTCTTCGCAACGATAAGGCGGGAGATGCCGCCGAGGTCATGCGAGGCGAAGAAGCTGAGGATCCACTTGTCGGCGGTGACGAGCGAGACGCCGATCATGAGCGGAAGCGAGAGATGGAGCCACTCGGTGAAGGCGGGATGGCGAAGGTTGAAGATGGGATAGTAGCGCAATCCCTGGCGGGCGGCCCCGAAGGCGTTGAGGGCG
>Ga0157372_10004713_pt1 | contig 14487 bp, 13 predicted proteins | sample C55metaG_FD_115307 | JGI IMG/M metagenome (GOLD analysis project Ga0157372, IMG submission 115307) | Corn rhizosphere microbial communities from Kellogg Biological Station, Michigan, USA - C5-5 metaG | ecosystem: Host-associated > Plants > Roots > Rhizosphere > Soil | place: USA: Michigan... | reverse complement strand
ATCGCCGGCGACGGGGCACGCTCGGCCAGCATGAGCCAGTCGGCGGCGGCCGCGTGCGCATGTGTCATACCGTCTTCGAAGCGGTCGCTGCGCGTCGTTATCGCATGCGTTAGGCCCCCTTGTGCATCGTACCCGATGCGCTCCAGTCTTGCGAGCTCGCGCGCCATTCGCGCCATGTCGTTGTCGGCAATTGCTGCTTCGAGGCCTCTTAATGCGCGCGCGCGTTGCACCTCTGCGGGCGGATCGCAGAGATCGAAAAATATCTCCTCGCCGCGCAATTCCACGGGGTAGGTGCGCACTGGATCGCGGCCCACCAGCGCTTTGCCTGTGCCCAGATCGAATTTCCAATTGTGCCAATTGCAGGTGAGCAGACACCCCGACGAAAGCGTTCCTTCGCTCAATGGATAACCTTCATGCGGGCAGCGATTGGCGATGGCGAACACGCGTTCGCCTGCCTCGATCAGCAGGACCTGCTTGCCATCGTGACGCAGGACCTTTCGGCCTTTGGTGTGCAGCTCGCTGCGGGAAACACCGCTGGCAATAAACATGACGCACGCTCCTTCTGAGCGGGCAACATAAACCCTTTCATTTGATGCAGTCATGCAGCTTTCGCGCACTCGTTATGCGGGCTCTGAACAATTTCCACACAGCGAATGTTTCTTTTCCGATCGGCGAACGCGCTCGCGCTCGCTCATGCCACGCTAATAACCGGAGAACTATTATGGCTATGCAGGCGCGTCCCTTTGCCGTCGTTACCGCGCTTCCACGGGAATCGGTTTCGAACTCGCCAGATGCTGCGCCAATGACGGCTACGATCTGCTGATTGTCGCAGACGAACCGGAGATCAATAATGCCGCGGCGCAGCTACAAAATGTCGGCCGTGTGGAAGCAATGCAGACGGGCGACGATGCGGTTGTCACCGGCTGGAAAATCAAACTGCAGGCGGCGATGGGGAAGGTGCTGCCGGCCACCACGGTGGCCGAAAAGCATCGGCGGCAAACCGAGCCGGGTTCCGGCAGCAAACACTGACGCCCGGCTTACTTACGAAAATGGCGCGGGTGTAAGCTCGCGCCATTTACCATCTCAGAATATTTTAACCCTGAATTTACGACACCAGCGCCAGTCGCCGAAAAGTGCTGCGCCTCGATTGGCTAATGTATTGCTGCGAATCTCCGGCATGCATTTCACCTGATTGCAAAGCGTGCGGCCTAAGCATGGTCGCCGTTGGGAGCGGGCGCGTTTCACTCGGCTGCGAAGGTGCGAACGGTGTCGAAGGGGTTTACGAGTACGGAACGCGGGGCGGTGCAATTTGCGTGGGCGGTTGCCGCACTGGCAATGCTCATTCCCGCTGTGGCGCAAAGCCAGGATTTCCGGATCAGACACACCGCGGGGCAGATGGCACCCACCGAGGTGGCGCTCGCGGTATTGCCGCCGGCTGCAACGGTTGCTGACATGCAGGCCCGCGACGCGGACGGGAGTTGGCCCACACACGGCTGGGCGACCTCCACGCCGGAAGCGCAGGGCATCGACTCCACAGTGCTCACGGATGCCATGGACACTATCCGCGCACGGCACATCCCGGTCCATAGTCTGCTGATCGAACGGCACGGCAAGGTCGTGCTGGACGCCTATTTCGCGCCGTTCGGGGACAACCAGTTGCACGACGTGTTCTCCGTCACCAAAAGCGTGGTTTCTACGTTGGTCGGCATGGCCATGCGCGAGCGCCGCATTTCTGATTTGCGCACGCCTGTGGCGGCGTTCTTGCCGGAATCGCCTGCGTCCTATGATCCGGTCAAGCGGCGCCTCACGCTCTCCCACATGCTGAGTATGACATCGGGCCTCGCTTGCGCCGGCAATCGCGGCGGCAATTTCCTGCAGGCCATGGAGCAGAGTCCGCACTGGACAGATTTTGCGCTTTCGCGCGAGGAAGTTGGGCAACCTGGCAGCACCTTCGCCTACTGCGCAGGCAACATGCAGGTGGTTTCCGCCGTGCTGACCCGCTCCTTGGGTGAACCCGCGGCAGATTATGCGCAAAGCGAACTGTTCCGCCCGCTCGGCATTACGCACGTGTCCTGGGCCAAGGACCGTGACGGCAACAGCCATGGATTCTCCGATTTGCGTATGCAGCCGCGCGACATGGCGAAGTTGGGTTATCTCTGGCTGCATCGCGGCGCATGGGAAGGGCGGCAGATCGTGCCGGCCGAATACCTCGATGCCGCGTTCAGCGCGCATGCCAATGTGCAGCCTGGCGTACAGTACGGCTACGGCATGTGGATTTATCCGGAGCGGGGGCACGCCGGTGGTCCGCCGGATTTTGAGGCGAACGGCGTGGGTGGGCAGCGCATTGCCGTAGTGCCTAGCCAGGACATGGTGATGGTGATCACCGGCGCGGGACTCGATGCGAACAATGTGGCGTCGCTGATTTCCGGCGCTGTACGCTCGGATACGGCACTACCTTCCAATACACTTGCGACCGCACGTTTGAACATGCGCGTGGCGGAAGCGGCGGGGCGCAGTGAAACGCGGCTTGCATCTGCGCGCACCGGCCGCCACTGGGGGGGCGCGGTCCGAACGGCAGCGCTTAGTCCTCCCTAATCAACGCTCTGGTTCCGCAGGTTCGTCCAACCTGCGCGCGAGATCATTCAGCCCCCATCTGCGCGCAAGCGCGGCAGCTTTGCTCCACGTGGGTGTTTGGCTCGCCAGCGCAGGCAGCGGCGCGTTCGGGTTCATCGTGGCGATGCTGCGGAACAGCCGCAGTTGATCCGCGTGATTGGGAAAGCGGCCGGCCTTCAGCAGCGCCTCCAACGAGCCATACCGCCGCAACAGATCGGCAGCACCGGTGGCGCCCACGCCAGGTGCGCCGGGCAGCCTGTCCGACGGATCACCGCGTAGCGCGATAAAGTCCGGCACCTGCGCCGGCTCGACGCCATAGCGCTCGCGCACCTCAGCCGGACCGATGCGCAGCACGCCGCCACCCCGGATGGGATAAAGAATGGTGGCCCGTTTGGACGCGAGCTGAAAGCTGTCGCGGTCGCCGCTGGCAATGAGAACGGTGCCGCGCCGCAGCTCTTCGGCCTGAGCTGCCGCGGCGAGAAAATCGTCTGCCTCGTAGCCGGCGGCGCGGGCGTTTTCAAAACCGCAAGTGCGGACGAAGGCGCGCAGATCTTTGAATTGCATGAGCAGCGCATCGTCGAACTCGCGGCCGCTCTGGTAGGGAGCAAAGGCTTTGTGCCGGTAAGTGGGTTTTTCCAATGTATCCCAGCCGACAATCACGGCTCGCGGTTTCTCGGCACGATAGAGCCGTACCAGGATATTGGCGAAACCCAGGATGGCACCGGCTGGGCTGCCGTCGGTCCTGAAGATTGTCTTCGGCAGCGCGTGATAGGAGCGGTGCGCAAACGAATCGCCGTCGATTACCAGCAAAGGACGTTTTGGGGCGCGCGGCAGTTTTGGTTTGATCGCCAACTTTGGTTGCGCCTTTAGCACGATCGAGCGACTTCGTTTCGGTGCATCGCTCAGCACAACCCAGGCCGGCGCATGATCACTGGCGTTCTCTGCACCGCGCACGTTGCGATCGACACCGGCATCGGCGAGGCGCTCAGCCGCCTCGCCACTCAACAACAGATGATCGAGCCGCAAACCGGCATCGCGGGGCCAGCGGTTCCGCCGATAATCCCAAAACGTGTACATAGGCGCATCCGGATGGCTCGTGCGTATGGCATCCGTCCAGCCCTGATCGAGCAATTGTTGGAAAAGTTTTCGCGGCTGCGGCTGCACGAGTGCATTGTCGGCATAGGAACGCAGCGAATAGATGTCGCGATCTGTCGGAACAACATTGTAATCGCCAGCCAGCACCACCGGTATCCGCGCGCGATAAAGCTCGGCTGCGTGCGCGCTCAGCCGCTTCATCCATGCCAGCTTGTAATCGAATTTCGGGCCGGGCTGCGGATTGCCGTTCGGCGCATAGAGCGCCGCGATCAGCACCCCGTTCACCGCCGCCTCGATGTAGCGGGATTGTTTGTCGGATGAATCGCCGGGCAGCTCCGCGCGCGTCATCACGGGCTGGCCGCCGCGGGCCAGAATGGCAACCCCATTCCATGACTTTTGGCCGCGCCACACAGCGCCATAACCGGCTTGTTCTATATCATGCCGCGGAAACGCATCCTCGGCCGCTTTCAGTTCCTGCAAACAAACGACATCCGGTTTGGCCGCTTTCAGCCAGCCAAGCAGATTCGCCAGCCGCTTGTTGATGTCGTTGATGTTGAACGTGGCGACTTTCATCCGGCGGCACTGCGAACTCCGCCATCATGCCTAAACAAAACGGCCCCGGACGCCTAGCGCCCGGAGCCGCTTACGCCACAGTGTGCCGTATTATTCGGCCGCCTCGCGGCGCTGATGCCGGCCTTCCTGCACTTCCTCGATGATCTTCTTGCTGAAGGGTTCGAGATCGCCGGGATTGCGGCTTGTTATGATGCCGCGATCCGTCACCACCTTCTGATCCACCCAATTGGCGCCGGCATTCTCCACGTCCTTTCGGATGGATTTGTACGAGGTCATCTTGCGCCCACGGCAGGCGTCGGCCTGCACCAACAGCCACGGCCCGTGGCAAACCGCGGCCACGATCTTGCCGCTAGACAGGAATTCGCGGACCGTACGCATGGCATCTTCGTCGATACGCAGCTTGTCCGGATTGATGACGCCGCCGGGAATCACCAGTGCGTCATAGTCCGCGCAGTTGCAGTCCGAGACTTTCTTGTCCACGGCCACATTCCGGCCCCAGTCCTTCTTGTCCCAGCCGCGAATGGTTTTTCCATCTGGCGACGCGACATCCACATGTGCGCCGGCGCTCTTCAGTCTGTCGCGAGGCACTTCCAGTTCCGATTGCTCGAAGCCATGCGTGGCGATGATGAGAATTCTTGCGTCCTGGATTTTGGTCATGTCCGTCTCCGTCCACCAAAGCCGAAAGGGCGCGAACGCGCGCCCCTCAAGCCCATTAACCCCTGCTTCTTTTCTGCGCGCGCAGGCTCACCAGTAAGGGGTGGCGCCGTAGTAGGAGTAGAGCGCACTTTCCCGGCCGCGATCCTCGTACTCCCAAGATTCATCCTTGCGGAACTTCGGGGCGCCCTTCAGCTGCTGATCGGAAATGTTGACCTCGTAACCGCCGAGCCGCTCGTTGTAGGTGAGCAACGACCACGGAACCGGATAGTAGTCGTCGCCGATCCCGAGAAAGCCGCCAAAGCTCATTACCGCATACGCAACTTGCCCGCTGAGCTTATCGATCATCACGCGGTCGATCGTGCCGACGCGATCGCCATTCGACCGGTAGACCTCCGTTCCTTCGACCTTGTCGCTGCCGATAAGGCCGAAGGTTTCGCGTTTCGAGAGGTCTCCGGACGCAGTTTGTGTCGTTGCCATGTTCAATCCTTCCTGAGGGAGCAATGGCTTGCAAACGGAAGCGCCGAAGGGCGGTTCCGCAATCGGCGGAAATTCGCGTTCAATTTCAACAGAGAGCACGTCCATGCCATCCGTGGCAGGCGGGCCATGCGCGTGGCGACTTGACGACCCATTGAAAACGGGAACTTTTCTATCAAATGAAGATTTCTCTCATTGGTCGAAGGGCTCGGTGGCGCAGGCCGGGGTGTAACTTATGAATATTCATCGAAAGATTGGGCTGAACCCGGCAGAACCTTTGTCCCGAAAGGGCCAGGAGCCGTCGCTGTTTGAGCGCTTTCGGGACATCCGAAACGCCACGAAAGCGCTGACCTCCGCTCTTTCAGCGGAAGATCAGAACCTGCAATCCATGCCGGATGCGAGCCCGGTGAAGTGGCATCTCGCACATACGACCTGGTTCTTCGAGACTTTCGTGCTCGCGAACATGAGCGAGTATAAGGCCTTCCACCCAGCCTATTCGTATCTGTTCAATTCCTATTATGAGGCGGTTGGCGCGCGGCATGCGCGGCCGCAGCGTGGATTGCTCTCGCGCCCCTCTGTTCAGGAGATCGGAGCCTATCGGCGACATGTGGATGAAGCCATGTTGGATCTTCTGGCTGGCGGCATGGATGGCGCAGTTACCGCGCTGGTCGAACTCGGGCTCAACCACGAGGCACAGCATCAGGAGTTGATCCTCACCGATCTCCTGCACGCCTTCGCGCAGAATCCCCTTAAGCCGGTATATTGCGATCTTCGGCGCACCCACATTGTGACATCGACAGCACCGTGCTTCGAGCGGTTCGAGGCCGGCCTGGTAGAGATAGGCCATGGTGGTGACGGTTTCGGCTTCGACAACGAATGTCCGCGACACGAGGTGCTGTTGCAACCATTCGCCCTCGCCAACCACCTTGTCACCAACGCCGAATGGCTGGAGTTCATGGCAGCGGGCGGCTACCGCGATCCCCAACACTGGCTGTCGGATGGCTGGCAACAGGTTACGGCAAACGACTGGACCGCGCCGCTCTATTGGGAAGAACGAGATGGACAGTGGTTGTCCATGACGCTGTCCGGCCTGCAGCACATCGATGCCGATGCCCCCGTGGCGCATGTTAGCTTCTATGAAGCGGATGCATTTGCGCGTTGGCGCGGCAAGCGGCTGCCGACGGAAGCGGAATGGGAGCACGCTGCGCAATCCCTCAACGCCGGCGAGGGCAATTTCCGCGAATCCGGATTCCTGCGCCCGGTCGCGAGCGCGTCGCGGCAGCTATTCGGCGATGTGTGGGAATGGACGGCGAGTCCTTACGCGCCGTATCCCGGATATCGGGCGCTGAGGGGCGCGGTCGGCGAATACAATGGCAAGTTCATGGTGAATCAGATGGTGCTCCGCGGTGGCTCCTGTGTCACGCCCCGCGGCCATGTGCGCGCCAGCTACCGCAATTTCTTTTATCCGCACCAGCGCTGGCAATTCAGCGGATTACGGCTGGCAGAAGATCTTCGTTCGCATGCACGCACGAAAGCGGAAATAGACGAAGCATCGCCGTTCCTCAAGGATGTGTGGAACGGCCTTTCAAAGCCGCAGAAGCAGCTCAGCAGCAAATATTTCTATGACGCGAATGGCGCAGCGCTGTTCGAAGAAATTTGCCGCCTGCCGGAATACTACCCAACCCGAACTGAATGCGCGCTGCTGAAAGATCTTGCGCCCGAGCTGGCTCAGCATCTCGCAGCAGACAGCACGTTGGTGGAATATGGCTGCGGCTCCTGTTTGAAGACGCGCATTCTACTCAACCACGTGTCGCAGATCGGCGAATACGTGCCCATCGATATCTGCGGCGATTCCCTTGCAACTACCAGCGCAACGCTGGCGAGCGAATACCCGCTTTTGCGCATCCGGGCCGTAACGGGTGATTTCATGAAACCGATCATTTTGCCGGAAGGGCTACGCGGGAAGCCGTTGCTCGGATTCTTCCCGGGTTCGACCATCGGCAATTTGACGGACGATGAAGCCGTTGCGTTCCTTGCCCGCTCGCGCAAGACGCTCGGGCCAAATGGCAAGCTGCTGATTGGTATCGATCTGGTAAAGGATTTGGCCACGCTGACTGCCGCCTACGACGATTCTGCGGGTGTGACGGCTGCGTTCAACAAGAACGTGCTCGCGCATATCAATCGCGAGCTTGGAGGGGCCTTCGACCTCGACCGCTTCGCCCACCGCGCAATCTGGAACGCGAGCGATCACCGGATCGAGATGCATCTGATCTCAAAGGTGGATCAGACGGTGAGCGTCGCTTCACGCCGGTTTGCGCTGCGTGCCGGGGAAACGATCCACACGGAGAACTGCCATAAATATACCGTGGAGAACTTCTCGACGCTTGCTGCACAGGCGGGCTGGAAGATTGAGAAATCGTGGCAAAGCGAAAGCCCCGAATTCGCGGTACTGTTGCTCGCCTAAGGTTCAGCCTCCTCAGCTGCGTATATTGCGAGCAGGGGCTGACCGCTCCTCCACTTCCCGGCGTGCCTTCTCCAGTTCGAGGAGCTCATTTTCTATAGTGCCATCGCGGTTCGCGGCGCCGCGCAGGGTCCGCTCCCATGCGGTGAGAACTTCTATTCGGCCGACATCATCAAGACGCCGGTCCCGAAGCACATCGTGCGGCCGCTGGTAAATGCGGCCGGGGGTCAATTTGGCTTCCTCGACAAGCTTGCTATTCTTCATCGAACTTGGACCTCTTGCCCGAAACGTCCCGTGCCAACCTCCTGTTCCGCCGGGACAATTCCAGGGATGCCGCCATGGCCACGACGAAGAAGAAGTCGACCCGCGCGAAGAAAACCAGCCACAAGGCTTCCAATGAGAACGAGCCTGGTGCCACGCGCAAACGCCCGACGCGACCGGTGTGGCAAGGAAATTTGCGGCTGTCGCTCGTTAGCTGTCCCGTGGCGCTCTTCAATGCCACGACGCGCACGAGCGACATTTCATTCCATCTGCTGAACCCCGAAACCAACAACCGTATCCGCATGATCCCGACCGACCCGGAGACCGGGCCGGTTGAGCGCTCGCAACTGGTGAAGGGATATGAGATTTCCAAGAACCACTACGTGATCGTCAGCAGCGAAGAACTCGACGAGGTGAAGCTCGAAACCACACACACGCTGGAAATCGAACGCTTCGTGGACGCCAGCACCATCGATCGCCTTTACTGGAACGATCCATATTTCCTCGTGCCGCAAGGCAATGATGGCTTGGACGCTTATGCCGTTATTCGCGAGGCAATGGCGCAGGAGGACCGCATCGCGCTGGGGCGAGTCGTAATGCACACGCGCGAGCGGCTCATGGCGATCGAACCGCGCGGCAAGGGCTTGCTTGCCTACACGTTGCGAATGGCGAACGAAGTGGCGAACCCGGCAACCATGTTCGACGACATTCCGAGCGCGAAGGTGGATGCGCGCATGATAGACATCGCGCAGAAAATCATTGAACAGCAGGAGGGCCCGTTCGAGCCGCAGACCTTCAAGGACCGTTACGAGGAGGCGCTACGCGAGTTGATCCGCCGTAAGGAGCACGGCGAAGCACCGGTGACGGCGGAGCCCGCTCCGCCGGCGAGCAATGTGGTCAGTTTGATGGACGCGTTGCAGAAGAGCTTGCAGCGCAAAGGTGCGGCTTCCACCAAGGCGCCGGCCAAAAGCAGCGCTGCAGCCAAACGCAAACGCGCGCGCTAGAGCCGAAGACTATCCTGCGGCCAACTCGGCCAGGGATTGGCGCAATTCTGGAATGCCAAGCGATGCGCGCGCGGAGGTGGCGACAATGCCAGCCAGCGCAGCGGGACGGACTGCGGCGATCTCCGCGACATTCTCCATAACAGACCGCATTTCGGCGGATTTCAGCGCGTCAGTCTTGGTCAGCACGAGTTGGTAACTGACAGCAGCATCATCCAGCAGCCTCATCGCCTTTTCATCGCTCGTCATGATTCCGCGGCGCGCATCCAGCAGCAGAATCACTCGGCGCAGTGTTTTTCTGGTGTGCAGATAACCGGTGATGAGCGCATTCCAGTGCGCCGCCTCGGCCTTGGAAACGCGCGCAAAGCCATAACCCGGAAGATCAGCAAGGACGAGGGCGCCGCCCAGACGGAAAAGATTGATCTGCCGGGTCCTCCCCGGAGTGCGCGACACCCGTGCCAGACTGGTGCGGCCCGTCAGCGCGTTGATCAGGCTGGATTTGCCCACGTTGGAACGTCCGACAAATGCCACTTCGGGCAGCTGCGACGCGGGAAGCGCATCAAGCTCTGCCGCGCCGGCGATAAACTCACAGGGGCCGCTGAACAGCTTGCGCGTGAAGGCCGCATCCTCACTCATTGCCGCCCGTTATTCGCCCGGCTCTGTACCCGGATTCGAGGGCGCCAGCCTCTTTGTCAGGCTCGCGAGCTTGAGATTGTTGAACAGATGAATTTCCGCACCCTCGCGCCGCATGATCACATATTGCTGCAGCATCGACAGCAGATTGCTCCACGTCCAGTAGATAACGAGGCCCGCTGGGAAGCTCGCCAGCATGAACATGAAGATCAACGGCATCAGCGAGAACATCCGCGCCTGCACCGGGTCTGCCGGTGCGGGGTTCATCTTTGTCTGCAGCAATTGGGTGGCGCCCATCACAATTGGCCAGATGCCGATCACCAAGAACGTCGGGATGAATGCTGGCGTGTGCCACGGCAACAGCCCGAAGAGATTCCAGATGGAAGTGGGATCGGGCGCCGAGAGATCGCGTATCCAGCCGAAGAACGGTGCCTGCCGCATCTCAATACTAACGAGCAGCACTTTGTACAGCGAAAAGAACACCGGAATCTGAATAACAATCGGCAGACAGCCGGAAAGCGGGTTCACCTTCTCCCGCTTGTAGAGCTCCATCATCTCCTGCTGCTGACGCATTTTGTCGTCAGCAAAGCGCTCGCGGATGCGCTCCACATGCGGCTGCAGCTTTTTCATTCGGCTCATGCTCTTGAACTGCGTGTTCGCAAGCGGAAAGAAAATGAGACGCACTACGATTGTGAGCAGCAGAATGGCAATGCCGAAATTGCCTGCGGTCCTGCCGAAGAAATCCAGCAGCAGAAACATCGGCCGGGTGAAGAACCAAAACCAGCCCCAATCGATCGCATAATCGAACCGCTGGATGTTCAGCCGGCTCTCATAGTCGCGCAGCGTCGAAACAACTTTTGCCCCTGCAAAAAGATGCTGGGTGAGTTGAACAGTTGCGCCGGCGGCAATCGTCTGGGCATTCAGGCGATAATCAGCCTGATAGCCGGCCTTGTCGCCGGGATTGAGCACGCGATAGGCGCCGTCGAATTGCGCATTCTGCGGTGGAATGATCGCCGCCATCCAGTATTTATCGGTGATGCCGAGCCAGCCCCCGGTGGAATGGAACGTTTGCTGCGGATTCTCAGCCTTCAAATCGCTGTAATTTGAATCTTTCAGCGCGCCATCGGCTATCCCGATAAAGCCTTCATGCAGCGCCATGTAGTGCGTATCCTTTGGCACCTCCGTGCGGGCGACATAGGCGTACGGATATAAGGAGGCGGCAGTGGTGCCGTGGTTTGTCACCGCATCTGCGACGGTAAACATGTACTGTTTGTCGACGGAGATCGTGCGCGTGAAGGTCAGCCCTTGACCGTTGTCCCAGCGCAAAGTGATCGGCGTCTCCGGTGTCAGCACATGTCCGCCAGCTAGCGCCCACGGCGTGTTGTCGTCCGGTGTTTTCACCTTCGATCCGGGCGTTGGTACCCACCCGAACACCGTGAAATAGGGAGAGGCCGTGCTTTCGGGTGAGAACAGTACAATCTCCGGGCTCTTCGGATCGAGTGTCTCGCGATATTTGCGCAGCTGAAGATCGTCGAAGCGTGCGCCCTTAAGACGCAACGACCCATTTACCGATGGCGTGGCGATCACCACACGCGAACCGCCGGCTTTCAGCGCCGCACTACGAGAAATCTGGGTAGAGATTGCACCGGCAACTTTCGGCAATTCGCCGGTTTTGTTCTGTGCCTCTGGGCCTTTCTGCCCGGCAAGCGCCGCCTGGCGAGCGTGCTCCTTCGCCATTTGCGGACCGGCGACGAAATACTGCCAGCCGAAAATTGCGGCCGCGCAGAGCAGGATGGCGAAGATCAGTTTGCGATTGTTATCCATGGGCTTTCATCGAGGCGGAGGTACGGGGTCGAAGCCCGACGCACCGCCGAGCCATTTCACTGGGTGACAGCGCAGAACGCGCCGAGCTGTAAGCCATAATCCCTTCACCGGACCATGCAGGCTGAGCGCATCCATCGCATATTCCGAGCAAGTCGGCGCGAAGCGGCACGCAGGCGGAAACAGCGGCGAAATACACCATCGGTAAATCCGGATGGGCGCCAGGAGAAGAAGAACGGCTCCCCGGCGCACAAAGTCGTTCATAGCTCAAGGCTCTGCCGTTCGGGCGAGTTTCGCGCGCGCGGCCCTCAACGAAACGTCAAGATCCTCCAAGATTGAGGCAAACGGCTCCGTTAGCGTGCCCGGTCGCGCGAGCAGAACATAGTCATGGCCGGTAAGCCCATAAAGGGGAAGCGTGGCCGCCGCGGCAGCGCGCAGGCGTCGTTTGGCCCGATTGCGGTCCACGGCGCCGCCCACTCCCTTTTTGGAGGCGGTAAAGCCCACTCGCAGGGTTTCTGCCTGGACAAAAGCCGCCGGCGTGGCCGCGGCTTCCAAAGTCACGGATGGCATGGCCCGCCTGAAGGTTCGGGCGCAGCGCAGAAAGTCCGGCCGGTGCTTCAGCCGCTCCATTTTGATCCGTTTTGACGCAGGTTCAGGCGGCGGCGTCAGGCGGAGAGCTTCTTACGGCCATGAGCCCGGCGACGGGCCAGGACTTTGCGGCCGCCGACAGTCGCCATGCGGGCGCGGAAGCCATGGCGCCGCTTCCGCACGAGCCGGCTCGGCTGATAGGTGCGCTTCATGGCCAATTCTCCTGCTGTTCCGGCCTTTTGGGGAGCGGGGGTTCTAGTGAGGGGCGGTTTTTCTGTCAACCGGAGGATGCAAGGCCCGTCTACTTTGATCTGTTTGGTGGCGTCTGGCTATTGAAAATCCGCATTAGTGCCAGCCGCTTCATTCGGCCGCGCAATCATGCTCTATGGCGCCGGATGCAGGGCTCGATGCGCGCCAAGCTGAGCAATGCCTGGAGGCTGGTCGCGCACAGCCTCTCCGGGCGCCTGCTGCTGCTAACCCTCTTCTACGTCTTGATCACGGAAGCGGTGATCTTTGCACCGACCATCGGGCGCTATCACCACGCGCTGCTTCAAAGCCACGTCGAGTCCGCAGAAATCGCCGTTCTGCCGCTCACCGAGGCCGCCGGCGAGAAACTCTCCACGGGGTTGCGCGAGCAGTTGCTGGCCCGGGCCGATGCAAATGCCGTGGTGTTGCGGCGGCCGGAAGAGCACGAGTTGTTTCTTGTGACGCAGGAGCAGCGCCGCATCGATCTCACCATCGATCTGCGGAACGACAATGTGTTCAAGGAAATGTGGTACGGCCTGGACTGTCTGCTGCATGGCGGCACGCGTACGCTGCGAATCATGGCGCCGACCAAAATCAGGGGCGCGCAAGGCATCGACGTCATCCTCGGGGAGAGATCGATTCACGCAGCACTTGTGCTCTATGCCAGACGCACCGCTCTGCTTGCGCTTTTGCTCTCCTCTGTCACCGCGCTGCTTGTATTCCTCAGTCTCTATTTCGTGCTGGTTCGGCCGATGGGACGCATCACCCGCGCCATGATTGCCTTCCGCGAAAACCCCGAAGATGCAAGCCGAGTTATCGCGCCTTCCACGCGACACGATGAGATTGGCACCGCTGAGCGCGAGCTCGCTTCCATGCAACGCGAACTTTACGGCTCGTTACAGCAACGCGGCCGCCTTGCAGCTTTAGGGATGGCGGTTGCGAAGATTCAGCACGATCTGCGGAATATCCTGTCCAGCGCGCAGCTTGCCTCCGATCGCCTTTCGACCAGCGAAGACCCGGCCGTAAAACGGCTGGCACCACGGCTGGTTAGCGCCATCGATCATGCGGTGGCGCTTGCGACGAACACCCTGCGCTACGGCCGCGCAGACGAGCATGCGCCTGAACGCAGGCGGATCGTTTTGAAAGCAATTGTCGACGATGCCGGCGAGACGGCGTTGGCGGAACGGAGCAGGGAACATCCTATTGTTCTCCGGGATGAAGTGCCGCCGGACTTGCAGATCGATGCCGACCCGGAACAGCTGTTCCGGATTGTGCTGAACCTGATGCGCAATGCGGAGCAGGCGGTGAGTGGCGCCGCAACTGCAGAAATCCGCGTTTCTGCTTCGCGCAACGGCAAGCGCGTGCTGATTCATGTGTCGGATAGCGGGACGGGGATACCGGAGAAGGTCCGCGAGCGGCTGTTCCAACCTTTTGCCGGGTCCGCACGCAGCGGCGGCTCAGGATTGGGATTGGTGATTTCGCGCGAACTCGCCCGCGCACATGGCGGAGATATTTCGTTGGTGGAAACAGGAGCGAAAGGCACTACCTTTCGCGTGGAAATCCCGGATCGGGAGACAGGATGAACTGGGATCCGGACATTTACATGAAATTTGCGACCGAGCGTACACGACCGGCCGTTGAACTGCTGGCGCGCGTGCCGCTTTGCACACCTTCACGCATCATCGATCTCGGCTGTGGCCCGGGGAATTCGACAGCCTTGCTTGCGGCGCGATGGCCAGAAGCCGAAATCGAAGGGCTGGAATCGTCCCCGGAAATGCTGGTGACGGCCCGCGCCTCCGACCTGCGTGCAAGCTGGACGGAAGGCGACGTGGCAACGTGGGTACCTACCGTACAATACGACGTCATCTTCTCGAACGCCGTGTTACAGTGGATTCCCGATCATCGCGCCTTGCTGCCGAGGCTCATGAACCATGTTGCGGCGGGTGGCGCGCTGGCGTTTCAGGTGCCGCGAAATTTCGAATCGCCCTCGCATGTGCTTATGCGAGATGTCGCGAGTGCTGGTCCGTGGGCGGAAAAAGTCGCCGCCGCACGAGAGCGCCACGT
>Ga0157372_10004711_pt1 | contig 14487 bp, 5 predicted proteins | sample C55metaG_FD_115307 | JGI IMG/M metagenome (GOLD analysis project Ga0157372, IMG submission 115307) | Corn rhizosphere microbial communities from Kellogg Biological Station, Michigan, USA - C5-5 metaG | ecosystem: Host-associated > Plants > Roots > Rhizosphere > Soil | place: USA: Michigan... | reverse complement strand
CTACCCGCACTTCGTACTTCGTCATTGTCATTGTGATGGCCTTGGTGGTGTATCTGCATTTCGGCACTTTTCTGCTCACCTCATTTTTCGGATATCTAGCGTTGCAAGTCCTGACCATTCGCGAAAGCAAATGGCTGAGTGTGGCGCTCTATCTAATTGCCGTGGCGGTTATCGGTGCCGGACTAGTCTATTTTTTGTTCCGCCATCAAGCGCTACGATCCGACGATTGCTCATGTATACCGATCCTCTTCCCGTGTAGCATCCTAGCGTAATCGTAGTGGGTGTATTATCGGCGACTCGGAAGTGAGCCCGTTCTGGGTTGTGTCCGAGTTGGCCACGATTCGACGGGAGCGCCCTCCCAATGGCCGATCCACGTAAAGGACTGTTTCGGCGCTCACAGATAACGGATGAAGCCTATGCGATGCTCAATGTGTCACTGTGATTGCAACGGTGCCGAGCGCATAGCTTTGCGAGGCTCCTGCTGCTGTTGCGTTCACGGTTACCGAGTAGGCGTTTGATCCGCCTCCGCCTCCTCCGCCACCGATTCCGGTGGAACCCCCGCCAGAACCACAACTCGTTACGGACGAAACCAAAGCACAGAGCGCACATAAAAGAAGCAACGCTCTCCGCCGGCGTCTCGGGCTCAGCCAGAATGCTGCCGGGAGAAGTATCGCAAGTGCGAGGGTGCCTTTTGCTGAAACTGCGGAAGGCTCGCGGTGTATCTGCGCTGCATTTGTGGCTGCAAAGGTCGTAGTAATTGACTGCGCAATTCCACCGGTTAGCTGAACCGGCGATGGATTAAAAGAACAGGAAAGCTGAGGCGAAGCACCGGAGCAACTGAGCGAAACCGAACCGCTGAATCCGTTGGTGGCGTTCAGGGACAAGGTCAACGATCCTGAGCCGCTGCGGGGAATGGTAAGCGCGGGGTTGCTCAACGACCCGCTTAGCGCAACCACGTTGACGGGAAAGGTATAGATCTGCGTGTTTCCGTTGGCGGTCGCAGTCACCGTCAATTGATGCTGCCCGAGGGAGGTGCCTGCCGGGACCGAAAGACTAAGGTTGACACTCTGCGCAGTCGCACTTACCGGAGACGTTCCGCCTGCGCAGGTGGCTTGAACGTCAAGTACACAGGTAATAGAAAGATTGATCCCGCTCCCACTCGAATTTGACGAGCCCTGCACGGTCACGGGAATATTCGCACTAGTTCCGGCGAAGGTCCAGTCATTGGCAGCGGGCGGTCCCTGTACGTTGTATCCGATGACAGCAAGCGTCTCCGTTGCCGAAGCAGTAATCCCCTGGCTGGAGGCGGTCACCGTAAATGGATAGTTGCCGGCTGGAGTTCCCGCAGGAACATTCATCGCTAAAGAAATGCCGCTGTTCTGCGGATACGATGCCTGGTCCCCACTGAAGGCGCAGGATACGCCGTTCGGAAGTCCTGAGCAGCCGAAGGTGTAAGGCGGGATGCCGCTCACCTGAAGCGTTACAGAGCCAGTGGAGGGAGGAAAAACCTGGATCGGACCGCTGAAGAAATTATTGATGTTCAACAGAGCAAGACTGACTGTGAACGTCTGGCGTCGCGTTACGTTGCCGTCACTGGCTATGACTGTAAATACATCCTGGGTCCCGTTCACCGGCTGGTCAGGCGATTCGATGAAGGTGACCGTCGTTGCTATCGGAGCCCCGGGTGAAACATCGAGTGAGCTGGAAGCAAACTGGCAGGTATCGCCAGGTAGCGAGCCAACACAAGAGAGATGAACCGTTGAACTATACCCCTGCGAAGAAGTCAGCGTAACAGTCACGGGAGCTGTGCTTTTCCCGTTATAGACGGGACCCGCAGATGTCGGTGAGATGGTCTCGCTGAAGCCTAATACGTAACTGCTGGACGCATAGGCTGTGGCAACATCGCCATTGAGCTGTGCGCTGATGTCGAATACCTGCCGCCAATCGAAATTCGAAGCAAGCGTGTAACAGAAGCGAGCACTCAGCGCACCGGCAGGGATGGTAATGGACGTGGGCAAAAGCACGCCAGAGACCGACGACGATAATGTCACCGAGGCACTCGAAGAGGAAGCGACATCGGGAAAGACCCAGCCGCATCCTTGGCCCCCGGTCACCACTGCCTGTTCGAGTTCGATCTGCAAGACCGGCGCGTGGCCGCCCTTGAATACCTGCAATGAGGAAGTGCCGCCATTGACCTGCACCATGTCGGCGATCCCGTCGCCATTCAAGTCATGCGCATAAAGAGGGTACCCGCCGTAAAAAGGAAAGATGTCGTAGGTTGGCACGAAGGTGCCGTCCCCGTTGCCCATCAGAAACTGTGCATACGGCGCTGGGGCGAAATTTACCGGTTGCTGAAACGCGACTTCGTCAGGTTTGCCGCTTCCCTTGAAATCACCGGTCATCGACGAGGCGAGTGGATCGCCATTCTGCTGGAATGGTGTAACAGGGAGGGGTACGCCGGTGTAGTTCGCGTAGCTGCTGCTCTGCTTGAAGGTTCCATCAGGCTGACCCAGGTAATTCGTGAACTTTGCGGGGCCAAGTGTCTGCGTCGTCCCGTCGGGCCACATGAAATCGTAACGGGCGATATCGAGATAGCTGTCTCCATTCAGGTCAGCCAAAGCGAGCGGCTGAAATCCTGTAAAGAGTTGCCGAGGGGTTTGGAAGGTGCCGTCCCCGTTGCCGTCGAATTCCCACAATGCTGATTGGTTGGTCCAGTAACCATTGCCGCTGGCAAATAGGAGAACGTCGAGCTTGCCATCACGATTAAAGTCGGCCGTCCAGGCCCGCAGAGGAATAACTCCGAGCGTTCCGGCCCCTGTGTTGAAAGGGATTGGCGCGAGACCGCGGAACGTGCCGTCCCCGTGGCCCAGAAACATCGTCAACACAAGTGACCCAGAGCCATCCACTGCCACAAAGTCGAGCTTTCCGTCGCGGTTGAAATCGCCCGTGGTGAGAATGCCCTGCGCCCCGGCAGTCGTCACCGGCGTTGCCCTTGTGAATGTTCCGTCGCCGTTGCCCTTCAGATACAGAATGTACTGCGAAGCGTTACTAAAACTGGAGTTGTTTCCGATGGCGATCATATCTAGGCGGCCAGTATTGCGGAAATCGCCAAGCCGGTAATCGCTTTGTGCGTTGGTTATCCAGCTAATCCCCGTATCGGACGTCACTGGTCCGGTAAACCGACCTGTACCATCGTTGAGGAACGCAACCCCGAACAGCTCCGCATTCGTGCCTTCGCCGTCAAGTAGAAAGGCGTCGGTTTTTCCGTCTCCGTTAAGATCGGCGAAAGAGAGACTGGAGTAAGGCGCATTGATTGTGATCTGGCCCGCAACACCTGCGTAGATTCCTTGCGGAAATCCGAATCCACCAGACCCATCATTGAGGTACACCGTAGCGGAGTCGGTATCACTCTCCGCACTCACGAAGTCCTGCTTCCCGTCGCCGTTGAAATCCGCCATCCCAATGGAATATGCTTGTCCCGTTCCCACGTAAGTCCGGGCCGCGCCAAAATTACCTTTCCCGTCGCCCAGCGCGACATTGATCGAGTTGCCGCCATACGCCCCTAAACTCGTTCCTTCGAACCCTGGAAAGGCCCCAGTAATGATGTCCAGATGACCGTCACCGTTCACGTCATGGAGGCGAACTGAGGCGTTGTTAGCGCCCACGTAAACCGGAACGGGATTAGAGAATTTTCCCGTACAGTCGCCCAACGCGACCCACACCATGGTGTTGAGATCCGCCACGACCGCGTCGGCGCAGCCGTCGCCGTTGATGTCACCCAGCCGGCCATCGAGCACCAATGGTGGGCCACTAGGTTGGGCATTTGCGATCACAATGGCTCCAGGCGTGAAGCTGCCGCCCCCATTGTTAATGAATATTTGGGAGTTCTCATTACCAGGTCCGGTGATGAGAAGATCGGGCAGCCCGTCGCCATTCACATCGCCCGAGTCAAGGTTCCAGGCCGTGCTATAGAAGCCCCAATTGCTTGTAACCACAGGAGCGGAGAAATGCCCGGTGCCGTCTCCACTCAAGAACGCAATGTAGGGTACTGCAGTCGTCCCTGGATTGACATTCGTGACCATCACCGCTGCGATATCGAGTTTGCCGTCGTGTTTAAAATCATCGACGACAAGAGAGCCCGGCGCTTCAGGAAGTTGATATACCGTTTCGTAGCCAAACGTGCCGTCGCCGTTGCCGAGCAATACACCGATGGTCGAAGTGTCAGATTCAGCAACCACCAAGTCGAGGATACCTTTGGTTCGTAAATCCGCCGCGACGACGCATACCGGCGACAATCCTTTGCTCAGAGGCACCACTCGCGGCAGTTGGAACGATCCATCGCCTTTGCCGAGATAAATCCATAGGTCGTTGGTCAGTCCGTTGGCGACTACGAAATCCGGGCGTCCATCCCCGTTGAAATCGCCAGTGGCGACTGACGTCGGAAGAGCGCCAGTAGTGAGGGCCGGGCGCATCAGTATGCCGGGCAAAGCCGCACCTTGAGTGGCAACCTCTGGACGGGCGGCTTGAATTAACTGAGTGCGTTGTTCCAGGCGAGCCCTGCTCAGACGACGTTCCTGAAGCAGTTCTTTCCCTGGCAGCGCACCTCCGAACTGCGGTCGTGGTCGCGGCTGCACTGACTCGAAGTGCCGCTCCACAGCGAGTTTTCCCCTGTCAGGTTTAGTGGACTCTCCGCCAGTTCTCGAATCCTGCCTCAGAGATTGCGACCAACACAGCATGCCGCTCACAGATGCGGCAACCAACAGACACGTCAAGCTCTTCATCAATTTCATGCTGCTGCGCACTCCCATTACTGGCATGAAAGGAATTGGAATTATGGACTGGTGACTGATTATAAGGGACGTCTATTGATTGGCGGCAAGCGGCCAGAGTCACATACAAACTAAAGAGTCCTGAGCCGGTGAGCGAGAGTTGCTCCATTCGTATAACCGCCAACTCGTCTCTAACCCCATCGCAGCCAGCCAGGACCGAAGAGATGGATAGTGACGAGAAGTCCACCAACCACCCGGAACATCGCGGTTCGCTTCTTTTGAACATTCGTTATCATTGCCCTGATGGACAGGGAACACCAACTTGCGAACAGCTAACTCGCCTAAATCGAAAGGCAGATCAGTATGGGAGACCGCATGGAAGGCCGTCACGATCAGCGGCGGTGTGCTCACGCTGATTGTGACAGATGAAGCTGAAACAATGGCGCAGTCGTTGACGATTGCTCTTTCTGTGCCAGGGCAAAACTCATCGAAACGGGACAATAAGCGCGTTCCTGATGCTGAGACAGCATCGCAGACCTGCCGCAACCCATGTCTATGGAAATTTCCAGCTTGACTTTAGAAAGCAGAGCGGTGGTGGACGATAACTCGACGGAGCATGGGAAACGGCATTATCCCACGATGGCGAATGCGAACTTCATCCACCACTCCGGCTTTGTAATTACCACGAAGAGGGCAAACGCCTGTCCTGCAGCGAAGACCGGCAGACCGAACTTATACACCGCGTGAATTCTGCGGTTCACAATGAGGTCGCGCACGATTCCCAAAATGAGCAGGAAATCCACTCCGGCATAAAAGCCCCCTGTCGAGAGCAGGGGGAAACGGCCCCAGCCGGCCGCGGTCAGAGCGCATGTTGCCAGTAGCATCATGCGCCGGTGTTGTTCTGGCTTTTTTCTCCATGCGATGGCGAGCGCAAAGCAGGTCCCGAAGCAAGTGATGTCCCAGAGAGGCACGATCAGGAAATTCGCTTCTGTTCGATGGAACTGGTGCAGGTAGAAGCGGGCCATGCTGAGAGTTGTCGAGATACCCAGATAGACCATTGACGCGCCAAGCACCGCGCCGAACCAGCCTACGTTGCGGTGCCAGCGCACGCTTCGCGCTCGCACCAGTGCCGACTGCACGATGAAAAACAGCAGCCAGCCCGAGAATACGATCCCGTGCACCCAGAGAATCCACGGGCGCTGCACGTCCGGATGGATGAGGTTCTTGTTGACGGTGCGGCTGAAGCCGCAAAACACAACCGCCGCGATGAACACCGACATGAACAGGTAGAAGTACTTCTCAAGAACCTGCACGAGCGAAGACTTCTCACGAACCGTGATGAACGGAACCGAGGTTGTTATCGCCATTGCTTCCTCCTTCGGATTTCCAAGCGAGTTGCCTAGCGCCTCCGGCTCTGATTGCCAGGGCCGAAGCGAAACCAAACTGTCTCGATGATCTAGGTGGTCCTTGCGCCGGCTTCAACCGGAGCGGGCGCAAGCTCCTTCATTCTGTAAACGCGTAATCGACGGCGAAATCGGCTCAATTAAAAAACTGATTGCCTATCACCTTTAGATCGGCCGCCCTCCGAGCAGGCAGAGCGGTGATCTGGTTGACGCTTTGCGGACCATTCAACAGGGTTGAACAGCATCAATAAGCCGGTGACCGGCTATTGGGAAGTAACCCGGAAAAGGCGAAACGAGGGCTATTTCCACGATCTTCCCGGAGCACATTTCAACGCGGGTGCAAAAGCGACCAAGCCAGATAGATCCCGAGGGCACTGTCCACGAGGCATGGCAACGCCGCGCTCAGAAAAATGTCTCCGCTGATGAAATGCGTCGCCTGCGCTTGCTCTTGTCGAAAGAACGTAACCGCTGGCTCGATAGTACCGGCACTGATACGGGCGCGGCCGCTAATTCCGAGCTTAGTTCACCGTCCCACTGAAAGTTGTGGTGGGTGCCGGAGTCACTGCCGGATTGCCGGCTCCGGTTACGGTGAAGACGTAGGCTCCGGGCGTGGTACCGGAAACATTACTACCGCCCCCGCCTCCTCCGCCACTTCCACCGCCAGTTCCGACGCTGCTGCCACCGCCACCACACGCGTCTAGTCCGGCGAACGTGAAGAGCAGAATAAAGGCTCCGATAAGGGCGCGCCAACTGCGGCGACGTACGGGAATTGCGAGGATGATGAGAAATGCGAGAAAAGGTCCTTTGAAGCCGCCAAAGTTGGGGAGATATGGCCGGGTTACGGATGCCTTGGCGGCGGTGGTGGTGATCTGCACCCCTCCAGTACTGCTGGTGCGATTTCCGAAAAGCGTTACCGGCACAACGCTGGTACATGCGGGCAGGTCGATTGCACCGGAGGGGTATTTTGTGAGGGCGCAGGAGAAGGTAATGGTTCCGTCGTAGGCGGAGGTGGTGACGACGTCGATGTTCACGATCGCTTGCTGGCCACGTGCCAGGGTCGGAGCGGGCCCAGCTGAAATCGAGTAGGTGGAAACTGCCACGGTCACGGAAGCGGTTCCGGTCGAGGAAAGATAGGTGGTGTCACCGCCGTATGACGCAGTGAAGGTATCAGTGCCGACGGTAAGACTGTTGGGAGGGACAGGGATGGTTGCGGAGCCGGCAGAGATTGGCCATGCGCCCGAGTTGTAGCTTCCACTTGTCAGAGTCACAGAACCCGTGGGTGCCCGGTCGGTGCCCGTAACCAAGGCGGTGACATTGAGAGGCTCGCCAGTATGGATCGAAGAAGATGCGGGAGTTACGGTGATCGTGGATGGGACCTTGACCCACTGAGTCACTGTGACGGCTGTGGAGGTTGTGGCAGGATTGAAAAACTGATCGCCAGAGTAGGTGAGCGTGAGAGTATCGGTTCCGGGGTTAAGGCTTCCAGGGGGAATATTGAGGTAGTAAGGAGATCCAAAGAGACTGACGGAACCCGAATATCCGCCCCCCGAAACAGTGATGTAGCCAGTGGGACCTTCGGCAGAACTGGAGATCGACCCGGTCAGTGTGAGCGTGTCGTTGGTGTAGATTTTTGTGGGCGAAGGAGTCACAGTGAAAACTGGATTGGCCTTACTTACCGTGACGATTGACGTAGTGATATGTGGCAGATAAGTTGTGTCTCCGGAGTAGGCGGCGGTGAGAGTATCGGTGCCGGAATACAGATAGCCGGGTTGAATCGTGACGGAGCAGGAGCCGCCGGAGAGGGTACAGGTTAGCTGGTAGCCGTTGTTAAGCGTGCCACCCAGAACACCGGCGAGATCGATGGAGCCGCTGGGAGTAGCGCCCGAGCCGGTGACATTGATGGTGACCTGGAGTGGGGTCACTGTATCCAACGTGTTGAGTGCAGGGGTGACCGTCACGGTCGGCGTGAGAGCGTTCACGGTTTCGGTGGCGGAGCCGGTTGCTGACTGGTAGTCGCTGTTGCCGCCGTAGGTGGCGATGACTGTGATGTTTCCGTTGGCGAGGCTATTGGACGGGATGGTAATCGAGCAGATTCCGTTGGCGAGCGTGCAGGTGGAGGAGGTGTATCCACCGCCGCTCAACTGCGCTGTACCAGTGGGCTTGGGATCTCCTATGCTTCCGGAGACAGTGATGTTTGCAGTTACGGGAGTATTTGCGCCGATCGAGGTGGGATTGAGGGTGACGGAGACGGTGGGTAAGATCTTGTTCACCGTTATGGATGCGGTATCGCTGGCCTCGGCGTAGGTGGAATCTCCCTGGTAGCTCCCGGTCAGGTTATAACTCCCTGCGGTGAGTGAGTATGCCGGAATAGTGAAGGTGTAGGAACCGGATGCAAGCGATTTTCCTCCGCCGTCGTATCCGCCACCCACGATTGTGACGTTGCCCGTGGGAGTGCCAGACGATCCCTGCACTGTCACAACAACCGGAAGTGATTGATTGAGGACGATGGTGTTCTGAGCGGGAGTCACGGTCACGGTTGCAGATGCAGTGCCGAGAAGAGATTTCCAACCGTTGACGACGTTGGCCACATTGAGCGAGCCCAATCCCGTCGCTTCATCAAACGCGCCGCCCGCGCTGAATCCGGAAAGAATGCCCCACGTGTCGCCAGAATGGAGAGTCGTGCAATTCAGTGCGCCTGCCTGGCAGGGAATCGCGATTGTGCTGGTATCGACGTCGTTGAAGAAGCAGGAACTGCTTGTCTTCACCGTTTCGGCGGTGCATCCCGCGTAGGACTGTTTGGCGGCTAAAGCATAAAGCTCGGGATTCGGATTGCCTTGTGTGACGCCGGCCTTTTGATTGATCAGCGCCATGACGCCGGCCATTTGGGGAGTCGCAACAGAGGTTCCGCCAACCTCCTGCGCGAACGGCTCAGAACTGGGGTTGGTGCTAACCAAGCTTACGCAGGTTCCGGCAGCGGAGACACAGACAAGTGTCGCGCTATCCCATAGACCGTTTCCTGCAAAGAATGAGAGATCGGGAATGTCGCGCTTGCCATCTGACGGAATGCCGGAGACGCCGCTCTGCCAGCTCGGTTTGCCGTAACCGCCGGAGCAACTGGCGGGATCCGGATTTGTCGTGCTGTCTGTTGTGCTGTTCGTGGTGCAATTGCTCGCACCGCCACCGCCGCCGACGGAGTCAACGAAGAAGGAAAGGTTGACGCCGTACTGCTGATAGATCGTTGCGTAGTGATTGACGGCGAAATTGCAGGCAGTCTCAGGATCAGTTACGCCTGCGAACCCAAGGTACGTTGCAAGCGATTGCAAGTAAGCCGCACCCAATGAACTGGCGCAGCTGTTGTTCCAGGGAATTTCAGGCACGTATCCGGCCGCACTTGCGCCAGTCCTGGTTGAGTTGCTTGAATTCCAATAAGGTGCCGTTGACGAGCATCCCGTGGCATTTCCGCTTGAGGTGATCGTTGGCTTGCACCACTTGAAATCAGTTCCTCCCACAGCCGTGACATAGGCGCTGGATGCCAAGCCGTTCACGGAGAGACCGAATCGAGCGCCGTAAGGCAGGCCCGTTTCCATGCCTTGGTCACACGCTGGCGAACCGGAGTCGCCGGTAGCAACGAAGATGCCGATGCCTTCAGCGGCACCCGTCTCCCATAGATTGTTATAGGCAGCGTTGCCGCCTGTACCCAGGAACAACTCGCAAAGTCCGTAGCTGACGCTGAGGATTTTTGCGGTGTTGTTCTGAATGACGAAGTTCGCCGACGAATATACGGTGTCGGTCGTCGGAGAGGTTTGTCCGGAAACCACAAGATCGATCTGCGCATTCTTGGCAACTGCTCCGGATACCTCGACGTCCAACGTGTTCTCGAAGAGGTCGCCCAGAGTGCAGTAACCGGATAAAGCAATGCACTGGCCCGGATCAACACCGTTCGCCACGATCGTCTTCAGCGGAGGGCCGGCAGGGAGGCCGAATACGCTGCGGTAGTTGGCCACGTCCTGAGGGTTGATGTCGCTTGTTCCGGCGATTGCGATCGTCTGGCCCGTACCATCGATCGGAGTGCTCGCATTCCACAACGGCAGTACGTTGTAGATCGTCGCGAAATCGTACGGTGTGACATCTTCGATCGGGTAAGTGCCTCCCTGGATGGGAACCGTGATGCCATAGTCCGGATGGACTGCGACCATATTCGAGTTGAGTGCATTCGAAGGTAAAGTCAACGTCTCATGTGCTCGATTCCAAGTGCTCGTCGAAGCGTCGAACTGAGCCTTACCGCCGAGCCGGTGCAGCGGCCGGGGATGAAAGTCGTGCAATGCCTTCACGCCCGCTACTACGGGTACCAGCGCCGATGGTATCTGCGGATCGCGCATGTTGGCGATGTGCCTCTGTCCATTCACCTGCACATTGTGAATCTCGGTATGAAACGTACTCTCAACCTGTGCTGCGGTGCCGCTGAAGCGAATCGACATGCGATCTTTTGACACTTCATCGACGGTGAGGCCCTGGCTGGTGAGCCATGCGGAGATGGTGGCGATGTCACCCAATGATGGGCCAAAACCTTCTCCGACTTCCGCCGGTTCAAGCCAATGATGAAAATTTGGCGAGGATGCATCATACTGGCTGGCGACAAACACATCGAAAGCTGCTTGCTGCTCCGAGCTTCGGGTCAGCACCAATACAAGATCGGTCAGGACAAGATCGGAACGGGTACGCCCCATGTCCGCCTTGGCATTCGCGATCGGCAGCGTGTTCCCAGTCAGCGCGACAAGCTGGCTGTCATTGATCTTCTCGATAATCCGCCGGGACTCGCCGTTCTGTGAATGCGCATAAATTCCATTGAATGAGACGAACGTCAGGCATAGAAGCGTAAACACACGCAAGCCGCGCATAAGTGGGCCCTTCCCTGAGACTCTGCCCCGGATTCCTCTCGCGCGCCCTCATGAGCCGCAAACAAGACGGCTCAGTTACTCCCAACCAGCCACACGCGTTGGTTCTTGCCGCCCAGTGCAATGTCTGAAACTACTGCTTAACAGTTTTGCCGAATTGTAACGCGTTTTTGGCAAGGATGCAGTGGTCGAAATGTGGGATTGAGGAGAATGAACAACTCTGGGAGTAACCGCTAGGCGACAAATCCACCTCTATCAAGATCAAGTGTTCGTCGACCGCGCTGTGCCGAGGTTGATTCGCATCACGCGTTTGATGGCGATGATGTGGGGCTTCAAAGACATTCGCGAACCGCGACGAGAGTCGGTCAGAAAACACTAGCCAAGCTCCATGAAGCTTCGCGAAAGGTCTGTGTCCTCGCGGCTTTGAACGAATGGGGATTTGAGCTCCGGGTGAATTACCGTCAAAGGGGAAGTTGAGGCCAGAATCTTGACATAGCTTGTCAAGCCAGCTGGTTCGATAACACCGATGGATCATGTGCAATCGGGCGATCTCTCGCTAGAATGTGGGCAGTCGTTCCGAAAGCCTCTTCGCTCGCGCATTGAAAGCAGTAGGCGAAATTGGCGCACGCCACTTTTTGCTCGAGCGGTAAAGGGCACTGGTCGGTAGGCAGAATTGGCGCTCAACGACGGCGTCACCCCCGTGAGTAAAGTTCTTTGGATTCTCGCAACGAGTAGGCACAATTATTATTCAGCTCACACACATAAAGACGAGATTCCGATCGGCTATTCGACTGTGACCGACTTGGCGAGGTTGCGAGGCTGGTCCACGTCGCATCCGCGGCGGACGGCGATGTAATACGCCAGGAGCTGGAGCGGGACGATCTCGATGAGCGGGGAGAGTAACTCAAATGCGGGCGGAATGAGGATGACGTGCTCAACGAGGCCGGCCAGCGTGGTGTCTCCTTCCGTGGCGATGGCGATCACGCGGCCGGAACGAGCCGTGACCTCCTGAATATTGGAAAGAGTTTTTTCATAACGCAGCTTGGATGCAGGGTCGGCCTCGTCGCGCGTGGCTAGAACGACCACGGGAAGAGTTTCGTCGATGAGGGCGTTGGGGCCATGCTTCATTTCGCCGGCCGGATATCCCTCGGCGTGAATGTAGGAAATCTCCTTAAGCTTGAGCGCGCCTTCCAAGGCGATGGGGAAATGAATGCCGCGACCAAGGTAGAGAAAGTCGCGCGCGTGAGAGAAACTGCTGGCGAGTTGCTCGCACTGGGGGGAACTCGATTTGAGAACCTCTTCGATCTTGGCCGGGACGCGGCTGAGTTCTTCGATGAGTTCAACGGAGCGTTCTTTGTTGAGTCGACCGCGGAGTTGGCCAAGCTTGACCGCCAGCAGAAAGAGAGCGGTAAGCTGTGCTGTGAATGCTTTGGTAGAAGCGACTCCGATTTCGGGTCCCGCATGGGTGTAGATGGCGCCGTGAGCTTCGCGGGCAACCATGGCTCCAACAACATTGCAGATGGCAACCGTTTTTGAACCAAGAGAAATCATCTCGCGCTGAGCTGCGAGGGTGTCTGCGGTTTCGCCGGATTGCGTGATGAGCAGGCCGAGGGCATTGCGGTCGGGAATGGGATTGCGATAGCGGTATTCGCTGGCGTAATCAACGTCAACGGGCATGCGCGCGAGGCGCTCGATCATGTACTTGCCGGCAAGCGCGGAGTGCCAGCTAGTGCCGCACGCTGCGATGTTGATGCTGGAGGCGCCAGCGAGTTCATCATCGTCAATCTCCATTTCGCCGAGAAAGATGCTGCCGGAGTCGAGGGAGACGCGGCCAAGAGTGGTGTCGCGGATGGCGCGCGGCTGCTCCCAGATTTCCTTGAGCATGAAGTGTTTGTAGCCGCCCTTTTCCGCCTGAATGGGATCCCACTGGATGCGCTGCAGTTCGCGCTCGATAGGCTTGCCGTTGAAATCGGTGAGCTTGACGCCATCGAGAGTCAGGATGGCCATGTCGCCGTCGGCAAGAAAGTAAATGTTGCGCGTATGGTGAAGGATGCCTGGTACGTCAGAGGCCACGAAATATTCACCTTCGCCTACCCCAATGACAACGGGAGGGCCGGAGCGGGCAGCGATGATCTTGTCGGGCTCTGCCGAGGAGAGAATGCCGAGAGCGAAGGCACCAGTGAGGCGCTTGACGGCGCGGCGGATCGCATCTTCAAGCAGGATGGGCGTGCCCGCTGTCGCGGCCTCATTCTGGATCTGCTCGATGAGGTGAGCGATCACTTCGGTGTCGGTTTCGGTGACGAACTTGTGGCCCTGGGCCGTGAGTTCGCGCTTGAGGTCGAGGTAATTCTCAACGATCGCATTGTGGACGACGACAATGCGTCCTGTGCAGTCGCGATGGGGATGGGCATTTTCTTCGGTGGGACGGCCATGAGTGGCCCAGCGGGTGTGACCGATGCCAAAGGTCCCATCGAGAGGATGTTCGCGCAAGACCTCTTCGAGATTTCCCAGTTTGCCGGGAGCTCGGCAGACCTCGAGAAGCGCGGTGTTGGGACTCCCAACGGCAATTCCGGCTGAGTCGTAGCCACGGTATTCGAGGCGACGCAGTCCCTCGATGATGACAGGGACTACCTTCTTACGGCCGACGTAACCAACGATTCCGCACATGGGTTGATTCTATGCGAGAGGGTCGGAGAGACGTTGTACCACTTTGGATGAATGACAGTGAAGCGAAGGAGTTCGATGAGTGCGAGCTATTCCTCTATGCGGTATGTGAACTCTTCGATGACTGGGTTAGTCAGGACTTCGCGGGCAATACGCTCGACCTGTGTCCGGGCAGCCTGCGGCTCCAGGCCATCTGCAAGCGATAAAGCGAAATACTTGCCCTGGCGCACGGCGGCAACCTCGTTGAAACCGATCTTGCGCAGAGCATTGTGGATGGTTTGGCCCTGAGGATCGAGGACCGATGTCTTTAACGTAACGTAGACATGCGCCTTCATTATCCGCGATTATAGTAGTTCAGGCGGAAGACTGGTAAGGGTCCCCTCGTACTGCCGTAAAAGTCACAGTGGATTGCCGGCGCCATTTTATGTTTCCCTCGAATGGGCGCATCCAACCTTTACTGGCGCATCTGGCGAAGTGCATCCAAGAAAGAGTCCGGCAGCACCCCCTTCCGCACACCGGACCCAACCCCGAGAGGATGTAAAGAAGAATGATTAACTATTTGGAACTGCCTATTGGCGATCGTTCGCCCGAGGTGTTCAGGGCGGTGATCGAAATTCCGAAAGACGGAACCAACAAGTTTGAGTACGACAAGGAATTGCACGTCTTTAAGCTGGATCGCAACCTGCACTCGCCCGTGCATTATCCCGGCGATTACGGGTTTATTCCATCCACGCTGAGCGATGACGGCGATCCGCT
>Ga0157372_10004709_pt1 | contig 14488 bp, 8 predicted proteins | sample C55metaG_FD_115307 | JGI IMG/M metagenome (GOLD analysis project Ga0157372, IMG submission 115307) | Corn rhizosphere microbial communities from Kellogg Biological Station, Michigan, USA - C5-5 metaG | ecosystem: Host-associated > Plants > Roots > Rhizosphere > Soil | place: USA: Michigan... | reverse complement strand
TATGATTCCGGTATTTCAGGGGTATGGATTGTTCAACCAGGGCCGGCGCCGGATCCCGGCAAACTTAAACGTGTATATTTGACAGGTTTAAACCCATATCACTCAATGAGAAAATGGTCTTACCTTCTTTCGCTTGTTCTCGTCTCCTCTCCTGCTTTTAGCCAGGTAGTGGATTCCTCATTGTTGCTGACGCAAAAAGATATGCAATGGTGGAGGGATGCCAAATTTGGAATGTTCATCCATTTTGGGTTGTACTCCATTTTGGGGCAGGGCGAGTGGGCCATGTTCAACAATCGGATGGACACGGCGGAATATGGAAAACTAAAAGATTCGTTCAGTGTTACGAAATTTTCGGGGAAGACCTGGGTAGACGTGGCGAAGGAGGCAGGCGCCAAGTATATGGTCGTCACCTCGAGGCATCATGATGGCTTTAGCTTGTTTAGCACCAGCGTGGGTACTTACAACTCGATGAACACGCCTGCAAGAAAGGATCTGATAAAAGAATATGTAGATGCAGCGCATCGTGCGGGAATGAAAGTGGGGATTTATTATTCGCCACTCGACTGGCGGTACCCGGGTTTCTTTTTTCCCGACCTGTATTACTCCAATGCGCTTGAAATGAAAAAGCAAACCTACACGCAGGTTCGGGAATTGTTAAGAAACTACGGTAAGATCGATATTTTATGGTACGATGGCGGAGAAGATAACTGGCTGGGTTTTGGGGGCTTGCTATGGGATGGAGGCAAAGGCTGGTACACCCGGGGTTTCGACAAACCGTATAAGGGGAGATTCTCATGGGAGCCTGTCAAGCTGAATACGATGGTAAGGGAACTACAGCCAACAATTGTGATCAATCCCCGTAGTGGCTGGATGGGGGACTTCAATACGCAGGAGGGAGGATTGAGAGGGAGGGAGAGCAGACCCTGGGAACTATGCACCAATCTAAGCGGTGGTGCATGGGGGTGGACGCCTTCCGCCAAAGACAATATCATGACCCTGGACAGTTGCATACGATTGTTGGTATCTGTTGTCTGCCAGGATGGAAATCTGTTGTTGAATGTCGGGCCGAAGGCCGATGGTGAAATTGAACCTGCGCAGGTGCAACGATTGACCGAAATCGGCGGTTTTCTCGCGCGGTATGGGGAAAGCATCTATAACACGAGAGGCGGGGTTTGGGATGCGAATTGGGGAGGGACGACGGTGACTGATGATGCCGTCTACGTTCATGTCTTACATGTTCCGGCGAATGGGGAAATTATCCTGCCGCCGGTACGGCGGAAAATACGGTCTGCAAAATATTTGGGAACGAATGTAAATGCCGGCTTTAAACAGGGCGATGGGGATGTTGTATTGGGTGGTATCGTCAATAAGGAAAACAGGACCGATGTTATCCTGAAGCTGAGTCTGAAATAGTTTTGAACGTTTCATACCCCAATTCGAAACAAACGAGCACCATGGCGCAATCGGTATGGCATAACATTTGCCCTGAACGGCACCAACCAACAACTAAAATCCATTCAGATGAAAGCATGTTACCGGCCACGATCTATAGTGGCTTTTTTGCTGATCCTTTTTTGTTTTTCCCAAACGAAATCAATTGGACAAACATTTGGTAATGTAGCCTTGGGGGGAGGCGGCTTTGTTTCAGGAATTATAAGTCATAAAACATCAGGCGACATTTACTGTCGCACAGATGTCGGAGGCGCCTACCGATGGGATGCCGTAAATTCAAAATGGATTTCTTTACTCGATTGGACATCAGAGGATCAAACTACATACCAGGGGGTAGAAGCTATTGCTCTCGATCCTCAGAATGCAAACAATTTATATTTACTTGCCGGAACTTCTTACTTTAACGGCGGGAAAACAGCGATCTTAAAATCCACGGATAAGGGAAATACATTCTCTGAAGTGATAGTAACTTCGCAATTTACCGCCCATGGTAACGGTTATGGAAGGGCCAATGGCGAACGTCTGGCAGTGGACCCCAATAACAGTAACATCCTTTTTTGCGGAACAAGAGCAAATGGTTTGTGGAAAAGTACCGACGGTGGTTCTTCCTGGACACTGGCATGGAATGTTGTAACAACTACAAGCAATGGCAACGGAATCTGCTTTGTCGTATTTGATCCTTCCAGTGTTTCGGGAGGAGTTACCCAAACTATCTACATAGGAGTTTCCCGCACGGGAGCCAACAATATATACAAAAGTACCGATGGCGGCAGCACTTTCACTGCCATTCAACCGGATAATTCATTTATGCCCCACAGGGCTGTTTTATCGGCTGACGAATCTACTTTATATGTTTCCATGGCAGATGCTGAGGGTCCAGGTTCAGGCACTAGCGGAAGAGTTTACAAGCTCGCTACTGCTACCGGAACCTGGACCAACATTACGCCCAATGGGAATAATTACCCTTATGGTGGCGTAAGCGTCGATCCGTCAAATGCGAACAGAATTATTGTTTCAACGGAAAACGTCTATAATAACAACCAGTTTGGCGCCACATGGGGAGATTTTGTATTCTTCTCTACCGACGGAGGAAGTACCTGGACCCAAAAGTTGTCATCCACAAGTACCCTGAACACTAATGGCATTGGTTGGATCACCGGCCGTGGAATACATTGGGCCGGCAGCATTGACTTTGACCCGTTAAATACGGCAAGGGTAAGGGTTATATCCGGGAACGGAGTTTTTACCTGCGATGATATCAATGCGTCTGCCACTTCCTGGAAATTCGATGTAAAAGGAATTGAAGAAACGGTTGTACTTGATGCCATAAGCATTCCTGGTGGTAAATTCATTTCAGCAGTGGGGGACCAATTTGGGGCAGCGTATTCCGATGTTTATGCTTATCCTGCTCAGGTACATACTCCTACCGTTACTTCCAATAACGGTATAGCCTTTGCCGCAAATAATATCAATAAAGTAGTAAGAGCTACGGACAAATTATATTACTCTGCCGATCAGGGAGCAACCTGGACGGCAGCGGCGTCTACTGTTGGGGGCGGCTACGGGAAAATAGCATTGTCGGCAGATGGAAATACAACACTTTATTGTCCCAGTGGCGGAAGTACAACTTATTATTCAACAAACGATGGAGGATCATGGACAAGTACAGGAGTTGCCAATGTTCAGGATGCTCATCCAATAGCAGATTATGTAAATACCAATAAATTTTACATTTATAGCCCTGGTAGCGGGCAGCTGTTGGTAAGTACCGACAAAGGTGTAAGTTTTACCGCATCCTCATCTAATCCCGGTTCAGGTGGTTCAAATCATGCAAGGGCTGTCCCCGGCAATGAAGGACATGTGTGGGTAGCGCTGGCGAATGGATTAAAGTATACTACAAATAATGGAACCTCATGGACAACCGTTTCCAATGTTAGTTATTGCGAAGCGGTTGGATTTGGTAAAACCGCAACGGGGGGTAGTTATCCTACCGTTTATATTTGGGGAACTGTTGCCGGAATCAGAGGTATGTTCCGTTCTACAGACCAGGGCACTTCGTGGTCACGTATAAACGACGATGCCCATGAGTGGGGAGGTCCGGGGAACGGTAATTTTATAGTGGGAGATATGAACGTATTCGGACGTGCATATATGAGTACAGTAGGACGAGGTCTGGTTATTGTCGAATCAGGACTGTCGGTGCTGCCGCTGTATTTTACCCATGCATCCGTGTCGCAACGGCAGATGTCACAAAAAGTGTATGCAGATGTGAAGTGGCAAACATCTGCAGATGCCTGTATTATGGGATATGCAGTGGAGAGAAGCCTGGATGCGGATCATTGGCAGGAAGTGTATCGTACCACCGCAAACGGGGAGGAAAGTTATACTTACGGCGACGATGTTACTGCATTAAGTGGTACTATATACTACCGTATCCGGGAAATTAATAGCAATGGTTATGGCAGCTATAGTGCCGTACTTACATTGCGATTATCCGCTATTACCCGAACAACCATTTCTGTGAGGCCCAATCCGGTGATCAATAAGACTATTAATTTGTATCTGAATAGTCAGGAAAAACAACAGGTGGTGGTGCGGGTGGTTAACCTGCTTGGGCAAACCCTTTATAGCAGTGCTGTCGTGCCCGTAGAAACGGGAGAAAATGTAATAAATATGCCGGTAGGTCAGTTTCCCCGTAACAATATTTGTTTTGTAGAAGTGTTGGATGCAGCCAGTGAATCAAAGATCGCCACGATAAAAGTGATTTTCTGATCAGACGGCGGTAAACCCGGAGTAAAATGATCCTATTTGAAAAGCAGGGGGGCGAGCTGGTAGAGGCTGCGCCGCCAGGTAAGGAACTCGTGCGCCGTGTTCTCGGAGACGAACGAGACTGCGTTGTAGCCGGCCTGTTTTAATGAATCGGCGGCTTGTTCGACGCGGCCGGCGTTTTCGCGGCTGCCGCAGCTGATGAAGATGAGTTTTGGTTTTGTTTTGTCTTTCAGTTCGTCCGGGGTGTAGACGCCGCCGCTCAATAATGCATACTGGGAGAAGACTTCGGGTTTGTTCAGGGTTATCGTGTGGGTTTCCATGCCGCCCATGGAGAGGCCGGCCATGGCCCGGTTATCGCGGTTGGCGAGGGTGCGGAAATGCGAATCGATGTAGGGGATGAGTTCGTCGGTGAGGACGGTTTGAAAGGTATCGATCTTGAATTCCCTCATATGGCCAAATCTTAGCTGGTTGGTGATGCCATAGGTCATCACGATGATGAAGGGCTTGCATTTTCCGGCGGCGATGAGGTTATCCATGATGAGGTTGGCATGCCCCTGGTTGCTCCAGGCCGTTTCGTCTTCGCCCCAACCGTGCTGCAGGTAGAGGACAGGGTAGCGCTTGTTTGTTTCTTTGCCGTAACCCGGTGGGGTATATACGAATGCCCGCCGGGATGTGCTCGTGCTTTTGGAGGGGAAGAGCACTTCGACGACGTTGCCGTGTTCTACGTCTTTGAGTGCATAGAAATCCTGATCGTGCGCGGGTATTTCGATGCCGCTTTCCCAGCGGGTAGAGCCGTAGAAGTTGAGCGTGCCCGGGTCGTTGAATACGCCGCCGTCGATCGTAATATGGTAATAGTGAAAACCTTCGTCCATCGGGCCGGCGGTGGTGCCGGTGAAGGCGCCGTCCTCTCCTTTTGTGAGTAATGTTCCGCCTTTGCCGCCCAGTCCCAGGCTAACTCTGACACTGTCGGCTGTTGGCGCTACGATGCGGAACCGGGCATAGCCTTGCGAATTGACCTGGGGGTATTGCTGGCCGGGCTGGTTGAGTTCGGATGGCTTAAAATCTTCTTTGATGTCCTGGGCCTGGCCAATATTGACGGCCAGGGCGGCCAGGGAGAGCAGGAGAAGTTGCTTTGGTTTCATGGTTATTTCGCTTTATTTATGGATACTTTTATTTGGGTGAACGAGTGCGGCGGGAAGGTATATTGCCCTTTGTTGCCGCTGAGCTTCACGGGTTCGGTGACAGGAGCATACTGCGATCGTTTGTCGTAGCTGAAGGGGGCTTTGAGATCGTCGCTGTTGATGATGCTTGCTTCGGCCTTGCCTGAGAAATCGCCGGTAGCGGTAATGATATCGGCGGGGATCGCTTTGGACTGGTGGCGATTTATGACGTTGATGTAGACCGTGCCGGATGCTTTGGCGTAGACGGCGGTGACGTCGAGGTAGGGAATGCCCCTGTATTTGTCCGTTCCAAAGGTGTCGCAGGCGACGTAGGCGTCGACGGATGAACCGAGGCAGTTGTTGGAGAAGAGTTTGAAGGTTTGGAAGACGGGGGACTTGAAGGTGCCGTTATGGGGATCGCTCGATAAGAGGGAGGTCAGCATTGTGAAGTTCGCCATTTTTACCACATCCGCGTGGCGGACGAAGGAATTGAGGCATTGGGCGATGGGCAGGACGGCCATGAAATTCCGGGCGAAGGCGCCCCACTCGTCGACGGAAAGATAGATCGGATTTTTAAAGTTCATCTTTGTTCTTGCTTCGCGGATCTGGGCGGCTACGAGGCTTATCTTTTCGTCGAAGTCCATGGCGCCGTTGCCCATGTAGTTGTAATAGTTGTCGGGGGGGCCGCCTTCCCAGTAGCGATGGATCGAGAGGTACTCGATCTTGTCACCGACGCCTTCCAGCACTTTCCGGTTCCAGTCGAACCATTTATTGGTCGGCTCATAGTAAGAGGACCCGGAGGCGATGAATTTTATGGTGGGATCGACGGACCGCATGGCTTTTGCGGCTTCTCTTGCGGTCTCGACATAGTCTTCGGCGTTCTTGTGGCCCAGTTCCCAGGGAAGGCCGTCCACTTCGTTGCCGAGGTCCCAGAGTTTTACGTTGTAGGGATCGCGGTGGCCGTTCTTCGCCCGGAGATCGGAATAGTAAGAGCCTTTGTTGTAGTTGCAGTATTCGACCCAGGAGGCGGCGTCGAGAATGGAGCCGAGGCCGAGGTTTACGCAGACGATGTTCTCGCTGCCGATGGCTTTGTTGAGGGCCATCCATTCATCGGTGCCGACCTGGTTGGTCTCGGGTCCGCCCCAGGCGAGATTGATGCGGGTGGGCCGTTGATCTTTTGGGCCGATGCCGTCTTTCCAGTCATAGCCCATCAGGAAGTTGCCGCCGGGCCAGCGCATGTTGGTGATCTTTAGTTCGCGCATGGCCTCGATATAATCCTTTCTGAAGCCGTTCCCGTCTGCGAGCGGGGATTTGGGGTCGTACAAATTACCATACAGGGTATTGAATTCGACCGAGTCGGGCAGGCCCATGCGGCGGCCGTTGAAATGGATCGGCTCCATGAATACACCGTAGATGTTTGGATCTATTTCGGAGACGACGCGGTCGACGTCGATCTTTATGGTGGCGGTTTGTGAGAGGCCGACGATGGAAATCATCGTGATGAAGAAGCAGGCAAGAATCGTTCTTTTCATTTGGATCGAGCTTTTAAATCGATTGAATACAATGAGCTTAAAATGACGAGTGATATAGCGAATTTAGCTGTTATTCGGATTGCTGCAACCGATTGCGTAAATTTATTTTTTTAGTGCAGGTCCCGGTCGACTTTGTCGCCCGAGCCGCCTCGGAGGTGATCGAGGTCGGCGCCGAGGTGGGCTTGTTGAACGTGGTCGATATAGAACCGGACGTAGCCGCGGGTCGCCCGCGGATCGGGGGGAGTCCATTGTGCTTTGCGCCGGGCCAGTTCTTCCTCGCCGATATCGAGGTGCAGCTGTCTTGCGGCTACGTCCAGCTGGATCATATCGCCGTCCTTTACCAGGGCCAGCGCACCGCCGACGGCGGATTCCGGCGAGACGTGTAAGATGACGGTTCCGCCGGCGGTGCCGCTCATGCGGCCGTCGGAGATGCGGATCATGTCGCGGACGCCTTTTTGCAACAGCTTCATGGGTAGGTCTACGTTGCCTACTTCGGGCATTCCTGGGTAGCCTACGGGGCCGACGCCTTTCAAGACGATGATGCAATCTTCGTCGATGTCCAGGCCGGGGTCGTCGATCCGCGCATGATAATCCTCCATGCTTTCGAATACGACGGCGCGGCCGCGGTGCTTTAGTAAATGATTGGAAGCGGCCGAAGGTTTGATGACCGCGCCATTTTCGGCCAGGTTGCCCTTCAGTACGGCGACCCCGGCTTCCTGTTGCAAGGGGCGACCGGCGGGGGCGATGACATCCTCGTTGTAGCAGGGTGCGACGGCATTGTTCTCGCCGATGCTCTTGCCGTTGACGGTCAGCGCATCGTTATGCAGGCGGGAGTGCATCTCGCGGATGACGACGGGTAGTCCGCCGGCGTAATAGAAGTCTTCCATCAGGTATTTACCGGATGGTTTGAGGTTGACGAGCAGCGGCACTTTGCTGCCGAAGACATCGAGGTCTTCGAGCGTCAGCTCCACTCCTATCCTACCGGCGATGGCCAGGAGATGGATGATAAAATTGGTGCTGCCGCCGATGGCCGAATTGACGACGATGGCGTTTTCGAAGGCGGCGCGGGTGAGGATGCGCGACAGTCGCATGTCTTCCCGGACCATTTCGACGATGCGGCGGCCGCTCATTTGCGCCATTGTCTTCTTCCGGGCGTCGACTGCGGGGATCGCGGCGGCACCCGGCAGGGTCAGGCCGAGGGATTCGACCATGCAGGCCATCGTGCTGGCCGTGCCCATGGTCATACAATGCCCCTGGCTGCGGGCCACGCCGGTCTCGACGTCATGAATATCCTGTGGGGAATAGTTCTCTACTCCCTGCTTTTCTTTTATCAGCCAGTTGAAGGTACCGCTGCCGATGCATTCATTACGGAACCGACCGTTCAACATCGGGCCGCCGGGCACGACGATGGTGGGCAGGTCCACGCTGCAAGCGCCCATCAGCGTGGAAGGGGTGGTCTTGTCGCAACCGGTGAGCAGGACGACGCCATCCAGTGGATTGGCGCGGATGCTTTCCTCGACGTCCATGCTGGCCAGGTTGCGGAAAAGCATGGTCGTGGGCCGCATGACGGTCTCCCCGAGGGAGGTGACGGGAAACTCGACGGGGAAGCCGCCCGCCTCGAGGACGCCTCTCCTGACGACTTCGGCGAAGTCGCGGAGGTGGCCGTTGCAGGGCGTCAGTTCGCTCCAGGTATTACAGATGCCGATCACGGGTCTGCCGGTAAAGTAGTCATCCGGATATCCCTGGGTCCGGAACCAGCTGCGGTGTACAAAACCCATCTTATCCGACTTGCCAAACCAGTCGTGACTTCTCAACTTTCTTTGGGTACTCATAACATGTCTTAAGGTTTATCCCACCATATCCGGGTGCTGAGCTTGTCGGCGCCCTGCCGGGCTATGGCTGCATTTACGTTCTTTGTATTCACGCTCAACTCGGAGGTGGGATAGGTCAGGCGCCGGATAAAGGTCCCATTCGGGACGTCCGGGTTACTCGGTTGTCCGTAAGGGTTGGGCGTCAGGGCGGGGAAGCCGCTGCGTCTGAAATTCGCAAAGGCTTCGGGACCGTTGAGGAACGAGGCGATCCAATACTGGATATTGATCTGCTCCAGCTCATCGCCGGCCGGTAGTGGGTTGGCGGCAATATACGTGTCGCGGGCCGTGGCCGTTATCGCGCAGCCGGGATCGTAGGCGGCCATCTGATCCATATGGGCCTTGACGCCATCCGAAAAATACTGGGCGGCCGTGCCGCTGGTGACCCATCCCCGGAAGCTTGCTTCGGCGAGCAGCAGGTTGGTTTGCGCGGCCGTTACGAGAAATACGGGGGAGGATATCTTCAGGATCCTGCGGCGATCGGCCTGGCTGTAGTCGTAGAAGCTGGCGAGGCCGTCGGCCTGGGCTTTTGCGACGATCGTACCGTTGTCATAGCCGACGGGCATGCCGAGTTGTTTGGTGGGATCGGTGGACCCGACGGCCACGGTCTGGCCGGCGCCGCTGGCGGCCCCTACATACCGGATGGCAATGGCCTGCAGGCGGGGATCGTTTGTGTTCTTCAGCTGGTCGACGAAGGGCTTTGTGAGATAGAAGTTCGCCGCCTCGCTGCCGTTGAGCGTACTGCCGATGGGTTGGGTGAAGTTGGCGTCATGGCGGATATAGGCATTGTCCGCGTTGGCGGTGATCACCCCGGCGGTAACGGCGGCCTGGACAGTGGCTTGCGCCTTTGCCGGGTCCACTTTCGACAAACGCATGCCCGCGCGCAGCAATAATGAGTTGGCGAATTTCTTCCATTTGGCCACGTCACCCGCATAGAGCACATCGCCGGTCTCGATGGTGGCCGAGGTGCTGAGGGCTGCCGAGGCGTCGGTGAGCTCCTGGATGATCTTCGGATAGATATCCTGCTGCGCGTCATAGGCGGGTAGGATGATCTGATCCGAATAGCCTGCGCCGCCCTGGGTATAGGGAATGTCGCCGTATTCGTCGGTAAGGATCATGAAGACGTAGGCCTGGAAGATGCGGGCCATATTATACATATTGCTGCGGCCGGCAAGGCTTTTGCTCCGGACGACGGCATCGTGGGTGTTCTTGATCACGCTTTGATAGTAGGCGGTCCACAGGGGTTGGGTGGTGACGTCGCGGCTGTCCTGGTTGAAATTAGCGCCTGCGAGCACCCCGCCGTTTGGCGTTACCATCTGTTGGACGATACCTATGTCGAATACCAGCGACTTGACGGGGAAGGAAGTATTGATCACGGCCTGGTTCAATAACAGCACCGGGTCCAGCGAGGTAGGGCTGGTGGTGTTCACGTTCAGGTCAGACAATCCTTTCTCGCAACCGGCGAGGCCGATGGCGAAAAACAATATAATTGTTACGATCTTTCTCATGACGGGGAATTTAGAATTTTACATTCAGGTTGACTCCAATGCTTCGGGCGGTGGGCAGACCTGGGGATTCGAGTCCTACCTGGTTGTCCGAGCCATAGCCAAAGGTTTCCGGGTCGATGTTATCCACCCATTTTTTGATGATGAACAAATTGCTGGCTACCAGGTCGAGCTTCAGGCCTTTGATGGGCGCTTTGGCCGGAATGTATCGGGTGAAGTCGTAACCGATACTCAGTTGACGCAATTTCCAGTAGCCGCCGTTATAGATGACCGGCTCGACGATCTGCTGGGACCGTAAATGTTCCCAGTATGTTTGTACGGGCGCGACCGCGGTGTTGGGAGCGCCGGCGGCATTGACACCTACGCCGGTCACACCGCCTGCGCGGCCCTGGAGCGTCATCTTGTGCAGGCCGTGCCGGACGGCGTTGAAGTTGGTACCGGACAGCAGCTTGTTACCCAATTTATAATCCACGAAGACCGTCAGGCTGACGCCTTTGTAGGTGAACGTGTTGAGGAAGCCGCCTACCCATTTGGGCAGGGCGCTGCCGAACAGAACGAAGTCGGGTGTGCGCTGGGGCAGGCCGTTGGATTGGAAGATGCGTTCGCCTTTTGCGTTCCGCGCATAGCCATAACCGGCGATCTGGCCGATCTCCTTGCCTACCACCTGCCGGGTCTCGCCGTTGAATACATGGGTTCCGGTGGTGATCCGTTCGCCGGGGGTGCTGGTGATGATACTCAGGACCTTTGTGATATTATAGGAGGTATTTGCGGTGAACTCCCAACGAAACAGCCGGGACTGGATGGGTACGAGGTTGAGCATGGCTTCGAAACCATAATTGCGGCTCTTTCCGCTGTTGATCGGGGTGTTAAAATAGCCGGAAGCATCGGATATCTGGGCGGAGACGATCTGGTCCCGGGTGATCTTCCGGTAGGCGGCAAGATCGAGGTTTACCCGATTGTCGAACATCCGCAGTTCGAGCCCGATCTCGGTCTCGGAGACCCGGCTTGGCCGCAGCCTGGGGTTTGGCAGGGTGGTGCCGGTGACCCCGTTGCTGATGTTGCTCGTACCAACGGGTACGGGCACTGCGTTGGGATTGTTGATAAAATTCGCGTTGACGGTATAGAACAGCTGATCAGAATAGGGCGCTACGTCGCCGTCGCTGCCTACTTCGGCATAGCCGGCCCGCAGCTTGCCGAGATTCAGCCAGCGGAGGGCGGGCAGGTGTTCCGAAAAGATATAGCTGGCGGAGACGGACGGGTACAGGATGCTCCGGTTGGCCTTCGACAAGGTAGAGAACCAGTCGTTGCGGATGGTACCCGTGAGATAAAAGGTGCGCCGCCAGTTGAGTTCGGCGGAGCTGTACAATGAATTCACGCCTTGTTGGCTGAGGGTGTAGACGGGGTCTTTGGCCCGGCCGTTCTGCACCGTGTATAAATTCCGGATGATGAAGTCGGTGACCTGGACATTGTTGACATCGATGCGGCGCCGCATCCGGTTGCCGCCGCCGTTCCAGTTGACCTCGAGGTCGCCGAACTTTTTGTTGGCATTCAAGAGGAAGTCGAGATTCGTTTCGCGGAAGCGTCGCGACTCCTGGGTGTAGATGCCGTTGAAGAACCCGGGGGGCGCCGCGGCTCTCGAGGCCTGGCCGGTGGGGAAATTATCCACGTCCTCATCGCGGGACCAGTAGTCCTGGCCGAACCGGCCCTGCAGGCTGAGCCAGGACAGCAGGTTGTACTTCAACGCTACGTTGCCGAAGATGCGGTCGCGTTTGATATTGTGGAATTGATTTTTCAGCACCCAGTAGGGATTGGTTCGGTTGGTGAACCGGGACCAGGGATATTCGTTGCCTGCGGCGTCGGACTTGTTGGAGTCCAGGGTACTCAGCGGCATGGAGGTGGATAGGGCCATCAGCGTGGTGGGAATACTGTTGTCCTGGTTGGCGATATTCGGGGGATTCTTATTCACCTCGCGGGAGTAGTTGACATTGCCCGTCAATGCCAGTTGTTCGGACAGGTTATAGCTGAACCCCAGGTTCATCGACTTCCTGTTGAAGGTATTGTTCGGCATTATGCCCTGATCGTCGGTGTTGTTGAGCGAGAGCCGCATGCCGCCCTTTTCGCTGCTGGCATCGAAGGCCACGGTATTGGAAACGTTCTGTCCGTGCCGGTAAAAGGCCTTGATGCGGCTGCCCTGAGGGCGGTAGGGTTCGACGACGTTGTTGAAAAGCACCTGCGTCATTCCCGGGGCGAATTTTTCGCCGAAGGACCATTCCCCCGAGGTCGGGTTTGGAGTGGTGGGGCGGACCCCGTTCTCACCCTGGCCATATTGATTCTGGTAGTCCGTATAATCCAGCGGCGTATCGTTCGTGTAGTTCCCATTGTATGTGACCCCGATGCCTTTTGTCTTGCCGCGGGTCTTTGTCGTGATCATGATCACGCCATCCTTGGCCCGGGACCCGTAGAGGGCAGAGGCTGGCGCGCCTTTTAGGATCGTCATGCTTTCGATATCGTCGGGGTTGATGCTCGAGAGGCCGTCGCCGCCGTCGGCATAGACCCCGCCTCCTTTCACGCCGATGGTATTGTCGTTGAAATTGGTATTGTCGACGGGTACGCCGTTGATGACGATCAGCGGATTGTTCTGGCCTGAAAGCGAGGACTGGCCGCGGATGCGGATCTTGGAAGTGCCGCCGGGGCCCGTTCCGAGGGAGGAGATGTTCACACCGGCCACCTTACCCTGCAGGGCGTTCATGAGATTGGGGGTGCGGTTTACCGTCAGTTCTTCCGGCTTTACGTTGGTGGCGGAGTAGCCGAGACCGCGAGACTGCTTTTTTATCCCGAGGGCGGTTACGATCACCTCGTCGAGGTTCCGATCGAGGGCGGTCATGACTATGTCGATCGTCGTCCGGCCGGAAACGGAGACTTCCTGGCGCTTATATCCAACGAAGCTAAAGACGAGGGTGGCGTTGCCCGGGGCGGCGATGTTGAACCTGCCGTCGGCGCTGGTTGTGGTCCCTTGGCTCCTGCCTTTTATCATGACGGAGACGTTTGACAATTTCGTACCTTTTTCGTCCGATACGATACCGGTGACTGTTTGTGCGTGGGCCGCCGAGAAGAGCGTGAGAAGAATAAAGATCAGCCATAGCCGGCGGTGGGCATGGCTGCTCCTGGGGGTGTTTTTCATATAGCCAGTAGTTTGGTTGACGAATGGTTAGACCGCCAAATTAACCGGTATTCCCTGTTCAAACTTCCAAAATGGAACAATGTTGAATTTTGTACATGCCTGACGAATAAATTTCCTTTCTTTATAGCGCCATATGAATCAGTTTGTCCTACAGTACGGCAGGTCGGCGGAACTACGGTTGTTCCCGCATATCCTGGAAGTGGGTATAAAAAAGAATGGCGCTATCCAGCTCAACACTTTTCCCAGTACGGCAACAGAGGGTCTGCGGATGTATTGTATCCTGGAAGGCCGGTTCGAGTGGCGGATCGGGAACTCTTCCTATGAACTTCTTCCGGGTGACAGTGCGCTTGTTCTGCCCGATGTTTCATTGGGCAGTGAAAACAGCGTGCTCGATATCGGCGCTTTTTCGTGGATACATATCGCGGTTGAAAAACAGGACGGCGGAGGGCTTCAGCCGGGCAAATGGAGCGGGCTTGCCGATAGCGAAGGGGCGGCGATAGGAAATATCCTGGCATTGAACAGGCGTCCTGTGCTGCCGCGGTTCCCCGATGCGGGGAAAATAATCAAATGCATAGCTACGGAACTATCCGGCCAGGAGATAGGTTACCAGGCCAGGGTGAATCACCAGCTGGACGAGCTGTTGATACAGGTGACACGGCAAATGACGAGGCAGCATCATTCCGGCAGAGACTTTCCGAAGACCTTTCTGCACCTCGAGGAAATACTGCGGCGCAATCTTGCGCATCAGTGGACGGTAGAGGAAATGGCGGCGTTGGTAGGGCTGGGCACCACGCTGTTCAACGAACGGGTGAAGAGCTATTCCGGCTTTTCACCTATCAATTATCTCATCAATATCCGCATCTCGGAGGCGATCAAGCTTTTGAAACAACCGGAGATCCCTGTCACCGATATTGCGCTGGAGACGGGCTTCTATTCGTCGCAGCATTTTGCCACGACGTTCCGGAAGCTTACGGGATATAAGCCCAGCGAATTCAGAAAAAATCATTTGCGTAATAAATAG
>Ga0157372_10004707_pt1 | contig 14494 bp, 12 predicted proteins | sample C55metaG_FD_115307 | JGI IMG/M metagenome (GOLD analysis project Ga0157372, IMG submission 115307) | Corn rhizosphere microbial communities from Kellogg Biological Station, Michigan, USA - C5-5 metaG | ecosystem: Host-associated > Plants > Roots > Rhizosphere > Soil | place: USA: Michigan... | reverse complement strand
GTTCCGTACGAGGAAGTCGTTGGTGTCCACCCAATACCGGCTGCCGGTTTCCGAGTCTTCCGCTTCAACCATCCCGATGGCGGGAAGCTGCATATCCATCTTGTCGTAGACCTTGATCCCGATCATATCGTGTTTCTTGCCGGCGACCTTGAGAGCATCCTCGAAGCCGGGTTCGGCCTTGCCGGTCCGTATCCGCTGATCGCCGTTGCCATCGAGGAAATCGCTGAGGAAAAAGACGATGGCCTTCTGACGGGCGCTGCGGTTGAAGAACCTGATCGCTTCGCTCAGGTTGGTGCCTTTCTGTTTGGGCTCGGTGGTGAGCAGCTGTCGGACGATATAAAGGACGTGTTCCCTACCCTTTTTTGGCGGGATATAGCCTTCTACCTTATCGCTGAAGAAAATGGCGCCGACCTTATCGTTGTTATTGACCGCGGAAAACGCCAGTACGGCGCAAACTTCTGTGATGAGATCCTTTTTCCGCGCATGGGTGGTACCGAACAGCGAGCTTGCGCTGACATCTACCAGCAACATGACGGTGAGTTCCCGCTCTTCTTCGAAGAGCTTGCTGAACGGATGGTTGAACCGGGCGGAGACATTCCAGTCGATGAATCGGATATCATCCCCCGCGGCATACTCCCGTACTTCCCGGAAACTCATACCCCGCCCTTTAAAGGCGCTATGGTATTCTCCGGTGAAAAGATGACGGGTAAGCCTTTTACTTTTTATATCCAGCTCCCGTACCTTCTTTAGTATTTCGGTGGTTGTGAGCATGCTTTTATGCGGCGCCTCCTGGATTACGGTATGGGAATCACTTTCAATACTTCGTCAATGACATTCTCGACGTTGACGTTCTCCGCCTCGGCTTCATAGGTGAGCCCGATACGGTGACGAAGTACGTCCTTCGAAATAGAGCGGACGTCTTCGGGGATAACATAGCCACGTTTGTTGAGGAAGGCGTTCGCCTTTGCGGCCAGGGCCAGGTTGATGCTGGCGCGAGGGCTGCCGCCATAAGCGATCAGCGGCTTCAGCTTGTCGAGTTTGTATTTTTCCGGCGTACGAGTGGCAAAGACGATATCGAGGATATAGTGTTCCACTTTTTCGTCCATATAGATCTGGCGGGAGAGGTCCTTTGCCTGGGTGATCTCCTGCATGGTCACCACCTGTTCCACCTGCGGGGATTGAGCGCCCTGGACATTCTGGCGAATGATCAGCTGTTCTTCCTGTTTGGTGGGATAGTCGACGATGATCTTCATGATAAACCTGTCCTGCTGTGCTTCGGGAAGCGGATAGGTGCCTTCCTGTTCGAGGGGATTCTGGGTAGCGAGAACAAGGAAAGGTTCCTCGAGCTTATAGCTGGTATCGCCGAGGGTGACCTGTCGTTCCTGCATGGCTTCCAGCAGGGCGCTCTGAACTTTCGCAGGGGCGCGGTTGATCTCATCGGCGAGGACGAAGTTGGCAAAGATGGGACCTTTGCGAACGACGAATTCGTGCTTCTGCTGATTGTAGATCATGGTCCCGATGACGTCGGCGGGAAGGAGATCGGGGGTGAACTGGATCCGGCTGAATTTGGCGTGGATGGCCTGAGACAATGATTTAATAGTCAATGTCTTGGCAAGTCCGGGAACGCCTTCCAGCAGCACGTGGCCATTGCTTAGCAGGCCGATGAGCAGGCGATCGAGCATCTGGTGCTGGCCGATGATCACGCGGCCGACCTCGTCGCGGAGGCGGTCGATGAAGGCCGCCTGGTATTGGATCTTCGTGTTTAACTGTCTGATATCCTCTGCTGTATAGAGCATGGTACAATTTACTTTGGGGCCCGAATTTACGACTTTATAGTTTGGCCGATTGTGGATATTTAATGTGAAATTAATTACATATGTTAACAATAAGTTGTGGCAATCTGAGTTTTAAACTTGTGTGATTCCGCACCTTCTAATCGAAAATGATGCCTAAGTATTGGATCATAGTGGGGTTGGCAGCGTTTGGCTGTTTCGCCGGTTGTTCCGGCCGGGGTTCCTCCGGGAAGGATGTGGAACTACTTACAAACAGTCCGTGGAAGTATGAGCGCGCGGGCTTTAATGATGAGGACGCGAGTTTTGATGCCCTGAACCCGCAAATTGCGGGCAATGAAAAGGACAACACCATCATTTTCTGTAAGGATGGGACCGGATATTCCCAATTTGCGCATCGTAACAGGGCCGGCAGTCCCGACAGTTTCCCCTTTATCTGGGCTTTCTCCAATGACAGCACGATCTATTTCCAGGACCAGTACTACAAGGTCAGGGTGCTGACTTCCAAACGACTTGAGATTTACGCGGATCAGAAATTCGGGAGTGCGAAGACCCGGTACACCATTATTCTTAGACGGTAACCCTTACATGTGGGATATTGGATCGTAGATCTACTATGGTCGCTTTTGGGGAATAAGTCTACCTTGGTGTAAGCTTTGCATAACCCTTTAAATAAAACCATGAAAAGTTTAATCCGCCTGTTGCATTACCTTCCTGCCGTTCTATTGGTGACCGTTATCGTGATCTCCTGCTCGAAGAACAGCTCGAAACCGCCCACCCCCACCCCTACTCACCAGGACAGCACTGTCGCTATTACTACGGCTATCACTGCCAAACCCTGGAAATATGACACGTCGGGTCTTGATACAAATAATGATGGAAAGATCGACGTTGGCGGCGACACGACGGTAGTTCCGCTCTGCGAGCGGGATGATATCTACACTTTCAACACTGACTTTACCGGGTCATGGAATACCGGGGGCCTGCATTGTATGGCCAATGAAGCGCAGACCTCGTCCTTTACCTGGTCGCTGAGCTCGGACAACAAGACGCTCCACGCCTCGTTCAACCCGATATTGCAGGAAGGGGTGACGGTGCTGGCGATGGATTCGGTGCGTTTTGCCGTATATCGCGACTCTACCGTACAGGGCGTCACGTACCGGTATATCGTTCAACTGAAACATTAAACATTCGCGGATAGGCCTGGCGCGTCGGACGCCGGATCATGACAGGTATTTCCCGACGATGGGCACTCTTCTGCCCACGCCAAATGCTTTGCAACTGACCCTGATAATGGGGCAGAACTGGTTGCGCTTGTATTCGCTGGTGTTTACCAACCGGAGGATCCGCGCAACCATTGCTTTTTCCATCCCCATTGCCGCGATGGCCGCGGGCCCCTGGCGTCTTTCGATGTATTGATAGAGGACCTTGTCGAGGATATCATACTCGGGCAGGCTGTCGCTGTCCTTCTGGCCGGGCCGCAATTCGGCCGAAGGCGCCTTTTCAAGGATATTATGCGGGATGATCTCGCCATTGCGGTTGATGTCGCGGGCCAGGGCATAGACTTGTCCCTTGTACACGTCGCCGAGAACGCTGAGACCGCCGGCCATATCGCCATAAAGCGTCCCATAGCCGGTAGCCAGCTCGCTTTTGTTGGAGGTGTTCAGCATGATGTACCCGAACTTATTGGCGATGCCCATGACGAGGTTACCCCTTGTACGGCTTTGCAAATTCTCCTCGGCCAGGCCAAAGGGCATATCCTTAAATACCGGTTCGAGCGTATGTATGAGGGCGTCATATACTTCCCGGATGGGGATGATGTCGTAGGGATTCCCCAGGTTGCGGGAAAGCTGCTCCGCATCGCTTACCGAATGGGATGTGGAATAAGCGGAGGGGAGGAGGACGGCCCGGACATTCTCTTTGCCGAGGGCTTCGCAGGCGAGTGCGAGGGTGACGGCGCTGTCGATACCACCACTGCTGGCGATGATGGCCTTTTTAAAACCCATCTTGGAAAAATAATCGCGGATACCCAGAACCAGCGCCTTGCGGATCTGGCCGATATTTCGTTCGTCGGTGAGATATTCGAGGACGCGATCGGGATCGTTCTGCTTCGAGACGCGCATGTCCTTATCGAACACAGCCGGCGAGGCTGCTTTTGATCCGGCGGGCGTGCTTACTGCCGAAGGACCGGAGTCCGCTTGCGAGGCGGCGGTCGGCCCGTCGTCCTCCTCGTCCACATCGGTACGGACGGAGAGACCGGGTAACAGCTCTTCGTAGAGGGGCGGAACGGGATGCGGGAGGGGAACGACGGCGAAGTCTTCCTCGAAATACTTCATCTCATGGACGAGATTGCCGTTGGCATCATAGACCACGCTGCCGCCATCGAAAACGATCTCCGTCTGCGAGCCTACCGCATTGCAATAATACATCGGCAGATGATATTTCAGCACGTTCTGACGGACGACCTCCTTGCGATCCTCGTCATGATCGTAGTCGAAGGGTGAGGCGGAGATATTGATCATCAGATCGGGGTGCTGACGGATCAATTGGTCCATCGGGCAGACCCGGTAGAGCGGGTTGTCCCCCAGGTTCCAGCTGTCCTCACAGATCACGAGAGCGATCTTCTTTCCTTTGAAGGGAATTACCTTCCATTCATACGCGGGTTCGAAATACCGGTATTCATCAAAAACATCGTAATTGGGCAGGCAGGTTTTGTGCGCAACGCCTTTGATCTCTTTTTCATAAAGAAGCCAGGCGCCGTTAAACAGATCCTTTCCTTCGCGGACGGGATTGCGGTCCGGTGCGCCGATGATGACGCCGATCGTGTCGGCTTCTTCGCGGATGCGATCGATGGCCGCGTAGGACTGTGCGATGAAGTCATCGAACTCGAGGAAATCACGGGGAGGATAGCCGCAAACACATAGTTCGGTGAAGACGACGAGGTCTGCTCCGGCGGCTTTTGCCTGGTGGATACCGGCGATGATCTTCCGGGTATTCTCTTCAAAATTGCCAATATGATAATTTTGCTGGGCGAGGGCGATCTTCATAATATGCAAAGTTACCGAAAATAGCGGGAGATGCCCTATGGTCCGTTTGTGCTATATTTGGCTATGGCTTTCAATGAACGACTTGCCCATCGGATCAGGGAGGCGCTGTCGCATCTCCCCGATGTGGAAGAAAAGAAGATGTTTCACGGCATCTGCTTCATGGTCAACGGAAAGATGTGTCTTTGCGTGCGGCTGGATGAGATGCTTTGCCGGATCGGGCCGCATAAATATGCGGAGGCGCTGGAGATGGACTATTGCCGGCCGATGATCCACAACGGGCGGACGATGACGGGGTTCGTCTTTGTCAGCCAGGAAGGGATCAAGAAGAAAAAGGATTTTGAATATTGGGTGGATCTGGCGCTTGCCTTCAACAGCGAGGCAAAGGCCTCAAAAAAAGTTGTTAAAAAAAAGAAATGAGAATTCTCGCGCTTGTTCTTGTGGCCTCTGTGGGCCTGGTTTCCTGTAATTCAAATGATAAGGCGGATGTTTCGGCGGTCGATGTGGGAAAGGTGCATATCGAACGGTTCGATACGGCGTTCTTCCATCTCGATTCGAACGATATCGTCAACGGGCTGCGCCGGCTGGATCAGGAATATCCGTGGTTCACGCCGGATTTTGTCGGGAACATCCTTGGCGCCGCCGAACCGTTGTCCGATACAAGCCGGCTTGCATTCGCCGCGACGAGACAGTTCCTGGTGACCTATCTCGGCGTGAGCGATTCGCTGGAACAAAAATATGCCACGTTGGATTGGCTGGAGAAGGAGCTGCGGGACGGGTTCCGGCATGTGAAATATTATTTTCCGCAGTACAAGCTGCCGCAAAAGGTAGTAGCTTTTATCGGGCCGTTCGACGGTCCCGGTGTTGCGGTGACTTCGTTTGCTTTGGCGATCGGGCTGCAATCCTATGCCGGGCGGAACTTCCCGTTCTATCTTACGAGCAAGGGGCAGGACCTTTATCCGCAATATGTCTCGCGACGTTTTGAACCGGAGTATATCACCACCAACTGCATGAATGCGATCGCGCAGGATATCGTTCCCGACAGCAGCGACAACCGGCCGCTGATCGAGCAGATGATCATCAAGGGTCGATATTTCTGGCTGGCGGGGAAGCTTGTGCCCGATGTGCCGGACAGCATCCGGACAGGGTATACCAAAGCGCAGCTCGATTGGTGTGCCGGTAACGAGGTAGCGGTATGGAACTACTTCTTACAGGCCGACCTGTATACGGTGGACCCCGATATCATCAAGAATTATATCGGCGAGGGACCGAAGACGCTTGGAATGCCGGATGCGGCCCCGGGGAATATCGGCGCCTGGGTTGGCTGGCAGATAGTGAAAAAGTATGTCTCGGTGCATAAGGAACTGAGCCCGGCGCAGGTGATGACCGTGCCGGCGCGAACCATTTTCGAGGAGGCGAAGTATAAGCCGAAATAGGTGCTATTTCATTGCACGCGAAAGCCGGAGCTTTATCGTGTCCCCACCCAGCATACCTTCCCAGTTCATATGGGTTCCATCATAGCCGGTCACCGCCTCGGTGGCCGTATCATTGCTGTTTTGAGCAGGGAAATAAAGCTGTATCCTGTGCTTTACACTATCGAAGGAGTACCCGGCGTCCAGACTCCTGGCCCGGTCGTAAACATAAGGATTAGGACAGAGATGAACCTGGTTGAATCGTTCGAAGTAGACGGTTCGCCACGCGCCTGAGTTGGCCAACCAGGCATCCGCTGTCACAGTATCGCGGTTGCGGATCAGCTGATCGACGGTCCACTTTCCTTCGATCGGCGAATGAGGGAACCTCTTCACGGCGGAGAAAATGAGCGTGAATGCCCCGCCGATGGCGAGAAGCCGGGCGACCCATTTCAGGATACCTGGATCGATGGCGGGCAGCGGGTCTTCTGAACGAAAGAATAGCCGGATGAGGTCCGCACGCCGAACGTAGAGCAGGTAGATCAGCCCGAGCGTAAACAAAATGGCATTGAGGAAGGCCCCGAACGGAATACGATAAAAGAAATCGATCAGCGCTCATCATGGCGATGTTGAAGACGGCTATTCCTGCAAGCAGGGATGCGGCGAATTTGGGAAACCAGGACGTTTGTGGCTGACGGGCTGTTTCAGGGATCCGGAAATCCGGCATAGGTGAGGTTTTCACCTAAGATAAAGCTATTTCCCGATCCTCTCTTTGAGCAGTTTGCGCGCGGCCTGGATCTCGGTGATGTCCTTAAACGAATCCTTTGGGATCATAAAGAATGAGCGGGGGCTGAAATAGACATGAAAGAAATAAAGGGTCTCCTTGAAGGCCGAAAAGTCCTCCCATTCCCAGAGCTGCTGGCCTTTCTTTGTTTGCAGCAACAGGCCGCGGTCTTCGAGGCTGAGGGTAAAGGTGTCCTGGAAGGTCGCCGAGCGCTTGTAGATGCTGAGCGGGAGCAGGCGCCGGACCGAGACCCAGAGACAAAACCAGAGAAGCGAGAAGATCAGGAAGGGAAGGGCCTGTATCTTCTTGAGTGCGAACAAGATAGCCGACAATATCGCGAACACGTTGATCATGATGACCATAATTCGGATCTCCGGTTTGCTAAAAAAATGGCCGCGTAATCCATCCAGAACCTGCTTCTTATTGTATCCGAATTGAATAGTCATTTGCGGTAAAAATAAGGAAAAATAAAAAGCCTCTGCCGTTGGCAGAGGCTTCGAAGATTTTAAACATTACTAGCGCATGTCCCGGCACCGCGAGTAGTGGTGGCTGGCGGCCTGATCGGGAGTGACGCTACGGCTACAGGAATACAACAATGTGCTGCAGAGAACGAGAAGAACCAATGCTACGAAAAAACGTTTCATGTTTTTCATTTTAGGGTTGGAAAGGATTTATCTTTTTTCTAAAACGCGCAAATACAGATATTAGTATTTTTTGATAGAGGTAACTCTGTATTTAAGCAACGAAAAAATACGGTAAAAAGCCTGCAAAAAGTAATCCAAATTTAGAGGATCGGGGGGTAAAGGACAAATGGCCCTGCAGGCCTGCGGTCTACAGGGCCATTTAATCAGCTACAGCCCATGCTGTTGCCACAATTGAGGCATTTATAGCAGGTTCCGCTGCGGATGGTGATATGCCCGCAGGTGTTGCAGGCCGGGGCATCGCTTTGCATGCTCCTGGCTGCCGCATTGATGGCATCCAGGCCATTATCGGCACGGGCCGCCGCGACGGGCCTGGGGGCCCGGTGGGCGGGCTGGGGCTGTGCGGCGGCGCTATTTCCGCCTATCTTTGCCACGATGCGGACATCGCTGAGCTCCGGCTTTTTATCCATTTCCTCTACGGGCAGGTCCCAATCGTCGGCCCCGGTGTTGGCAACTTCGGGCCGGTCGAGAACGTGTACCAGATCGGTGCGGCCCAGGTATTCATAAGCCAGGGAGCGGAAGATGAAGTCGACGATGGAGGTCGTGCTCTTGATATTCGGATGATCGACCATTCCGGAGGGTTCGAAACGGGTGAACACGAATTTCTCCACGAATTCTTCGAGCGGGACCCCATATTGCAGCCCGATGGAGATCGCGATCGCGAAGCAGTTGAGCATGCTGCGCATTGTGGCGCCTTCCTTCGCCATATCGATAAAGATCTCGCCTACGGTGCCGTCGCTGTATTCGCCCGTGCGCAGGAAGATCGCCTGGCCGTTGATCTTTGCCTTTTGGGTAAAGCCGCGGCGTTTGGCCGGGAGGGTGCGGCGTTCGACGATCATCGCCAGGGCCCGCTTGAGGCTGGTATCCGGTGAAGCCTGGACTCGTTTATGTACTTCGTCGAGGAGCTCCTGCACGGTGAGCTTACCCAGATCGACGATGGTCGATTCGACGGATGGTGCGGCCGCCGGGGTTTCCGAGGCTTGAGCGGCTTCCTTTTCAACGTCTTTCTTTTTCTTGTCGGACTTGGTGCTGAGCGGCTGGGACAGCTTGGAGCCATCGCGATAAAGGGCGCAGGCTTTGAGGGCCAGCTTCCAGCTGAGCATATAGGCGTCGGCGATGTCTTCGACAGACGCTTCGTTGGGAAGGTTGATCGTCTTCGAGATAGCGCCGCTGATGAAGGGCTGGGCGGCGCCCATCATGCGGATGTGACCGTGAGCATGGATATAGCGTTCGCCTTTCTTCCCGCATTTATTTGCGCAGTCGAATACCGGCAGATGCTCTTCCTTCAGGAAAGGGGCGCCTTCGACGGTCATCGTCCCGCAGACATAGTTATTGGCTGCCTCGATCTCGTCGTCGGAGAAACCGAGGGCTTCGAGCAGGCTCCAATCGAAATTGTAGTATTGTTCGGGTTTGAAGCCGAGGCGTTGCAGACATTCTTCGCCCAGGGTGTAGACATTGAAGACGAAGCCGATCTCGAAGGCGGAGCCGACGGCGCTGTCGAGCTTCTTTATCTCTTCGGCGATAAAGCCCTTTTCACTCAGGGATTGGTGATTGATCGCGGGCGCGCCGGCGAAGGTTCCCGAGCCGACCGCATATTTTACGATGGTGTCGATCTGCTTGTCGGTATAGTTGAGGTTCTTCAGGGCGAGGGGAACGGACTGGTTGATGATCTTGAAATAACCGCCGCCGGAAAGCTTTTTGAATTTCACCAGGGCAAAATCGGGTTCTACGCCGGTGGTGTCGCAGTCCATGACCAGCCCGATGGTGCCGGTGGGCGCGATAACGGTTGACTGGGCGTTGCGATAGCCGTATTTCTCGCCAAGCTGGACGGCCTCGTCCCAGGCTTTTGTAGCGGCTTTGAGAAGGTAGTCGGGACAATATTTTGCTTTCAGGCCCTGGGGTTTTGTGGCAAGCCCTTCATATTCGTCGGCGTCATAGGCAGCCAGCCGGTGGTTGCGCATGACGCGGAGCATGCTTTCCCTGTTCTCTTCGTAGCGGGGAAAGGCGCCGAGGACACCGGCCATTTCCGCGGAGGTCTTATAAGCGATGCCCGTCATGATGGCGGTGATGGCGCCGGCGATGCCACGGGCCTCTTCACTATCGTAGGGGATGCCCATGATCATCAGCATGGAGCCGAGATTTGCGTAGCCCAGTCCGAGGGTACGATAGTCGTAGGAGAGCTGGGCTACCTCCTTTGAAGGAAACTGCGCCATGAGCACCGATACCTCGAGGACGACGGTCCACAACCGGGCCGTATATTCGAAGTCATCAACGCTGAACGTATTGGTATTTTCGTTATAGAAGCGGCGAAGATTGAAAGAGGCCAGGTTGCAGGCTGTATTGTCGAGGAACATGTATTCCGAGCAGGGATTGGATGCCCGGATAGGTCCGCCGGCGGGGCAGGTATGCCATTCGTTGATGGTGGTATCGTACTGGGTGCCGGGATCGGCGCAGCGCCAGGCGGCATAGGAGATCTGGTTCCACACTTCGCGGGCGGGGATGCGCTTCATGACCCGGTTGTCGTGGCGGGCCGTCAGTTCCCAGTCTTCGTCATTCTGCAATTTTTCGAAGAAGGAGTTGGGAATGCGGACGGAGTTGTTGGAGTTCTGGCCGGAGACGGTGCGATAGGCTTCGCCTTCGTAATCGCTGGGGTAACCTGCTGCAATCAGGGCAGCGACTTTCTTTTCTTCCTCTACTTTCCAGTTGATGAAATCCATCACTTCGGGATGGTCGAGATCGAGACAGACCATTTTTGCCGCCCTGCGGGTGGTGCCGCCGGATTTGATGGCGCCCGCGGCGCGGTCGCCGATCTTCAAAAAGGACATCAAACCGCTGGATGTGCCGCCGCCGCTGAGCTTTTCGCCTTCCCCGCGGATATGAGAGAAATTGGTGCCGACGCCGGAGCCGTATTTAAAGATCCGGGCTTCCCGGACCCAGAGGTCCATGAGACCGCCTTCGTTGACGAGATCGTCCTCTACGCTGAGGATGAAGCAGGCATGAGGCTGGGGGCGTTCGTAGGCCGAGGTGGACTTTTTCAGCACGCCGTCGTTCTGGTCCACGAAGTAGTGGCCCTGGGGTTTCCCGGTGATGCCATAGCTTTCGTGAAGGCCCGTGTTGAACCACTGGGGCGAGTTGGGGACGCAGGCCTGGTCGAGAATGCTGTAAACCAGCTCTTCATAAAACACCTGTGCGTCCTTTTCCGAGGCGAAGTAGCCATAGCGTTCGCCCCATACGCGCCAGCAGTTGGCCATGCGGTGGGCGACCTGTTTTACCGAGGTTTCGCGGCCGAGAGAGCCGTCGGCCTGCGGTACGCCGGCCTTACGGAAGTATTTTTGAGCGAGGATGTCGGTAGCGATCTGCGACCATTGAGCCGGCACCTCTACATTGTTCATTTCAAATACCACCTCGCCGCTGGGATTCCGGATGACGGAGGTGCGATAGTCATAGGTGAACTGATCGAATACATTGACGTTGTCTTTTGTAAAGCGGCGGGTGAATTGCAACCCTTTCGTGGTTGGCTTTTTGGCGGCCATGGTCAGTTCGTTTAAGAAGATGAAGAGATGATGTTAGACTTGCTTCGGTAGGGTTCGGCGCAGATGACGAAAATATTTTTTCGAGCGGACATTTCCATGCGCTATTTCTGCACATGGATGTGGGTAAAAAATTTTACCATTTTGTTTACTTTTTATTTATTCTTTTTGAAGCATGAAAACACCAATTAAGATACTGTTAATCATTCTTTTTGCCGGGGGTTCGGCAAAAGCACAGACCCAATTCATGGGCTGGGCCGCAACGTTCCAGAACTACAAAGTTAACGATCGGTTCGGATTCTATTTCGACGCGCAGTGGAGATCGACCGCGCAGGTGCAGCAGATGAATGCGTTGTTGCTACGACCCGGGATCAATTTCTATCTTTCACCTGCTTTCACCTTTACAACCGGTTATGCTTTTATTCCTCAACAGCGCATAAGCAATGGGGTGACCGGGTATTTGCCTGAACACCGGATATGGGAGCAGCTGGTCTTTACGCATAAGGTGAAAGCCGTGCGGGCGACGGTCAGTCATCGCGCACGACTCGAGCAGCGATTTATTCCGCGTCATCACGCCGAGGGGAATTCGCTGGTCAAGGATGGGCATCGGACGGCGGGAAGACTACGGTATTTTACGCGCGGCGTCGTGCCGCTGGGCAATACTTCCGACAAGGGGATGTTCGCCGCGATACAGAATGAGATCTTCTTTCATACGGCCAATGGCGGGTCCTTTGATCAAAACCGGGCATACATAGCCGCGGGGTACCGGATGAGCCGGCAGCTGGACCTGGAGATGGGGTATATGAACCAGTATATCGCCGGTGCGGACGGCGCCTCCACCAACAATCATATTCTGCAGGTGGCCACATATATCCGGTTATGATGAGGGTGGCAGGACGAGATCGTTCAGCTCGGGGTGATGGTTGAGATACTTTTTGACAAAGGGGCAATAAACCTTTACTTTCAGCCGATGGTTTCTCGCGTAATCGAAAGCGGCGGCGACTAATGCCGAGCCGATCCCCCGCCCTCCAAGCTTTTCCGGCACTTCCGTATGCATAAGAACGATCGCCCCCTCATGGAGGCGATATTCCAGAAAACCGATCTCTCCTTCTACCGGCAGCTGAAATTGTTGCCGTTGCTCGTTGTTTATTACGTTATATGCTTGCATTTCAATCGCAAAAATGTGCTAATTTCGTAAATATTCCACGAATACCAGGGGATTTTACGACTCTTAAATGCCAGAAACTTTTCGCATTTTTGTATCACCAACGGCAACAGCGAATTAATGAAGCAGACCATTTACGAATCCGTGTTGGCAAAAAAAAGAGAGGGAAAAAAATCCTTCGCCGTACTGATCGATCCAGACAATGTCGATGCGGAAAAAATTGAGGAGCTGACGGGTCTGGCTGTGAGTGCCGAGGTAGATTATCTGTTTGTCGGCGGCAGCCTGGTCATTTCCAACCATCTCGACGAGGTGGTCCAGCAAATTCGCACCAACTGTTCCATTCCCATTATTCTTTTTCCCGGTACGCCCTCCCAGGTATCGCGTTTTGCGGACGGGCTTTTATATCTATCCCTTATCTCGGGTCGTAATCCAGAACTGCTTATCGGGCAGCATGTCATTTCTGCGCCCGCGGTCCGCAAGAGCGGGCTGGAGATCATCTCCACAGGGTATATGGTCATCGACGGCGGTGCGCCGACTACGGTCTCGTATATCAGCAATGCGAGTCCTATCCCTGCCGACAAGAATGAGATCGCGCTTTGCACCGCCATGGCGGGGGAGATGCTTGGAATGAAGCTGATCTATATGGATGCCGGCAGCGGCGCGAGGCATCCGATCCGCGAAGAGATGATCGCCAGCGTGGCGAGCCATATCGAGGTGCCGCTTGTCGTCGGCGGGGGCATCCGTGATCCGGAGAAGGCCTATCGCAACTGCAAGGCGGGGGCGGATATCATTGTCGTCGGCAATGCCATCGAAAAGGATGCTACGCTGATTCGCGAGATGTCGGCGGCCATTCATTCGGCGCCTACCGTAAGGTAAAGACGCGGAGCGGCTTATTGGCGACGCATAGATTCGACGGGATTTGCCGCGGCGGCTTTTAGGATGTGACGGCCGGTGGCGGCCGCGGTCAGAATCAGCAGAACGAAAATCGGCCACGCAAAAATTCCCACAGACAGGTTGGTATGATAGGCATAGGTTGCGAGCCAGCGGTTGCCGGCGAAAGCAGCCAGGGGGAAGGCGATGACGGCAGCCAGCACGATGAGTCCTAACATGTCCTTTGTCAGCAAGATGAGGAGATGGCCGGGTGAGGCTCCAAGCACCTTGCGGATGCCGATCTCTTTTGTGCGTTGCAGGGTGATCAGGGACACCAGGCCATAGAGGCCGATGATGCAAATAAACAGGGCCAGGCACGTAAAGCTGTCGAACAGCGACATCGTCAGCCGGTCGGACGCATATTGCGCGTCAAAGTTCTCCGTCATGAAATAGTAGCTGAACGAAGGCGAAGGAAAGTACTGCTTCCAGAGCCGTTCGATCCGGGGCAGCTGCCGCGGGGTGGTACTTATTATCGCGGCGGAAAGCGGGGTGGTGTTATAGACCAACACCACGGGCTCGATGACATTGTGAATGGACCGGTAAAAGAAATTCTTTACCACGCCTATGACCTTGCCCTTGTGCATAAAGCCTTCCATCGACTGGCCGAGGGGCGATCGCCAGCCCATTTCCTTTACAAAGGCTTCGTTGACGATAAAAGCTTCCGTCCGGTCGGTGGAGAGGCTGTCGGTCAGGTTCCGGCCGGCGACAAGGGTCATGTGCAGCAGCGGGATGAACTGAGGGTCGATAGAGAAGTAATTGCACATCAGCTCCCGTTTCTTACCCCCGGAGTAAGCGTAGGTCGTTGCGATCATGACCCCTTCGATGGGCATTCCGCTGCCAAGTGAGACCGTCCGGATGCCCGACTCGCGGCGAAGGGCCTGGCAAAATGCCGTATCGGCCTTTCGTTGGAGAGAGTCCGTGGGAAGATTGATGGAGAGGATGTTTGTTCTGTCCATGCCCGGGTCTTTGCGCCGGATGAACTGCATCTGGCTGTAGATGACTGCAGTGCCGGCCAGCATCCCCAGGGCGATGACGAACTGGATCAGCGTCAGGCTCTTGCGAAGAGTGATGCCCCGGTTATTGGCGATCTCGTTTTTCAGCGCTTTTACCGGGTCGAAGCGGCTAAGGACAAAAGCGGGCC
>Ga0157372_10004705_pt1 | contig 14496 bp, 11 predicted proteins | sample C55metaG_FD_115307 | JGI IMG/M metagenome (GOLD analysis project Ga0157372, IMG submission 115307) | Corn rhizosphere microbial communities from Kellogg Biological Station, Michigan, USA - C5-5 metaG | ecosystem: Host-associated > Plants > Roots > Rhizosphere > Soil | place: USA: Michigan... | reverse complement strand
GTACTGCTGGACGATCTCCTCCCACGCTGCGGCGTCGCCGGCAATGCAGCGACGGACCAGCAAAGCAGCCACGTGGGCGTCTTCCAAGCTTTTCTCCCCGGAAATTGTCGGGATGGGGGGACACCGCGGATCTGAGCTTTCAGCCATCAGCCGTCAGCCATCAGGAAAATCAGTCTCCCGCAGGGATCTGGGGACTTTTATGCGTTCTTTGCGTCCTTCGCGATCTTTGCGGTTTAAATGGTCTTCCTGACGGCTGAAAGCTGATAGCTGAGAGCTCACTGAGACCAGCCCCAAACCGTTTCGCTACAAAGATACGCTGAAAAGTAGGCTCCGGTTCAGTGCGCGGGGTCACGGAAGACGAAAGGGGATGATCACCTGGATTACCTCGCCCATCCGCCAAAGCGGGATTCCGGCCATCTGCGCTTTACTGCTAGAAGCCGAAAGTTCGACGGCGCCGCTTCGCGGCAAACTACTCGATAGCCTCAATACCGCGCTGCCTTGCTACTTCAATACCAGCCTTCATGTTCTTGAGTTCTTGCTCGGAGTGGCCTTGCCAGTCGACAACCTCACCGAGTACGCGAAGGGGCTGCTTGGATCGGTAGGACAAAGTGGGATTTCCAGGGTACTTCTTATCCGTCAGGTTGGGATCGTCTTCGATGGGGCCGGTCGCCTCCACAACGTATATTCTGCCGGGTTCGTCGCCGATGGCTAACTCGGCTCCCCAGATTGCCGCATTGAGCGTTCCTGACATATACACGTAGCCAGCCACCGCTCTCTTCCCGTAGTTGGAGTTGTAACCCGCCGCAATGAGATCTCCAGTTTTCAATTTGGTCTTGCTGCCGTGAAAGAAACTACGACCGGGGAAAATAGGATTGGTCACTGATTCCTCCTATCACCGATATCTCAGATCGAGGATTTTCCGGGCAGTGATGCGCTCGCCGCCAACTGTGGCGAACGTTTCACGTGCGGGATTTCTTTTCAGATCCACCCAAGGAAGGCGCAAAGGGGCACGCCAGTCCAAGGGGAAATCAAACAAACCCTCCAGGCTGACGACTCGCCTTCGCAACGAGCAAAGGTCTGAAATTCTGTGTCGATTTTCAACTCTGCGGCGTGCGGCGGGCGCTGATGTCGTTCAAATGCTGGCGCAATCGCTCAATCACCTGCTCGCGGTCCGAGTAGTTGAGTTCTCCCTTGAGTTCGTCGAGCGCGAAGTGAATGACGTCGTGATGATGCAGTTCGGCCGGCGCCACGTCATTGCTCAGCTGAAGCCAAATGCCGTGCAGCAGGTCTATTTCCTTGGGCGTCAGGTGCGGGGCATGCGGCCCAAGGTAGAACACATGCTCCTGGCCCCCGGGATAATAGACCACAAGCGTGAGTTGGGGTTTGGGATCTGCCAGGCGCTCCCACGCCAGTCCAGCCTGCCGAGCCTCTTCCGTTACTGGATTCGTCGGCGAAGCGCCCAGCACCACGACCGCGGACTGGAGGCTCTGTGCCGACTTCAAAATGGCTTCCCACTTCTCGGTCGCGCCGGCAACGGCTAAGTGGATTGTCTTGCCTTTCTTTTCCGCGAGTCCGAGCGCGCGGGTGAACAGAGTCTGTTCTTCAGTGCTGAATAGCTGTTGTGGTTCTAATTCATACTCTCCGCCGGACGCTCGCCCTAAGAAACGAAGATGCAGTGCCACGACATCCTGTTTGCGGGGATCGACGCGATCGAGCGTTGAGGACAGGTTGTACAGGGTGTTGTAGTTCCTTACCATGACTAATACGTTTCCGGGACGTACTCCCAGAGCCCGCGGCGTGAGGTCCTCGCCGGGATCAATATTGAATTGATCGAGTTCCGCATGCGATTTCGCCTGCTTGCGCGTAACATGCTCCGAAATCTCGAATACCGCGAAGAAAACCACGGTGAATGCCAAGCCGGAGATCGTTGCCACTTCCTTCGTGAACAGGTTGATCGTACACAACGCAATCAGCGTCAACGTGATCAGCACCAACCCAAACGGAATTTCCGTTTTGCCAATGTGAAAGTTGAGTGGTACGCGATATTCGCGCTTGCCCGGCTCTTTATAGCGGAGCACCAACACTGCCAGCCCCTTCATCGAGAAACTCCACATGACGCCGAATGCGTAAGCTTCACCGAGGACGAAGATATCGCCACGACTGAGAATGATCGTGATCAGTTGCAGGGCGACGACCAGGTTCAGAATTCGATATGAGGTTCCGTACTTCTTGTGCGGCCTGCGGAACCAGTCGGGAAGAATGCCGTCTTCGGAAACGCGGTTGAGGACACCGTTGGAACCCACGATCGCGGTGTTGACAGCGCCTGCCAGCATTAGGACGCCGACCACGACCACGAATGCATGGAACGCAAGCTTCAGCGCAAACGGGCCGACCAGGTTCATCGCCAGTCCGCCGATCAGGTTGTCCTGGAACTGAGTGCGGGCGGAGTCCGGGATAATCATTACGGCGAAGAAGGAGACGCCGGCAGTGAACACTAAGCTGTACAGGAAGATGATCAGCGCGGATTTCTTTAGGTTCGGGAGCTTGGGGTGCTCAATTTCACGGTACACCTGCGCCATGGTTTCTTCGCCGGACATCGCAAGGACCGAATGCCCCAGCCCAATCAGAATGCCAAAGAAACCAATCGCGGGCAGCCAAGTGTTGTGCAGCCATCCAAGCGCGCCGCCGTGTTCGCCCTGGTAATACGTGATTGTGTGCGCGCTCGGCAGAGGCGGGAGGTGGCCACCGCGGACCATCAGCGTATAAGCGCACCACAAAATCATGATCACGACCATCACGGTCGTGATCTCCATGATCTTCATCGCCTTTTCGCTGGATTCGTGAATTCCTTTGACGTTCTCCCACCAGAAATACAGAGTGCACAGAATGGCGAAAAATGCCGCCGTTCCGTTTTCCGGCAGGTGAACGTGCCAGTGCACGTAGGGAAGGAACTCATTCAGCAGTCCGGCCAGGTACAGTCCCGCGGAGACGCCGCTGATTGGGCCAGTCAGGATGTAATCGAACATCAGCGCGGAAACCGAGAACTTCGCCAGTCCCGAGCCCATTGCCTCTTTCACCACGCGGTATACGCCGCCGCGAACGAACATGCCGCAGCTCTCGATGTAGAGCGCCGCGACAGTGCCTGCGATCAGCATGATGGCCAGGATGAACCACGGCGCCGTCTTGCCGATGAAGTGCTCGGAGATGCCGCCGGCATAAAAGGCCGACGAGCCCATGTCATTCAGCACAATGGCGGCGACGCGCCAGAAGGAAATGAAGGCGAGCATGGCGCTCGAGGCGACCAGCACACGTTGTCCGGTTCGAGGTTGAGGAATTTGCGAAGTGGCCATCAGATTAGGTTCCGCGAAACAATTTGCGGAAACACTCCTTTCGACGTCTGCGAGGTTAGCTGTCGGGCTCGGACTGAAAGGTGTCCTACTATCGCCGGTTGGGCCGGTTTGATAGATTCGCCCCGTCGGAATTGCTTCCGGTGCGGGTCCCCCGCTCGCGCTAGTGCGCGACTCGACGTATGTCCTGATTTTACGGGCTCGGAACCGCACCCGCAAGGTGGCGAGTCGGTTTCTCGGTCCGACTCACATCGTGTGGCTTCATGTGCCCTGGGTTGTGAACCGTACAAGAGCGTCGAGCTTTCTTGACGCGCTTCCGGAGTCGATCGAAGTCACAGCTAGCCGCACGGCATCCTTCAAGTGTTCGGATTTGCCGGCGGCCACCAGCGCTGCAGCGGCATTCATGAGCACAACATCTCTGCGGGGAGATTTCTCGCCGCCGAGAATCTCGCGGATAACGCGGGCGTTCTCCGCTGCGTCGCCTCCGGCTAATGCGCTGATCGGCGCAGATTTCAGGCCAAATTCTTCGGGCGTTACTTCGTAGGAATGAACATTCCCTTCGCGCACCTCTGCGATTCGCGTGGGCCCAGTCACGGTGATTTCGTCGAGACCATCAAGCCCATGCACGACGAAAGCACGATGTGTGCCCAGCATGCTGAGAGCTTCCGCAACTTTTTCGACCAGCTCGATCGCGTATACGCCAACCACCTGTGCGGAAGCTCCCGCCGGATTGGTCAGGGGGCCGAGTAGATTGAAAACGGTGCGCAACCTAGTTTCACGGCGTGCAGGCGAAACATACTTTGCCGCGCTGTGGATAGCCGGTGCAAACAAAAATGCGATGCCAACTTCCTCGATGCACTTGCCGATGCGATCAGGCGAAAGCTGGATGTTTACGCCGAGGGCCTCCATGACATCCGCCGCGCCGCACTTGGCCGTGAGCGCCTGGCCTTCAACTTTTGGCGTCGAGCTGCGATTGCCGTGCTTTGCAACGCGAACGCCACATCCAGCGACGACAAAAGCAGTTGCGGTCGAGATGTTGAATGTTCCCGCCGCATCGCCGCCGGTACCGCATGTGTCAACCAGCGCCTCACGCTCGGTGCCGCTGGCGTCCAGAACAGAATTGTTTCGCACGCGAATCGGAGTGGCAGCCGCGCGAATGGCTTCGGCGAAGCCGACGATCTCTTCGACAGTTTCGCCCTTCATGTGCAGTCCAACCAGCAGGGCCGCAATTTGCGCGTCGGTGCACTTGCCGGACAGAACCTCGCCCATCACGGCACGGGCTTCTTCCCGCGAGAGCGGTTCGCGGTGATTCACAATGCGGTGCAGAGCTTCCACGATCATGAGTGCAAAGATTCTACGGCAGAGAGCGGGTAGTCTGCAGTCAGTCCGCCTTGCGGATGAAGCTGTGGCTGGCGGGAAAAATTGAACCGCCCTCGAAATCTTTCCGGAAGATATGGGGGTTGTGTTCTTGCGCTGTTCGATGCTTTGTGGCAGCCAAAGCTCGCGCCCGCTCGCGCAGAAGTCCCGCGAGTTTAGTATTGAACTCCCGCTCTGCGGTCGTGAAGAGCGGTCCCGCCAGATAGATTTTCACTTTTCGCCCTCTTTTTAAGTGCCGTGAGCCTTGATGACTTAATGATGTATGTCGCAGCCGCTCCCGCTCACTTGCCTTTGCACACTTTTCCGGAGCGAATTCAGAGCTTTCGAACCGACAGCCACAAAATGCACTCACAAATGTGACGTGTTGGCCTTCACCGTTCGTCAACCAGAACATCGGTACAGGTCAGAAGTTTGAGACGCCTTCGACCTATCCGTCGGGATGCTAAGTTCGTGTGATTCATCGTGCAAACGTTGACAAACCCTTTAAGCCGTAGCAAAATTCCCGCCCGTCAAGCAAGAGCGATCGGAGGTCCCATGACAATTCGTGGAAAGTACGCTTTGATTACGGGCAGTTCTCGCGGCGTTGGACGCGGTATTGCCCTGAAACTCGCGGAGCAAGGCGTAAGAGTTGCGATCAACTATTATCAAAACGAGGCCGCCGCAAAAGAGACGCTGGCGAAAGTACAGGAACACGGGTCCGATGGCTTTGTGATTCAAGCAGATGTTTGCCGTCCCGAAGAAATTACCCGCATGTTCGGCAAAGTGAAAGATGAATTTGGTTCGCTGGATATTTTCATCAGCAATGCGCGCACGGAAGCACCCACCTTCTACCAGCCGACTATGGAAATTACGCTCGACAAGTGGGACACAGCAGTCGACTCCCAGGCGAAAGCATTTCTCGTCGGCGTGCGCGAAGCCAGCGAGCTGATGCGCAAAGGCGGACGAGTCATAGCAATTACTTATGCGCCCGGCGGACGCTTCGGCAGCTGGCAGCCATGGGTCGCTATGGGCGCGGCGAAATCCGCTCTGGAAGTTCTATGCCGCTATTTTGCGGTGGCACTTGCGCCGCGAGGAATTACGGTGAATGCCCTGAGTCCCGGCTGGATCGAGGACAGCGTGCTCAATAGCCTGCCTGAAGCTGTCCAGAAAACCATTCACGACTGGCATGAAGGCGGTTGGACGCCTATGGGACGGCTTGGCACCCCTGCTGATGTCGGAAACGCGGTCACGCTGCTGTGCTCGGAAGAGGCTGGCTGGATCACTGGCCAGGTGATCGCCGTCGACGGCGGCGCGTCACTGATGGACGGTGCGTTGCCCCTGGAGATTCAACAGTCGAGGCCGCAAAAAGCAAAAACCGCTGCCTAAGTGGTCGATCGAATTATGGGAGTGCCGCTGCTCACGCTGCCTGCGACAGGGGCTGCTTGGCATCGGCGAGATTTGTCGCCGACACTTCGTGTCCAGTTCTGATCCACTCGGGTGCGACGTTTCGCTCCTCGTCTGGACGGTTCATCACGAATGCGGCCACCACGCGCGAGTCTTTGAGCCACCACGCGCTGAAACTTGAAGTGTGCGCGTCGCCACGAATGACTACTTCTTCCGCTCCATCGGAATCGCCCCACAACTCGTATGCAAGGTCGAATACGTCGGAAAAGAAATAAGGAACGTGCACAAATGGCTGGCGGTCTCCGGTGACCACCCGCGACCAGTGTTGCCCTTGGGAGACTGCGTTATCCCAGTGCTCGACGCGACGGCGCTTGCCGAAAATTCGATCTGGATAATTCGCGACATCGCCTGCGGCGTAAATTCCGGCCGCTCCAGTTTCCAGGAATTCGTTGACCACAAATCCGTTCTCGACGCGCAAGTTGTGCCCAAAACTTCCGGTGTTCGGCGTGACGCCAATTCCGGCCACTACGAGATCGCACGCGATCTCTTGCCCGTTGCTCAGTTTTGCCGAGTGCACTGAACCAGTACCGTTCAGAGCATCCACGCCTGTGTTCTTGACAACGTGCACCCCGCGCGAAGAGTAGTACTTATCAAAGAAGGCCGAGATCTCCGGGCTGAAGACGCGGCTCCAGACGCGGTCCTCGCGGATGACAAGCGTGGTCTCGACATTCTTCTGAGCTAGCACCGAAGCCACTTCCATTCCGATGAAGCCTCCGCCGATGACGACGGCGCTTTTCGCGATCGATGCTTTCGCTCGGATGCTTTCTGAGTCGCTCATCGAGCGCAGATAATAGATGCCCTCTAGATCTTTGCCCGGACAGTCCAGTTTGCGTGGCTGCGCGCCCGTAGCAATCAGGAGATTTTCGAAGCCAAGCTGCTCACCTGATGAAGTCTGCAAAGACTTGGAGCTGGGATCCACCTTTGCCACTACCGTTCGCAGCTTCACGTCAATGCCGTGTTCGCGATACCACTCAGCAGGATTGATGAGAATGCCATCCAGGCTGTCTTTACCCGCCAGAAATCCTTTGGAGAGTGGAGGACGCTCATAGGGCAGCGCCGAGTCCGAAGAAACAATGGTCAGTTCGCCCGGCTTCAGTCCACGTTCGACCAGTTCTTTGGCTGCATACCCCGCGACCATTCCACCGCCAATAATTACATATTTTGTTCTGTTCATATTGATTGGCTCTTCGGAATCAGTTCGTTTCACTGCTGTGCATTGGATACCAATAAGGGGCTGTGCGTTACAGCGATTGCCCCGGTTCGGGTCCTTATTACCTGGGTAATTCTCTTCGGTAACCAAACCGTTCCATGGGGGATGCAAACCTCCTACTATGAACACGATCCGCCCGTCCAGCAACATATTCCAGGAACTCGCGTTTGTATATGTGAGGTTCATTTGGATGGCCGTTTCGCCACTCGGTCTGAATCGCCCGGTTCTTCGCAACATGCGGTACTGGGCCAGAGGAGAGAACATGCGTACCAGTCGTTTGATCCGCTTGGCGCTATTCGCGTTGATGCTCGTCGTCATTCCGGCGTCCTCGTTTGCCGGAGTATTTGTTTCCGTGACCGTTGCTCCTCCGGTGCTGCCGGTGTACGCGCAGCCGGCTTGCCCGGGAGATGGCTACATTTGGACACCCGGGTACTGGGCGTATGGTCCGGACGGCTACTACTGGGTTCCCGGAACGTGGGTCATGGCGCCTGAGCCGGGCTTGCTTTGGACGCCTGGCTACTGGGGTTGGTCCGGCGGGTACTACGTCTGGCATGCTGGATATTGGGGGCCGCACGTCGGCTTCTACGGTGGTGTGAATTACGGCTTCGGGTACTTCGGGACAGGTTTCTCAGGCGGATATTGGCACGGCCGCGACTTCTACTACAACCGCAGCGTGACCAATGTGCACATCACCAATGTTCACATCTACAACAAGACCGTTGTCAATAATATCCGAGTCAATCGCGTGAGCTACAACGGCGGCCGAGGCGGAATCAACATGCGCCCGCGTCCGGAAGAGGAGCGCGCGATGCACGAGCGCCACTTCGAACCGACGCACATGCAGATGCAGCATGAGCACTCTGCAGCAAGCGATCGCGCCTTCAGGGCGTCAGTGAATCATGGACGTCCGGAAGTTGCGGCCACCCCGCGGCCTGGCGAGTTTCGTGGACATGAGGTGAGACCTTCGCGTCCGGAACCGCAATATCGGCCCGGCAATCGCGGGATGGACCGCGACACTCCTCACCCGAGCGCTCGCAATATGGATCGCCCGACGCCTCATCAAAATGATCACGGCAATCGTGGCGGACAGTCTTACAATGCGCCGCGTCCCGAAAACCGCGGTCGTCCAGAAGTGCGCCAGAGTGACTACCATCCAGCTCCGCACGGACAGAACGCGGCTCCGGGTGGTGGCGGACAGGGGCAGGGACGAGGTGAAGATCACGGCGGCAAGGGCCACGGCCGCCACTAGTGTCGCACTGGTTGATCAAACAAACGGCCTCACTCGCGTGAGGCCGTTTCTGTTTCACCGCAAATTCAGGGCTCCGAAGACACCTATTCGTATCGCAGCGCCTCAATCGGATCCAGTCTCGATGCGCGGACGGCGGGGATCATTCCGCTGACTAACCCCACGATTGCGAGGATGGTGGTTGAAACCAAGACCGTCACCGGCGAGATAATCAGGCGAATGTCTCCCGCTTCTCCGTGCTGGGCCAGCGCGCTGTAGAAAGTCAGCTTCCCAAAACACACAGAGATGATATAGGCGAGGATGATTCCGCATGCGCCGCCGAGGAAAGTAATGGCCAAAGCTTCGCTCAAGAACTGGCGCAGAATGTCGAATCGACGTGCCCCGAGCGCCTTTTCGACGCCGATCTCACGAGTCCGCTGCGTGACGCTCACTAGCATGATGTTCATCAGGCCGATGCCACCGATTCCCAGGGTGAGTGCACCGATAAATGCGAGTAAGACCTGAAGGGCAATGGTGATGACATTAAATTCGGTAAGCTGCTCCATCAGGCAAAACACCATGAGCGCCCGCTTGTCATCGGGACGAAAATTGTGTTGTACCGCCATGGCGTTGCGCACCGAGCGTTCCACCGCGCCAAAGTCGTAGCCGAGAAACTCCAGCCAGACCGCGTCGATGTAGTAGGTATCGCGGAAGTCGCTCATGGTCGGGAACGGGATATGCACGACGCGGTTGATGTCGTTGTTCTCATTGCCTTCCTGTGGCCGGGGTTTGAGGACTCCGATAACTTCATAGGGAATGCCGGCAATGCGGATCCGCTGTCCTATGGCGTAGCGGCCGGAGAACAATTTCTGTTTGGCCTCCCAACCCAGGACGCACACGCGCGCCCGTTGCTGCATGTCTTCCGGACCATAAAAGCGTCCAGTTTCCACTTGCAAATTTTGGATGTCGCGCAGCATCGGGTATCCGCCGTGAACGGTCCACGTATAAGAGCGTCCTTCGTAGCTGATCAGCGTGTTGTAGAAGGATTCAGGCGTTATTTTCATCACATGCGGAACGTTGGCGACGATGCGATCCATGTCATCTTTGGTCAAGCGAACGTTAACGCCAGCTTTATTGCCTCCGGCCTGCATGGATGTACGGCCGCCCACAACCACCATGGCCTGCATCGCGGCGTAGCTTTTGAATATGTTGACGATTGCCGTGGAAAAACCGGTGCCGTAGGCCATCAACAGCACGACAGTCGCAATACCCCACGCCATACCCACCATAGTGAGCGCGCTTCGTCGGCGGTTGAAGGTAAGCGACGCATAGGCCTGTGTGAGGATGTCTTTCCCTCGAACCATTCACGACTCCTGACGCAGTGCTTCCACCGGAGCGAGCAACGCCGCACGGCGCGCGGGATAGATTCCCGCGACGATTCCTGCGATGGTGAGACTTCCGATGGCCAGTACGGCAGACTGCACATAGATGTGCGGCAGTTCGAATCCATCGATCGGAGGTGCCAGTTCCAAGAGTTTGGTAACGGCAAAGGCTCCGGCAAGGCCAACCAGTCCACTCAAGAACGTCAGCATCAGCCCCTCTACGAAGAACTGAAACAAGATGGTGCGGTGAGTGGCGCCCAGTGCCTTGCACAATCCAATTTCCGAGGTGCGTTCTGTCACGGTGACCAGCATGATGTTGACGACGCCCACGGCTCCCAGTCCGAGGGTCACTAAACCGACTGCTCCTAGGAACCCATCCATTGCATCGGAAATCTTGCCGACCATTTCAGCGCTGGCAATCGTGTCCCAATCGTCGAAGGCGTCGGGTGTCTCGGGATCAAAGCCGTGGTTTCGAGCGACGATCGCGCGAACAGCTTTCTTCGTCTGCTCGTGCTGCTCCCGCGTGACCGGCTGGTACGCCACGTACTTCACCGCGTTGGCATTGCCTTCCCCTTGCATAGGGAAGTACATCTGCATCGTGCTGTAGGGCATCACCAGGCGCATGTTCTGATCGGCTGTGTTGCCGTGGCCGATGTTCTGAATGGTTCCGATTACCTGGAACGGTACGCCGTTGATCAGGAGCCTGCTACCAATTACCGGATGGCCTGGAAACAGCAGGCGAACGAACTCTGTGCCGATTACGCACACGTTGTTTCGCTGGCGTTCGTCATTCCAGTTGGGCCAGCGTCCCTGGCTGAGTGGTTGGTACCGAATGTCATAAAACTGGGGCTCGGAGCCATCCACGTAGCCGTTGCTGCTGCCGAACTCGCTTACCAGGCGAAGGTCGCCGCGATAGATTACCGGCGCGGCATTACGGACGAACTGCGAAGCTCGGATGTCGAGATAATCCTGGTAGTTCAAGTAGTATTGGCGCGACGAAAGCTGGCTGCCTCCTACCGCGGGCACACGGCCATTGAATATCTGCATATAGTCTTCGCCGAACTTGGCAAGACTTTTCTTCGTGCCCGCCCGAAAGCCTTCACCCAGTCCAACCAGAAGCAGCAGGGAACCGACGCCCCAGGCGATGCCGAACATGGTCAGGAACGAGCGCAGCTTATGCGCCCAGATTGCGCCAAACACCTGGCGGAGGCTGTCGAGGAATCTCCTCATAGGTAGGTTTACGAAACTTGAAGCAACAAAGTTCCTAATACTCAGACGCGCAACTGCGTTTTACGTGATCAGCTGGGACGTGTGCTGTGATCGTGATCACCGTCCGCGGGTGTGAAGTGACAACGCGTTGCAGGTCCTTTGCCGCAACTTGGGCTGGCTGGTAGGGTTTAGGTGGCCATGAAGGTCTCGCACTGCGTTCTATCGGTAGTTGTTGTCTGCGTCTCTCTTCCGCTGCTTTCCCAGGCGCAAACACCTGACGAGCGCACACCTACGGTGCCACAGAACAACGCGGATACGGCCACAAAGCCAGCTCTCGACCTCGTTCCGGACGCGAATGGATTGCTTTCTCAAAGCCAGATGCAGGAATTATTTCGCGCTGTGGCGGCCAAGGATCTCGAGAATGAAAAGCGCCTTCGTGATTACACCTGCATCGAGCGCGAGGTCCAAGACAAGATGGACGGCAAAGGAAAGGTTCAGTCCACCGAGACCAAGACTTACGAGGTACTACAGGTTTACGGCGAGCAGGTGCAACGGCTAATCGAAAAGGACGACAAGCCGCTGTCAAAGAAGGACGCCGACAAGGAAGAATCGAAGATCCAGAAGATCATTGAGAAGCGGAAGAATGAATCCGACTCCGATCGGAAAAAGCGTCTCGAGCGTGAAGAAAAAGACCGCGAGCAGGGGCGCAAGTTCGTCACCGAAGTTGCGGACGCGTATACCTTCAAGCTTGCCGGAACCGAGCAGGTTGGTGGTCGAGATGCCTGGGTCATCGACGGCGAGCCGCGCCCCGGGTTCGTCCCCCACATGAAAGAGTCGAAACTCCTTTCCAAATTTCACGGCCGGGTGTGGATCGACAAAGGCGACCTGCAACTGGCCAAAATGGATGTCGAGTGCTTGGACACGATCTCCTTCGGTCTATTCCTGGCGCGCTTTCATAAGGGCTCACGGCTGATGCTTGAGCAAACGCGCGTCAACGACGAAGTGTGGCTGCCGGTGCACGTCACCGCGAAGATCGACGTTCGCGTCGCACTCGTGAAGGGATTCAACGTCGGTCTTGAGCAGAGCTTTCGCGACTACAAGAAATTCCGAGCGTCCTCGAAAATTGTCAGTGTGGGAGAAGTGAAAGAACCGTAATGAGGCCTACCGTTTGCGTAGATAAGACAGTGTCAGGGGATCGCCCTCGCCCCTGGAGTATTTTTCCAGCGCCTGCTGGAATATCGGTTGTTCTGGGTCCGCTGCCGCGAACAACGTCATGCAGGAGCGAAACTTCATGGCGTCAATCTCTCCGAAGATCTCCTTCGCATCGCTACCCGGAATCGCGATCACCAGTTCGGTGCACTGGATCAGCCGCGGACCAAGCACCGAATGTTGCAAGTACGCTTTCGCCTCGTCCAAAGATGAAATCCCGTAGAACTCCGAGGTGGAACTTCGCCCAAGCCCTTTGAGTTGCGGAAAGATGAACCATATCCAATGCCCGTACTTGCGACCGTGCTTGAGTTCCGTGAGCACGTTAAGAAAGACCTGTTCCTGTGCATCAACAAACCGCTGCAGGTGATACGGATCGCGGGAAGCGTTCATAAGAAGGCCCGATACAAAACGTTTCTAAACCTGATTCGAGTCCGACCCAAAAATGGTTGTACTCGAAGCCATTTATTCCTCAGCAGTTTGTAAACTCCCTGCGTCTTCAGAAAGGCGGACAACGCGCCAGCAGCAACTTTCATCGAAATTCCGCAATGTATAAAGCTGCGGGTGTGCTCATGTTGGTGCTAGCTGGAGTATTGGCTGGCTGCGGTGGAATGACTCAAAGTCAATCCCAGGATCCTCCTCCGAACAACAATCCTCCCCCTCCCCCTCCTCCCGGCAGCTTGAACGACGTAAACCATATTATCTACATGCTGCAGGAGAACCGTGGCTTCGACGAGTATTTCGGACAATTGAACAATTACCGGGTAGCGCACGGCCTGAATCCGGACGTCAACGTCACACCTGCGAACGCTCAGCAGCTAAGTTACGACAAGACAACTTTTTTTACGCCGTTCCACATGGTGTCGATGTGTGTGGAAGACTTGAGTTCTTATTGGAACGAGAGCCATAACGATCGCAATCATACGGATCCCACCTCAGCGAATGCCGCAATGGACGGCTTTGCCCATGCTGCCGGCGGAAACTCGCGCAATAGCACTCCCGGATACGACATCAACGGTCAGCGAGTAATGGGCTATTACGACGATACTGATCTGCCCTATTACTACTCCATGGCAACGCAGTTTGCGATTTCCGACGCCTGGTTCTCGCCTGTGATGACCAATACTCCGGCCAATCGCATGTACGCGATGGCTGGTACCTCCCATGGCGTGGTCAATAAGCCACTCACTCAAGTCAATATTCCGACCATCTTCGACGAACTCGAAACCAAAGGCATTTCCTGGAAGAACTATGTACCTGATTATCCAAACGGCAGTTCGTTGAAGCCATTTCCCACATACTCGAAATTCCTGGGTAGCAAGATCGTTCCCATGTCGGACTACTTCACCGACCTGCAGAATGGAGCGTTACCGCAAGTTGTGTTCATCGATCGCGACTCCAAGAATGGATTGGATGAGCATCCCGGTGGAGTGCAGATACAGAGGGGTGCGGCGTGGGTGAAGAAGATCGTCGATGCTCTGATGGCCAGCAGCGCCTGGCAGGACTCCATCTTTTTCTTGAGCTATGACGAAGGAGGAGGGTTTTATGACCACGTGCCCCCCGCTTCGACAGTGTCGCCCGACAACATACCACCGGTCCTTGGCCCGAATGATACCTGCACTTTGACCACTGGCCCGGCTTGCGATTTTATTTACACGGGCTTTCGTCTGCCGAATATCGTGATTTCGCCCTTCTCGAGGGTTGGCTACGTCGATCACACCACAATCGATACCACGGCGATTCTGCGGTTGATTGAAGTTCGTTTTGGAGTAAATTCTCTGACCGCGCGTGACGCCGCCCAGCCGGATATCAGCAAGTTGTTTTTCGATTTCACCAACAAGCCGAACCTGACGCCGCCCACGCCGCCCACTCAACCAACAAATGGGCCTTGCTATATCACATCTCTTCCCTAGATCGCGGCAGAGTCTTTCGTGTGGAGTGGTGCGCGGCCCGTCTCGATGACGACTGGGATTAGAACGGGTTCGTCAATTCTCTTGGGCATAGAAGGCCAGCCACCGATTCGCCGGTCATCCATTCTGGGTTTCGAAATGTAGGAATCGGCAATGCACTGCTCGAGTCGGAGTAGTGCGAGTTGGC